>PNRO01000082.1_pt1 | contig 32495 bp, 27 predicted proteins | sample 7248581 | NCBI WGS metagenome assembly PNRO01 (sample SAMN08278401, study PRJNA427962) | Gut metagenome, whole genome shotgun sequencing project. | isolation source: gut content | host: Eisenia fetida | place: India:Sub Himalayan Terai region of Darjeeling | collected 2013-11-18 | reverse complement strand
GTTTGACGGTTTGCGGCTTGGCATAGTGGCGGCATTATAGCACTGCCGTTGATACGAAGCCGACACGCCAAATTTAGCAAAAATGTTGATACGAAGCACGTCAGCCCGCCTGACGCAAAACCGATGTTGGTGGCTGCCCTTTTTGTTAGGTAAGTTTTGTAAATTTATTTTCAATATTAGTCAGCCATTTTACACGCTTTTCCTGACTGACTGACTTTACCATATTATAGCTAATCCATTTAAGATTTTTGTAACCCATAGTTTTGAAAACACTTCGTAGCATTGCTTTCTTGATTAAGTTGCCAATGAGTAGGGAATACATTATTTTGGGTTTGTTCATCGTAGTGATGATGGTTACACCTTTCAGGTTTTTTAATAGAGGAACTAATCCAAAACCTCTGGGATGGTGGTCATAGACAACTCCGGGAGTGAGTACCCTGTCAACAAATCCTTTGGTCATTGCAGGCATCAAATCCCACCAAATCGGGAAAATAAAAATCAGGTGGTCTGCCTTTTCCAAACGTTCGTTATAGTCTATTACCTGTGGGTCAACAGGCTTGTGTTCCACAAAGGCTTTCAAATCTGCCTTTGACATTACCGGATTAAATCCATCATTATCAAGATGCATCAGGTCAACTTCGTGATTTGCACCTTTAAGCCCTTTGGTTACAGCATTTAAAATTGCGTTACCAAAGCTACCCTCATAGGGATGGTTAAATACTATTACTACTCTCATTTTCTACTTAGTTTAATTTTATACTGCAAAGTTGAGAAGTAGCAAATGCCTGAACGATAACAATTGTAAAGAAATAGCAAAAGTGATAGCCAATAAATTTTTATTTGTATAGCATTGGCGAACCTTGTGCCTTGAACAAAAAAATAATCAAAAATCTGCGAGTAAATGAACTTATCGTCTGTTTCGTATCCTGCTTAATGAAACAGAAGTAATGCCTAAATAGGAAGCTATATAATGTTGTGGAACACGCTGAACTATATGAGGATGCCGTGCAATTAATTCTTCGTAGCGTTTTTGGGGATTATTTTTCAGGAATGAATACAAAAGTTGTTGAGATTGAAAAAGCCGTCTGAATAAATGGTCTTCTAATTCTTTTTTAAATTCAGGTGAATTTTTGATAATCATTTGAAAGTCTTTTTGTGAAATGGTCTGTAAAATACAAGGTTCTAAACTTTCAATACTGTATAAACTTGGTTGATTTGTCCTAAAACTCTCCATAGAAGAAACACTGTCGCCTTCAAAGAAAAATTGGGTTGTTATTTCTTTACCGTCATTATTTATCCAAGTTCGTAAACAGCCTTTTTCAACGAAAAACATCGTTTTTGAAATTTGACCTTCCTGTAAAAGCGTTGTTTTGGCGGAAACTTCCTTTCGTACAAAATACGGACTGAATTTCTCCCACTCGTTCGATTTTAAAGTTGTTTGTTTATTCATTGCACTGTTGTTTTAGGGTTGCCGCTAACGTTTAGCAGCTTGGCGAAGTGGTGGATTTCGAAGCACTAAACTGTCCGTCAGCAGTGAACTTGACATGAAGCACAAAGTTTCATTTAAGCACTGAACCCGCTTTTTTGCCAAACGCCTGTTAGCGGTTCGTTATTTTGTCTTCTCAATTAATTTCTCCATTACTTTTTTCTTAAATATTTCTTCGTCCAAATTCAAATCTTCACGTTCATACAATTCGAAATGTCTTATTTCTTTGTGTTCACTTGATAATTTATAAGCAAATGAAATTTTTCTCATTGTCGATGCTGAAGCACACAAATTTCTATGCTTTATTTTTCTTGAAAGTCGATATTTTTTGTCTATAAGCTTTACTTTTCCATTATGAAGTTCGATTTTTATGCTGTCGTTCTTTTGGTTAAATTCATTCAGGCTGTCTAAAGGAATTGTAATCTGTCTCAGTTCTGCATAAGACAACGAATACCAATGATTAAATAATTCGTATCTCACGTTTTTATTGTCCACTGTAATCACAACGTCAAGATGTCCCGGAAAAAATTTAGAGCCTTTTCTGGAAGTAAAAGTGTCTTGCGAATAACTACTAAGTTGTATAAGTGTCAGAAATATTATTGTCAGTTTAATTTTCATTCGATGTCGTGTTTTATAATGACCGCTAACTCATTAATACCCGAAATATAAAAACTATTTTTTGAAAAGAAATCCAAGTCCGAGTCTGGAAAGCATTTTTTTTACGATGTTCCAAAAGAATTGAAATTGGCCAAAAAGAAAACCTATAAATACCAGTAAAACCTGATAAATAGGGAAGATCAAGAGTAATCTTACAGGAGTAAACCAAAAACCTAAATCGTCTTTGGTTATTCCTAACCAGATACAAAAAGGTTTTGAAAGCCAGGCCGAAGCTGAGCCGGTTATGGCAAATACGATAAAAATGATGGCGAATTGAAAATTAGACGTGATTCCCCAGCGTTTTTTTAGATTTTTCATATAAAAAAAGTTGGGCAAATATAAGAAATACGCCCTTATAAGTTTATTTTAACTCTTTGAAATACTGTGATAAAATTTTATCGTTTTCTTTTTCAGGTGTAAAAATTTCTAAAATAGAAGGTCTTTCGTTTTGTGAGAACAAAAGTTTTAAATTTTTATCCAAACCCGAAATATCATTTGCGGTCAAATAGTTTAATCCATACATTTTTGATAATTCGGCAGCTGTCAGACTGTGTGAAGTTTCGAAAAAAGTATTGAAAACCGGTGTTTCTTCGTGTCCCGGCAATATTCTGAAAATTCCGCCTCCCGAGTTATTGATTAAAATAATCTTGAAATTTGAGGGAATATAGTTATTCCAGAGCGCATTACTGTCATAAAAAAAACTAATATCTCCGGTAATGAGTACCGTTGGTTTTGTATTTCCAACGGCAGCACCTATTGCTGTTGAAGTGCTTCCGTCAATTCCGCTGGTGCCTCGATTGCAGAAAATTTCAATTGAAGAATCTATTTTGCACAGCTGCGCATAGCGAATAGTTGAACTATTACTTAATTGCAATTGAATATTTTGTGGTAATCCCGAAGCGTCGGGATCGGTTATTTTTTCGAAAACCTTCAAATCAGAAAAAGGGATTTTGTCCAAATAAATTTGGTGTTTTTCTTCCCGAAGTTTTTTTATTTCAAGTAATTCTGATTGGTAGTTACTTTCTATTCCGGTTGTCAGAGGAAAAAATCTTGTAAAAAAATCGTTAGGAGTTGTTTCTATATGATGTGTCAGACATCCGAAAGTATCATAAGCTCTCAGAGTGTCAATATGCCAATGTTGTTTGGGTTGGTATTTTCTTAAAAAGGCTTTGATTCGTTTTGAAACTATCATTCCGCCAAAAGTTACCAATAAATCGGGTTGAAAGTTATTGAAATCTTCTTCGGAAAAAGGAGTAATAATCGTATCAATATTCGCAATAAAATTAGGATGAGAAAGGTTAGAAGTAGTTTCAACCATTACGACCACAGAATTATCGTTTCCTAATTTATGGATTATTTGGGAATCTATTGTATCAGGATCATTGGTTCCAACCAAAATCAGTTTTTTGACAGAAGTATTCCAGGTTTTTGCCAAATCCGAAATTTCATTTTCCGAAATACTCTTTGTTTCAAAACTATGATTGGTAACAGTAACTTCTACCGAAAGTTGATCTACCGTTTGATAAAGCGGTTCTTCAAAGGGAGCATTGATGTGTACCGGACCTTTTTTTGCAAGAGCAAAATCGATTGCTGTATTAATTTTTAAATCATTTTCCGGATTTGCTTCTTCGGTTAAATTAGCATTGAAAAGCGAATGATTTAAAAAAACATTTTCCTGACGAATGGTTTGTCCGTCACCAATATCAATTTTATCGCAAGGTCTGTCGGCAGAAATAACCACCAGCGGAATCTGGCTGTAAAAGGCTTCGGCTACAGCCGGATAATAATTCAGTAATGCAGAACCCGAAGTACAAACTACCGCAACGGCTTCTTTGGTTTGTTGGGCAATTCCCATAGCAAAAAAAGCAGCGCAACGTTCATCAGCTATGCTATAGCACTTAAAAAAAGGATTGTTTGCAAAGCCAATTGTGAGAGGAGCATTTCTGGATCCGGGAGAAATAACGATATGTTTGAGACCTTTGGCTTTACATATTTCTATAACAGACTGAGCCAAGGGGATTTTAGGATATTTCATTTTTAAAAATTCTGAGGCGTAAATATAGTAAATTGGGGATTTAGATTGATATCGAATTTTGTTATTGACATTGATAATATGAGATTGCTTTGTTAGGTTTGCAATGAATTTATACAGATAAGGTAAGATTTGGAATTGAATGTAATTTTACAACTAACTTAGATTTACGAATCCACAAAAAAATATTCGAAATGAGCACGTATGATTTAATTATAAATGACAGGGAACAAGTAAGTTTGGATCAGTTGTTTTTCAGTGAGGAAAACAAAAAAATGCTGACTCAGATTGTAAAAGAACATCAATATCTCGATGAATTGAAGAAATACAATTTGCAGGTTGATAACAAAATTTTATTGCACGGTCATACCGGTTGCGGAAAAACCACAACAGCAAAGGCAATTGCTTCGACCCTGAATAAAAAACTGATTATTCTTAATCTGAGTACTTTGGTTTCGGCAAGGATAGGAGAAACTTCAAAGAATGTTAAGGTTATTTTTGACAAAGCAATCCGTGAAAATGCGGTTCTTTTCCTGGATGAGTTTGACCAAATTGGGAAAATGCGTGGAACCGATGATCAGGATGTAGGGGAGATGCGTCGTATTGTAAATACCTTGATACAACTCATTGATTATTTCCCGAATGACAGTTTGCTGATTTGTGCAACCAATCATTTTGATTTATTAGATACTGCTTTATTGAGAAGATTTCAATTGAAATTGAAATATGAATTGCCAAGAAGAGAAGAATTAGATGTTTATTATAACAGTTTATTGGTTCATTTTCCGGAACATTTGAAAGATATTGAAAGGAAATATTCGGTTTCTTATGCCGAAGCCCGGGATTATGTAAACACTACTATGAAAGCCCGTTTGATTGCAGAGTTTGAGAAAATTTCGTGTTGAGGTTGTTCTTTAGAATAGGCTCTTTTTCCGAGATTATTTATTAACCATAGATAAAACTGATTTACAGACCTTAGAAAGTTGTAAGTTGTGGGTAGTAAAGTAGTAAATAAGATTATTTTTAGAGTTAACTCTTGATTCATATTGTTAAGAAAATAATTCATTGACAAATTGAAATTTACTTTTTGTTTTTTAAGATGCCAAAAATAGCACCAACAGCAACACCTATACACAATCCCATTGCAACACCAAAAGAAGTATTTCCTACAGAACGGCCATAGACCACACCAAATGCTATACCAAGTGCAGCGCCAATACCAATACCATTTCCTGAATTATTGCTTTTGTTTTCTGTCATAATAGAAGTGTTTTTTTACTTATTTTGTTGTCGGTTCGTTAAGAAACTTGTTAATCATTGAAACTGTCGTTGAAATTAAAATGCTATCCTAAGGAGTTGTTACTTCTCTCAGAGTTTTTTGTACTTTCGTTTCAAGTTTGCATGTCATAACATTACGCCAAGTTTGTGTTATCGGTTCGTGCTATAGTGCACAGTTTGGACATGTTAATTTATACGATACCAAAGGTTTTAAATTATGAATTATAATTTACCGTCACTTATTTCTTCTACAATTTCAGGATTTAAAAGCGTGGAAATATCTCCAAAATTAGAAAAATCACCCTCAGATATTTTCCTTAAAATACGTCTCATAATTTTACCAGAGCGTGTTTTTGGCAAACCTGTTACAAACTGAATTTTATCCAGTTTAGCGATAGCCCCAATACGATCAGAAATATGCTGATTAATTTCTTTTGCCAAATTGTCTTTATCTCTACTTTCTCCCGATTCTTTTAAAATTACAAAACCATACAAAGCATTACCTTTTATATCATGAGGAAAACCTACAATTGCCGATTCGGCAACTGCCGGATGTTCATTGATTGCATCTTCAATGGGTGCGGTACCAAGATTATGTCCTGAAACAATAACCACATCATCTACACGACCCGTAATTCTATAATAACCCACTTCATCACGGTAAGCACCATCTCCTGTAAAATACTTCCCCGGAAAAGCCGAAAAATAGGTTTCTTTATAACGTTTGTGATCTCCCCAAATGGTTCTGGCTATAGATGGCCATGGAAATTTGACGCATAAATTGCCTTCGCGCTGATTACCTTGAATTACATTTTGTTTTTCATCCATCAAGACGGGGTAAATTCCCGGTAACGGAAAAGTTGCATAAGTAGGTTTTGTCGGAGTTATAAACGGAAGTGGAGAAATCATTATTCCACCCGTTTCGGTTTGCCACCAAGTGTCTACTATTGGACATTTTTTCTGACCCACGTGGTCATTATACCAGTGCCAGGCTTCTTCATTAATGGGTTCTCCAACAGATCCGATAACTTTTAAAGAAGACAAATCATATTTTTCAACCCACAATACATTTTCTTTTGCTAAAGAACGAATTGCCGTAGGAGCCGTATAAAATTGTGTTACTTTATGTTTGTCAATTACTTCCCAAAATCGTCCAAAATCAGGATAGGACGGAATCCCTTCGAATAAAACAGTAGTAGCTCCATTAAGCAGCGGTCCATACAAAATATAAGAATGCCCCGTGATCCAGCCAATGTCGGCAGTACACCAAAAAACATCATTTTCCTGATAATTGAATACATTTTTAAAGGTGTATGCCGTATAAACCATATACCCTCCAGTAGTATGTACCATTCCTTTTGGTTTTCCGGTAGAGCCAGATGTATAGAGAATAAATAAAGGATGTTCGGCATCCATTATTTTAGGCAAATAAATGTCGGAAGCTCTATCCAAAAGCGGTTGTAACCATAGATCACGCCCTTCTTTCATACGAATTGCTGTATTTGTTCTCTGAGCTACCAAAACGGTTTTAACAGATGGGCAGTTTTCCAAAGCATCATCAACAATCTCCTTCAAATCGATGACTTTATTACCTCTATAACCGCCGTCAGCAGTAATCACCATTTTACATTCGGAATCATTGATTCTTGCCTCTACAGCTGAGGCGGAAAAACCTGCAAAAACCACCGAATGTATTGCTCCAATTCGGGCGCAAGCCAAAACAGATATTGCCAGTTCGGGAATCATTGGCAAATAAATGCAAACCCTATCTCCTTTTGTGATACCTTGCTCTTGCAATATGTTGGCCATTTTGCAAACGCGTTGATGCAAATCTTTATAAGTAATGACTTGAGCAGCTTCATCGGGATTATTGGGTTCAAAAATAATAGCAGTTTTATCGCTTTTATTTTCCAGATGCCTGTCGATGCAATTTTCCGTAATATTGACTTTGGCGTTGAGAAACCACTTGAATTCGGCTTTGTCAAAATCAAATTCAAAAACCTCATCCCAAGGTTTGTACCAATTGAAATTTTCAGAAGCTAATTTGCCCCAGAACTTTTTAGGGTTTCTTATCGATTTTTTATAATGTTTGAAGTATTGTTCTAAATCTTCAATTTTGTAATTACTCATAGTTATCAAAAATTATTTTGAAAGTCCTAAAAGTAGAAAATTTAATTTATGTCATAGTTAAAATACTATTGTTATTGCAGTATGTTTTTAATTTTTTGCTAAAATTAATCTAAATAATTCCTCGATCCCGAACACTCGGGATGCCTCGGGGTTTCCGCTTCCACCTCTCCTTGGGAGAGGTCGGATTTACGGAGTAAATCTGGGTGAGGCAAAATAAAAGAATTTTGGTTTTTGACCTTCAGGTCAAAATGAAACCGGCGAAATACCCCGATGGCTCTGCCTCGGGGATAGTCGGTTTCAAGAAATTATTTTAATCCCGTTTACCATTTGGTGGATGGGATTTTTTTATATTTGGGGAAATAAAATGAAACAAACTTTCGCATATACATCTGAATTGAGGCAAATAGACGAAAGTTTGTTGCAGGTATAATAAGTTGGCTGCAATTTTTGGTAAATTCACGACAGACACTAACGGATAAAAAACATTAAAAGAACAAAAATGAACAAAAATGAAGAAAATTTTACTCACAGGACTGCTGACATTATTCAGCTTAGCTACATTTGCGAAACAAATTGATGAAAACACCGCAAAACAAGTCGGCCAAACATTTTTGCTGCATTCGACAAGCACCTTAAGGAAATCGGTAAATCTTGATTTAGCTTACAAATCAAGTTCAAGCAATACCAATACCACTTCAAGAACTCAACCAACTACATTTTTTTATGTGTTCAATAACGGAGCAAATGGCTTTGTAATTATAGCAGGAGACGATAATGTAACACCTATTTTAGGTTATTCAGACGAAGGTGCTTTTGACCCTAACAACATACCTCCAACTGTGCAAAAATGGCTTGACGGATATAAAAGTCAAATTCGCTACACGATTGACAACAATATTTCAGCGACAAGAGAAATCCAAGCGGAATGGACTAACTATACTAACGGCACAACTCAAGGTTATGCTAAGACTTCAAGTGTTAGCCCTTTAGTGCAAACGAAATGGAATCAAAATCCATATGAAAATGCGCTTTGTCCTTATGATAACACCTACAAGGAACGAACTGTTACTGGGTGTCCTGCGACTGCAATGGCTCAAATTATGAAATATTGGAATTATCCCGCCACAGGTAATGGATTTCATTCTTACAATCATTCAACATATGGTACTCTTTCAGCAAACTTTGGTAGCACAACCTATCAATGGAATTCTATGCCTAATACGATTAACAGTGTAAATAGTTCTGTTGCTACATTAATGTATCATTGTGGTGTTGCTGTTGAAATGAATTATGGAGTTGAATCATCAGGTGGAAGTGGATCGTACGTAATTATTGCTGCAGCACCTTCACCGCAACAAACTTCTGAAAATGCATACAAAACATACTTTGGCTATAATGCAAGTACTTTACAAGGATTAATACGTTCAAACTATACAGATAATGCTTGGATAACTCTACTCAAAAATGAATTAGACCAAGGCAGACCGATACAATATGCAGGATTTGGTTCAAAAGGAGGGCATACTTGGGTTTGCGATGGATATGACAACAACAATTATTTTCATATGAATTGGGGTTGGGCTGGCAATTCTGATGGTTATTTTCAAATAAATGCATTAAACCCACCAGCGCTTGGAACAGGAGGTGGTTCAGGAGGCTTTAATAGTAATCAACAGGCTCTTATAGGTATTCAACCACCAAGTGGAGTAGCGTCACAAAATTATAGCTTGCAATTGTATTCTAATATCAATATGCCATCTACCCAGATTTGGTTTACAAATGCTTTTACTTTAACAGTAGACATTGCCAATTTAGGAACAGGTAGTTTCTCTGGACAATATGGAGCAGCTATATTTGACCATAATTACAATTTCGTGGATTTTATGGAAACAAAATCAAATATGACTTTGAATTCAAATTCACATTACACAAGCGGTATTACATTCAGTAATTCAGGCTCTGCGGCTTTTGTTCCTGGAACTTATTACGTTGCTATGTTCTATAAAACAACGATGAAAGACTGGACTATTATTGGAAATGGCAGCTATACTAATTTGAAACAATTTGAAATCGACTATTCTTCCGAAATTGAAACAAATTCAGCTTTTACGGTAACTACAAATGGAGGAAAGCTTATACAAGGTAGTTCTGCAACGATAAATGTTGATCTAAAAACACAAATAGCACTTCTTTTTACGGGCAATATCGTGTAAATCTCGCAAACTTGGACGGTAGTTGGGCACAAGACATTCAAATTCTAAATGAAAACAATGGTTTACTATACAACTACCATTATACAGGCGGCAATAACTTCACAGGTTCAATTACCGTTGCACCGGGTACGTACTTACTTGAAGTCGCTTATAAAGCACAAGGTTCTTCAAGTTGGTACTATGCAGGAAGTTCCAACTATTCAAATCCTATTTATGTTATTGTAGAAGCTCCGTCTATATTGCCTGACCAATATGAAAACAATAATTTAGCAAGTCAGGCTTACACATTACCAATTTCCTTTTCAAGCAACACTGTAAACAAAAATACAGTAGGCTCAAATCTTCACATAGGCACAGACGACGATTATTACAAAATCAATTTACCGTCAGGATATAATTACACTATAACTGCAAGACTTCACGACTCATTCAATAGTGGTAATGGAAACACCTATTCCGCTGATGGCTTATTTTCTTACTCAACAGACGGCGGGTCAAGTTGGTCAGATGCTTACGATGATATTATGACCGGCAATATCGTTATCCAAAATGGAGGAACAGTTTATTTTCATACAGCACCTTACTTTGCGGGTGAAACAGGAACATATTTGCTTGATATGACAATAAACAGAACACAAACGTTAGGTGTTGATGAAACAACATTTTCTAATTTAATAAAAGTTTATCCAAACCCCACCAAAGATTTTGTAATCATTGACCTAAACGAACTTTCAGACGAAGTGAATTCAATTAATATTCTTAACATTCAAGGACAGCAAATCAGTTCTGTAAAAATTACTGGTAACGAAAAGTCCTCTAAACTTTCATTACAAGGACTTTCAGACGGAGTTTACTTTATTCAAATACAATCAGCACAAGAAATATTAACTAAGAAGATTATCAAAGGCCAATGAGAATAATAACACTTTTTATATTCTTTACTTTTGTTGGCTGTAAATCAAGCAACAAAATGACACAAACAAATAATGAAGAAGGAACACAGTTTGTTCCTCAATATATACCGGGACCGCAGGCCTTGATTTATAAAACAAAAAACGATTATAGTAATCTTGTCCCTATTCTGCTTTCAGCTGACAAAACTGAGATTATTTCATACCCTCACCCAAATGATTTGAAGGTAGGGAGCGGATACCCGCTCCCTACCTTTTTGAACGATGGTTATTTGCTTGATAATAGAGGGATTGGTAAAAATGTAGCTTTTCTGAAACTTACATATCAGGAGTATTCAGAACTTAAAAACCCTCCGTCATTGACGGAACTTTATAGTTACATCATAGATAAAGACCCGCTAACAGAACTTTGCGACTGTGGCAACAAAACAGCATTTACAGATATTAAGAAACAACTTAACATCCTTATTGACAAAAAGAAATTGCGGACGACTTGTAAGCCGATTAAGTAGAAAAACAGCAGCCAACCGCCGTTTTGAGCTAGTGTGTGATTTAGTGGAATTACCGTAATCAAGAACGTTTCCGTAAAGCAGAAAATACTCTATTACGAAATCCCCACCATCTCAAAGCGCGAGAACGTTATCAGTATACGAATCGTCAGTTCTCGTGTTTTTTGTGTAGTGAAACGAAACAATCCCGAATATTCGGGAGTATCGAGAACCATTTTGAAAGATAAATTCTCTTGTTCTCGATACAATTTTCAGAAAATGCTGTTCGCTTTTTCTGAAAATTTACTCGAACTGACGAGAATTTATCTTCGGCAACTAATTACACCCAACGGGTTTACATAGCTTATTATTTTACTTAAAATTTCAACTTCGTCATATTCCAGTTTAATGTATTGAAAATGATCAATTCATTTTCCAATGTAGGCAATCCGATGACCAATTTCAGGGTTTCATGAGCCATTATGTTGCCAATAATTCCCGGGAGTGTACCCATCACGCCGTTTAAACTGCAATTAGGGACATCTTCCGGGTTTGGCGGTTCGGGAAATAGATCACGCAGATTTTTATTCCCGTTGTGATTGAAAACCGCTGCCTGTCCTTCAAATCTCAGGATGCTTCCATAAACCAATGATTTGCCCAGTTTAACACAGGTATCGTTGACCAAATAGCGGGTTGCAAAATTATCGCAACCATCTATAATCACATCAAAATCCTGCATGATTGTCTCCGCATTTTCCATGGTAAGCTTTTCTTCAAAAGCAATGTAATTAATTGAAGGGTTTAATTTCTCTAAAACCGATTTAGCGGTTGTCGCCTTAGGCAGATCGATTTGTTCTTCGGCATATAAAATTTGCCGATGCAGATTGTGGAGTTCGATTTTGTCAAAATCAGCGATCCCGATAGTGCCCACACCAGCGGTAGCCAAGTATTGTAAAATAGGACAGCCCAATCCGCCGGCACCAATGACCAGAACTTTGGCATTTTTTAGTTTTTCCTGCCCGGTTTCTCCTATTTCGGGCAGCATCATCTGGCGGTTGTAACGCAAAAAATCGTTTACGGTTATCATTTGTTTAGTTTAAAAGTTAGTAAGTCGAAAGTAAGCTTCGTGTCGCTCTCGACTTTCAACCTTGCACTTTCGACTTTATGACTTTAAGACATTTGACTATATGTCCTATCCCAATCTTTCCAGACAGGTTCGTAACCTCGGTCCGAAATGACCTGGGCAATTGTCGAGGCCGAACGTTCGTCGCTGGTTTCAAATTGTTCCAACGATTGCGGGTCAACGACGTAGCCCCCAGGATTGGTTTTAGATCCGGCACTCATGCTGGTAACTCCAATCGGAATGATATTGTTTCGGAATTTCTCGTTTTCGCGTGTGGATATCGAAATTTCCAAATCTTCATTCCACAGTCGGTAAGCGCAGATGAGCTGGGCAAGGTCTTTATCGTCCATTATGAAGTTCGGTTCGATGATGCCTTCAGCAGGGCGGAGCCTTGGGAACGAAACCGAATATTTGCTTCGCCAATAAGTCTTTTGCAGATAATCCAAATGGAGAGCGTTGAAAAAACTGTCGGTGCGCCAGTCTTCCAGTCCTAATAAAACGCCTAAACCTATTTTATGAATTCCGGCTTTGCCAATTCTGTCGGGTGTTTCAAGTCGGAAATCAAAATTGGATTTCTTTCCCTTCGGATGATACTGCTTGTAAACATCCCGATGGTAGGTTTCCTGATATACCAAAACAGAATAGACTCCTGCCCCGTGCAGTTGTTCGTATTCCTCTTCGGAAAGCGGTTGCACTTCTACAGAAATGGTAGAGAAATGTTGTCTGATTTGAGCTATAGCTTTCAGGAAATAGTTGATGTTTACGGTATAATTTGCTTCTCCCGTAACCAATAAGACATGGTCGAATCCTGCTTTTTTCAACTCGGCGATTTCAAGAGCAATTTCGTTTTCGGTTAGCGTTTTTCGTTTAATCCTATTGTCCAGGCTGAAACCGCAATACGTGCATATGTTTTGGCATTCGTTGCTCAGATACATAGGAGCATACATCTGGATTGTTTTTCCGAAACGTTTCTTTGTCAGCTCGTGGCTTAATTGTGCCATCTGCTCCAAATTCTGTTGCGCAACGGGAGAAATCAGTGTGAGGAAATCGTCTAAATTTCGTTTGGACTTATACAAAGCCCGTTCAACATCCGATGAGGTTGTTTGATGGATCTTTGTTTGGATATCATTCCAACTGTATTGTTCAAAAACCGATTTAAAAGTGTTCATTGTCTTGATTGTTTGGGATCATTCTGGGAGGGAGTTTCTTTGCGGTTCAATTTTTACTCATATAAAAACGCCGTCAACGGGCTCGAAGCTATAGCATGATTTGTCTTCTGTGCCAATTGCGCTTCGTACGCCATTCTTCCCGAGATGACGGCCATTTTAAAAGCTTCGGCCATAAGTTTCGGATTTCCGGCAACGGCGATGGCGGTGTTCACCAAAACAGCATCGGCACCCAGTTCCATGGCTTTTGCGGCATCGGATGGCGCGCCAATTCCCGCATCGACGATCACCGGGACTTTACTTTGCTCGATGATGATTTCCAGAAAGTCGATTGTCTTTAATCCTTTATTGCTCCCGATAGGCGAGCCCAGAGGCATTACTGCCGAAGTTCCGGCCTCTTCCAGATGCTTGCACAGCACAGGGTCGGCATGGATGTAAGGCAAGACGATGAAGCCCAACCTGGCTAATTCTTCCGTAGCCTTTAATGTTTCTATGGCATCGGGCATTAAGTATTTGGGATCCGGATGGATTTCTAGCTTGAGCCAATTGGTTTCCATAGCTTCCCGTGCCAATTGTGCGGCAAAGACGGCTTCTTTGGCATTTCGGGCACCGGAAGTATTGGGCAATAAATGGATATGTGGATGCTGAATGTGTTTCAGAATCGCGTCGGTTTCGGTTTCGAGATCAACTCGTTTCAGGGCAACTGTTACCAATTCGCTTTCCGAAGCCAAGATAGCTTCCTCCATTTGCTGGTTGGAACCGAATTTGCCTGTGCCCAGAAAAAGTCTGGAGTTAAAGGTTCTGTCGGCTATTTTAAATGCTGGCATATAGTTTTTCGTTTAAAGGTGTAATGATTTCAGGTTGTTGTGTAATCAGTCCGGAAACAGCTATTCCGTGAATGCCAATATTCATCAGGTTTTCGATGTCGTCCAATTGGATTCCTCCAATGGCATAAATGGGGATGGCAATGTTTTTCGCCCGCATCTTTTCAATAATGTTCAGGTAGCCTTCCAGTCCCAAAATCGGACTCAAATTACTTTTGGTTTCCGTAAAGCGAAATGGCCCAAGTCCAACATAATCGCATTTTTCCTGAATTCTTTGCAGGACATCTTCGAAAGTGTTGGCCGTTCCGCCGATGATTTTGTCACGGCCCAAAATATCTCGGGCATCGGAGATTTTGGCGTCGTTCAATCCCAGGTGGATGCCGTCCGCATCGATTCGGGAGGCAAGTTCTACATGGTCGTTGATAATCAGGGTGGCCAAATATTCATCGCATAAAAGCCTAATCTTTTCGGCCAGATCATTCAATTCATATTCAGCAGCATCCTTAAATCGCAACTGAACCCATTCGCAACCATTGTCGAGGCTGCGGTAAATATTGTCAAACTGCTCATTGGCAGTTGTCCCTTGCGAAATATATTGGAGTTTAGTATACATGATGATATCCCAGTTGGGTTGAGTTTGATTGCAAAAATGTTTCGATATATCTTTTGGCTTTTTCGCAGCCGTCAACCATGTTTTGTCCCAAAGCCAGTTGAGCTGTAATGGCAGAAGACAGTACGCAGCCCGAACCGTGTTTGGGTGCGAAAGATCCATCCGTCGGCTCGAATTTGTATATTTTATTGTTGTGGAAAAGATGATCTATGCCACGCTTTTCTTTAAGATGCCCTCCTTTGAGCAGAATTGAACAAGGTATGTTTTCAAAAAATGGTTCCGAGAAAAGCATTTTGGCTTCGATGCTGTTCGGCGTTATCAAATCAACAAGGTTCAAAACCTCATTTAAAATCAGCTGATTTTCGATGTCCAGGAAATTGAATTCGGTTGTTGATTTTAAAACCGTATCCCAAACGATCTTGGTTTTGGGAGAAAGTTTTTTTATTTCAAGAACCACTGCTTTCAGATATTCCAAAGACGGAACGATTCCGATTTTTACCGCTTGGATAGGGTAGGCTTCAAATAGCGTTCGGATCGAACGCAGTACAAAATCCAGGTCTGTCCACTGTATTTCAGAAAACACATCTTCGGTCTGTATGGTATTGCCGGTATTGATGGCAAATCCTTGCACCCGATGCTGTTCGAATGTCTTTACATCCGCCAGAATTCCTGCGCCTCCCGAAGGATCCAGGCCGGCTATAGTGAGTATGAAAGGGCGATTTGCTGGCATTGCTTAAAGTTTTCTATAGGATTGCTGCTGTTCCAAATGGTTCCTAAAAGGGCTATATCGTCGAAGCCATTTTCTAAAACTTCCCTGATGTTTTCGTGAGTGATTCCTCCCAAAGCAATGAGCTTCGTAGAGAAATTGCTTCTTTGTTTTACAGATTCGATAAGATTGCTTTTTGAAACGTAATCCGGTTTTGAAATGCTCGGATAAACCGGACTCAAAAAAGCGTAGTCAAAAGCATGTGTCGATTTAAGACTTAAATCATTGAAATAATTGATGCTGTGCACCGATGTCGATTTAATCTTTGCAGGATTCCAAACACTTGCAGGGCTGTTTCTGTCTTTTCTCGAAAAATGAATTCGGCCTATCCCAAAATCTTCCGCCAGTTGGTGGTGCTGGTGCAAAACCAAACGGTTTCTGAATTCCGATTTGATTTTAGACAGGAATTCTTTCATTTCCGCTTCCGTAAAATCGGGTTTGCGGATGTGAAGCAATTCCATTCCTTCTTCAAAGAGGGAATGGATGCAGTTAATTTCGTTTTCGACGGCAATCGGGTTGGTAATTACAATCATGTTTTTTGGTAGGTTAATACTGATAATTCGTCTGTTTATATCGTCATGACGTCATTTCGAGCTTTAATTTTTTTCAGAAAAAAAGCAATATAGATGGTATGAATTTCAGTGTGATTTTTTACACATTTATAAAAACATCATTGATAGCAATAGCGAAAGAATCACATTATAATGAGCTAGTATTATTGATAAGCAAAGTTTGATTGCTTCATTTTATCATTGACGTTTTTGTTGAAATACATAGTGAAAACCACCCCGCCCTACGGGCACCCCTCCAAAGGAGGGGAATTGTTGTCGATGGTAGTTGAGATTATCGAAATCTAGCTGTAAATTTCTTTTCCCTGTTCGATGAATTCTTCCGACTTCTCCTTCATGCCTTTCTCTGCTTCTGCGACATCTCTGATTTCCTGAGAAATCTTCATGGAGCAGAATTTAGGTCCGCACATAGAGCAGAAATGCGCCACTTTCGCGCCATCGGCAGGAAGGGTCTCGTCATGGAATTCGCGCGCCGTATCCGGATCCAAAGCCAAGTTGAACTGGTCTTCCCAACGGAATTCGAAACGGGCTTTGCTCAAAGCATTGTCTCTATATTGCGCTCCCGGATGCCCTTTGGCCAAATCTGCCGCATGGGCCGCAATCTTATAGGTGATCACTCCGTCCTTAACGTCCTTTTTGTTCGGAAGTCCAAGGTGTTCTTTTGGCGTAACATAACACAGCATCGCGCAGCCGTACCAGCCTATCATTGCCGCTCCGATGGCAGAAGTAATATGGTCGTATCCCGGAGCGATGTCGGTAGTCAAAGGCCCTAAGGTGTAAAAAGGCGCTTCGGAACAGTGTTCCAATTGCTTGTCCATATTCTCCTTTATCATGTGCATAGGGACGTGGCCCGGCCCTTCGATGAAAACCTGGACGTCGTGTTTCCATGCGATTTTCGTCAGTTCACCCAAAGTTTCCAATTCGGCAAACTGCGCGGCATCGTTGGCATCGGCAATAGATCCCGGACGCAGGCCGTCGCCCAAAGAGAAGGCGACGTCGTACTGCTTCATGATCTCGCAGATTTCTTCGAAGTGGGTGTAAAGGAAGTTTTCCTTGTGATGGAACAGACACCATTTGGCCATAATCGACCCTCCGCGGGAAACGATTCCGGTAACGCGGTTGGCAGTTAAGTGGATGTATCTCAGCAATACTCCGGCATGGATGGTGAAGTAGGAAACTCCCTGTTCCGCCTGTTCGATCAAAGTGTCGCGGAAGATTTCCCAAGTCAGGTCTTCTGCCACGCCTTTTACTTTTTCCAAAGCCTGATAGATAGGCACGGTTCCGATTGGCACCGGTGAATTTCTGATGATCCACTCGCGGGTTTCGTGTATGTTTTTTCCTGTCGATAAATCCATAATCGTATCTGCTCCCCAACGGCAGGCCCAAACCGCTTTTTCCACTTCTTCCTCTATGCTCGAAGTCACGGCGCTGTTTCCGATGTTGGCATTGATCTTTACCAAAAAGTTACGACCCACAATCATAGGCTCGCTTTCGGGATGGTTGATGTTGTTAGGGATTATGGCGCGACCGCATGCTACTTCAGAGCGGACAAATTCCGGGGTGATTTTGCTTTTTGGAGTATTTGCCCCGAAACTGTGGCCTGCATGCTGGCACTGCATCGCTTTGGTTGTGTTTTCCAACTGCTCGATGCGCTGGTTTTCGCGGATGGCGATGTATTCCATTTCGGGAGTGATGATGCCTTGCTTGGCATAATGTAATTGGGTAACGTTGGCTCCCTTTTTGGCGCGCATGGGTTTGTGCAGGTATTCGAAACGCAGATGATTCAGTTTCTCGTCATTCAGGCGTTCCTTCCCGTAGTCGGAAGTGATTTCGGTCAGTTCTTCGACGTCATTGCGGTCGAGAATCCACTGTTCGCGTATGCGTGGCAAACCTTTTCGAACATCGATTTCGATATCCGGATCGGTGAAAGGCCCGGAAGTGTCATAGACAGTTACCGGTGCATTCTGTTCGATCTTTCCGTTTGATAGCTTAGTGTCACTCAGAGTGATTTCGCGCATCGCTACTTTGATGGGATGTATTTCGCCTTCCACGTATATTTTTCTTGAATTTGGGAAAGGGGTTCTTGATATTTTTTCTTCGTTGGTCATCTTATATAATTTAGGAATTAGGATTTAAGAATTAGGATTTAAGAATTAGGATTTTGGTGCTGCTGTAACCTGAAATCTGCATACTGCAAACTATCCCCCTTGTGTTGCGGAGATAATCAGGATATCATCTGTTTCCTGGAGCTGGTGTGAATCCCAATTGGATTTTGGAATCACGGTGTTGTTGATGGCTACGGCGATGCCGTTCTGCTTGTTGGGGATTTCCAAATCGAGCAAAGCCTGAACAGTTAGGCTGTCAGGTGCGAATTCTTTAGTCTGATTGTTGATTTTGAGTTCCATTCCTTTTTGATTTTTAGATAAATACTTTAGGAATGGCAACAGGACGTACCGTAAAGGTACAATAGTGAAGCATCTTAACTTTTCCCTACGCTGGTATTAACCAGATCAGGTTCAGAGGGTAAAATCTCAGTCTGCTCCCGAAGTTTCGGGAGCAAACACCCCTAAAGCGTGACAAATGTATTAAAAAATATGAAGTATGAACGAAAGTGTGTGAAAGTTTTTAAAAAATGAGGTTTGTGAATTTAAATCATCGGAGCTATGGGGTAATGCATAAATTCATTGTTGAATATTAATTTGAGGTTAAAATCAATCGTTAGAAGGTTTTTGTTTACCGGCAAATTTTTCAAGTTTATATGTCAGTGAGAACATTACATAACGTTTTAATACTGTGTTTTGTTCATCGATAACGGTTGTTGGAGTGATGTTTCTTGTTGCATTTTGGTTTTGATTTAAAAGGTCATATACTTTTACCTTGGCTGTAAATTGTTTGTTGTAAAAATTATAAGCCAAAGAAGTATTCCACAGATAAAAATCTTTTTTGAAACCAGCTGAAAGATTTGAATTGTAAGTATATCCCAGATCATTTCCGAAAACCCAGTTTTTAGGCCAATAGTTTGTTGTCTGGATATTGAACTTGTGCACAAAACTGGAAGTTTTGTCTATGGAATAATTAGTGTAATTGGTATTGGTTAAAGTATAATTGTAGAATGGAGTTATCGAGAGTATTTCGCCGTAATCGTAATTTACTCTGCAACCCGGAATGATATTAAAAGTATTGGCTTCATATTGCACGGCATTTGTAAAACCTTTTGACAAATTAATATTGCCTGTAATACCTGTGGAAAAACTAAATTTATGAGCCTCCCTTTTTATTGTTTTACTCCAATAAGTTCCAAAATAACTGGAATAAGTTCCGGAAACATTGAGATAAGTAGTAGTAGCTTTTCTATTATCGTCATAAGTGGTGGAAGCCACTACCTGATTATCGTGATAATTAAATCCGCCCCAAGTTGAGTAACCCGAACGTGTAGCATAATCATAATCGTAGAAATTAAAACTGAAATGATGAATAGTTGTGGGATTTAAATTCTGATTACCTATATAAGTATTAAGCGGATTGGCCAAATTGGCAACCGGTAAAATTTGACTGGCAGATGGTAAATTGGAATCGTAAGAATAATAAGACCAGATGGATTTGGTTTTAGTGAACTTAAAATTAGCATAAGCCGTTATATGAGGATAAATATAATTTTTATTCAAATCAGTTGTATTTCCCAGATACTGCGAATGGTTGTCATAATTCATCAGGTTTGTACCTCCGGAAATCTGACCGCTGAATTTTTTCTTATCGAAAGACAGACCCACACTCGGTTTCCATTTAGAAAGATCTGATGAAATGTAATTGGTCAGCAAATCATTTTGTGTCGAATAAGTTTGGGAATTAGAATCGAAGTCAAATGTCTTGGTATCGTATGATAATTTATTTTTTGAGTAACCGGTACCCACTACTATTTTTAGAGAATCCGTTATGGGTTCAAAGTAATTAATTCCAAAATCATAATTGTCTGTCAGATTCCGTTGTTCTATTTTCTGATCTCGGATGTCGTCGGGCTTTTGCTGCTGATAAAAAGAAGTTGTCGATTTGTTCAGGTTATCGTTTTGGTCATTTGTGTTATCATTTGAAATTGAAATGCCAATATTCCTTCCCTTTTTCCTGAAAGATTTATTGAAGTAAAGATCATTTTTAAAATTCAAAACATCATTATTGTTTAGAGTCGAAGCTGTGCTCTCATTCAGGAGCTGGTTATTATTATCTTCGGAAATTTGATAGCTGTCATTTCCTGCTTTAGAATTGGCTTTATAAAACTTTGGCATAACCGATAATGTCATAGTCGAATCGATTTTATATTCAAAATCTAAATTCACATTATTGGAGAAACGATCGGTTTTTGATTTGTATCCGGAAGTAGTAACAAAGGTGCCATCGGGCAAAAAGTTGGCCTGACGCTTTGCATTAGTATTCTCGTTGCTGGTATTCGAGTAGAAATAATTCGTAGTATTGTCAAGACCTTTAGCCCATTCATCGGCATAACTCACCCCAACCAGATTCGATTTGGTAATTCCAGTTCCTCCACCATACTGAATTCCCCCTGCGTTGAAGGAACCATTTCCGGTACTATAAACACCATTTCTTCCGCCTCCCATATTGTCAAAAATCTCATCCATAGAAAATCCTACCGAATTGATATTGTTTGAAGACGCCAAGACGCTTATCTTTCTTTTGTTCTTGAAATAATTGATCAAAGCACTGCTTTCATATCTTTCACTTGAGCCATAACCTCCGGTAAATTTTCCGAAATATCCTTTGTTTTTGTCTTCATCAATGGTAAGATTGATACTCGCATTGTTACTGCTGGCAGATTGGCCCGAAAGTTCTTCTGTCTTGGTTTTGGTATCGGTAACCTGTACTTTATTGATAATTTCCGAAGGTAAATTTTGAAGTGCTACTTTACCGTCTTTGTCGAAAAACGGTTTTCCGTTTACCAGAATCTGGTTTACTTCTTTACCGTTGACGGTTATTTTTCCGTCAGCATCTATTTCTACTCCCGGTAATTGTTTCAGCAAAGTTTGCACATTAGAATCGGGACGAATCTTGAAAGAAGCAGCATTAAATTCTAAGGTGTCTTTTTTGATGCGAATAGGAGGGGCTTCCGATTTAATTATAATTTCACCAAGCATTTTGGATTCCGGTTTCAAAACAATTTGACCGAAATTCTTGTTATTTGCAAGGGATTTTAATTCCAAAACATATTCTTCAAATCCCATTATCGAAATCTTAAATGTTAGCGGAGAAAGGATTTTCTTGAGGTTTAAGACAAATTTTCCTTTTTTATCCGAAATGGTATATTGAATAAGTGTTGAATTTTTAGCATCCGAAACATAAACTGTTGCCGATTCTATAGGGTGTTGAGTAACATCTTCTACAATATTTCCTTCTAATACTATATTTTGACCAAAAGAAACAGAAACAAAAAGACAAAAAGAGAGGACACTAAAAAATTTAGACATAAAAAAAGGTTTGTGATTTGGGAAAAATTAATAAAATATATATGTTTTTCTTTTGAAAACTAATTCAATCTCAGAAGAAAAGCAGGCATTGTTTTAAGTATTCATTTACCCAAAACGAATATAACTAACTAAAATTGCGCCTACTTCTCTCATTTGCCTGAAATAATTGTATGTTGGAATTATCACTAATTATTGAATTTATTTTCTTTTGAGTTGATAAACTTATAAATTAATTCTTACAATTACTTATTGGTATTTCCGTTTTTAACAAGATTGGTAGTTTTTGAGCAAACTATGTTAAAATTTTCGGTTCTGTTTTAGATAAATCCCTGTATTATGGCTTCTTTAACCAGACCGGTATCGTCGCTCACATCAAAAGCCTTTTTCATTTGGATAATGCGTTTTTGAATGGAACTTGTTGTAAGGTTTATAAAGTTATCCAATTCTCTAATTTTAAATCCTTTTGATAAATACATTAAAATTTGACGATTGTAATCGTCAATCATTAAATCTTTTTTCCATATTTCCTGAATGCAGCTTTTAACCATCGGACTTTGAAAAATATTTCCCTGAAGCACTTCGTTCACAATTTGTGGCAGATTTTCGGGATCAATTTCGCTTTTAATTACAAGTCCGTCGGGTTTTACTTTCTTGACAATTTCATAAATAACCAGCACTTCAAAGTGAGCTGTAATTATAATGATTTTGCAATTGGGCATATTTTTTTGAATCAGCATTGCGATATCACTACCCGAAGTAAGTGAATGTTGGGTAGATCCGGGCAAACTCTTGTCTATGATAGCCAAATGATACGGAATTTGATCCACTATGGCTTTGTAAGCATCGTCGCAGGAAAAAGCGGTTGTAAACACAGGATTCTGATTTGCAAGATCTGAGTTGAGAAGTACATTTTTGTAACCTTCAACTATCATAGGATGGTCATCGACCAATAGTATATTCATCTGAATTATTTTTAAAAAATTAGTTAAACTAAACTTTAATTTCCGATTTTGAACTTTGCCTAAACAAAGAATCTTATTTTACAAATTGATTAACAAAAACAAAGAGGGATTTATTGTCTTTTGGTATTTATTGGTCTCAAAAATAGTTTAAAACTATGCACTTTTAGTGCATCAACTTTAGTTTTTAAAAATTTTCAGCCACAGATTAAACAGATTCACACAGATTAATCAGTGCTAATCTTGATCCCGAAATTTCGGGATGTGGCAAAAAAATAAATATTCCAACCATGCAGACTTTCAGTCTGCCAATCAAACCTATGGACTTTAAGTCCATAGTGGTTTAGTTTTGGCGAAAATAAACAATAATCAAAAAATTATACATTGAATAATATAATATGAACCTCAGTTCGATTCTTAGATAATTGATTTACAAAGTGGTTTGGATTCCTGCAAGGTTTAAAAAAACCTTGTAGGTATTGTTCTTTGTGTATTTAAATACCTACAAGGTCAAAAAAAGACCTTGCAGGAAAATCTTAAAATTATAAAATACTACTATTCAGTAGATTAAATAATGGCTAATAATCGAACTCAGGTTATGACTATTTTACAACTTTCGGTTTACTTATCTGTGAGTTTTGGAGAGAGCGTATAAAAAAAGCCGTTCATCACTGAACGGCTTTTGTAGGTTTTACATAGATGAATTAGTTATTCATTTTGGCTTTCAGGGCTTTTGCTTTGTCATTCATTTCAAGAGCTCTGTAAACTCCTAAAAGAGTAGTAGAAGCATCAACGTTTGAAGGGTTTAGTTCAACTGCTTTTTCTAAGTAAGGAATTGCACTTTTGAAAAGATCTTCTCTTTGTTTTTTCAAAACTTCATATTTTTTGTTGTCTGCCGGAGAAGTTCCTAATTTGTTCATTTGGTCGATCAAGTTTTTCTCTGGTTCCAATTTCAAAATAGCTAAATTCATATTGGCATTTTCGTGTTTTGGGTTGATTGCAAGAGCTTTCAAATAGTATTTTTCGGCTTCCTCTTTTTCATTGTTAGTGTAACTGATAACTCCTAAGTTGTAAAGTAACTCAGCATTGTTTGGATTTTTTGCCAAAACTTCAGAAACTAATTTTTTATAAGTTGCATAATCTTTGGTTTCAAGATACAAACGGGCTTCTTCCAGAATTAGAGATTCGTCTTCTGGATTTGCTGTTCTGGCAGTAACAATTGCTTTTTTAGCATCATCGATTCTTCCTTTTTGAACATAAATCAAAGCGATGTTTTTAAGAATTTCTCCTCTTTTTGAAGGTAATTTTTCATCTCTTGGTTTTACGTGAGTTTCCAGTTGAAGGTATTTGGATCTTTCAATTCTGTTAGGGAAATTTTCTTCTTGTCCCGAAGCTACATTGGTAGCCCAATAAAGAGTTCTTTCGCCAGAATAGCCTATTCTCATCAATTCTTCATAATACGCCAAAGCTTTGTCGTAATCAGGAATATTTACGGCATAATTTGCAGCGTAATACAATTTTTCAGTATCGGTTTTATCCATTAAATAAATGCTGTGCAATAATTCAGAAACTTCGGCAAAGTTTTTTTCTTTATCTAATTGTACAACTTGTTTTAAAAACATTGGTTTTATCTGAGCAACCGTTTTTTGAATGTCTTTAGTATAAACCTGTTTTCCTGATTTTTTTTCATATTCAAGAGTCGCATCGATACCACTGGCCATTGCAGCAACTGACTTTTGATTCAAAACAGCTCCTATTTTTTCAGGAGTAGCTGTTTCTTTGGTCAAAGAGTGCAATTCTACAAGAGGCAACATTGATTTGTAGAAATTAGCAGAAACTTTATCATTTTCTAATGTTGCAATTGATTCCAGTTTAGAAATATTGGTTTTATAAGTTTCTAAATCAGATGCAGAAACGGTTTCTTTACCGTAGATCTTTTTTAAAGATTTAAGCTCGTCTTTTTGAGCAAATCCGTTTAACGACAACATAATTGTCGCAGCAAGAATGAATTTACTTTTCATTTGTGATAGATTTTTGTTTTTAATAGATAAAATGAAATCGCCATTCTTCATCATTTTTTTGATTTTGAATAATAGCGATTTCAGTTAGGTTTAATTATTTGTTTTAAAAATTATGCTTCGTCGTCAGAATCATTTTCATCCTGAATGTCTTCGTCTTCGTCAACGATGTCATCTTCTTCCTCGTCATCTTCTCCGCCTTCGTCTTCAAGAACTTCCAGTACAGGTTTTATTCTTTCGATTTTCTCAATCACTTCTCCGTCTTCGCCAATGATTACTTCTTCCTCTTCGTCATCTTTCATTACTTTGGCAACGGCAGCGATAGAATCTTTTCCTTTGATATTGATTAATTTCACACCCTGAGTAGCTCTACCCATAACTCTCAGATCTTCTACAGCCAAGCGAATAGTTAAACCGGATTTGTTGATAATCATCAAGTCATCGGCATCGGTAACATCATTGATAGAAATCAGGCTTCCTGTTTTTTCTGTGATATTAAGGGTTTTTACACCTTTTCCACCACGGTTTGTGATTCTGTATTCGTCAAGGCTTGAACGTTTTCCGTAACCGTTTTCAGAAACAACAAGAATTTCACTATTCATGTCATTTACGGTAACCAACCCAATTACTTCATCGGTATCATCTTTTAGGGTAATTCCGCGAACTCCCGAAGCAGTTCTTCCCATCGGACGGGTTTTGGTTTCTTCAAAACGAACCAGTTTACCTGATTTTACTGCAATGATGATCTGACTTTCACCATTTGTCAATTTTGCTCCAAGTAATTCATCGCCTTCTTTAATTGTGATAGCAGCAACACCATTAACACGTGGTTTAGAATATTTCTCTAAAGAAGTTTTCTTAACCTGACCTTTTTTGGTTACCATCACCAGATTATGACTGTTGATGTATTCTTTGTCTTTCAGGTCTTGTGTACAGATGAAAGCTTTTACTTTGTCGTCACTTTCAATATTTACAAGGTTTTGGATTGCTCTACCTTTGGCAGTTTTGTTTCCTTCTGGAATTTCATAAACGCGCATCCAGAAACATTTTCCTTTTTGGGTAAAGAACATCATATATTGGTGGTTTGTTGCCACAAACATGTGTTCTAAGAAATCTTGATCTCTTGTTCCGGCTGCTTTTTGACCTACACCACCTCTGTTTTGAGTTTTGTATTCGGATAAAGGAGTACGTTTAATATATCCTGCGTGAGAAATAGTGATTACCACATTTTCGTCGGCAATCAAATCTTCGATACTCACATCTCCACCTGAATATTCAATTTGAGAACGACGCGCATCACCATATTTATCACGGATTTCAACCAATTCTTCTTTGATTAATTCAATTCTCAAATTAACATCAGCTAATAATGCTTTCAAATGAGCAATCAATTTCATCAATTCTTCATATTCAGCTCTTAATTTGTCTTGTTCAAGACCGGTAAGCTGACGCAAACGCATTTCAACAATAGCACGAGACTGAATATCTGTTAAATTGAATCTTTCGATTAATTTTTCTCTGGCTTCTTCAGTACTTTTTGAAGCTCTGATGATATCAATAACTTCTTGAATATTATCGGAAGCAATAATTAAACCTTCAAGTATATGTGCTCTTTCTTCGGCTTTACGCAATTCAAATTGCGTTCTTCTTACCACAACATCATGACGGTGTTCTACAAAATGGTGAATCAAATCTTTCAGATTCAGCATTTGAGGACGTCCGTTTACCAAAGCAATGTTGTTTACACTGAATGAAGATTGGAGTTGTGTATATTTAAATAGTGTATTTAGAACTACGTTTGGAGTAGCGTCACGTTTCAGGATATAAACGATACGCATACCGCTTCTGTCCGATTCGTCACGAATATTCGCAATTCCTTCGATCTTTTTCTCGTTTACCAAATCGGCCGTACGCTTAATCATGTCGGCTTTATTTACCTGGTACGGAATTTCGGTTACAATGATAGATTCTCTTCCGTCCACTTCTTCAAAACCAACTTTGGCACGCATTACGATACGTCCTCTTCCGGTTTTGAAAGCTTCACGCACTCCTTCATAACCGTAGATTGTTCCTCCGGTAGGGAAATCGGGAGCTTTGATGTGAGTCATCAATTCGTCAATTTCAATATCGTTATTGTCGATATAAGCCAATGTTCCGTTGATAACTTCTGTTAAGTTGTGAGGAGGCATATTGGTTGCCATACCTACGGCAATACCTGTAGCACCATTTACCAAAAGAGTTGGTACACGGGTAGGCATCACTTTAGGTTCATATAAAGTATCGTCAAAGTTCAACTGAAAATCTACAGTTTCCTTTTCGATATCGGCCATAATTTCTTCCGAAAGTTTCTTCATTCTGGCCTCAGTATAACGCATAGCTGCCGGACTGTCGCCATCAACCGAACCAAAGTTACCCTGACCGTCAACTAATAAATAACGCATGCTCCATTCCTGAGCCATACGTACCATTGCATCATAAACAGAAGTATCACCGTGCGGGTGGTACTTACCCAGTACTTCCCCAACAATTCTTGCCGATTTTTTGTGGGCCGATTTTGAAGTTACCCCTAAATCGTACATTCCATAAAGTACGCGTCGATGTACTGGTTTAAGTCCGTCTCTAACATCCGGAAGGGCTCTTGATACAATAACTGACATCGAATAATCGATGTAGGCTGATTTCATTTCATCTTCAATGTTAATAGGTATTAACCTTTCTCCGTCAGACATATTTATATAGTTTTATTAAATTTAGTTTGTTTAAAAAATCTTGCTAATATAACCTTTATCGATATTTCTCATTCTATATTTCGGTTATTTTTTTTGAGATTTATTAACAACTAAAACCCCGGTTTTAGTTAATAAAATAATTAGGATTTTTCTTAAGAAATGCTTTGTTTTACTTTTTTAGAACTATCACTGAATTAATAAATTCCTATTTTGTGTTAGCTTCAAAAAATTAATACATTTACAAAATAAGCAATAACGTAATATATGGATGATAATTTTTCACCCAGAGTAAAAGATGTAATAACCTACAGTAAAGAAGAGGCTCTAAGATTGGGTCATGACTTTATTGGAACAGAGCATTTTATGCTTGGGATCTTAAGAGATGGTGGTGGTGAAGCCATTGAAATATTACATAGTTTAGATATCGATCTGGATTTCCTGAGAAAAAAAGTCGAAGCATTAAGTCCGGCAATTTCGAATGTGAATCTTAATACAGAAAAGAAAAATTTACAATTAACACGTCAGGCAGACAGAGCGCTGAAAACAACTTTTTTGGAAGCTAAATTATTTCAAAGTAATTCTATCAGTACTGCTCATTTGCTTTTGTGTATTCTTAGAAACGAAAACGATCCAACAACCAAGTTGCTCAATAAACTCAAAATTGAGTATGAAGTAGCTAAAGAACAATATTTAAAGATGATGACACACGACGAAGATCCAATAGACAATACTCCTAAAAACGAATCTTATAATGATGATTCAGGACAAGAGGATATGAATAGAGAAAGCGGTTTCAATAATCCTGTGAACAAGTCGAACAAAAAGTCTAAAACTCCGGTTCTTGACAATTTCGGTAGAGATTTAACCGATATGGCCGAGGAAGGAAAATTGGATCCGGTTGTTGGGCGTGAAAAGGAAATTGAACGTGTTTCTCAGATTTTGAGCCGTAGAAAAAAGAATAATCCTTTGCTTATAGGTGAGCCGGGAGTGGGTAAATCGGCCATAGCCGAAGGTTTGGCTTTGAGAATTATTCAAAAGAAAGTTTCCCGTATTCTGTTTAACAAACGAGTGGTAACGCTAGATTTGGCAAGTCTTGTTGCCGGAACCAAGTACCGCGGTCAGTTTGAAGAAAGAATGAAAGCTGTAATGAATGAATTGGAAAAGAATGATGATATTATTCTTTTCATAGACGAAATTCATACCATTGTTGGAGCAGGGGGGGCAACAGGTTCGCTCGATGCTTCAAATATGTTTAAACCGGCTTTGGCAAGAGGAGAAATTCAATGTATAGGAGCCACCACTTTAGACGAATATCGTCAGTATATTGAAAAAGACGGCGCTTTGGAAAGACGTTTTCAAAAAGTAATTGTTGAGCCAACTACTGTGGCTGAGACGATTACTATTTTGAATAATATCAAGAATAAATACGAAGATCACCATAATGTGATTTATTCTCCGGAAGCGATTGAAGCTTGTGTGAAATTGACTGACCGATATATGTCGGAAAGATTTCTTCCGGACAAAGCAATCGATGCTTTGGATGAAGTAGGTTCCCGTGTTCACATTATTAATATTGATGTTCCGAAACAAATTTTAGATTTAGAACATAAATTGGAAGAAGTGCGCGAATTGAAAAATTCTGTGGTGAAAAAACAGAAATATGAGGAAGCAGCCAAATTGAGAGATGACGAAAAACGAATTGAAAAAGATTTGGCAATTGCTCAGGAAAAATGGGAAGAAGATGCCAAAACCAATAGAATTTTAGTTACCGAAGACAATGTTGCCGATGTGGTTTCTATGATGACCGGAATTCCGGTAAACAGAATTGCACAAACCGAGAGCAATAAATTGGCACAATTGCCGGAACTTATCAAAGGAAAAGTAATAGGTCAAAACGAAGCGGTGACGAAAGTAGCTAAAGCCATTCAAAGAAATCGTGCCGGATTGAAAGATCCGAATCGTCCTATTGGTTCGTTTATTTTTCTAGGTCAAACCGGTGTTGGTAAAACTCAATTGGCCAAAGTAATTGCCAGGGAGTTATTTGATTCAGAAGATGCGCTTGTTCGTATTGATATGAGTGAATACATGGAGAAATTTGCTATTTCAAGATTAATTGGGGCGCCTCCGGGATATGTTGGTTATGAAGAAGGAGGTCAGTTGACCGAAAAAGTTCGCAGAAAACCTTATTGTGTGGTACTTCTTGACGAAATAGAAAAAGCACATCCGGATGTTTTCAATATGATGCTTCAGGTTTTGGACGATGGTTATCTGACCGATAGTTTAGGAAGAAAAATCGATTTCAAAAATACTATTATCATCATGACTTCCAATGTGGGAGCCCGTCAACTGAAAGATTTTGGTCAGGGAGTTGGATTTGGAACTGCTGCCAAAGTAGCTCAAGCCGATGATAATTCGAAAAGTATTATTGAAAACGCATTGAAAAAAACATTTGCTCCTGAATTTTTAAACCGAATTGATGATGTGATTGTTTTCAACACATTAGAAAAAGAAGACATCAATATTATTATCGATATCGAATTGAATAAATTGTATTCAAGAATCAAAGATTTGGGTTATGATTTAACATTATCAGATGAAGCAAAATCTTTTATTGCCGATAAAGGTTTTGATAAACAATTTGGAGCCCGACCATTGAAAAGAGCTATTCAGAAATATGTAGAAGATGCTTTGGCAGAGGAAATTATTACCTCTAAAATAGGTTTAGGAGATATTATTTTTATTGATTTAGACGCTCAAAAACAAGAATTGATAATTACAATTCAAAAAGCGGAGGAAACAGATAATCCGGAGAATTAGGTTCTGGTGATTAGTAATTAGTAATTAGTGATTAGTGATTAGCCAAAAGGCAATAGTGAGAAGTTTAAGTAATTAGTGACTAGCCATTAGCTAAGAAAATCAACTATTTTTAGAATCAATAAAAAACCAATTAATGATAAAAACCCGTCAAGCTATTTAAAATTGGCGGGTTTTTATTTTTTATTTCAAAAAACAATCAATTAATAAGATGTTACAAGAAAAAGTAATAGTAGGAAGTGAAGAATGGTGTTCGTTTCCGGTATTAGGAATTCCTACAATTAAGGCCAGAGTTGATTCTGGTGCCAAAACTTCGGCTTTGCACGCCATAAATATAGCTCCGTTTATAAAAAATGGTGAAAATTGGGTGAAATTCGATATTAATCCAATTCAGAATAATATCAAAACTATTATTCATTGTGAAGCAAAATTGATTGGTAAAAGAATTGTAAAAAGTTCGAGCGGTTTTAGAGAACAACGTTATGTTATAGCTTCTGAACTGGAAATAGGAGGTCAACATTGGTCAATAGAAATTACGTTGACTAATCGAGATTCTATGGGTTTCAGAATGCTTCTGGGTCGTGAAGCCATGAGTGGAAGAGTTTTGGTAGATCCTGAACAGAAATATCTTTTGGGAGAGCCAACAGCTGAAAGTCTGAAAAATTTATACAAAACTTCAGAACAAGCAAAAACGGGGCTTCGCATCGGACTTTTGGCCAGTAATCCGGAGCTTTACAGTAACAAAAGAATTATGGAAGCCGGCGAAATGCGGGGTCATGAAATGCACTTTTTGAATATAAAAGAGTGTTATATGAAACTCGATGCCACCAAACCGGAAATTCATTATCGTGGTGGTAAAATCTTAAAAGATTTTGATGCCATAATTCCGAGAATTCGTCCGAGTATTACTTTTTATGGTTGTGCTTTGACGCGTCAGTTTGAAGCTTTGAGGGTTTTTTGTCTTAATTCGGCTTCAGCAATTACTCAGTCACGAGACAAATTGTATTCACTTCAATTGCTTCTGAATCACGGAGTCGATATTCCTACAACCGGTTTTGCAAATTCGCCTTTAGATACCAACGATTTGATAAGTATGGTTGGAGGTTCGCCTTTGATTGTAAAATTATTGGAAGGAACCCAAGGAAAAGGAGTGGTACTTGCCGAGACCAAGAAAGCGGCAGAGAGTGTTATCAATGCTTTTAAGAGTTTGAATGCGAATATCCTGGTTCAGGAGTTTATTAAGGAAGCTAATGGTAAAGACATTCGTTGTTTTGTAATTGACGGAAAGGTGGTTGCAGCGATTCAAAGAGAAGCTTTGCCGGGTGAATTTCGTGCCAATATTCATCTTGGCGGAACAGCTTCAATTATTAAAATTACAGCCGAAGAGAAAAGAATTGCCATTAAAGCAGCCAAAGCAATGGATTTGAAAGTGGCAGGTGTTGATATTATTCGTTCTAGTAAAGGTCCGTTGTTGCTTGAAGTCAATTCATCTCCGGGACTGGAAGGAATTGAAAGTGCTACCAACAAAGATATAGCCGGAGAAATGATTAAGGCAATAGAGAAAAACTTTAAGATTCGTTGATTCCTCTTTTTTTAAATGGATATAAATTATCAATTCAATCAAGAAATTCGAAATATTCAGTTTACAAGAGAGGACTTGAATTATAATGAATTTGAGTCCTGTTTGTTTGAAAATTGTGATTTCTCACAATGTAATTTTATTGCTGTAACCTTTATTGATTGTAAGTTTCTGAATTGCAATTTTGATGGAGCCAAAATTAATCATGTGGCTTTGAGAACGGTAATTTTTGAAAAATGTAAAATCAGAGACGTTAATTTTGCCATGTGCGATAAATTGATTTTCGAAATTCATTTTGAGGATTGTATTCTGGATTTTTCAAAATTCTATGCGCTTAAATTGAAAGGAATTACTTTTGCTAATTCCAGTCTGATTGCAGTAGATTTTATGAACGCCAATTTATCGGAATCTCATTTTGATAATTGTGATTTATATCGTGCTGAATTTTCAAAAGCCAATTTATCTAAGGCTAATCTGCAAACCAGTTTCAATTACACAATTGATCCTGCGGTTACCAAAATAAGCAAAGCTGTCTTCTCTCTTGAAGGAATAAAAGGATTGCTTTTTAAACATGATATAATTGTGAATTAATATAGTGATTAGTGACTAGCCAAATAGTCATTAGTCAAAAGTTCATAGTGGAAATTCAAAAAAAGAGGCTGTCCGAAA
>PNRO01000081.1_pt1 | contig 34342 bp, 35 predicted proteins | sample 7248581 | NCBI WGS metagenome assembly PNRO01 (sample SAMN08278401, study PRJNA427962) | Gut metagenome, whole genome shotgun sequencing project. | isolation source: gut content | host: Eisenia fetida | place: India:Sub Himalayan Terai region of Darjeeling | collected 2013-11-18 | reverse complement strand
AAGTTATTTTTTGTGGATTTTATAAAAAACTGCTTTTCAATAACTTAGGAATTGACCTTTTTTCAATATTTAAATCTCTTTGATGAGATTGTTATGGTTTTGTTCAATCCCACCCTTTAACTACTATTAATATTTTTGAGAAAAAACACAAAACACACAATGAAATTAAAATTCCAAACACAAGAAACATAAGGTTCTTCGCGAACTAATCCTGATAAAAACAAAAAAACCATTCTTTTCAGAATGGTTTTAAAAATTTTGAGCCGATAGAGGGACTCGAACCCACGACCTGCTGATTACAAATCAGCTGCTCTAGCCAACTGAGCTATACCGGCGTTCATTATTTCGAGTGCAAATATAATCGTGTTTTTAAATTCTCCAAAATAATTTTTACCTTTTTTTTGTAGTCTTTTTCATATCCAAACCACAAAACCAAACAACTACCTGAAAATCAGAAAACAAATACAAATTAATCTCACTTAAAGAAACTGAAATTCACAAAAACTATTCAAAACCCCCATTTCCAAAATTCAAAAACACTTTAAAAACAAAAAACCACTCTTTTCAGAATGGTTTTAAAAATTTTGAGCCGATAGAGGGACTCGAACCCACGACCTGCTGATTACAAATCAGCTGCTCTAGCCAACTGAGCTATACCGGCGTTCATTATTTCGAGTGCAAATTTAGTCTTGTTTTTTAAAAATCCAAAGAAAACCTACACTTTTTTTGAACTTTTTTCTACTACAAATCGTTGATTTTAGTAATCAACTGAGTAGCAACTTGTTCTAACTCTACATTGATTTGTTTGAAGTGAGCTTTTTTGTTTTCAACGTTTTTAGCGTTTACTTTAATGATCAAATCATCAAAAGCAGTGATAGCTTCCTCGATTAAAGCATTAGTTTCCGGTGTAGCATTACCTGTTGTAGTAATTTCATACAAATAAACTGCTTCAATAATATCTCCTAATACGAAATTGATGTCTTTCTTTAAATTTTTAATGTTTGCCATTTTATTCTAAATTTTTAAAATTCTGCGCAAAAGTACATATTATCTTTATAATACCGACTATAAAATATAAATTTCTAATACAGAAGCATTACCACAAAGCTTATAAACATTCATGGATGCAGGAATCAAAACAGTATCTCCCTTTTTGTATTTATAAACGGTATTTTCATGTTTAATTTCAAAAGTTCCCTCTACGCACATATAAACGGTAAAAGTCTCTTTATCTTTATTTACTTCCAAAACTCCTTCTACCGGAAGAAAATTGGTTGTAAAATAAGAACAATTCACTAGCTCATTGGGTTTATTAACTTCCTTACTATATGTTTTATGAGTTTGCAAAACATCATAATTCATAGCATCCAAAGCATAATCAACATGTAATTCTCTTGAATTTCCGTTAGCATCTACCCTATCCCAATCATAAACTCTATAAGTAATATCTGATGTTTGCTGAATTTCGGCCAAAACAATTCCGGCACCAATGGCATGAATTGTTCCTGTTTCCAGAAAATAAACATCTCCTTCTTTTACTTTTATCTCTTCTAATTTAGGCAGCAAGGTCTTTTCCTGAAGATTTTTTAAATATTCTTCTTTATTTGATTTTTCCTTGAATCCAAGAATTACTCTCGCCTGCTCATCGGCCTGCATAATGTACCACATTTCGGTTTTTCCGAATGAATCATGACGTTCTTTGGCCAATTCGTCATTTGGATGAACCTGAATTGACAAATCTTCTTTAGCATCTAAATACTTAAAAAGCAAAGGAAATATCTTTCCAAAACGATTATAAACGCGAGTACCCAAAATCTCTACAGGAAATTCCTGAATGATTTCGGTTAATTTTTTGCCATTCCATTGACCATTGGCAATTGTACTGACATCACCTTCAACAGTCGATAATTCCCAACTTTCTCCAATATTTTTGGATTCAATTGATTTATCAAGAATTGTTTTCAGTTTTTCTCCGCCCCAAATTCGTTCTTTAAAAATGGGTACAAATTGCAACGGATATGCTTTAAAACTCATTTATATTATTTTTTTAATCGCGTCAAGCGCTTTTGAAATATGTTTTGATCCGGAAATACTGTCAAAAACAAATATTACGATACCTTCTTTGTTTGTGACATAAGTGGTTCTTCCTGGTAGTAAACCTAAAAAATCTTTTGGAACACCAAAAAGTTTTCTGATTTCATTTTTAGAATCCGACAAAAGTAGGAAAGGTAATCGATATTGCATAGCAAATTCTTTGTGTGAAGTCACACTATCTTTACTTATTCCTACTACTTCTGCTCCCAAATCTTTAAAATCTTCATAAGAATCTCTAAAATCACAAGCTTCACGAGTACATCCCGGCGTATTGTCTTTAGGATAGAAATAATATACAACTGCTTTTTTACCTATAAAATAGGCACTATTGAATTCATTTCCGTTCAAATCTTTAGCATTAAAAAACGGAATCTTATCTCCTACTTTTATTGCCATTACAATCCTTTATAGGTTACGAAATTTCTTGGAGTTTCATAAAGAGTTACCTCAAGTTCATGTTTTAGATTGATTTTTTTGCGAAGTTTATTCCAAATCACAACTACAATATTTTCTGCCGTTGGATTCAAATCAAAAAATTCCGGCACATCCAAATTCAGGTTTTTATGATCAAAAGCATCTTCAATTTCTGCTTTCATCAAATCTCCCAAAATCTTTAAATCCATCACAAAACCGGTTTCAGGATCAATTTCTCCGGTTACCGAAACAATAAATTCATAATTATGTCCGTGGAAATTCGGATTATTACACTTTCCAAAAACAGCATCATTTTTCTCAAAAGACCAATCTTTTCGATACAATCGATGCGCTGCATTAAAATGAGATTTTCTTGAAACGGTTACTTTCATTGTAGTTGATGGTTGTAAGTTGTGAGTTATAGGTTTAATCGGTTTCGGTTTGAAGATGGTTTTTTGCTAATTACCACTCACTAATCACTGATTGTATGAGATTCAAGATGATGATAAAATTCATCAAAAATAATTTTGAACCAAACCGTATAAAGTTCCGGATGTACATTCATATCATTTTTCACTTCTTCAATTCCCATCCATTTCCAGTTTTCAACCTCATCGGGATTGATAACAGGATCCTCATTATATCTCCCTATCATCACGTGATCGAGTTCGTGTTCTGTAAGACCATTATCAAAAGGAGCTTTGTAAATAAAATGGAAAAGTTCTTTCAACTCGGTTCTAAAACCCATTTCTTCAAACAATCTGCGACTTCCCGCTTCAATATTTGACTCTCCCTCTCGTTGATGCGAGCAACAAGTATTAGTCCACAACAAAGGCGAATGGTATTTGTGATGCGCTCGCTGTTGCAACATGATTTGGTTTTTATTATTCAATACAAAAACCGAAAAAGCCCTGTGTAATAGCGCCTTTTCATGTGCTTCCATTTTTGGCATCAAACCAATAGGTTCGTCTTTTTCGTTTACCAATATTACTTGTTCTTCTGTCATAACTTTTTTAATCGCCCCCAAAAATACAAAAAAAGGAATGCCTAGAAGAATGATTTTGATTTTCCAAAACTTTACCCCAATCAACATTCAACATATTTTCTATATAATTCAATAAAAAATCAATCGCAACCTTTAACCCAAATTATGCGTTAGAGATTTAGTTCTGGTTTTTTGCCGCAGATTCGCTGATTTTTTTTGTGATGCTCATATGTGAAAATTCCACAGATTAATCGATTTTAAATCTATGTCTTCTAAAGCATTAATCATCGTAAGTTATTTGAAATCTGCGAAACGAAGTTCAACGCAGTCAATCAGCGGCTATTTTTTATGCCAATGCGCAATTTGGGATTAATTCTGCGAAGAAGCACAAAGAATACACAATCCCGAAAATTCGGGACGCAAAATAAAAAAGGATATTTGAGGTTAAGCCTAAAAGCTTCGTGAAACTCTGCGTTCCGAAGTGTCGGAACTTCGTGTTTCTCTGTGAAATATATTCTAATGCGGATTTTGGGTTTAATTTAGCAGGACTATTTATATTTGTTAGCCCAAAATAAAAATTACCGGAAAAAATTACACCTTTAATCTAAATTTAAAAAACAAAAACCTACAATGAAAAACCGAATACTATTAACCATTCTGATTTTCCCTATGCTATTTCTAAATGCTTGCGGACAATCTAAAACAAAAGAAAACAAAGCCGAGAAAACCATTACCATGAAAAATGCAATCAACAAACCCGAAAACCCTTATTATTCTAACACCGATACTGAAAAACTGAATCTTTCAGACGAAGAATGGAAAAAAGTTTTATCGTCCGATCTATATGCCGTAGCCCGACTTGCTGACACCGAAAGAGCTTTTACCGGAACTATGTGGAAAGATGAAACCAAAGGCACTTATTATTGTGCTGCCTGCGGTTTTAAACTTTTTGAATCCAATCAAAAGTTTGTGAGCAGTTGCGGTTGGCCAAGCTTTTTTGAACAAGACAATAAAAACAGCATCATTTTTAAACCTGACAATTCCTACGGAATGCAGCGTACCGAGGCACTTTGTGGCAGATGTAACAGCCATTTGGGACATCTTTTTGACGACGGACCCGAACCAACCGGAAAAAGATATTGCATGAACGCCATTTCACTGGACTTTGTTCCTTATAATATAACAAATGAAAACTCAAATCTTGAAACCATAGTACTGGGCGGAGGTTGCTATTGGTGCGTAGAAGCAATTTATGAGAAACTTGAAGGTGTAAAAACTGTCGTTTCGGGATTTGCCGGCGGAACTGTTGAAAATCCAACTTACCAACAAGTTTGTACCGGAACTACCGGAGCAGCTGAAGTAGTGGAAATCACTTATGACAAATCGGTGTTGAATCTGGACGAAATATTTGAAGTTTTCTTTACCGTTCACGATCCAACAACTCTCAACCGTCAGGGTGCCGACGTGGGAACTCAGTATCGTTCTGTAATTTTTTACAACAACGACCAACAAAAAAAAGCCGCCGAAAGCATCATAAACGAATTGAATAATCAAAAAGTGTATCCAAGTAAGATTGTTACTTCGCTTGAACCTTTGAAAAAGTTCTATAAAGCCGAAGACTATCACCAAAATTATTTCAACAATAACAAAGAGCAGTCTTATTGCAGATTGGTAATTCAGCCTAAAATTGAGAAGTTTGAGAAAGTTTTTAAGGATAGATTGAAGAAGTGAGAAGTGATAAACCAAAAATCCCTTTCAAGTTGTTTAACTTTAAAAGGGATTTTTGGTTTTTATCTGTTCTACAAAAAATATTTACTTTTCACTAGCGACTAATACTAATCACTATTTTCTCAAACTTTCCGCAATTTTCAAAGCACATTTTTCTCCGTCTATGGCTGCCGAAATAATTCCGCCGGCATAACCAGCACCTTCACCACAAGGATACAGTCCTTTTATATGAACATGTTCCAAGGTTTCATAATCTCGCGGAATTCTTACCGGAGACGAAGTTCTGCTTTCGGGAGCGTGCAAAATCGCCTCATTGGTCATATACCCTTTCATCGATTTTCCGAATTCAACAAAACCTTGTCTCATAATCTGAGTTAAGAATCCGGGAAACACTTGTCCCATTTCCACAGAAGTTGTTCCCGGAACATAAGATGTTTTAGGAATTGATGATGAAACTTTATTTTGTGTAAAATCGACCATTCGTTGTGCAGGAACTTTTTGAGTCTGACCGGCCAAATACCACGCTTTCTGTTCGATACTTTTTTGGAATTCCATTCCCGCCAAAGCACCGAATTTGGCAAAAGGCTTGAAATCTTCCAATTTCAATTCCACCACAATTCCTGAATTGGCAGTAGCCTGATCTCGTTTTGAAGGAGACCAACCGTTGGTAACCACTTCTCCCGGACTGGTAGCGCAAGGAGCAATAACTCCGCCGGGACACATACAAAACGAATACATGCCACGACCGTTGACCTGTTTCACTATAGAATAAGGAGCAGGAGGCAAAAACTCACCTCGATAATCACAACTGTACTGAATTTTATCAATCAATTCCTGAGGATGTTCGGCACGAACGCCAAGAGCAAAAGGCTTGGCTTCTATAAATATTTTCTTTTTGTCTAATAATTCAAAAATATCACGAGCCGAATGTCCGGTTGCCAGAATGATTTTATTAGCTAAAATCGTTTCTCCGTTTTGAGTGGTGATTCCCTGAACTTCATTATTCTTTACAATAATGTCGGTTACTCGGGTTTCAAACAAAACCTGTCCGCCGCATTCAATAATTTTTTCTCTAATATCCTGAATAATCTGAGGCAATTTGTTGGTTCCGATATGCGGATGTGCTTCTACCATAATATCAGGAGTTGCACCAAAACCAACTAACAATCTCAAAATTCTGTCTATGTCTCCTCGTTTTTTAGAACGCGTGTATAATTTTCCGTCAGAATACGTTCCGGCACCGCCTTCTCCAAAACAATAATTGGAATCTTCATCAACAATATGGTCGCGATTTATCGCCTTCAAATCACGACGACGACCTCGAACGTCTTTCCCTCGTTCAATTACAATGGGTTTCAAACCCAATTCAACCAATTGCAAAGCAGCAAAAAGTCCGGCAGGACCGGCTCCCACAACTATTACTTCCTGAGCGTTGGCTACGTTTTTATATTCGGGTAATGTGATACTTTCTTCGGTAAAATTTTCGCCCTGAAGAAAAATATTTAGTTTCAGATTTACTTTTATGGCTTTCTGACGTGCATCGATCGAACGTTTCAGAATCGTGATGTGTTGTATTTCTTTTGGAGCAACACGAATTGTTTTCCCAACATATTCCTTTAACAACTGCTCGTTGGCAGCCACTTCGGGCGATACTTGTGTAAGAAGTTCTTTTGGCATTTTTGTGCAATAAATTTCGGCAAAGATAGCCCATTCAAGAGAATTATAAACTACTGATTAAATCCAAAATCAGAATTGGAATTGTTTCACAGAGATTCACAAAGTAAAAAACTTCGCGTAACTCTGTGTATTCTTCGCGAATCTCTGTGGAATATTTCTCTAACGCTGTGAGTTCAACTTACTTTTCTCATCAAAAGCACGCAAAGCAAAAGATGCCAGCCAATGTTCTCCTTCGTAATTTCCGTCAACAACAAAGGGAAGTGATTGATCTAAATGCTGTTGGGCCAACGATTTTAAGTGTTTAAAATCCTGAGGATATTGATTGATGAGATAATAGAAATTCCACGCTCTGCTGAAATTCAAACCGTCAAGATGCACCAAATGGCCGTCGGTTCTGTCGGATACTTTGGCAACTTCCCAAGCGAAATTCTTATTAAAAATAGGTTTAGCAAAATGATGCAACCATTTCAAAAACGTTTCTTTAGGCATTACACGTTGCATAATAGCAATTTCTTCCATTCCCGGAGATAAAAAATCGGTTCCGCTTGGCTCCCACTTAAACGGATAATTTTCATCTTTTTGAAAAAGTCGAATTGCATTTTGTTGTATGCTGTTTTGAAAAGTTTTATTGTTTGAAAAAACAGCGTAATCCCAAGCAAGAGTAAGTCCAAATGCGGTATTATTATGTGTTCCGGCGCGAACAGGATATACTAATTTTGGCAAAAATTCGATATAACGTTCTGTAATCAAATCACTCAAAGGTTTGATATTTTGGGCCAATTCTTTAGCATAAGAATCCTTACTGGTTTCTAATTCAAGTTGCAATTTGAGCAACCAAGCCCAACCATAAGTTCTTTCGAAGATTTTCTCATGCTTTTTAGACAAATATTCTATTTCTTTCTGGATATTTTCTTTAGAAAGATTGACTTTCAATTTGGCTATAATTTCTTCTTTCTTGTCTAAATTGGGAAATTTATTCAATAAATAAACCAGACTCCAATGCCCGTGAACCGAAGAATGCCAATCAAAACATCCGTAAAAAGCAGGATGCAATGTTTTAGGATTTTGAATTTCGGTATCGTTAATTAATAATTGCTGTAATTTATTCGGATATTCCTGTTGGAGACATTTAACCGGCAATGTTGCCAAATGATTGGCTCTTTCTATTGTGAGTTCCTGTGCAAAAAAGTGAGTACTGACAAATAGTGAAAGTATTGTAATTCTTTTCATTTGCTGAAATTTATTATTTTAAGATTCTATGAAATCTGTTTTTTGTCAAATATAAAAATAAATACGAGAGACCAAACGGACTTTGTATCTTTGACAGCATCAAACTTTATCCTAAAAAAGATGTCCAGACAAATAAAAATGATTTGGGATTTCAGAGGACCTGCTTCGGCAAAAACCGCCGAACACCACGAAATTCACCTGAAAGAATACATTCAAATAGAAAAATTACCGCTAAACATAACAGGTTTTGAAATTTTCAACGAAATGTATGCCATTGCTTATATGGTTGTTACTGACGAAAATATGATTCAGGTTCGAGACGCTCTGAAACCGCATCGTGCGGAATTGTATGAGTAATTAAAGTTACCTTACAAAAAAATAACGGAGTTTAAAACTCCGTTATTTTTAATTCATTAGTAAAAACTAACATTAATTCATATCCAATTTATAATCCGTAAAAACATAAGTATCGTCTATTTTCCCCAATAATTCAATGCTTTTATATGAAACAACTTCCGGATGTTCTACTACATAATTATAAACATCTATATGCTTGCTACTTTCAGATTTTTCATAATACTTACCGTCACTAGTCCACCATTCTCCCTTTTCTGTAAAAGTTTCTATTTCGCAATTCTCCTTCGTAGTAAACATTATTACATATGTTCCATCTTTAAATTTTTGTAGAATCCAATGTTTTTCTACACCGTCTATCTGTTTATCTTTTTCAAATCCTTTCCATACACCAACCAATCTTGAATCATGTTGTTTTTTTTCAGGCAAAAAACCAAATGACATCAATATTGTTACTAAACACAATGAAATTAAGATTACAGATTTTTTCATATTATTCTTTTTTGGGGATATCTATAGTTTTAATATAATCATCTAAAAACAAAAACATAAACGAATCTACTTCCTTATCTAATTTAAATTCAGCTTCTTTTTGTTTTAAAAATATGTTTTCCTTTTTTAATTTTTCTTTTTGAGATGAATCTTCATTATCAAAGTATGATTTTTCGATATCTTTATTTATTTCAATCATCATCTTTTTAAACTCATCCGATTTTATCTTATACTCTCTGGTTGTTTTGAAATACTTATAATAATCAATTTTAAAATCCTGAAAACCTTTACCGGATAATTCCTTTGATTTTACATTTATTCCAGATTTAATTTCAAATAATTTATAATTTTCATAAAGTGAACTATATCCCATGTGAACATATTGCAACATTTCTCCATACGGACAAACCAACAAACCGGAATAATAATCACAAGGAAAATATTTCTTATCACCAAAAACGTCTTTATAAATAGATTTCAAAACATATTTATACTTCTCACCTTCGTTTACATCGTGATTTTCTTTATAAATATTTTCGACAACTAATCTATTATCAATAAGCTTAAAAAAAGCTACGTATCCTCTCCAATTACCGCTTGATCTCATAGTAATTAAATTCTCAGGAAAGGGATTTACCTTAAAATATTCTTCAAGTGGATTTGAATGGATTTTCAATGTATCCTTATTGATTATTAAATAATCTGGTACTTGAGCAGTCGCAAAAACTTTAACCGAAAACAACAATAAGATTATTCCGAAAATGAAAGTTTTAAATCTCATGTTAATTAGCTACTTCGCTGATAAATTTAATTCTCATCAGTCTCAATTCATCCAAATCATATTCTCCTTCAAATTCTTCTAAAGCTTTCTCAATTGAATCCGAGTCTGATTCCATGAAATACTCATGAATTTCTTCCTGCTGATCATCGTCTAGCATATCGTCAATCCAATATTTAATATTCAGTTTGGTACCCGAATAAACAATCTGTTCCATTTCTTTTATCAGGGCATCCATTGACATTCCTTTGGCCGAAGCAATATCATCAAGAGACAATTTTCTGTCTATATTCTGAATAATATAAAGTTTATTGGTAGAATTCACTCCGGTAGATTTCACTACCAAATCATCAGGACGAATAATATCATTGTCTTCTACATAACGCTCGATTAACTGTATAAATTCTTTCCCGTATTTTTTAGCTTTTCCTTCACCTACCCCGTGAATATTAATCAGCTCTTCATTTGAAATCGGATATTTCAAAGCCATATCTTCGAGAGAAGGATCCTGAAAAACCACAAACGGAGGAACTCCTAATTTTTTGGCTACTTTTTTACGCAAATCACGCAACATTTCCATTAAAACTTCATCGGCAGTTCCGCTGGATTTAGCCGCTGTAACTATAGCATCGTCTTCCGCTTCGTTGTATTCATGATCTTCCGACATCATAAAGGACACCGGTTTTTTAATAAAATCCAATCCTTTATCAGTAACTTTAACAATTCCGTAGGTCTCAATATCTTTAGACAACAATCCGTCAACCAAAGCCTGACGAATTAAAGCCATCCAATATTTTTCTTCAAAAGCTACCCCACAACCAAAGAATTTCTGGGTATCGGTTTTGTGTGCTTTGATAACCGCATTTATCTTACCTATTAAGGTAAAAATAACTTCTTTTGATTTATATAAATGTTTGGTATCACGAACCACTTCCAATAACATCTTAACCTGATCTTTGGCCTCGACTTTTACTTTTGGATTACGAACATTGTCATCCATATCGGCACCTTCTCCGGTTTCGCTGTCGAATTCTTCACCAAAATAATGCAGCAAGAATTTACGTCTTGAAATAGAAGTTTCGGCATAAGCCACCACTTCCTGCAACAAGGCAAAACCTATTTCCTGCTCGGCAACCGGTTTTCCCGACATGAATTTCTCTAATTTCTCTACATCTTTATAAGAGTAATAAGCCAGACAATGACCTTCTCCTCCATCACGGCCGGCACGACCGGTTTCCTGATAATAGCTTTCTAATGATTTTGGAATATCGTGATGAATTACAAAACGAACATCCGGTTTGTCAATTCCCATTCCGAAGGCAATCGTTGCAACTACTACCTCAACCTCTTCCATCAGGAACATATCCTGATGTTTGGCTCTGGTTTTTGCATCAAGTCCGGCATGATATGGCACTGCGCTGATTCCGTTTACCTGAAGAACCTGAGCAATTGCTTCTACTTTTTTACGGCTTAGACAGTAAATTATTCCAGATTTTCCTTTGTGCTGTTTAATAAAACGGATAATATCCGATTCTATATTTTTGGTTTTGGTGCGTACTTCATAATACAAATTAGGTCTGTTGAAAGACGCTTTAAAAGTATTCGCACCCGGCATATCCAGGTTTTTCAGAATATCTTCCTGAACCTTTGGAGTTGCCGTAGCTGTTAAACCAATAACCGGAATATCTCCTAATTGTTTAATGATATTACGCAGGTTTCTGTACTCAGGACGGAAATCGTGCCCCCATTCCGAAATACAGTGCGCTTCATCAATTGCTACAAAAGATAATTTTACTTGTTTTAAGAACTTTACATATTCTTCTTTGGTCAACGATTCGGGAGCTACGTAAAGCAATTTGGTTATCCCTGAAGTAATATCTTTTTTTACCTGAGTAATTTCAGTTTTGTTTAACGAAGAATTCAAAACATGAGCTACTCCGTTCTCTGACGAAAGACCTCTTATCGCATCAACCTGATTTTTCATCAGAGCTATCAAAGGAGAAACAACGATAGCTGTTCCCTCCTGCATCAAAGCCGGCAGTTGATAACATAAAGACTTTCCTCCTCCGGTAGGCATAATAACAAAAGTATTATGACCGCCCATAATACTTCTAATAACAGGCTCTTGCAATCCTTTGAACTGGTTGAACCCAAAATATTTTTTTAATTCTTTATGGATGTCGATTTCGTTTGAATTCATTATTTTTTAATGGTTTTTTTACATTAAATTTGCACCCATAAAGATACAATTTTCTTTATCACACGCAAATTTTATATAAATTCTGTTTTGACAACAAAAGAAAACATATTGGCTGTTGCCAAAAAAACGATTCAGGCCGAGAGCGAAGCTATTGCTAAATTGATTGATTTTCTGAACGATGACTTTGTAAAATCGACAGAAACCATCCTAAATTCTAAAGGAAGATTAATTGTTTCCGGCATAGGAAAAAGCGCCATAATTGCCCAAAAAATTGTAGCTACATTGAATTCTACAGGAACTCCGTCTATGTTTTTGCACGCTTCTGAAGCTATTCACGGAGATTTGGGAATGGTTCAGCCAAACGATGTGGTTATTTGCATTTCAAAAAGCGGAAACAGTCCTGAGATAAAAGTTTTGGCTCCGATTATCAAAAAATTCGGAAATACCCTGATTGCAATTACAGGAAACATGACTTCATTTTTGGCAAAAAGTTCCGACTTTGTTTTGAATACAACAGTCGAATCTGAAGCCTGTCCTTTAAATCTTGCTCCAACAAACAGTACTACCGCTCAACTTGTAATGGGAGATGCATTAGCTGTTTGTTTGATGGAATTGAGAAATTTCAAAAGCGAGAATTTTGCCAAATACCACCCGGGAGGTGCTTTGGGTAAAAAATTATTATTGAGAGTAAAAGACATGTTAGAACACAGTCTGAAACCAATGGTTTCTCCAGAAGCTTCTGTGAAAAAAGTCATTTTCGAAATCTCAGAAAAAAGACTGGGTGTAACTGCTGTTATAGAAAACGACAAAATAATAGGTATCATAACCGATGGCGACATCAGACGAATGCTTGAAAACAATGATACTTTTGTTCATCTGACAGCAAAAGATATTATGACCAAAAATCCGAAAATGGTTGAATCTGCCGATATGGTAGTAAATGCTTTCAATATTATGGAAGACAATTCTATCACTCAACTGGTTGTTGCTGACAACGGAGATTACAAAGGAATTTTACATTTACACGATATTTTAAAAGAAGGAATTATATAATGGCACAAAAAAGTATGAAAGAGATGTCTTTTTTAGATCATCTTGAAGTATTGCGATGGATGCTTATCAGAAGTACTATTGCTATTGTAATCATGGGAACGGTAACTTTTTTCGTCAGCGATTATATTTTTGACACAATTATTTTTGGCCCGACTAGTCCTAATTTTATAACCTATCAGGCTTTTTGTGATTTTTCACATTATTTGAATTTAGGCGAAACTATTTGCGTGGGCGATATGCCTTTCATTATTCAGAACACAGATATGGAAGGTCAGATCAACATGTTGGTCTGGACGTGTATTACAGCCGGTTTCATTCTTAGTTTTCCTTATATTTTATGGGAACTTTGGAAATTCATCAGTCCGGCACTATATGAAAAAGAAAAAAGAAATGCCAAACTTTTTATTTTCACTTCTTCCTTATTGTTTTTCTTAGGAGTATTATTTGGTTACTTTATAATAGTTCCGATGTCGGTAAATTTCTTTGCCACTTTCAAAATAAGCGATGTAATCAAAAACGAATTCAATCTGGATTCTTATATCGGATTAATAAAAACATCTGTTTTGGCCAGCGGACTCTTTTTTGAGTTACCAATCATTATCTATTTTCTAACCAAATTAGGACTCGTAAATCCTGAACTTTTAAGAAAATACCGCAAAATAGCCATCATTGTAGTACTTATAGTAGCCGCAATTGTAACACCACCGGATGTTGTGAGTCAGGTTACTATCGCTATTCCGATGTTGATTATTTTTGAAGCCAGTGTAATTATTTCGGCTATTGTTCACAAAAAACAACTGAAAGAGCAACTTTCTTCTTAAATCTTATACAGACGCAATTAATCAGATATTACAGAAACACAATTAATCGCATTCTACTTTAGAAAAAACATATAAAATGAAATTAAGAGCCGACCATTTAATCAAAACATACAAAGGCAGAAGCGTTGTAAAAGGGATTTCTGTTGAGGTAAATCAGGGAGAAATTGTAGGACTTTTGGGGCCAAACGGTGCCGGAAAAACCACTTCTTTCTATATGATTGTAGGATTGGTAAAACCAAACTCAGGAAATATTTATCTCGATGATTTAAATATCACTGATTATCCTATGTACAAACGTGCCCAACACGGAATTGGTTATTTGGCTCAGGAAGCTTCGGTTTTCAGAAAACTGAGTATTGAAGATAATATTTTGAGTGTTTTGCAACTGACCAATTTATCGAAAGCGGAACAAGAAGCAAAAATGGAATCGCTGATTGATGAATTCAGTTTGCAGCACATAAGAACCAACCGAGGCGATTTGCTTTCGGGAGGAGAACGTCGTCGTACTGAAATTGCCCGTTGTTTGGCTACCGATCCAAAATTCATCTTGCTTGACGAACCTTTCGCTGGTGTAGACCCGGTAGCAGTTGAGGACATTCAAAGAATCGTGGCTCAGTTGAAAAACAAAAATATCGGAATATTGATTACCGACCACAACGTACAGGAAACACTTGCTATTACCGACAAAACTTACCTAATGTTTGAAGGAGGAATCCTAAAATCGGGAATTCCGGAAGAATTGGTTGAAGACGAAATGGTAAGAAAAGTTTATCTGGGACAAAACTTTGAATTGAGAAAGAAGAAGTTGGAGTTTTAATAGTGATTAGCCAATAGGCAATAGATATGGAAAATCCTTCAAAAGAAACTTTAGAACAATGGAGAAAAGACCCAAAGAATTGGAGATGGGGAGTTTTTTATTACAATAAAGAAGACAAACGTTTATTGCCTCCTAAGAAAAACCCTGATTATGGCTGGACAGTCAACTTTGCAAATCGAAAATCCGTCTTGTTTTTCTTTTCCTTTTTGATGTTCTTTATATTGATTTTCTATCTAATGGTAATATACGGCAAGTAACTCTTTACTTATAGAAAAACACCCATAACAAACCCCGTTTAAGTTAGCTTAAACAGGGTGTTTTTATATCAATTAATGTAAAAAACTAACGTTTTAAAGTAATCTTTTTTAAATCATATACATTCCCATTAAATACATTCAAATCGACATTCCCTTTAATTCCTTCTACTGAAGATTTTTCGGTAAACTGCCAAAATTTCCAGTTTCGATTCAATTTCTGTGGTTCAATATTATAATTGGCAATCCAAAAAGGATAATTCTTGAATTCTTTTTTCAGGAAATCGGCATAATATCTTTCGCTTGAATACACAATTGGTTTTACCTTGTAATGCGCTTCTACCTTTTGCAACCAACGTTTCAAACCTTTCTTCAAATCAGACATTGACTGATGTCTTGGTAATTTTTCAATATCCAAAACAGGCGGTAAATCTCCTTTTTTAAGCTTTACGGTTTTTATGAATAAATTGGCTTGCGCCAAAGAATTTTCATTCGGACGGTAATAATGATAAGCTCCGCGGATAAACTCTTTTTTCTTGAGTTCATTCCAGTTTTCCTTAAAACGGCGATCTACACGGTCGTTCCCAACAGTTGCCCGGACAAAAACAAAATCGATTGCATACTCGCCTTCAATCAATTCTACCTTATCCCAATCTATTTTTTCCTGATATTCCGAAACATCAATTCCCAAAACATGGTCTTCATATCTGTTAAGAATACGGCGATTTCTGTCTTCGGTAACTTTTGAATAATTCTTTTCTTTATCGGAAGTAAAACCTAAATAATGACTAATATTTCCTTTGAAAGAAAAAATTACAAACAGACAAAGTCCTAAGCCAACAAAATATTTTAAGGATGAAGCAAACGGATTTTGTTTCTTCTTTTTAGAAAACCTTCTTTTAGCCATTCTGCGAAACCTGGTTTTTCTTGAATTGATTTACCAAAACAGACAATAAAACATAAAAAGCAATTACCAAAGCAACTCCTAAATATTGGAAAACCAATAACAAAACGGCAGAAACAGCCAAAAACAAAATTTGAAGTGTATATTTTTTCAGGCTAAATTTCTTGATTTTAAGCGAAAACAAAGGAATTTCGGCATTTAAAATATAAGCGCTCAATAAAGAAATCACAATTAAAACATAAGGATTCAATAATATTTCCTGTACCAAAAGAGAATCGGATTGGCTTATAATTAAAGGCAAACTCAAAATAAAAAGACAATTGGCAGGAGTTGGAAGTCCAATAAAAGAATCGGTTTGACGAGTATCTATATTGAAATTGGCCAATCTATAACAAGAACCCAAAGTAATGATGAATCCCACGTAAGGAAGACACATCCATGAACCTGCTTCAGATGTTTCAGAAAGTAACTTAAACATTACAAAACCGGGAACCACTCCGCTGGTTACCATATCTGCCAAAGAATCCAACTGCAATCCAAGCGGACTTGAAACGTTGAGAAGTCGGGCAAAAAATCCATCAAAGAAATCCAGGAAAATTCCTAAAGACACAAAGAAAAAAGCCATTTCAAAATTATTGTCAATCGCAAAAATCAAGGCCACACAACCCGAAAGAAGATTCAAAAGAGTAATAATATTAGGGATATGTTTTTTAATTTCCATTGGTAAAGGCTTTTAATGTTTTTTGTAAAGATGCAAATTTAGTACTTTAAGTTTAAAGACAAGTACGTTTTTTATTAGAGATTTTTATTTGATATTTGTAAAAATTATTCACTTTGAGAAAGACCGCGCTTATTATCTTCCTTTTTATATATTCTATCAGTCAAAGTCAGACAGTTAGAAAATATTCAAATGAATTTATGAATATTGGGGTCGATGCTGCTGCTCTGGGAATGTCGAACGCTGTGGTGGGAAGTACTCAGGATGTAAATGCCGGTTACTGGAATCCGGCGGGATTACTTCGAATGAAAAGTAATCAGGCTTCTTTAATGCACGCTAACTATTTTGCCAATATTTCAAATTATGATTATGCGGCTTATGCTGATCTTATAGATGACCAAAGTGCCTGGGGAATTTCGATGATTCGTTTTGGAGTTGACAATATCATGAATACGACCGAATTGATTGACAGCAACGGAAACATCGATTACAACAGAATCAGTTTATTTTCGGCAGCCGATTATGGTTTTACTTTTTCTTATTCTAGAAAATCTCCTGTTAAAAGTTTGAACTACGGAGTTAATTCTAAAATCATTCGAAGAATAATTGGAGATTTTGCTTCTTCCTGGGGATTTGGTTTCGATGTAGGTTTGCAATATGATTACAAAAAATGGCTTTTCGGACTGATGATTCGGGATATTACCACCACTTACAATGTTTGGAATATAAACGAAAATCAATATTCTAAAATTGCCAATGCCATTCCGGGAGAAAATACCGAATTACCGCAAAGTACCGAAATTACACTTCCAAAAGCGCAACTTGGAGTTTCGAGAAAGTTTGATTTCAAAAACAAAACCAGCCTTTTGACTTGTGTAAACCTGAACACAAGATTTGAACAAACAAACGATATTATTTCTACCAATAATTTCAGTATTGATCCGGCTGCCGGATTTGAATTTTCTTATGACCAATTGGTTTTTTTAAGAACCGGAGTCGGGAATTTTCAGAATATACTTCAAATAGACAACACAAAAAAAGTCGGTTTTCAGCCTAATTTAGGTCTGGGATTCCGATACAAAGGAATACAAATAGATTATGCGCTGACTGATTTAGGAAATCAAAGTGCTGCTTTGTATTCGAATGTTTTTTCTTTAAAAATTGATTTAGACATATTCAGAAATTAATTTCAATCACAAACCCGTTGTATGCGTCATTTTATCACAAAAATTTTTCTGGTTCTTTTATTCTTTTTCAATTTCCAAAATACATTTTCACAGGAAATAAAATTATCCGACAAGGCTTTTATCAGTATTTTAACTTGCGATTCGGGAAACGAATTGTATTCTCTTTTTGGGCATACCGCCATAAGAGTTTGCGATGACACGAATAATATAGATGTAGTTTTCAACTACGGAACTTTTGATTTCAGAACTCCTAATTTTTACCTGAAATTCATAAAAGGAGATCTTCAATATTTTGTATCTACAAATAGTTATGGCGAATTTATTTCGGACTATCGTTACTTGCAAAGAGGTGTTTATGAGCAAAAACTCAATCTTTCTCCTGCACAAATTCAGAATATTTATGACACTCTTTTTCTAAGCTTATATTCAGACAGCCGATTTTACACCTACAAGTTCATTGACCGAAATTGTACCACTATGGTTGTGGACAAAGTTCAGGATCAACTAAAAACACCTCTTAGTTTACAGATAAAAGATTCAAATAAAACCAACAGAACTATTCTTTATGGTTATTTGGAAAATCATTTTTATGAAAATCTGGGAATCAATATCATTTTTGGTCATAAAACTGACAAAATATTCGACAAGATATTTTTGCCTTTGCAGTTTATGGAAAGTATTTCTAAATCGAAAAACGGAAATTTACCGCTCTCAAATACAACTGAAATTGTAAACCCAAAATCGGAAACGCCTGCTCCATTTTCTGTTTGGAACAACATTTACACTTACATTTCGATTCTGGCGGCAATTGTTTTAATCAACAGAAAATGGCTGACATTGGGCTATTTTATCTTTATGGGATTGTTTGGTATTTTCCTTATTTCTGTAGGATTTTACTCTTTTCATAGTGAAGTGGAAATGAATTACAATGCACTTCTTTTCAACCCTCTGTTACTGATTCTTGTTTATTTTATGATAAAAAACAATAAGAAATGGATATTAAAAACATCTTATATTAATTCGGTTTTATTGATTATTTATACTTTGTATCTTATCAATAAACCTAACTTTTTGATGTTTATTCCGATGATTTTAACAAACGGAATTCTTTTGGGAAAATTAATTTTGAATCTGAGAAAAAACAGAATTTAATGACCTCTGTAAAAAAGTACCGTGGTTAAGGTTTTCAGCATAATATCGATATCCATAAAAATATTGCGATATTTTATGTAATACAAATCATATTGCAATTTTACCAGACTGTCATCGAGTGTTGTTCCATAATTGTAGTTTACCTGTGCCCATCCGGTAAGTCCCGGTTTTATAATATGACGGGTTTCATAAAAAGGCATTTTCTCTGAAATTATTTGGGTAAAAACAGGTCTTTCCGGACGAGGACCTATAAAAGACATATCTCCTTTTAGAATATTAAAAAACTGAGGAAATTCGTCTATTCTGGTTTTTCTCATAAACTTTCCAAAAGGAGTTACCCTCAAATCGTTTACCATGGCAAAAACAGCACCTCCTTGTATTTCGGCATTATAAACCATGGTTCGGTACTTATAAATATTGAATATTTTACCGTTTTGACCAACTCTTTCCTGAGTGTAAAAAACAGGTCCTCTGTTTGCTATTAAATTCCCTAAAATCAATAATGGAAAAAACATAAATGCTATTGTAAGCCCTATTATTGACAAAACAATTTCAAATATTCGAATACTTATGAGATACAATCTGTTTTGATTGCTGCGGCTAAAAGGAAAATACAAATGAAAATCTCTTGACAAATACTGAACCGGAATTCGTTGGGTAAGCTCTTCATAAAGCTGATAATATTCTCTAATTACTACTCCGCTCTGCAAAAACTGAATCAGGTTTTCGTATAAATTTTTTGTAATAAATTCTGTTTTACCTGAAGCTACTACAATTTCGGAAATTGAATTGTTTGCCAAAAAATCAGACAATCTGTTTAATTTAATCTCTTTGATTACTGATTTTTCGCAATCAACAGATTCGCTTTCATTTAAATCAACAAAACCAACTATTCTGTAATGCGGATCTACATTTCCTAAACCTTCAACCAATTGATTCAGTTGAGATTTATCACACACTAAAATTGCACTTTTCAAAAATCTATGAGAAGCAAAAAACTTCACATAAATAATTCTCCAAAATAAAAGAGAAGCCAAAACAGTAAAATAAAAAACTAAAATCTGAAATCTGTTTGACGGTAAAGAAGGTGTTAAAACCGGAGTTAAAAGATAAAAGAATACTGTAGTTGACGAAGTGAGAATAACACTTCTTACGCCTTCTAACTGTTTACTGGCAATTAAAAGATTGTACATCTCGAATATTGAACCAAAAACAGTCAGATATAATGCCAAAACTATGCTCCAATAATAATTGGTACCGGAAAAAGAAAAATAGTTAAATTCAAAAACAGCACTTACAACAGAGAGAGAGAAAAGCACAAAAAATATATCAAAAACCCTCAGAAGTACTTTTCTTTCTGAAATTTCAAAATGTATCTTTTTATTCTTCTTCTTCATCATCACTTTTATAAATTTATCTGCCGCAATATAATAAAATATCAATTGAAAAAATCATCTATGCCAGCAATTCCAACCAAAGCAAACGAACAATATTCCAATCAAATTTTTCGGTTTCCTGTCGTGCGTTTTTTATTAAATCAAATGTATAGTTCGGATTTAAGATAATTTTTTTAATTGCATTCGACATTTCTTCGGCATCATCATCATTTACCAAAATTCCATGTTTATCATTCTGAATCAAAAAAGGTAAACCTCCCACATTGGTCGAAACAATAGGCAATCCCAGCGCCATTGCTTCAATAACACTCACGGGAGTATTATCAAAATGAGTGGTATTAATAAAAATAGTTTTTGATTTCGATAATTCAAGCCAATCTTGTTTCGTCAATTTTCCGGTAAAGGTTACTTCTACTCCCAGCGATTTTGCAAATTCCTTACATTCGGGAAGTATATTTTCCTTATCGGGACCAACCATAGTCAGCGTTGCATTTTGAAAATCTTTTTTCAAAAGTGACAAAACTTTAATTGCCATTTTTGGATTGTAAATTTTGGCAAATGATCGTACCCAAAGTAGTTTAGGTCCTTTAATTTCTCTGGAATAAAAAGGATAATTTTCTATGTGAATTGTATTGGGAATATAAATTGTATTTGAATATCCTTTTTTCAAAAAAGAAGTAAGCAAATATTGAGAAGGAGCTACATTTTTATAAGCATTCTTAAAAAGAATATTCGAAAAAAAAGAATTCGATTCCAACCTTTTTGGAAGATTGCCACCGTGTAAAATAGGAATATATTTCAGATTCAACAATCTGCAAAGTTGACTAATCAACAAAGAATAATAAAAATTAGAAGTACTGTAAGTATCAATTAAGACATAATCTGTTTTGAAACCAAAACGCAACGTTTTTATAATCATATCGAACATTCGCAGAAACTTATTCTTTTTATCGGAAGCATAAAAAACATCAAATCCTTCTCTTTCCAGCAACAAACCAAGAGTTTCCATTACTGTAATTGTAAAACCGTGTTTAGACAATTTATTTCCGATATAGAGAATTCTTTTCTTACTCATTGATTCTTACTTTTAACAGAGACAATGCGTAAACAAAGGCAGGAGCCGCAATTCTCATAGCCGCATGATTGATTGTTAGAAACCAAAAAGCTACAAAACAAAACAAATACAAATGTTCCTTATTATTAAAATACTTTATCATGGGAGTTATACCCAAAATCAAAAGAGCTAAAACTCCCAACATTCCATGTTCAGCAAGCATTCTGGTAACTTCACTGTGAGAAGCCACCTCTAATCCTAACTCTTCCATTCGCATTTCTTTGGATTTTGCCACTCCAATTCCGAAAAAAGGATTTTCTAAAAATGCATTAATTTCGGTATTGGCTATCATTTCTCTTCCGGACAATTGAGTTTCTTTTTTCCGGCCTATTGCATCTTCATTAGCATATCTTTTTCCTATCAATCCATTGGTTTGAAGTTGGGTAATTGCCCAAATCCCAAAGAACATAAAAAGAGATACTCCGGCAAGAAATCCTAATTTCAACTTTCCCGATCCTTTTGTATTTATGTACAAAACAAATAAGAGCAACAACAACATCAACAAAGCGGTCAACATTCCTCCTCTCGAAAATGTTATCAAACCTCTGTATCCGATGAATATTGCAAGAAGTAAATTGACCAGAACCAATAAATAATTTTTTGAAGCCAATAAAGTTCTGCTAAAAAAAACAAACATTCCCAAACCTAAAATGGTTGCTACCTGATTGGGCCCAAAACCTCCGGATGTTTCAAAATTTGATTGAGTTCCGGTAATAACAGCTCTCACATCGGGAACATAAAACAGTAGATAAACAGAACAACTTATTATTGGTAAACCCAATATCAATAAAAGATTATTAATTTCTTTGATTGAAATTTTTCGATCATAACAATATACAGAAGCAATTCCCAGACAAACAGGACCTGAAATATTAAAAATAATTCTCTTTCGAATATCAGTATCTAAATTCAATGTTTGAGTAGCAATAACAATCCCGGGCATTAAAAGCAATAAAAAGATCCAATACGAAATCGATTTTTTAGAAAACCCACTAAAAAACATCCCCGCAAACAAGAAAATAACAACTCCATATTTACCAAATTCATACAAAAAAGCTCCGTTGGTCATTCGTAAAAAAACTTCTGCACCCACAATATAAGCAGATGCATAAAGAGCTTCATTATTTCTGTTCTTAGTTGTTAGAATTTGATATAATCCAAAGACAATAATTGACAAAGCATATACTTTTGACAAAAATGGAAACATAAAAATCCCCAGTCCCAAAAGACAATGAAATAAAATCAGAAAAAGATAATTCTTTGTATTGTCCATGATTCAATATTATTTGAATTCAAGTTGTCTTCTTGCCTCACCAATGGCAAAAGCAACCGAATTGGCCAAATTAAAACTACGAACATAAGAAGAAATAGGAATTGTAAGCTGATTTGGAAACTGAGCCAAAACTTCAGAACTCAAACCAACGCTTTCTTTGCCAAAAACCAACCAGTCTCCATCCTGAAATTCTTGTTCATAATAAGTTTTCTCGGCATGGGAGGAAAAAAGAAAAACCCTGTTTTTATCCGGAATTTGCGCAATCCACTCTTCTACATTTTGATATTCTTTCCAATCCAAATTCACCCAATAATCCAATCCCGAACGTTTGAGATTTTTATCAGTAATCTGAAATCCAAAAGGATGAATCAAATGCAGTCTGTTGCCGGTTCCCACACACAAACGACCAATATTTCCGGTATTATTAGGTATTTCTGGTTCTACTAAAACTATGTTTAACATTCTGATTTTTTTATATTTTAAAGTTTTCAACTTCCAGAACTTCTCCGGCTTGTAAATTATTAAGATGAATATTTCCTATTCTCACACGAACCAATCGCAATGTAGGAAAACCAACTGCTGCGGTCATTTTTCGCACCTGACGAAATTTACCTTCATTAACCGTAATAGAAGCCCAACTCGTAGGTCCGTGACGTTCATCACGAATCTTTTTACCTCTTAATGGAAAATCCGGAATTGATTCTAGCAAAAAAGCTTCGCACGGAAGAGTGGTATATTTAGTTCCGTTTAAACCAATTTCAACTCCTTGCCTTATTTTATCAATGGCTTCTTGGGTAATCACTCCATCAACCTGAACATAATATTCTTTATCTACTTTTTTACTTCGAACAGCTTCACTTTCTTTACCATCAGTTGTCAATAAAAGTAAACCTTCAGAATCTTCATCCAAACGACCAATTGCCATAGTTCCTTGAGGAAAATCATGTAATTCTCCCAATAATTTCTTCTTTCTTTTCAATTCATAAATAAACTGACTTAAATATCCGTAAGGTTTATAAAGTAAAAAATGACGATGTGAAGACATATATTCAGATAGAAATTAATAACAGACTGCAAGATTAAGAAAAAAGAACCACAACTACTTTCGCAATTGTGGTCATTTTCAAATTATCTTATTTTCAAATCATCTTATTCTTTTCTCCATTTTTTGGTTTCTTCAAAAACGTGTTCCAGGATTCGGGCTTCTTTTTCGTCAAATTCTACATGACGGCGCGACATTACGATTCTGGCTGTTTCAAAAGCTTTTTTGGTAATATAAGTTGTAAATCCTGAAGCTCCTCCCCATGAAAAACTAGGAACAAAATTTCTTGGAAATCCACTTCCAAAAATATTAGTACTTACACCAACAACAGTTCCTGTATTAAACATGGTATTAATTCCGCATTTACTGTGATCTCCCATCATCAATCCGCAAAACTGCAAACCTGTTTTAGCAAAACCTTCGGTTTCATAGCTCCAGAGTTTTACTTCTTCATAATTATTTTTCAAATTCGAATTATTCGAATCAGCTCCAATATTACACCATTCACCTAAAACCGAATTTCCTAAAAACCCGTCATGTCCTTTGTTTGAATATCCGAACAAAACCGAATTATTTACCTCTCCTCCAATTCTACTGTGAGGCCCAACAGTTGTTGCTCCATAAACTTTGGTTGCCAATTTTACCTGAGCTTCTTCGCACAAGGCAAAAGGCCCGCGAATTACAGAACCTTCCATAATCTCAGAATTTTTACCAATATAAATAGGCCCTGTTGAAGCATTCAATGTTACAAATTCCAATTTAGCTCCTTCTTCTATAAAAACATTTTCCGGAGCAATTACGTTTACACTTTTCGGAATTGGTTGTGATTTTCTTCCTTCGGTAATCAATTCAAAATCTTCGCGTAAAGCGGTATCGTTTTTGGAAAAAATATCCCAGGTGTGAGCCACAAAAAGACAATCATCATTGTATTCTATAATTTCGTAAGTATCAAAATCAACTTCGGGCTGACTTTCCTGAGTATAAAATGCAATTACTTCTTCTCCTTTAAAAATAGCTTGGTTCGGTTCAAGATTGCTTACCATTTCAACCAAAATAGAATTCGGCAAATAAGACGCATTAATCATCACATTCTCTTCCATCTCCACCATTGGATATTTTTCAGATAAATATTCTTCGGTCAAAGTGGTAGTGGTTGATCCCAAATATTTCTCCCATTTTTCACGAATGGTTAAAATTCCGATGCGAATATCCGCAACCGGACGGGTGAATGTAAAAGGAAGCAAGGCGTTTCTTACCGTTCCGTCAAAAAGGATATAATTCATTTTGTTTCGTTTCAAAGTTAAAGGTCTCAAAGTTACAAAGGTTTTCTTAAAATTGGATTATTCGATTGTTTGATTATTCGAGCAATCGAATTCAAAAAAAAAGCCTCCCGAAAAGGAAGGCTTCAATTTATTTTGAAAACAGTTAAAATTATTTAACGTGTTTCGCGTATTTAGTTTTGAACTTGTCGATACGTCCTGCAGTATCAATAAGTTTAGATTTACCTGTGTAAAAAGGGTGAGAAGTTCTAGAGATCTCCATTTTCACAACTGGATATTCAACTCCTTCGTGAATAATTGTTTCTTTAGTATCAGCAGTAGATTTAGTGATAAAAACTTCTTCGTTAGACATGTCTTTAAACGCTACTAATCTGTAATTTTCTGGGTGGATTCCTTTTTTCATCTTGTAAATTTTATTTTTCTTTAGAATGATTACAACCTGTTTTGCAGCTTTTTCAACAAAAAAGGTATAAACACAATTGTAATTTTTTGTTTAACTCTATTATTTTGAGTTTGCAAATTTACATTTATTTTTAAATATACAAATCATTAAGTCTTATTTTTTTATCCTATAATATTTTTTAACGTGGGTAAATCGGGAATTGCTATATTTGTCGATTAATTTTAGTAACTCTTTCATGGAAAATAATAGTATTGCTCCCAAAAAAAATCCCCAATTCGGAATCATCTTTGGTTTATTAATGATTTTAAGTTTCGTTATCATTTATGTTTCTGGTGTCGATGTAATAGAAACTCCAATGATTGGAACTGTTTCCAGCATTCTAAGCTATTTTTTCTTCCCGGTTACTTTTATCTTTTTGAGTTGTCTTGATTTCAGAAAAAGAAACGGTGGTTACATCTCTTATATTGAATCTTTAAAAACAGGCGTTTCAACCGTATTTATAGGTGCATTGATTTTTGTTGTTTTTAATGCTATTTTCAATTTTTTATTTCCAGAATATTTAGAATTGATTTTAAGTCAAACCAAGCAAATTATGCTTAAACAAAAACCAAATATTACTCAAAAAGAACTTGAAATGGGTGTAGAAATGGCCAGAAAGTTCTCATCACCTTTATTTACAATCCCAATTACACTATTATCATTTTCCTTTATGGGATTACTTTATTCATGTATAATAGGATTGGTTGTAAAAAGAGACAACCCACAAAGTTTCTAATTCAATGAATTTATCTATAGTCATACCGCTTCTTAACGAAGAAGAATCTTTGCAGGAACTCCACAACTGGATTGTTTCGGTGATGAAAACCCATCAATACACTTATGAAATTCTTTTCATAGACGACGGAAGCACCGATAATTCATGGAATATCATCAATCGATTGTCTGCCGAAAATCCAAATGTAAAAGGAATCCGTTTCATGAAAAACTTTGGAAAATCACAGGCTTTGCATGCTGGTTTTGCCAAAGCTCACGGAAACGTTGTAATTACTATGGATGCCGATTTACAGGATAATCCGGAAGAAATTCCCGAATTGTACGACATGATTATCAATCAAAAATTCGATTTGGTTTCCGGATGGAAAAAGAAACGATATGATTCTGTAGTTTCAAAAAATCTGCCATCCAAATTATTCAATTGGGCCGCACGAAAAACTTCAGGCGTTCAGCTAAACGATTTCAACTGCGGATTGAAAGCTTACAGAAAAGAAGTAGTCAAAAACATTGAAGTCTCGGGCGAAATGCACCGATATATTCCGGTTTTAGCAAAAAATGCAGGCTTTTCAAAAATTGGCGAAAAAGTAGTTTTGCACCAAGCAAGAAAATACGGCGAAACCAAATTCGGAATGGAACGTTTTATTAATGGATTTTTGGATTTAATTACCATTTGGTTTCTTTCCAAATTCGGAAAAAGACCAATGCATCTTTTCGGAGCACTTGGTGTAGTTATGTTTTTATTAGGATTTCTTTCTACCGGATTTATCATTGTTCATAAATTAATAAAACTTTACGCCGGACTTCCAACAATATTGGTTACAAGCAATCCTTTGTTTTATATTGCATTAACCACTATGATTATTGGAACCCAATTATTTCTTGCCGGATTTCTTGGCGAAATTATATTAAGAACAAAAAATAACGAAGAGAGATATAAAATTTCAAGTACGGTAAATCTGTAACAAATTTTGAGGTCACAAATTGTGACCTTAAAGACAGGAGAAGAAAACTATAAAAATTATTTATTAGACAAAAACAAATTGAAAAGCAATACCGATGAGCGAAAACGAATCGGTTAAAAAAAATAAAGAAAGGAAGATGCAACTAGAAGAAACTTTATTACAACAAGCCAACGAATGGCTTACTCCTATATTTGATAACGAAACTCAGGAAGAAATCAAAAACATGATGACCAATTCGCCTAAAGAATTGGAGGACAGTTTCTACAAAAACCTTGAATTCGGCACAGGCGGAATGCGCGGTATCATGGGCGTGGGAACCAACCGTATCAACAAATACACTTTAGGAAAAAATACACAGGGGATTTCAAACTACATGCGTCAGGTGTTCCCGAACGAGGAATTGAAAGTTGCCATCGCTTACGACTGCCGTCATAACAGTAAATCTTTGGCAAAAGTAGTTGCTGACGTATTTTCGGCTAATGGCATCAAAGTATATTTATTTTCAGATTTACGTCCAACGCCTGAATTGAGTTTTACCGTAAGACATTTAGGTTGTCAGGCCGGAATTGTGCTTACCGCTTCACACAACCCGCCGGAATACAACGGTTACAAAGTGTACTGGCAAGACGGCGGACAATTGGTTCCGCCACAGGATTCAGAAATCATTAAGATCATTGAAGCTACAAAATATGAAGACATCCGTTTTGAAGCCAATGAGAATCTGATAGAATTTATAGATCAAGAAATTGACGAGACTTTTGTAAAATCGGCTGTTGAAAACGCAAGTTTCAATACTCCAGCTGAAGCCAAAGACAATCTGAAAATTGTTTTCACTTCATTGCACGGTACTTCAATTACGGCTGTTCCTCAAACTTTGGCGAAAGCCGGATACAAAGACGTACATATCGTAAAAGAGCAAGCTGAACCTAACGGTGATTTCCCTACTGTAAAATCTCCAAACCCGGAAGAGCCGGAAGCTTTGGCTATGGCAGTGGCTTTGGCTGACGAAATCAATGCTGACATCGTAATAGGAACTGACCCTGACTGCGATCGTTTGGGAATTGCCGTGAGAGACAACGATGGTAAAATGATTTTACTTAATGGTAACCAGACCATGGTTCTGATGATCCAATTTTTATTAGAACAATGGAGACAACAAGGAAAACTGAACGGAAACCAATTCATTGGTTCAACCATCGTTTCTACGCCTATGGTTATGGAAGTAGCCTCGGCTTATGGCGTAGACTGCAAAGTGGGCTTGACAGGTTTCAAATGGATTGCCAAAATGATTGTAGATTTCCCTGAATTGGAATTCATTGGCGGTGGGGAAGAAAGTTTCGGTTTCATGGTGGGACATGCAGTGCGCGATAAAGACGCAGTTGCTTCTACCCTATTGATCTGCGAAATTGCTGCTCAGGCCAAAGCCAAAGGAAGTTCGGTTTACAAAGAACTGCTTCAAACTTACGTTGATTACGGATTCTACAAAGAACATTTGGTTTCTTTGACCAAAAAAGGAATCGACGGTTTAAAAGAAATCAACCAAATGATGATTGATTTACGCACTAATCCTTTGACAGAAATCAATGGAGAAAGAGTGATTATGGTTGAAGATTACAAAACTTCTGTTGCTACTAATTTGTTTACAGGAGAAAAAGAAACCATCAATATGCCGAAATCGGACGTATTGATTTACTATACGGAAGACGGAACCAAAATCGCGGCAAGACCAAGCGGAACAGAACCAAAAATCAAATTTTACATCAGTGTAAACGCACATGTAGAATCGGTTAATGACGTTCCTGAAGCGGAAGCGTTCTTGGACAGCAAAATCAAAAACATCTTACAGGATTTAAATATCGTTTAATGAGCAACGAAATCAACATCAATGACACTCCGCAACTATTAAACTCGATTATCGGTTTAATAGATACAACACGTCATAATGTTGCAAAAACCGTAAATCAGGAACTGACATTATTATATTGGAACATAGGAAAAAACATCAATGATGATATTCTAAAAAATAATCGCGCTGATTACGGAAAGAAAATAATTCCACAATTGAGCAAAGAGCTGACCAAAAGATATGGGACGGGTTTTAGTAAAAGAAACCTTCAAGGTTTTATAAAGTTAAGCACCGTTTTTCAAGACATTACAATTTTGCAGACAGTGTCTGCAAAATTGAGTTGGTCACATTTATACAATATAATTTATATAGAAAACGACATAAAAAGAGAATTCTATATCCAAATGGCTATTCATGAAAAATGGAGTGTCAGAACTTTACAGGAACGAATGGACAGCATGCTCTTTGAAAGAACCGCCATCAGCAAAAAACCGGAAGAAACGATTCTGAATGAACTAAAAACATTGGAAACAGAAAAAAAGATAAGTCCTGACTTGGCTTTTCGCGATCCTTATTTTTTGGATTTTCTTGGATTACACGATAGTTATTCCGAAAAAGATTTAGAAAGTTCCATTCTGGCGCAGCTTCAATATTTTCTTACAGAAATGGGAAGCGAATTCGCTTTTTTAGCCCGTCAAAAAAGAATAACGATTGACAATGAAGATTTCTACATCGACTTGCTTTTTTACCACAGAGGCTTAGGAAGTTTAGTTGCGATAGACTTAAAACTTGGAAAATTCAAAGCTGGTTACAAAGGTCAAATGGAACTTTATCTTCGTTGGCTGGAAGAAAATGAGCAAAAAGAAAGAGAAAATAAACCTATTGGCCTAATTCTTTGCAGTGAAAAATCTCCGGAACAAATCAAATATTTAATGCTTGATCAAAACGAACAAATCAAGGTCGCAGCCTACTTAACACAATTACCTGATAAAAATTTATTGCTGGAAAAGCTAGAAAAAGCCATTGCAATAGCAGAAAATAACATCCGAAAATAATGAACAATTTCAAAAAAATATTCCCCTTTATATTGCCTTATAAAAAATATGCTTATCTAAACATATTTTTCAATATTCTGTATGCTTTATTCAGTACTATTTCATTTATGGCATTGATTCCGATGATGCAGGTATTATTTGATCAAACAAAAAATAATACCGTAAAACCTGTTTACACCAATATTTTTGAAGTAAAACATTTTCTTGAAGATTATATGAGTTATTTTATAACTACAGCTACTCAGGAATTTGGAATTGGATATACCTTATCAATTATGGTATCAATCATCATTTCTGTATTCTTACTAAAAAACATCAGCGATTATTTAGCAATGTTTTTTATTACTTTTTTGAGAAATGGAGTTTTGAGAGATATGAGAAATGCGATGTATAAAAAAACCATCGATTTACCGCTTTCGTTTTTTTCTGAAAAAAGAAAAGGAGATACTATTTCGAGAATTGCAAGTGATGTAAATGAAGTTCAGTCTTCTTTTTTATCAATTTTAGAATTAATAGTAAAAGAACCTCTTACAATTATTTTCACCATCATTATGATGTTTACCATCAGCATAAAACTTACCATATTTGTTTTTATTTTCATTCCGGTTTCGGGTTATGTGATTTCAGTGATTGGAAAAAGTTTGAAAAAACAATCTACCAGAGCTCAGCAGGAACAAGGTCATTTTTTATCAACTATTGAAGAAACTTTAGGTGGTTTGAAAGTGGTAAAAGGCTACAATTCTGAAAATTATTTCAATCGTGTTTTTCAAAATTCAACTCATCGCTTTTTTAATTTATCAAACAGTATCGGAAACCGTCAAAACCTTGCTTCTCCCATGAGTGAATTTATGGGAATTACCGTAATTGCTATTTTACTTTGGTATGGAGGACACATGGTTTTGATTGAAAAAACCTTGAATGGCGCGGCTTTTATTGCTTATATGGGATTGGCTTACAACATTCTGACTCCTGCAAAATCGATTTCAAAAGCTTCTTACAACATCAAAAGAGGAAATGCCGCAGCAGAACGTGTTTTGGAAATTTTGGAACAAGAAAATACAATTACAAGTAAAGTTAATGCTGTTAAAAAAGATCATTTTGAAAACAATATTGAGATAAAAAATATCAATTTCAAATACGACAAAGAATCGGTTTTGAAAGATTTTTCATTAGAAATCAAAAAAGGACAAACCATAGCTCTTGTTGGTCAGTCTGGCAGCGGAAAAAGTACCATTGCCAATTTGATGACTCGTTTTTATGATGTAAATCACGGTGAAATCGCAATTGACAACACCAATATCAAAGACATCGATTTGAAATCACTTCGTGGTTTGATGGGCTTGGTAACTCAGGACAGCATTTTGTTCAATGATACTATCAAAGCTAATATTGCTCTTGGTAAACTTGATGCAACCGATGATGAGATTATCGAAGCTTTGAAAATTGCCAACGCTTATGAATTTGTCAAAGATTTACCAAATGGTATTTATACCAATATTGGCGACAGCGGAAACAAACTTTCGGGCGGACAAAAACAACGTTTATCTATTGCCCGTGCGGTTTTAAAAAATCCACCGATTATGATTTTGGACGAAGCAACTTCGGCTTTAGATACCGAAAGTGAAAAATTTGTTCAGGTTGCTTTGGAAAATATGATGCAAAACCGAACTTCAATTGTGATTGCTCACCGACTATCAACTATTCAAAAAGCAGATTTAATTGTAGTAATGAAAAAAGGAAGAATTGTAGAACAAGGAAAACACGAAGAATTGATTGCTTTGGATGGAACTTACAACAAATTGGTAAATATGCAGTCATTTGAATAAATCAATTTCATTTTCTTAAAAACAAAAAAGCAACTCGTTTCAATAATGAGTTGCTTTTTTGTTAGAAAATGTTCTGATCTAAATTTTAATTCCCGGAGGAAGTAAATCTTTGTAAACAGGATTTTTTTTGAAAAAAACAGCAATTTTTGGAAGAACCGGAACTACCTTATGCTTGTTTTCATAGGCAAATTCCATAATTTGTTTAAGAAATTCACTGATATAATCTTCATCAGCAAAATTGTCGGGCGTAATTTTCGTCAGAAATATTTTTTTCTCCTGAAGAGAATATTCAACAGCGATAATTTTTTGATCGAATTGTGTTTCAAATTGTCTCGAAAAAACATTATTTTTAATTTCCATGGAGTTGAATTTAAAACTAAATTAGGATTTAGAAAATGTGCAAGTGTTATTTATTGAAAAAAAACTTTTAACAAATTTCGGGATAAAATTTCACAAGAAGGTATTATTTCGCTAAAAATCATAAAAATGAGTAAAATAGCTGTTTATTTTATGCCCGGTTTGGCTGCCAATCCTAAAATATTTGAAAGGATTTCATTGCCTGAATCTACTTTTGAAATAATTTTTCTGGAATGGGAAATTCCTTTAATAGGAGAAACACTTTTGGATTATGCTGAAAGAATGTCAAAAAAAGTAACTCATGAAAACGCAGTTTTGGTAGGAGTCTCTTTTGGAGGAGTTATAGTTCAGGAAATGGCGAAATTTATCAAAGTCAAAAAAGTTATTATTATTTCGAGTGTTAAAAGTAATTTAGAATTACCTCCTTTTATGCGACTAGCAAAAAAAATGAAACTTTACAAAATTTTACCAACCGGTTTGGTACAGAATCTGGAACAAAAAGTTCAACGTTTTGTGGGAAACCAATTAAAAGAGAGATTACATTTGTATGAAAAATATCTTTCAGTCAGAAATAAACAATATTTAGATTGGTCTATTTATCAATTGCTTTTTTGGGAACAAACCAGTCCTATTGAAAATATAATTCATATTCAGGGAGATCAAGACAAGACTTTTCCTATAAAATATATACAAAATTGTATCGTTGTGAAAGGAGGAACTCATGTAATGATTTTGAACAGATATAAATGGTTTAATGACAATTTACCTAAACTTATTCTAAAATAAACCTTTAAAACCTAACAAATAATGAAATTTTATCCATTTAATAAAGAAGAAAAATGAAAAGAGGAAAAAGCATACTAATAGCAATTGGAATATTTTTAGTTTGCGGTATTTTGATACACGCAGTTTCAAACAATAACAAAAGTACTGTTACCAAACAAGGTTTATCGAGATATTACCCAACAAATGCAGATTTTGCCGGAGAAAATGTTCCGTTTCAAATTACCGATGTAAAGGAACGGTTTGACAGAGAATTTCTGGTAAACTTAAGCCTTAATGCCACTACTTTAATAATTATAAAGAGAGCCAATCGTGCATTTCCGGTGATTGAACCAATTCTAAAGAAATACAATATTCCTGATGATTTCAAATATTTGGCTGTAATTGAAAGCGGATTAATCAATGCTGTTTCTTCTGCCGGAGCTCGTGGAGTTTGGCAATTTATGCCTGATACAGCTAAAGAAAAAGGCATGGAAGTAACCGAATATGTTGACGAACGATATCATTTAGAAAAATCTACCGAAGCGGCTTGTAAATATTTTTTGAAAGCCAAAGAAAAATTTGGTTCATGGACTTTGACCGCAGCTTCTTACAATGCAGGAATATCTGGTGTTTCGAAACAAATTGAATTTCAAGGAGTCAATAATTACTATGATCTATTACTTAATGACGAAACTTCACGATATGTTTTCAGAATTCTAGCTTTGAAAGAAATCATGAAAAACCCAAAATTATATGGTTTTGAATATACAGATCAGGAGTTATACAAATTGCTTCCTACAAAAAAAATCACAGTTGACAGTACTATAAATGATCTAGCCATTTTTGCTAAAAATCAGGGAATCAATTACAAAATCCTGAAAATACACAACCCTTGGTTAAGAGACAGAAAATTAGTTAATCCTAATAAGAAAAAATATATTTTAGAAATTCCAACAAATGGATACTAATAAACCCAAAATGACAACGATTACAATTTTAACATTGATAACCATAGGCCTGGCAGCCGGAATGTTAAGCGGATTAATTGGTGTGGGTGGCGGAATTATTATTGTTCCAATGCTTTTACTTATCGGATTAACACAACAACAGGCACAAGGAACCAGTTTGGCAGTAATGCTTCCGCCAATTGCTTTTTTAGCTGTTTTTAACTATCACAAAGCCGGTTTTATAGACTGGAGATACGCCATTGTTATTTCTCTGTTTTTTATAGTAGGAAGTTATTTTGGAAGTAAAATAGCAATCAGTATTGATCAAAAAACATTGAAAAAAATATTTGGAGGCATATTATTGATTATTGCTTCAAAAATGCTTTTAGGAAAATAACCTCTTTGTAAATACATTAGAAACAAAAGAGGCCGTCCGAAAAGGG
>PNRO01000145.1_pt1 | contig 34871 bp, 33 predicted proteins | sample 7248581 | NCBI WGS metagenome assembly PNRO01 (sample SAMN08278401, study PRJNA427962) | Gut metagenome, whole genome shotgun sequencing project. | isolation source: gut content | host: Eisenia fetida | place: India:Sub Himalayan Terai region of Darjeeling | collected 2013-11-18 | reverse complement strand
TTTTGGATAATTCTATTTTTTTAAAATAATTAGTGTCCATAGGACAGGATAAGTCTTAAGCTATTTGCAGAGATGTAAAGCAACTGGGCTGAAAATAAAAAAGGTTGCAGAGTTTTTAGACTCTGCAACCTTTTTTGCTTTGAAACGTTGTAATTTTATTATTTCTTCAAAGGAATATTATTTAAAATCTCCAATATAAATTTCCAATATTTTTGAGCAGAAGAAATACTGGCTCTTTCATCCGGAGAGTGAGCTCCGTGAATGGTTGGTCCAAAAGAAATCATATCCATTTTTGGATAATTTGTTCCAAGAATACCACATTCTAAACCGGCATGACAAGCAGCTACATTTGGTTTTTCGTTATTTTGTTTTTCATAAAGAGAAACCAAAAGATCCAAGATTTCAGATTTCGGATTTGGTGTCCAACCCGGATAAGAACCGGATAATTCAACTTCACATCCCATCAATTCAAAAGCCGAACGCAAAGCATTTGCCAAATCAAACTTAGAAGATTCTACCGAAGAACGAGTCAGGCATTGAACTGTCAATTGTCCTGCACCCAAAACTATTTTTGCGATATTGTTTGAAGTTTCAACCAGATCTTCAAAATCGGCACTCATTCTGTACACTCCGTTGTGAGCCGTATAGATTGCTCTTACAAAATAGTATTGAGCAATAGAAGGCATCACTTTTGCCGGAGCAACCTCTAATTTTTCAAAAATTACTTCCAGATTTGGCTCCGTTGTGCTGAATTCTGCTTTGATTTCGTTTACAATTTGTTGCATATCAAATTCAAAAGCTTCGTCATAAACCTGAGCAATAATTACTTTGGCAACACTTTCGCGAGGAATAGCGTTACGCAAACTTCCACCTTTGATTTCAGAAATTTGCAAACCGAAATTATCAAAACCGTCAAACAACAAACGGTTCATGATTTTGTTGGCATTTCCCAATCCTTTATTAATATCCATTCCTGAGTGGCCACCTTTTAAACCTTTTACGGTAATTTGGTAACCTACAGAACCTTCCGGTGCCTCTTCTTCGTCATATTCTGCTGTAGCAGTCACATCAATTCCACCGGCACATCCGATTCCGATTTCATCGTCTTCTTCGGTATCTAAATTCAAAAGAATTTCTCCGTCCAAAACACCTCCCTGAAGTCCCATTGCTCCTGTCATTCCGGTTTCTTCGTCAATAGTAAACAAAGCTTCAATTGCAGGATGAGGAATCTCGTTACTTTCTAAAATAGCCATAATAGTTGCTACTCCAAGACCATTATCGGCACCAAGAGTAGTTCCTTTGGCACGAACCCAGTCACCATCAACATACATTTCAATTCCCTGAGTATCGAAATCAAAATTGGTATCATTATTTTTTTGGTGAACCATATCCAAATGCGATTGCATCACGATAGTTTTACGGTTTTCCATTCCTGCGGTAGCCGGTTTTTTGATAATTACGTTTCCAATGGCATCTTTGAAAGTTTCTAAACCTAATTTTTGTCCAAACTGCATCATAAATTCAATCACGCGTTCTTCTTTTTTTGAAGGACGAGGAACGGCGTTCAAATCGGCAAATTTGTTCCAAAGTGCTTTTGGCTCAAGGTTTCTTATTTCTTGGTTCATCTTTTTTGAATTAAATTTTAGAGTGCCAAAGTTACAAAGTAGCCCTCTTAATTCTGTAAAAGTTTTTATTTATTTTCTCTGAATTATTTATTTGATTTTTGAAATTGATTTAACCGCAAAGGACGCAAGGTTTTTTGATTCTGGATGTCTTTATTAACGCAACGTAAACTAATCAGTATTAGAAAATTTAACCGCAAAGGGCGCAATAATAAGTATTTCTTTGTCTCTATTTCGCAAGGAACGCAAAGCGTCGTTTGGTTTTGCAACAATATTGATGCAGATAAATTTGTTATTGAATTTGATTTTGTGATTGAAATTGTCATTGATTTTTGTTTCTTTACGATGTTATTTCTTTTAAAAAATGAAAAAAAGATACATTCTTCCCTTTTTACTTTTGTTTCAGATAATTCTTATTAATGTAATTTCACATTATCCTGTTTTGGTTGAACGGTTTTACAGTAATGGTTTTTATCCCTTTTTGTCAAGAGGAATGCGAATTGTTTTGGGAAAAATTCCTTTTTCAGTAGGCGACTGCATTTATACTATTTTGATTTTAATGGCAATTCGTTGGCTTTGGAACAACAGAAAAAACTGGAAACAAGATTGGAAGAAGTTATCTCTGGAAATTCTAAGTATTCTTTCTGTATTTTACTTTTTATTTCATTTGTCGTGGGCTTTAAATTATTATCGTCAGCCGCTTCACGAAAAAATGCAGATTCACAGGGACTATTCTTATTCAGAATTATATTCTTTTACCCAAAAACTGATTTCAAAAACCAATGAAATTCAATTTCAGATTACACATAACGTAAATAAATCTGTCAAAAATCCATATTCTAAAGAGCAGATTTTTGACATGAGCAAGAATGGTTATTTACAATTATCTAAAGAATATTCCTTTTTTAAGTTCGAAGAACAAAGTACCAAGAAATCATTGTATAGTTTGCCATTTACTTATATGGGATTTGGCGGATATATGAATCCTTTTTCGCATGAAGCTCATCTTAATGATAATTTACTAATGTTTACCTTTCCCACGGTGGTTTGTCACGAAATGGCGCATCAGATAGGTTATGCTTTTGAGGACGAAGCCAATTTTATAGGATTTCTTGCTTCTAAAAAAAATCCAGACCTGTATTTTCAGTATTCGGCATATTCAATGGCTCTGCTTTATTGCCTACGTGAAATTGGAATTCAAAACGAATCTCAACTTGAGTCATTATTAAAAACCGTAAATCCCGGAATTATTAAACATTTTGAAGAAAACAATGCCTTTTGGGAAAAATATCAATCTCCGGTCGAAACTGTTTCTGAATTTATTTACGATAATTTCCTGAAATTGAATCAGCAAAAAGATGGAATGGAGAGTTACAATCGTTTTGTTGATTTACTGGTGAACTATTATAAAATGAGAACGTTGTGAGTTGTAGGTTCTAGGTTATAAGTTACAATTCAAAAATTACAACTTACAATCTAGAACTTTTCTTGTAACAAAAACAGTTCATTTACTACTAACTTTCTTGTATGGAAGAGCATTTAGAAAAATCTTTTGTAAAACAGCTTCAGGAGAATCAGAATATAATCCACAAAATTTGTCGGTTATATACTGATAATGAAGACTCGCATAAAGATTTGTTTCAGGAAATTACCATTCAGCTTTGGAAAGCTTTTCCAAAATTCAGAGGCGAAAGCAAATTTTCGACTTGGGCTTATCGCGTAGCTCTGAATACAGCCATCACTCTTTACCGAAAAAAAACAAAAAGAGTTTCTACCATTGAATTTGAAAGCGGCAAACATTTTCTTAAAGAAGAAGATTATAATTATGAGGAGGAGGAACAGATAAAACTTTTGTACCAAGCCGTTTACCAACTAAATGACATTGAAAAAGCGTTGGTTTTTATGTATCTCGAAGATAAAGATTACAATGAAATATCGACTACTTTGGGAATCAGCGAAGTAAATGCAAGGGTGAAGATGAACAGAATTAAAGGAAAATTGAAAAAAATATTAAATCCATAAACGGGAGGATAATGAAAGAACTGGATTTATTAAAAAAAGACTGGAAAAAGAAAGAAAATGCTTTTGAGCAGATTTCTGAAAAAGAACTTTATAAAATGATACATAAAAGATCATCTTCTATTGTGAAGTGGATTTTTATTATCAGCATATTGGAAATCATTTTCTGGATTTCCTTAAGTTTCCTTTTCAACACAGGAAATGAGATTATTGATTTTCAAAAAAGCGGTTTGGTCTTCTTTTTAGAAATTCTGACTTATATCAATTATGTAGTTATATTGGTATTCATTTGGTTGTTTTACAAAAATTACACAACTATTTCGGCCACGGTTTCGACCAAACAACTGATGAAAGACATACTTAAAACAAGAAAAACGGTACAATATTATGTATGGTACAATCTGGGAATGATTATTATAAGTATGATTATAGGAATAATATTGTTGTTGAGTTATTCGCCCGAAACTATTGCTTTCAAAAAACATCTCATGGAAAACAAGAGTTCTATGGCTATCTCTATATTTATTTTGACCATTGTATTTGCTTCGTTTTTTGGATTTTTCTGGTTGTTTTACCGACTTCTTTACGGGGTTTTGTTGCGTAAATTATATGCGAACTACAATGAATTGAGCAAAATTGATTTGTAGAAGATTCATTTCTTTTGAGTTTCGAATCCCTTCATTTTCAAATTTTAAAACAACCTCAGTTCGATTTGTAAGTTGTTGTATAAATGGTTTTTACATTTTCACACATAGATACATAGAAATTTTAATGTTTTAAAAAGGTTTGATAGGTGTTTCACTTTTCACATAGTTAAACTATGTGAGAAATAGTATTATTTCCTAGTCAATTCTTTGATCATAGTTTATTTCTATGTGCCTATGTGTTTGATTTTAATATTGATTTACAGTGATTTATTGATTGAGCTCAGGTAAACAATCCGGATTAGTACCCGAAATTCCTTTTTCTGTTGAGTTCTTTTTCTTGGGTCAGTATTTCAACCGGAATTACTTTTAGCAGAGAAGAATGCTGTTCAATAGCAAATTCAATTTTGGTTACAATTTCGTCAACCGTATCATTTTCGTAATCAATTTTCAAAGGATCTTTGATTACCATCGTTTGAAGAATATTCGTCTTTTTTAGATAAAGCCCTTTTTTATCAAAAGAACGCCTGAAACCGTCAATTACAACAGGAACCACAATGGGTTTGTATTGTTTGATGATATGAGCCGTTCCTCTGCGAATAGGCTTAAATGATTTTGTGGTTCCCTGCGGAAAAGTAATTACCCAACCGTCTTCAAGCGCTTTCATTATATTCAAAGTATCATCGGGATTTACAGCTCGTTTTTCAGCTATATCTTTGCCTTCTGCCCTCCATGTACGCTGCACCGGAATGGCTCCCATATAAGATAAAATCCGGGGGAAAAATCCGGCAGTCAAAGTTTCTTTGGCAGCAACATAATAGATATTTAGCTTCGGATTCCACATATAACCAATATTTGAAATACTATTCTGGCGACCACGCAAACTTGCATTAAAAACATGAAACATGGCCGTAACATCGGCATAATACGTTTGATGATTGGAAATAAAAAGGACATTTTTTTGAGGTAATTCCCGAATGACATCCGATCCTGTAATTTGAAGATTATTAAACCCTCGGTATCCGGGATGCGAAATCAAACCAAAAAAACGGATTAACCATTTTTTTATAAACAAAATATGTCCGAAAACATCTTTTTTAAAGAATATCATGACTGATAATATTTTTCATAACTTCCTTAAATTCACTCAAAATCATGGCTGTGGCTCCCCAAACATAGTGATCTGAAATCTTAAAAGTCGGCACTTCAATATCATAAGCATAAGAAGTATTCATCTTTTTCATCACCACTGTTTTCTCATCCAAAAAATCAGTTATCGAAAACTCGATTATATCAGCAACTTCATCCAACTGAGGTTTAAAAGTCAATTCGGTTTTCGAAATTCCCAAAAAAGGAAAAACCAAAAAATTACTGGGAGGAATATAGATTTCAGAAAAAGGCCTGATAATCTCGATTTTTTCGGGATCTACGCCTATCTCTTCATGGGTTTCTCTAAGAGCCGTTTCCTGCAAAGAACTATCTGTCGGTTCTACCTTTCCTCCCGGAAAAGCTATTTGGGAAGAATGTACGCTTGGGTAAGAATTTCGAAGTATTAAGACCAAATGTGTTTTGTTATTTTTGGGATACATCAGTATCATAACGGCTGCTTTCTTCGGATTTACGGATTGTAAATTAACTTTTTCCATAGCAGCAATACGCTCACGAGGTGCCATTTTTATGTGTGCCTGTGCAGCCAATAGCTTTTCTTTTTCTATTTTTGGAACATATTTTACAAAATCGAGAAAATCCATAATATTACCTGTAAAACTAGCCATAAAGTTAGTTTAAAAAATAATTTCAACATCTCTAAACAAAACAAAATGTTCAGCAAAGAAGAAGCCTTAAAAATAAAAAAAGAATTTTGGATCGAATTCGCCAACACCTATCCCAGAAAATGGTTGTTGTATGACACCAAAATCAAGGATTTCTCCTTTAAATTCTATGTTGACAATAAAAAAGCTCAGGTTACACTCGACATTGAACCCCGAGACGAAGAGAAACGCAAAATCTATTTCGAAAAAATAGAATCCCTAAAAACTATCTTTCTGGAAGAATATTTGCCGGAAGCTATTTTTGACCGCAATTTTCATCTTGACACCGGAAAAATAATCAGTAAAGTCTGGGTCGAAAAAACCGGAATCAGTCTTTTCAACAAAAACACCTGGCCTGAGATATTCGATTTCTTTTACGAGAATATGGATCAGTTCGAACGTTTCTTCTACGAATATCAGGATTATATTAATGATTTGGAGATTAATACCTAACAAGCCTTTATTTCGGAAAATTGAAAAACCTAATCGTTTCAGATTAGGTTTTTTTATGTTTAGTTATCGGTAATAAATGAGAAAGTCCCACCGAAGCAGGACTTAAGATTTTCATCTACGGCATATAGCCTTATTGTGATAAGATTAAAGATTAGAAATTTTAATCTAATACAAATATAGACAAAAAGTATTTAGTTGGATTACGGTTTTCTGCAATGTAGATAATTTTCTTTTCACTATTTTTAAAAAATTGATTTAAAAGGATACAGTTATGGCTAAAATATTAGGATTGGATTTAGGAACAAACAGTATTGGATGGGCGATTGTAGATAAAGATGGAAATGAATTTTCTCTTGTGGATAAAGGAGTAAGAATATTTTCAGAAGGTGTAAAATCTGAAAAGGGTATCGAAAGTTCTCGTGCAGCTGAACGAACAGGTTATAGAAGTGCTCGAAAAATTAAATATCGTAGAAAATTAAGAAAGTATGAAACTTTAAAAGTTCTTTCGCTAAACGGAATGTGCCCATTATCAATTGAAGAAGTTGAGGACTGGAAAAAATCAGGGTTTAAAGATTATCCTCTTAATCCTGAATTCTTAAAATGGTTACGAACTAGTGAGGATGGAAATATCAATCCTTATTGTTTTAGAGATAGAGCCAGCAAACAGAAAGTTGCTTTATATGAATTAGGAAGAGCTTTATACCACATTGCCCAAAGAAGAGGTTTTCTAAGTAATAGATTAGACCAATCTGCCGAAGGTATTTATGAAGAACATAATCCTCAAATTCAGTCATTAATTGAGGATTTGGATGATGCTAATTTAATTCTAAACGAACTGAAAGATTATTTTATAAATCTTGGAATTATTGATGAAGCTGAAAAAGGTGGCTTTAAAAAAGATTTAGATGAGGGAGAAAAGAAGTTGAAATCTCTTTACAATTCTTTGGTTGCAATTACAAAAAAGAATGAGAGTGACATTGTAAAATGTAAAGAAGAGCTCATTGCCAGATTAAATAAAAAAGAGGATTTAGGAAAAGTAAAAGGTAAAATCAAAGACATTTCACAAGCTATGCTTGATGGAAATTTTAAAACTTTAGGACAGTATTTTTACAGTCTGTACAACAAAGGAAAAATCAGAAATCAATATACTTCAAGAGAAGAACATTATTTAGAAGAGTTTATTGCAATTTGTAAAGTTCAAGGGATTCAAGGAATTGATGAAAATGAAAAATTGCCCGAAAAGAAATTTACAGGTTTAGCTAAAGAATTATACAAAGCCATTTTTTTTCAAAGACCATTAAAGTCGCAAAAGGGATTGATTGGTAAGTGTTCTTTTGAAAAAAACAAATCCCGTTGTGCTGTTTCTCATCCTGATTTTGAGGAATACAGAATGTGGACTTATTTAAATACCATAAAAATCGGGACTCAAAGTGAGAAAACTTTACGCTTCCTGACTCAAGAAGAAAAATTAAAATTAGTTTCAAAATTCTACAGAAAAAATGATTTTAATTTTGAAGTTTTAGCCAAAGAACTTATTGAAAAAGGAGCAAGTTTTGGCTACTATAAATCTTCAAAGAAGAATGATTTTTTTTATTGGTTCAACTATAAACCAACTGATACAGTTTCAGCTTGCCAAGTTTCAGCTTCATTGAAAAATGCTATTGGAGAAGATTGGGAAACGAAAACATTTACTTACAAAACATTAAATTCAAAAAAATCAGAAGTAACTAAAACAGTTGATTATAAAGATTTGTGGCATTTGCTCTCAGTTGCTACTTCGGATGTTTATTTGTATGAATATGCTAAAGATAAATTAGGTTTGGATGATAAAAATGCGAAATCATTCAGTAAAATCAAGCTGAAAAAAGATTTTGCCGGTTTAAGTTTATCGGCAATCACTAAAATTCTGCCATATATTAGAGAAGGATTACTTTATTCTCATGCGGTTTTTATGGCAAATATTGAAAATATTGTAGATGAGAGTATTTGGAAAAATCAAAAACAACGAAATTATATACAAAACAAAATTGCTGAAATTGTTGAAAGCTACACTTTTGAGAAAGGTTTATTAGAAGTAATAAATGGTTTAATTAAAGAATATAAAACCGAAAAGGAAGATGGGAAGAAAGTTTATTATTCATTAGAAGCCGAACCGATTTTTGAAACTGATTTAAAGAATAAGTTAGTCAATTTCTATAAAACTAACAAGATTGAGGAAGAACAAGAACAACGAAATATTTTTGATAATTTATTCCCAATTTTTATTGAACAACTAAAAAAATACGAGTTCATAAAAATAGATAGATTGGATGAAAAAGTTTTGGAATTTCTTAAAGGAGAAAATGAAGATGGAGAAGTATTTTGTAGCAATCCAAAACAATTAAAAAAACTCTATCATCCGTCAGATATCGAAGTTTTCAAAAAGAAGATCATTAAAGATGAATTTGATAACGAAAAAGTAGTTTTAGGAAGTCCATTAACTTCGTCTATCAAGAATCCAATGGCAATGCGAGCTTTGCATCAATTGCGTAAAGTTTTGAATACGCTTATTTGGGAAGGTCAAGTTGATGAAAATACACGAATTCATATTGAAATGGCTCGTGAATTAAACGATGCCAACAGAAGAAAAGGAATTCAGGATTATCAAAAAGAGAGAGAAGAATTATATAAAATTTATGAAGCTAAAATTAAAGAACTTTATCAAGTTAAAACAGGTAAAGAGATACTTAATGTGACAGATGATGATTTGCAAAGATTTGAATCTGCTTTGGAACAAACTAAAGACGGAAGATTAATTACTAAAGATGAACTTTTAAAATATAAGATATGGGAAGAACAAAATCATATTTGTATTTATACAGGAAAAACAATTAGTATTGATAGTTTTTTAGGTTCAGACCCAAAATTTGATATTGAACATACAATCCCAAGAAGTATATCTCAAGATAATTCCATGATGAATAAAACTCTTTGTGATAAAGATTTTAATAGAACAATTAAAGGCAAAAAAATGCCAATTGAATTATCTAATTATACTGATATTTTACCAAGAATTGAGCATTGGAAAAAAGAAGCGGAAAAAATAGATAATGAAATAAAACTTTTGTCTAAGTCGATTAAATCGGCAGCAACCAAAGAAGTAAAAGACAAAAAAATCAGAAGAAGGCATTATCTAACTTTAAAACGCGACTATCTTCAAGGAAAATATGACCGTTTTATTTGGGAAGAACCAAAAGTTGGATTCAAAAACAGTCAAATTCCCGATACAGGAATCATTACCAAATATGCACAAGCTTATTTAAAATCTTATTTTAAAAGAGTAGAAAGCGTAAAAGGAGGAATGGTTGCAGAATTCAGAAAGCAATGGGGAATTCAAGAGTCCTTTATAGACGAAAACGGAAATAAACATTATAAAGAAAAAGACAGAAGCAAGCACACGCACCACACTATTGATGCCATTACAATTGCCTGTATGACAAAAGATAAATATGATGTTTTGGCTCACGCGTGGAAACTGGAAGATGAGCAAAATAAAAAAGAAGCAAAAGCGATTATTGAACAAGCAAAACCTTGGAAAACTTTCAAAGAAGATTTGCTGAAAATTGAAGAAGAAATTTTGGTTTCACATTTTATACCCGACAACGTTAAAAAACAGTCTAAAAAGATTGTTAGAGTTCGTGGAAAAAAACAATATGTGGCCGAAATCGAACGTGATGCGAAAGGTAAAGCAATTCCAAAAAAAGACACAAACGGAAAAATAATTTACAAGTTAAACGAAAAAGGAGAAAAAATACCAAGATTGCATCAAGGTGATACTGTTCGGGGTTCGTTACATCAGGATAGTATTTACGGAGCGATTAAAAATCCTTTAAATACTGATGAAATACGCTATGTTATCCGTAAAGATTTAGAAAGTCTGAAAGCTAACGATATTGAAAATATTGTTGATGAAGCAGTAAAAGAAAAAGTAAAACAAGCAGTTGAAAATAAAATTCTGTTACTTTCGTCAAATCCACAACAAAAAAACAAATTAAACGGGACGGTTTGGATGAACGAAGAAAAGCAAGTGAGAATTAACAAAGTGAGAATTTATGCTAATTCAGTAAAAAATCCTTTAGAAATAAAAGAGCATAATTTATTATCAAAATCACGACACGAACATAAACAAAAAGTGTATGGGCAAAATGATGAGAATTATGGATTAGCAATATATGAAGGTTATGATAATAAAAATAAATTAAAGAGAAATTATGAAGCAATAAACTTATTACAAGCTGGAGAATATTATAAAAAATCTAACTCAATCCACAGATTTATCTATCCAATTTCCCCTGAAATAGATAACAATGATTTAAAATTAAAGTTCATAGCAAAAAAAGGTTTAATGGTTGTTTTTTATAATAAAAGCAGTGAGGAAATATGGGAACTTTCTGATTTTGAAATATCTAATAGATTGTATAAATTGGTAAAATTAGATAATCAAGGTAGATTAACTTTTAGACCCCATTCAGAAGCTAAGCCTGCAAGTCAGTTAAAAGAAGTCTATGATATCAACGTGGATAAAAAATTAGAACAGCTAAGATTACAGGTTAGCAAATTAAACTGTCTAATAGAAGGAATAGATTTTAAAATAACACCAACAGGGAAAATTAAAAAATATTGAAAATGCAATTATTTTGGTGTATATTTACACCAATAAAATGATTTTACTATGACACGTCAAAGCATCACTTTAGCCAAACAAAATGATGAATGGTTAAAAACTCAAATAGCGGAAGAAGAATTCAACAGCAAAAGCGAAGCGATTAATTATTTAATCAAACAAGCTCGGGAACGTGATGCCTATCACGAATTTGTGCAAATGAAAATCGATAAAGGTTTAAAAAGTGGTTTTAGTACCAAAACCAAAGAAGAACTTTTGGCAGAAATTAAAAGCCGATTAAATGTATAAGCACAAGCTGTCTATTGAAGCGGAAGAAGATATTGTACGAATATTTGAATATGGTTTGAGAAGATTTGGGTTAATGCAAGCAAATAAATATTATGATATGCTGTTTGAATGTTTTAACAAAATTGTATCCAGTCCGTTTCTGTTTCCAGTTGTATCGAGATATAAAGATGTAGAACGATTTTGTGTTTGTGGAGTAGATACTGTTTATTACAACATCAATGGTGATGAAATTGAAATTATCACAATAATAGGAAGACAAGATTATAAATAAAAGTTCATTGACATAAAAATCAATCTTAAACGACCAAACCACAACGGAAAATCTTCCCGATTTTCTGTATCGGATTTCCCGTTGTGGTTTGATTAAAGATTAGAAAACACGATATTAATATCAATACAACGCAACGTGTCCGTCCTGTTGTGGTTTGATTAAAGATTAGAAAACACGATATTGGGTATAATAAACGCAATGAGGAGCAAAGGGTTGTGGTTTGATTAAAGATTAGAAAACACGATATTATGCGTATATACATCATTTCGTTGCATCATGTTGTGGTTTGATTAAAGATTAGAAAACACGATATTCCGCTACTGGCTAAATCGCCAAGTATCGGGTTGTGGTTTGATTAAAGATTAGAAAACACGATATTTGAAGCTGCCATACAGTGGAATCAATTTGAGTTGTGGTTTGATTAAAGATTAGAAAACACGATATTGAAAATTTTATTTGGTTCCATAGTAACCCAGTTGTGGTTTGATTAAAGATTAGAAAACACGATATTTTGTTGTAATTTTACTATGTGGCTCTGCGGGTTGTGGTTTGATTAAAGATTAGAAAACACGATATTTAGGTATAGACTACTATACACATCTATCTCGTTGTGGTTTGATTAAAGATTAGAAAACACGATATTCGCATCAATTCCCTACTTTGACAGGTGGGGGTTGTGGTTTGATTAAAGATTAGAAAACACGATATTATTATACCAACCTATCTGATTAGTATTAGAGTTGTGGTTTGATTAAAGATTAGAAAACACGATATTTTTAAAAGGAATCATCGGAGCTGCTCTTACGTTGTGGTTTGATTAAAGATTAGAAAACACGATATTCCGCATTTTCACGTTTACCGCCCCTGTTGTGTTGTGGTTTGATTAAAGATTAGAAAACACGATATTAGGTATAGACTATTATACACGTCTGTCTCGTTGTGGTTTGATTAAAGATTAGAAAACACGATATTGTTCTTAGGTATGGTCTTATTGTCCCTAAAGTTGTGGTTTGATTAAAGATTAGAAAACACGATATTATTGCCTTTTCTTGGTTCAGTTGAGAATGTGTTGTGGTTTGATTAAAGATTAGAAAACACGATATTACATTTAATTGAACCTATTAGAATTGAACCGTTGTGGTTTGATTAAAGATTAGAAAACACGATATTAGTCGGTTTGTTACCTTCTAATAATCAATAAATTATCTTAAAATGTCGTGAAGAAAAATGCTTCTTTTTTGCAGTGATAAGGCAAGATTGAGGCATTTTTTCATTTCTAAATGAATGAATTTCTGAGGTTTATCTCATAATCCGCAATAGAAGTTTTTTCACAGATCAGATGCTTCGGGACAGTGTAATAATTCAGATAATCATATTAAAATAACTCGAGTTGAGTGGGTTGAGGTTCTTTGGGAATTTCTGATTTACCCCAAAAATTAGAAATATTTCCAAATTGTTTGTCGGTAATTCTCAGAACGCTGACTTTCCCCAATGGAGGTAATAATTTATATATACGTTTTTCGTGTACATCGGCACTTTCGCTACTGGCACAGTGTCGCACATAAACCGAATATTGCATCATATTGAAACCATCTTTCAAAAGATTGTTTCGAAAACCAGAAGCATTTTTCCTGTCTTTTTTGGTTTCGGTTGGCAAATCAAAAAACACGAATAACCACATGATACGGTAGGCATTTAAATCCATAATTGGGGATAACTGATTTTCTTACGTTGTCCGGTATAACATTGTTGCAGAGAAGAAGCCGTTTTTTGCAATCCCACCATCAACGGACTTTTTTCTTCTTTGAAGTAAACGGTACGAGTCAAGATCTGCATTAAATCAGATTTTATAGCCGTATTCAATTCTTGTTCTTCATAATGATTCATGAGTTCGTGCACTTTTTCATCTACCAACGGACGAAAAGGTTCCATAATATCATCGGCCAGGGCAAAAGCATTGTATTTACTTTTATGATGAATTCCCAACGTATTCAACAGTCCGCTTCCTGATAAAGATCTTGCTGTTGCAGCTCTCAGAATGGCATAACCATAATTCAGGAAATTATTGGGATAATCTCCAAAACGTTCTCTTTTAAAAGGCATATCAAAGAACATTTTCCAAAATTGTCCTGCTGCTACTCCTTCCATGTTTGAAGAGTCACCACTAAGAACTTTAGAGGCCAGAAAATCAAATTGATTTTTACTTTTGGTAATGCGCTCGAGAAGTATTCCCTGATTTTTAATTTTTTCAACGATTGTTTGTTGCCAAAGTTGCTTTTTTAACGGAGCACTGGCTTCAATTTGATTTCTGAAAATTTCCTGTTGAATATGATGACTGTTAAGATTCAGAAACAAACCATTAGGCAAATTTTTTTTGCCGCATATTATAACAGCAGTATTGTTTTCAATTAACTGGTTCATTGCCGGAATACTCAAATAGATTTCCGGATTATCTATAATAAGAAAGCCAATATCTTCTATAGGAATATGACTTTTTCTGATTTCAGACTCAATTACTAATTGGTTATTTTGAATGGTAATTTTAGCCTTGTTTTCTATAAGCACCGATTTTTTGATCATAGCCTTTATTATTTTGATTGATTTTCAGTCAATTAAAATAATAAATTTTCATTAATTTTTAGTTATGGCTGATGTTTTAAAATTTTAAAAATAAAAAAGAGTAGCAATATTCAATTACCTATTCAGTTGGAAATATAAAAAAATCCGCTCAGTATTAAGTTGAACGGATTTTTTATGAATCTATATTTGATTATCTTATTTAGATAATCTATGTAAAGTATAAGTCATCGCACTTAGCAAAAAGAAAGCAACAACTTGGTGGGTTAATCCTAACCAAAGTGGAACGTGGTATAATAATGTAAAAATACCCAGAGTAAATTGCACGAATACTAAAATTACCAATGCATTGATACCTGATTTTTGTTCTGATGAAAGACTGTGTTTTTTGCCTTTGAAAAATAAGAGTAAAATTAGTCCCACAACAATATAGGCAACAGTTCTATGAACAAACTGAACTCCGCTCATTCCTTCGGTTAAACGTAAAATCCAGGAATCTTTTTCGAGTAAAATACTTTCGTGAAAGAACTGTCCGTCGCTCATCATTGGCCAGTGGTTATGAATTAAACCGGCATTCAATCCGGCAACAAATCCGCCATAAATGATTTGGAGTAATAAGAAAGCTAAAGTAAAACGGGCAATATTACGAAGAGATTTGTCTATAATTTTTCTTTCGGGATAAATTAAATCCAAGGCTACCCAAAAGGTATAGGCAAAAGTGATAAAAGCGGTGGTAAGGTGTAATGACAGCCTGAAATGGCTCACGTCAGGATTGTCAATCAGTCCGCTTTTTACCATAAACCAACCAAAAAATCCTTGTAAACCTCCTAATGCTAAAAGAATCAAACATTTTTTGATAGTACTAGTATCTAATCGTTTTTTAATTAAAAAATATACAAACGGAATGATGAAAACCATTCCAATGGCACGACCTATAAAACGGTGGAACCATTCCCAGAAATAAATGTATTTATAATCGGAAAGAGAAAAATCATTGTGAATATTGATTTTTTGGTATTCAGGAAATTGTTTGTATCGCTCGAAAGCTTCTTCCCATTTTGCTTCAGAAAGAGGAGGGAAAGTGTCGGTTACCAAATGCCAATCGGTCATTGAAAGTCCCGAATTGGTCAGACGAGTAATTCCTCCCACGACAACCATAAGGAAAATCATTACACAGCCGGAAAGTAACCAGATAATAACGGATTTGTTTTTTTTCATTTTATTTAGAGTTTCTAAGTTTAAGATTCTGAGTTTCTTAGAATCTTTGTTGCTTTCATTTAATTGGAAAATTTTGAGGGTTTTGTCTTGTGTCCCAAATGTCGAGAATCGTGATTTGAGTGTCCGAAATCTGGTATATTATTTCAAAATGGCTTGCGACTTTGAGCCTGACATCCGAATGACCTAATTCTATCGAACTTTTAGGGAAAGTTTCGATTTGTTTTAATGCTTCCTGAAACAGCTGATTAAGTTTTCGACTGTATGAAGTCGATTTGTTTCTTTTATTCCAGTACAAAAAGATAGAAATTCTTGACTCCCTTGCAGCTACTGTCCAAACTGTTTTTCTTGCTCTTCGAACCATTTTTCTAATTCAATTTGTGCTTCCTCATCAGAAATAACTTCACCGTTTTCAACCTGCTTTAAGGCAATATTTATTTTTTGTTGTTCTTCTGCTGAAAAGACTCTGATGGTTTCATATTTTAACGCAGGTTCATTAACAACTGATGAATTTTCTTCTAATGCAACATCGTTTTTCACTTTTAGCAGAGCATTGATTTTTAGCAAAAAATTAATATCGTTACTGTCTATTATTTTTTTTATCAATTCTAATTTCAACTCGGTCGCATTCATAATAGTATGTTTTTATGCAAAATTAGATATTAAACTGTGAAAATGAGTTCAATTTGTACTTAATCTTTTTTCAATCCCAACTTCTCAGCTCTCTTAATCATAAATTCAAATGCCGGTTCATATTCGTTAGGAATTTCTCCTTCCAATATGGCTTCTTTGATAGCTTCTTTCAAAATACCGATCTCACGGGAAGGTTTCAGATTGAAATATTCCATGATTTCTTCTCCGGAGATAGGCGGTTGAAAATTGCGAACATGATCTCTTTCTTCAACTTCCACAATTTTTCTGCGAACAATTTCGAAGTTTTGATGGTATTTTCTGAATTTGTTTGGGTTTTTGGTCGTGATGTCGGCCTCGCACAAAGTCATTAAACTTTCGGTATCTTCTCCGGCATCAAAAACCAAACGACGTACAGCAGAGTCAGTAACTATGTCCTGCGACAAAACAATAGGTCGCGAACTCATTGAAACCATTTTCTGAACAAATTTCATTTTGTGGTTCAGCGGCATGTGCAGGCGTTCGAAGATTTTCTTGACCATCTTTCCGCCTAAAAATTCATGCCCATGGAAAGTCCAGCCTACTTTTTTACTGAAACGTTTGGTTGGAGCTTTGCCAATATCGTGAAGCAAGGCAGCCCATCTCAGCCAGACATCTTCGGTATTTGGACAAATATTGTCAACAACTTCAAGTGAATGATAAAAATTGTTTTTATGAGTTTGTCCTTCGATTTCTTCCACATTGTTCAAAGCGGTCAGTTCCGGTAGGATAATGTCTAAAAGTCCGGTTTTGTACAGCAGTAAAAATCCAACAGAAGGCTTTTCTGTCGAAAGAATTTTATTGAGTTCATCAACAATTCTTTCACCTGTTATTATTTTGATGCGCTCCGCATTCTTTTTGATTGAATGCAATGAGTTTTCTTCAATCTCAAAACCAAGTTGATTTGCAAATCGGATGGCTCGCATCATTCGCAAAGGATCGTCAGAATAGGTAATGTCTGGATCGAGCGGTGTTTTGATGATTTTTCTTTCCAAATCGGTCAATCCTCCGAAAGGATCCGACAGTTCTCCGAAATTTGAGGGATTCAAAGACAAAGCCAGAGCGTTGATGGTAAAATCGCGACGGTTCTGGTCGTCTTCCAGCGTTCCGTTTTCCACGACAGGATTGCGGCTTTCAAAATGATAGGATTCTTTTCGGGCTCCTACAAACTCGATTTCGGTATCTTCAAATCGCAACATGGCAGTTCCGTAAGTTTTGAAGACCTGAACTTTTGGTTTGTTGGGGAGCAGTTCAGAAACTTTCAATGCCAATTCGATTCCGCTGCCAACGGCAACCACATCGATATCTTTTTTGAAATCTCTGCCCAGGATTAAGTCTCTTACAAATCCTCCAATCACATAACTGTCAACGTTAAGTTCTTGAGAGGCTTGGGAGATTACCTGGAATATTTTATTGTTTAAGGCTGATTTATAATTCATTTTTTTACCGCAGATTCGCAGATTTAGTTGTGATTATTATGTGGTAAATATTCCACAGATTAATTATTTAGAATTGACAATTCTTTTATGAACTAATGAAGTCTTGTTGAAATTCACTAATAAGGCGAGTTGTTTGTCGGAAACTTTTAAATAATTGATACATTGAGAAATATGACTATCAACAAATGAGTCGCATGATTTTATTTCGAGTATGATTTCGTCAAATACGACAAAGTCGGCGTAGAATTTATGTTTTAGAATGTTGCCTTTATAATTTACTGAATATTCCTTTTCTCTTTCAAATGGAATAGTAGCATTTTTAAATTCTAATTCTAAAGCGTCTTTATATACAATTTCAGAGAAACCTTTGCCAAGATTTTTGTGCACTTCAAATAAAAGACCAATAATCTGATATGTTTCTTCTTCAAACAAATATTGAGACATATTTTGGGTTTTAAAATTTGTGTAATTTAATCTTCATTAATATAAAATAAAATCAGCGAATCAGCGGTAAGAATTATTTCCGAATAATTTTAACCTGAGAATCGCTCGTTAGTTTGATTATTGCAGAAGGTTTTCCGGTCATTTTTTCAAGCGGCAAATTTACAACATAGTCAACACCTTTTATAATCTCGGGACTAATTTCTTTGAAACTTTTAGGAGTTGGTTGACCCGAAATATTTGCTGAGGTCGATACCAACGGTTTTTTCATTCGTTCCATTAATTTGAAGCAAAAAGGCTGTTTCACGATTCTGATTCCCAAAGTTTTGTCGGCAGCGATTAAATTTGGAGCTACATTTCTAGGGTTATCCAGAATTAAAGTGGTTGGATTTTCGGATAAATCCAGAATTTGCCAGGCTACTTCGGGGATTTCTTTAAAAACGTTGTACATCATTTTTTCGCCATTCATCAAAACAATCATGCTTTTGGTTTCTTCTCTTTGTTTGAGTTTGTATATTTTGGCAACTGCTTCGGGATTAGATGCATCGCAACCAATTCCCCAAACGGTATCTGTAGGATATAGAATAATTCCTCCTTCTTTTATGACTTCGTAGGCGTTGTGGATTTCTTCATTCATTATATTATAAGTATTTTGAGTGTAATGCAATATTAGTTAATTGAGTTGAATTAAAATAATCGATGTATTTTTGTAGCAATCGATTTTAATAAATTCAATGTAGAATGAATATTTTAGTAGCAAATAATTACTTTGATAAGATGGGAGGTTCTGAAACTTTTTGTTTCACTTTAATTGAGGAATTAAAGCGGGCAGGACATAAAGTTGAATATTTTACATTTTATAAAGGTATTATCTCTGAAAAAATAGAAACAGAACTAGGAGTGAACTTTATGAGTGAAAGTAAATATGATTTGATTTTGGCAAATCATGATACTTGTGTGCGTTATTTAGCTCATAAAGGAAAAATAATTCAAACTTGTCATGGAGTTTTTCCGCCTTTAGAACAACCTTCCAGATTTGCAGATGGTTATGTTTCGATTTCAGAAGAAGTTGCTGCTCATCTTCTGAGCAAGGGATTTAAAAGTAAGGTTATTCTTAACGGAATAAATTGTGATCGTTTTAGTGTCAAGAAACCTATAAACACTCAATTAAAAAAGGTTTTGAGTTTGTGTCAGTCAGATGTGGCAAATAATTCATTAAAGAAAGCATGTGATATTTTAGGAATTAGCATGATACAGCTTAATAAGCATATAAATCCACAATGGCAGGTTGAACAAGCCATAAATGAAGTCGATTTGGTAGTAGGATTGGGGCGTTCTGCTTATGAAGGTATGGCTTGTGGCAGACCTGTTTTGGTTTTTGACGACAGAGGTTATTTTGAATCATATTCAGATGGTTATCTGAATAAAAACAATATTGATTATAGTATTATAAATAATTGTTCTGGTAGATTTTACAAGAAAAAATTAGATTTAAACGAATTGGTTATTGAGCTTCAAAAATACAATCCTCAAGACGGTTTGTTTTTAAGAGAATATGCGCTGAAGAATTTGAATATTAAGAATCAAGTTGAAAAATATTTGGAATATGCCGATTCCTTAAAACCGTCAAAATTTTATTTATTACTTCATTTACTAATGTGGGCTTATTTTCTTAAAAATAATTTTAAACGTAAGAAAAAGGAAGTTAAAAAAGCCATAAAACTTTATTTTTCAGGGAATCGGCATTGAAACGCTATGGTAAGAATTCAATATTTTTAGATTGGTAAATATTCTAAATTGTTTCTTTGATTCACAGGATCAGTTCAAAAAGTACTGCAATCCCAATTGTAGTTGAAAGTTGAACGTGTTGCTATAATACCATTGAAAGTGCCTTGCTAAAGTGCCGTTTAGTTTTGCCTGTACACCTAAATTTCCAAAACGGTGATACGCATAAGTGTTCAGGTTCAAATCGACCCATTTTTGATTATAGATTGTAAAAGCATCATAATAAAAATCCATATTATGAGCAAATCGTTCCAGTTGAACTCCCCATACATTTCCTTTGTTCCATAAACTGCAATCAAAAGTTTGTGAGTTTCCGCTAGGACCTATGCCGGCACCCATAACTTGACTTTGGTTGGTGTAACCGTGAAATATTGGGTTATGCATATACCAAGAGCGAGAGTTACGAACCATTCTGTCTGCGCTTTGTTGCATTTGAGTGTTTTCAAAATTAAATTTCAGGTACTTGGTTTTGTCGGAATTGAGCGTGAAAATTTTGCTCAATCCAAATAAATTGGCTTGTGAATGTTCCGGAGATTCAAACAAATCCCAAAGATTAGCCGCATGGTCGTTCCATCCTTTTTCGGCATAGATTTCAAATTTAGATTCTTTGAAAACCCACCTGAAGAATAGGGATGCCAATTGGTCTCTTCCTATTTCATCTTCATTACTACTTAAATTTCCTTTTTGAAAAGGCATAATTATAGGCAGGTAATCTGAAAGAGTATGCCCTAAATTCTCGTGGTAAATTTGAAATACTCTGTTTAAACCCAGAAATAATCCCGGAACCCATTTAGGTTGATAATTGACCGAGAAAGCGTTGATGTATCTCCAATCGGATGATTTTATTTGTTTGTAATTAACACCATCAATTATGTATTGTTCTTCGGGAACATCAAGATTGGAACTTTCCAGTTTACCGGAAATTAATTGACCTTCAAAGCTTCCGATAGAAGTTTGAATCGGTTTTTTTGTATTCAGGGTGAAATGCAAAAATCCGGGAGCGTTGTTGCTCATTGTCAAAGAATTGTATTGACCCGGTCCCCACCAAAGGTTTTCTGTAGATACTCCCAATGACATTTTTTTGTAATCTATGGCAACCCGGCTTTGTCCCCAAAACAATTTTGAGTATGCTTTATCTCCCAGTCTTTCCGGATTGTCGGTATAATTGAGATAAAGAATGTGACTTTGTCGGATTTCATTGGAGGCCGAAAGCGGAAAGGTTTCAAAGTCAGGATTGGCTGCATAGACATATTCCGGTTTAAGCTGAATATTGAACATCCCGTATTTATAAAACATTCCGGCAGTTGCCATGGTTTGATATCCTTTGGCCGGAATCATAGCCCCATCATTCCACCCTGAAGGCGCAAATGTGTTGTATTGCTGAATGAGGCGAGGAGCTAAGAATTGAAATTCTGACTTTGAAGTTTCTTTGTTTGAATCTCTGAAAATACTTTGAGAAAGCGGTCTGAAAGTAAAGGAAACCAGAGAATCTGTTTTGCCTAGCAATTGTTCGTTTCTTAGTCGGATTTCTATCATATCGATAGAGCCAACAGGAATGTTTTGAGAGAAAAGGTTGTTTGTAATAAAAAGACCGAGTAGAAGTAATTGTTTTAGTTTCATTAGAATTGAATTCTGTTTGATAACAGTTGTTTTATTTTAGAAAAAAATTATAGTTGTCTTTTTCCTTTTATTTTGTCTTTTATTTTTCTGAAATAATAAAAAACAGGATTTGTTTTTTTTAATTTAGTTTCATATTCTTCGAATAGATTCATGTTTTCTTGAGATAATTCGTGGAATATGTGAGATTGATTTGTTGTGGTATTGTTTGTCAGATTTTTAAAAAAAAGGTATCTTTCATAGTGAGAGTTCGAAATTTTGCTAATTTCTTTAAAAGTCATAGGTGTTTTATTTCCTAACGTGAAATTGGCTTCCAGTATTTTTCGGTTGATTTTTTTAATCTGTTTTTTCTTGTTTTGGTTTGTTTTTCCAACGCCCATTTGTTGTGCGCTATGTATTCTGTAAGAAATTAGTTTGTCACTAATGTAGCCAAGTGATTTTCTTGAAGAAACAATAATAGCAATCCATTCATCGTGAAAGCAGTTTTTTGTGTCAGGTATTGGAATTATAAATTTTTTTATGTCATTTTTAAAGCAAAGGGTAGCGCCGGTTACCATGTTGGCTTTGTATTTAATTAAATCAAAAAGATCTGTAGCTTTTGTTAAAATGTTTTCAAAAAAATATACAGATTCCCATAAACTTTTTTCTGAAAAAGAATCATTGTTATCATTGATTAAGTCCGCATTCGTGAAAACGGCTTCTAATTCAGGGTTTTTTAAAAAATGAGAAATTATTTTTTCTGTTTTGTTTGTTTTCCAAATATCATCCTGATCACTTAAAAAAATATAATCTCCATCGCATAATGAGATTGCCTTTTCAAAATTTTTATTGGTACCCAGATTAACTTCATTTTCGTAATAAGAAATAATTCCGGGATGTTGAATTTGGAAATCTTTTATAATATTAAAGGTATTATCTGTCGATTTATCATCACAGATGATAATCTGATTAACCTTTAGTGTTTGATTAAGGATGCTGCTCAATTGATCTGAAATATATTTTTCACCGTTGTAGGTGCACATAGCTACTGATAATTTCATTTTTTGAAAACGATAGTTGTATTTATTATTGAATATTCTATTTGATTGCTCGTTGGGTTTAATGAAAACCTGAATTTAAGAGATGAAAAAAATCAAGGGATTTTAAAAACAGTTTTTACCCAATTATCAATACTATATTTTTTGAAAATTTCCTCTGGCAATTCTTGGTAAGAAGTGTCGAAAAAGGCGTTTGGAATCTCAGTTGTTTTTTCATCCCAAATAAATATGTTGTTTGGATTGTAAAAATCGTAGTTAATAATATCCTTGTTTGTTGTAATTAATTTTTTGCGTTGTCCCATGGCTTCAAATACTCTGAAAGTAAGTCCGTTTTGAATTGTTTTTTGGACATCTAAAATAATTTTTGAATCTCTGTAAATCATTTCGCTTTCCTGGACAGGAATTGCTTTTTCGATTAAGTTAATGCCGGACTCTTTGTATTTAGAAATTAACTTTTTATCATTTGTTTGAAGTATGATATTTGTTTTTTTATTCTTTTCTTTTATAAGCGGAATAATTTTGAGGATTGTTTCAATGCGGTCGTCTAGTTTGCCGATAAAAAATACGTCATTATTGAATTGGGTATTTTTGTCGGTATTGTAGTAAAAATTAGTCAATAATTTCATGCCGTATTCAGAAACGTCTCTTGGTTCAAAACTATAGCAAGTCTCAAAATAAGGTAATGTTTTTTTATATCTGGGTATGTTTGCAAAGCTATCCCAAAAGTAAACAATTGTGTGTTTTGCTTTTTTTGAGATATATTTCAAATCTTCTTCTGTAAAAAAATCAGGACAAATTACAAGTAAAAAGTCGTATGTTTCATCTTTAGGAATTTGGTTTATTCGCTCTTTACTAGCCCATATTTTTTTTAAATTCCTTTTTAAGAATGTTTTAGATAAAAAATTGAGGATTTTATGAAAACTACTCTTGTATTGGTAATTTTTAAAAATAACGGTTTTTAGTTCAGCATTCAAGTTGTTTTCTATGCCTTTTTCAATGACTTTATGGATGCCGAAATAGTCAGGACAACAAAATAATACTTTCATAAGTGTTTTATTTTCTGTTTGGTTTTCAATGATTCAGAGAGAGGAGCTCCTCTTAGTATTAAAAAGAACAAAGGCCGGTTTTTTGATTTGAAAATACTGCTAAAGAAATATTTTATCAAGAGAAATGATGAAACAGTCTGGTGAGCAAAATAACCGTAATGTTTTCGGATAATATAAAGCAAAGAGATTTTGAGTTCTTTCTTTATTGCAATCGATTTTTCGGTACTGGCTCCGTGCAAATGAATAAATTTTGCCTGAGGAATTAAGTAGGCATATTTTGATTTTTCGGCCAATCTCAAACATAAGTCGGTTTCTTCATAATAAAGAAAAATATTAGTGTCAAAACCTCCAACTTCATAGAAATCATCTGCTTTCATAAACATTAAACTGCCGGGAACAAAGTTGACCTTAACAGGATTTGAATATCTTTTTTTGCGTTTTGGATATTTTTCAGAATTGATTTTTTCTAAAAAATTCCGTCCGAAAATCTCTCTGGCAGGCGAAGCATAATGATCTAAAGAAACCATGAAATCTCCGTTTTCTTTGAATGATTGTGCACCGGCAATCCCAATTTGAGGATTTTTCTCCATTTCCGATTTAAGAATCGACAAGCAATCATTCAAAAACAGCGTATCGTTGTTTACAAAAACCAGATATCTGGCATTGGCAAACTGAACTCCAAACATATTTCCTCCTCCAAAACCGGTATTTATTCTGTTTCGGTGCAATTCCAGATTGATACCTTTGAGAGTTTCGGTAAAACTTTTCAATTTAAGATAATCTTCTTCTTCCGAAGCATTGTCTGTAATTATTATCTGATAATTTAGCTCAGGAGAAGTTTTTTCGATTATAGAATTAACACAGTTAATTGTATGCTCGCTGGAATTGTAATTAATAAGAATAATTGCGGTTTCAAACATTATAGAAATAGGCTTGTTGTCGATGTTTCAATTGATATTTCACTCTTGTAAATGCCTTTAATAGAGGACATAGTTTTATATTTGCAAATTAACGAATAAAAAAAGAATGCCTCCTAATGTTTTATTGCTTAAAAAGGAGGTTGAAAGATGCTTTTCGTAGATATATAAATTAATATTTTGACATACCATGAAGACAGCTCTTTTAATATCAACATATAATTGGCCCGAATCACTGGAATTGGTTTTGAAAAGTGTAATGGCTCAAAGTGTGCTTCCGGGCGAAATACTTATTGCCGATGATGGTTCTGCCGGAGCTACTAAAAAAATTGTAGAACAATTTCAAAGAATGAGTTTTGTGCCTATTAAGCATGTCTGGCAGGAAGATAAAGGTTTTAGAAAGTCAAAAATTCTTAATAAAGCAATTGCACAATCGGTTTCCGATTATATTATTCAGATAGATGGAGATTGTATTATGCACAGGGAATTTGTTAGTGACCATATAAAAGCGGCTCAAAAAGGAGTTTATTTGTATGGTTCCAGAGTTAATATTTTGCCCAATTATGTGCAGGAAGTTTTTGAGAAAAAGCAAATTGAGTTCAATTATTTTTCGAAAGAAATAAAAAACAAAAGCAGAAGTTTACATATCCCTTTTTTTTCTAAATCATTCAAGGCACATTCGGGAATTTCTAAGAAATTCAGAGGATGTAATGTTTCTTTTTGGAAAAAAGATTTTATTGCAATTAATGGTTATAATGAAGATTTTGAAGGATGGGGAAGAGAAGATTCTGATTTAGCCATTCGTTTAGGCAATAATGAAATTAAAGCAAAACGATTGCGCTATGCCGGAATTGTGTATCATATATATCATAAAATAAATTCGAAACACAATTTTAAACTGAATGATACTATTCAAAAAGGAACCATAAAAAATAAGACTACTAAAATAGTTAATGGAATTGATCAGTATCTTTCTTAAAGGTTAAACCGGGCATATTTTACAGCGTACATTTTCAAATCATTTAATTTCTAAATTACTCAATCTTTCTATATTTCATCCAAAGCTGTAAATAGCGTTTAAATACTGAAAAAGCGTGAATATAAGCCAGAATGAAACCTTCTTTCCCGTCTAAAAACCCTAATCGGTAGATATATTGCCACCAAAACCGGTAACAAGGACGAATAAAAAAATGATACAAATTCGGACGTTTGTTTTTCAGATAAAGACTTTCCGCCTGAAGTTTGCTGTATAAATTGAGTTTATTGTTATAATTGTCAAAACCTTTATAGCTGTGATGATCGACACGGGTTTTCAAAAAACCGGTTTTTCCGTTAACGGCAATCCCTTCATGAACTAAATTCCCGTTGTAAGTACAATAGTTTTTATTAAAAAGACGAATTGCCTTATCGTTTTGCCAACCTCCAAATCGGATTGCTTTCCCCATAAAAAAGAAGTTTCTTTTCACATAAAAAGCGATAACATCATTTGGATTATTGACTACAGAAATAATTTCCTTTTCGAGTTCGGGGTTGACAGGTTCGTCAAGATCAAAAAAAACAATCCAGTCGTGTTGTGCCTGTTGGATAGCAAAATTTCGTTGTGCCGAAAAATTGTCAAAATTTCTCTGAATTACAGTAACGCCCAGTTCTTTTGCAATGGCAACAGTAGCATCAGTACTGTTAGAATCAATAAAAATAATTTCATCGGCAAAAGACAAACTTTGAATATAATGTTTTACACTTTCTTCCTCATTTAAGGTAATGGCTAAGGCGGTTATTTTTGGTTTCAAATTATTTTGCTTTCAGTTTTTTATTGATGTTATGGGCAAATATAATAATTTTACAGGCATATCATAAAACGAAAACTACGAAATGGCCCGATTACCTATTTTAATGTATCATAATGTTTCTGCTGTAGAAAATGCCGGCAAAGGACTCACTGTTTTTGCGGATAAACTGGAAGCACAATTCAGGTATTTGGCTGAAAATGGATTTACCACTTTCCATTTCTCGGAACTCGAAAAAGAAGTTTCAATCCCAAAGAAAAGCATCGTCATTACTTTTGATGATGTTACCGAAAATCAATTGATATATGCTGTGCCTTTGCTTCAAAAATACAATTTGAAGGCTACTTTTTTTATTCCGTTTGCTTATATCGGGAAAACCGATAGTTGGAACAGAAATTCAGATTCAGAGGGAGAAAAAATTATGACCATCGAACAATTAAAAGAACTGGACGATAGAATAGAATTGGGTTTGCATTCTTTTGCGCATAAAAAATATTCAATTTTATCTCAGACGGAAATTGATGAAGATTTTGCTCAATGTTTTCAGATAATTGAAGAAAATGGATTGAATGTTTACAATGCTTTGGCCTATCCGTATGGGAATTATCCAAAGAAAAATCCTGAGAAAAAGCAGTTTCAGGAGGTTTTAAAACAAAATAAAGTAAAATTGGGATTGCGAATTGGGAATAAAGTAAATAAGTTTCCATTTAAAAAGCCGTATGAAATTATGCGGATTGATATAAAAGGAGAAGATAGTTTGCTGAAATTTAAATTGAAAATCCGCTTCGGAAAATTGAAGCTATTTTAATCTTATTGGGAGAATTAGTTGAATAATAAAATTTATTTTTCATAATTAGAAAACTACGAATGATGTTTTTATTACGAAAAGGCCTCGATACAATTTTTAAAAAAAAGCTTGCAGCATTTTTTTTAAAAATCACTCGGCCTGACGAAAAGAACGTTATTTTATATTACTTTTTTATCAAAAAATGAAGATTTGAAGTGGCGATTGGTAGCCGTAATATTATAATGTCTCTAAACGTCAGTTCGAGTAAATTTTCAGAAAAAGCGAATAGCATTTTCTGAAAATTGTATCGAGAACCTTTACTTTTTAAATTTTTTCTTGGCTAAATTAACTAATGAGTCGAAATCTCCATTAATCAAAGCCTCTTTTTTAGCCTGCGACCATTTTTTAATCTGCTTCTCTTTTTCAATCGCTAAATTAATGTCTGTAAATTCACAGTAGAATACTAATTCCAATGGCCGTCTATTAAAAGTGTAACAATCGGAATAGAAACCAGATGTGTGTTGAAATATTCTGTTCTCTAAATTACTAGTTACTCCTGTATAATAGGTTTTATCGGAGCATTTTAAAATATAAACGTAGGATTGTTTCATAAAAGATAAAATTTAACTGAATATCAAATTTTTTCAAAATATGTTTTTGTAAAAGTACTCAATAAGCAGAAAAAAAGTTAATCACTATTTTTCTATTTCTATCATTGACGTTTTTATGATTAGAACACTTCTCGATACGGCTATCAGAAAAAGCTGTCGCATTTTCTGATAGCCTACTCGAAGTGACGATTGGTAATTAACGATATTTTATACAGATCAGTTGGGTGCAGTTAATTGTCGAATATAAATTTACGTCAGTTCGAGTAAATTTTTAAAGCAAAATTCTATTTCATTTTTCCTGAGACTTTCCGCTTTAAAAATTGTATCGAGAACTCTTGGGACGATATTTTCACAAAAGAGTTCTCGATATGATTTTCTGAAAAAGCTTTCGCATTTTCTGACAGCCTACTCGAAGTGACGATTGGTAATTAACGATATTTTATATTGACCCATTGAGTGCAATTAATTATTGAATATAAATTTACGTCAGTTCGAGTAAATTTTTAAAGCAAAATTTTATTTCATTTTTCCTGAGACTTTCCGCTTTAAAAATTGTATCGAGAACTCTTGGGACGATATTTTTCACAAAAGAGTTCTCGATATGATTTTCTGAAAAAGCTATCGCATTTTCAGAAAATCTACTCGAACTGACGATTGGTAATTAACGATATTTTATACAAATCCGTTGGGTGCAGTTAATTGTCGAATATAAATTTACGTCTGTTCGAGTAAATTTTTAAAGCAAAATTCTATTTCATTTTTCCTGAGACTTTCCGCTTTAAAAATTGTATCGAGAACTCTTAGGACGATATTTTTACAAAAGAGTTCTCGAGTAGATTTTCTGAAAAAAGCTGTCGCATTTTCAGAAAATCTACTCGAACTGACGATTGGTAATTAACGATATTTTATATTGACCCATTGGGTGTAATTAATTATTGAATATAAATTTACGTCAGTTCGAGTAAATTTTTTAAGCAAAATTTTATTTCATTTTTCCTGAGACTTTCCGCTTTAAAAATTGTATCGAGAACTCTTGGGACGATATTTTCACAAAAGAGTTCTCGATATGATTTTCTGAAAAAGCTATCGCATTTTCTGATAGCCTACTCGAACTGACGACGAAGATGCACCGTCACTTATATTACTTTTTGTAAAAAAATAAACTCGAATGACGTTCCTATGATTGCGCTCAATGCATTATTTTAATCCTTTCTCTATTAAAATAATTTTAGCATATCTCGAAAAAACACCATAAGCATTGATGCTTGCTAGTGCCAAACCGGGAATGCCGTCCATAAATCCTCTTTTTAAAAAATAAGAAGAGAAAAAGCGGTAAAATGGTTTGAAGAATAAATGAAAATAGGTTGTTTTTTTTCCTTTTTTGAAAGAAGTATTTGCCTGAAACCAGGCATAAGAATCTTTCTTTTGCAGCAAATGAAAAAGTCCTTTGTAGGTGTAATGAATCATGAAGTTTTTCAAAGTTCCAACACTTCCTTTAAATAATAACTTTTCGTGAACATCGCCCGAAAAAGAAATAGAATCGTTTTTTACCAAACGAACCACTTTATCTACTTTATGATACAAAAAGCGATTCATGTAAAAATGTGGAAATTGCAATTTATATCCTTGATGTTCTCCGTTTTGAATAACAGACAAGATTTCAAATTTCAATTTTTGGGAAACGCGCTCATCGGCATCAATAAATAATATCCAATCTCCGGTAGCATGCGAAATAGCGTGATTTTTTTGACTTGAAAAATTGTCAAACTTTCGTTCTAAAACTTTGCAACCCAGTGAGATGGCTTTCTCTTTGGTTCCGTCAGTGCTAAAGGAATCAATAACAATGATTTCATCGGCAAATTCAACTGATTTTACAGCGTCTTCTATATAAGATACTTCGTTATAACAAGGGATAATTACAGAGAGTTTGGTCATTATTCTTTTTTGAGAAAAACAAATCTAAAAAAAAATAAATTATCTTTGCCGCATTATGCAAAAGAATATTTCCGTTGTAATTAGTACCTATAATTCTGTCGAATGGCTTAAAAAAGTTATTTGGGGATATAACACTCAAACCTATCGTAATTTTGAAATGGTTATTGCCGATGACGGCTCGCGTCAGGACACTTTCGATTTAATCGATGAGATGAAAAAGGAGGTTTTTTATCCTATAATTCATGTTTGGCACGAAGATAACGGTTTTCAGAAATCACAAATTTTAAACAAAGCTATTTTAGCTTGTACCACTGATTATATTATGATGTCGGACGGAGATTGTATTCCGCGTCCGGATTTTGTAGAACAACATATAAAATTCAGGGAGGAAGGTTATTTTCTTTCGGGCGGTTATCATAAATTACCAATGGAATTGTCCAAAAGTATTACGAAAGAAGATATTTACTCAGGAAAGTGTTTTGATGTTTCCTGGTTAAAGAAAAACGGAATGAAGTCTTCTTTCAGAAATAATAAAATAAATGCAACAGGTTTGAAAAGTTCGATTTTGAACGTTTTGACTCCAACTACTCCAAGTTGGAACGGGCATAATGCTTCGGGTTGGAAAAAGGATATTCTTGCTATAAATGGTTTTGACGAGCGTATGCAATATGGAGGACAAGATCGGGAATTGGGAGAACGATTGGTGAATTATGGGGTAAAACCGAAACAAATTCGATATAGCACGGTTTGTTTGCATTTAGATCATCCTCGGGGTTATGCTACACCGGAATCGATTAATAAAAATAGAAGTATTCGAAACGAAACGAAAACTCAAAATAAAAAATGGACCGATTTTGGAATCGTGAAATAAAAAAAAGCAACTGTAAAAGTTGCTTTTTTTTGTTATAAATGCGGATCAAGCGTTAGAAATTGTAATTAGTAAGGATTTGAGTTTAAAATTTTAAACACGAATTATCACAAATTAAACTGTGTGAATTCGTATTTATAGCAATCTTGAAACATCGGGAGCAATAGCTTTTTCCTTTTTCTGTATTTTACAAGGAACACAAGACTTTGCGGCCTTTTCGTTTTTTTTATAAAAGAAATCATTGCGTACTTTGCGGTAAAATTCTAAGGTCGATTTTGAGACAAATTCTGTTTTAAAAAGGAATCCAATTCAGGAATAATCATTTCCGGAGTTAGTTGTTTGTATAATTCATCCGGATTTTTCTCTATTTTTTTGCGTTCTTCAAATGTAAAACTGTCAAATAAATTGGGTTTCATTTCGAGTAAATGTACAGAATGATGAAATTTTCCGTCTTCAAAACTGGCCCAATGATCTTTGTTTACATAAGGAGAAAATATAGTAAAGGTAGGCTTGTTCAGAGCCTTGGCAATGTGAACCGATCCTCCTTCATTTGAAACCAAAACATCGCATTGATTCATTAGTTTAATAAAATCCCGGATACTTTTGGCATAAATATCTAAAATGATGTTTGATTTGTTTTTACACAATTGATAAATTTTTTGTGCTTCCTCCATTTGATTTGGAGCATAGTTAAAAAGAATATTCACATCATAATTTGAAGCAATAAAATCAACCATTTCGGCTACATATTCATAAGGCATTGATTTTTGTGGGGTACTTCCTAAAACGCCAAGAACTATTACTTTTTTATCAGAATATTTACCTAACCAATCTTCTTTTTTCTCTTCTTCGCTCAAAAATATTTTGGGTTCATAAACAATAGGTTCAAAATTACCTGCCTGACTTAACAAGTGTATTCGGTCTTCAATGGCTTTGCCGCAAATTTTGGTTTTTTCTTTAGAAATAGTGACAGGATGAGTGTAATAGCCCCAATTTCCCAGTTTTTTTCGGCTTTTATGACCAATGGTTTGTTTGGCTCCCGAAAACTTACAAATCAATCGGCTTTGTGTTTTTGAATACGGATCAAAAATGATGTCGTATTTTTCTTTTCTAATCTGACGAATTAGTTTAACTAAAACAGGAAGTTTTTTTAATTCCTTGTCATTAACAGAAATGATTTTGTCAATATTGGGATTGTTTAGAATAACACCATGAGTGAAATCATAGGCCATAAAATGCACTTCACTGTTTGGGTATTTGGCTTTGAAATTATTAGCAATTACCGAACTGATGAGAACATCACCAATGCGTTTATTTTGTATAATTAATATTTTCATATATCTTTTTGAGGTTCTTTGTGCGAAATTTTATAGCTCAATTTTGAAATGATGTACTCTGTTTCTTTAAAGGCAAATGCCTGAGTTAAGATAGCCACGAATTCCCGAATTTTCATGCTAAATATATTTCTTTGATGATGTTTCTCGAATTAGAATCCACCTTTGGTGGATTTTGGTGAAATTTCAGAACTCCTGTTCAAGAAAATTGTTACTAAATGTTCAATTCGTGCATTTGTGGCAAAAAAGATAAAACTCATACGTTTGTCCTGTCTGTTTTTCTAACTAATTTTGGCGCAAAGTACTATTTTTTATACTTTTAAACCAAAATAATCAAACTCGACGTGCAAATTACCATTCATTCCCGCTACAAAAATCAGGAAAAGGCTATACTTCAACTTACTACCCATTTTTTTGATGAAGGAGATTTGATTGTAAAAGGTTCCCGTAATGTCATAAAGTCGAATCGATTAGGAGCAGAAAAAGTAAATATTAAATTTTTTCAAAAGCCAGGCTTGTTTAAATCGATTATTTATTCTTTTTTCAGAAGTACTAAAGCCAAAAGATCTTTTGATTATGCTAATTATTTATTGGAACATTCTATTCCAACTCCTTTTCCTGTTGCTTATGTAGAAAATAGAAGTCGTTTCGGTTTTTTGAGAGAGAGTTTTTATATTTCTCAACAAATAGATTATGATTTTACGATTAGAGAATTGATTCATGATCCATTATTTTTTGAAAGAAATATCATTTTAGAACAATTCACTGAATTTACTTTCAAAATGCACGAAGCCAAAGTCAATTTTCTCGACCATTCGCCCGGAAATACTTTGATAGTAAATAAAGGAAATAGTAAATATGATTTTTATTTGATCGATTTGAATAGAATGAAATTTGAAAATATGTCTGTCGAGCAACGGATGGATAATTTTAAGAAAATGTGGCTGTCTAAAACGATGGTAAAAATAGTAGCGAAAGCGTATGCTCAATTAAGTAATCAGCCGGAAGAAAAATTGCATGCTATTCTCTTAGATAAAACAATTCAGTTTAAAAGAAAAATTACCAAAAAGAAATACCTGAAAAGAAAAATAGGCAGGAAATAGAGGGGATTCTTAAAGTTTTGATAAAAAAGAAATTCCAAATCCCAATTTGAAATGGAATTTGGAATTTTATTTTTTGGGAATTTTAAACAGCTACATCATATTCGCGTAAAGCGTCGTTTAATGAAGTCTTTAAATCGGTAGAAGGTTTACGTTTTCCGATGATTAAAGCACAAGGAACCTGAAACTCACCGGCAGCAAATTTCTTAGTATAACTTCCCGGAATTACTACCGAACGAGCCGGAACAATTCCTTTGTACTCTACAGGTTCACTTCCTGTAACATCGATAATTTTTGTAGAAGCTGTCAAACATACGTTAGCACCAAGAACTGCTTCTTTCTCAACACGAACACCTTCAACCACGATACAACGAGAACCGATGAAAGCACCGTCTTCGATGATAACCGGAGCAGCTTGTAGTGGTTCTAATACACCACCGATTCCAACACCTCCACTCAAGTGAACGTTTTTACCAATTTGTGCACAACTTCCTACAGTTGCCCAAGTGTCAACCATAGTTCCTTCGTCAACATAAGCACCAATGTTTACATAACTTGGCATTAAGATTACACCACTAGAGATGTAAGCTCCGTAACGAGCCACAGCATTAGGAACTACGCGGATTCCTTTTTCAGCATAACCTCTTTTCAATAACATTTTGTCGTGGTATTCGAAGATTCCGGCTTCTAAAGTTTCCATTTTTTGAATAGGGAAATACATTACTACTGCTTTCTTTACCCATTCGTTTACCTGCCATCCTTCCGAAACTGGCTCAGCAACTCTTAATTTTCCAGAGTCAAGTAATTCGATAACTTCTCTGATCACTTTTTGTGTGCTTTCTTCCTGCAACATAGCGCGGTTTTCCCATGCTTGTTCTATAATTGTCTGTAAATTGTTCATGATAAATAAAAATTTTGACAAAGATAGGGTTTTTAGTCAATTGCCCAAGAAAGATTCAAAGATGCTGAGGCTCTAAGATTCCGGGATTTTGTGTCATTAGAAATCTTAGTCTCTTAGAAACTCATAAACTTTATATCTTTGCCGCTTTGTAACTAACTACTTTTAAAAAATGCCCAGAATACTCGCTATAGATTACGGACAAAAACGCACAGGTATTGCTGTGACTGATGAAATGAAAATCATCGCTTCAGGATTAACGACTGTTTCGTCGGAAACAGCAATCGGTTTTTTGAAAGATTATTTTGCAAAAGAAAAAGTAGAAAAGGTTTTGATAGGCGAACCTAAACAAATGAATAATGAGCCTTCTCAGAGTACTGAAATAATTGAAAAATTTGTAACTGTTTTCAAAAATACTTTTCCCGATATGCCTTTAGAGAGAGTAGATGAACGATTTACTTCAAAAATGGCTTTTCAATCTATGATTGACAGCGGAATGAAAAAGAAACAACGTCAAAATAAAGCTTTAATTGACGAAATAGCAGCGACAATTATGTTGCAGGATTATCTTAATAGATAACCAATTGCGTGTAATTAGTTGCCGAAGATAAATTCTCGTCAGTTCGAGTAAATTTTCAGAAAAAGCGGACAGCATTTTCTGAAAATTGTATCGAGAACAAGAGAATTTATCTTTTAAAACGGCTCTAGATACTCCCGAATATTCGGGATTTTTTTTGTTTCACTGCACAAAAAAATACTCGAACTGACGATTCGTATAATTACACCCAACTGGTTAATCTAAATAATTCCTCGATCCCGAACACTCCTATCGTATGGACACAAATCCCGAAGTGTCGAAACTGGTTAAATTTAGCCACAGATTAATGGATTTTCACTGATTAATCGTGGCTTAATGATGATTATTCTCCACAGTCCGAAGCATCAGGACTGCCGAATCTGCGTAATCAGCGGGAGAATTTTGCCCGCAGATTTGGCAGATTTAAATTAACCTGATACTTGTGTCCACACGATAGGAA
>PNRO01000091.1_pt1 | contig 35978 bp, 30 predicted proteins | sample 7248581 | NCBI WGS metagenome assembly PNRO01 (sample SAMN08278401, study PRJNA427962) | Gut metagenome, whole genome shotgun sequencing project. | isolation source: gut content | host: Eisenia fetida | place: India:Sub Himalayan Terai region of Darjeeling | collected 2013-11-18 | reverse complement strand
ATTACTTTTCGGACAGCCTCTTATTTTTAAAACAAAAATCCTGTAAAAGACAAAATAGATTCTTTGCTTAAACAGTTCTGCAAGAAATTATGTAAGTTTAGAGAATGATTTAAAAGATTATTCTGAAAAAAATGCCAACCCGACCACCGTGTAAAAGACAAGATTAATATAATTTAAAATAAAAAATCTTTAGATATATTAGAAAAACACTTAACTCATACCATGAAAAAAATTGGCTTTATTATATTGACATTATTTGTCTTTCAATCCGGTTTTTCACAAACTGAAAAGTTAATAATGGGGAAAGTTGTAAATAAAGATTTTCTGTTCAGGGAGTTGATGTAATTAACTATACAACTCAAAAAAGCACCCTTACCAATGAAAAAGGTATATTTTATATCGAGGCTAAATCTAATGACATTCTCTTACTTTACCATAAAAACCATTACGACAAGAAAATTATTCTAAGCCAAAAAGACATTGATTCTGAAAATTTTACAATAGAATTAATTATAAAATCAATTGAGCTTAATGAAGTTGTTATTCAACAAAATCAATCCAATGAATTTAAAATCACTGAAACCGATATTGATGAACAGAAATTTTTGAGAGAGTATGAACGTCCTAAAGTTATTGGTGTCTATGGTGGAAGTATGCCCTATGGAGCAGATTTATTAGGATTGGGTATTGGTGCGATTGTTGGCACTGTTAAAGTGGTTAAAAAAATATTCAAACTCGAAAAAGAAACAAAGAAAGAAAAAGAAACAATGTTCAAAGAATATGTGGTTGCCAATTTCAAAGATGATTATTTTGTCAGGAAATTGAAATTAGAACCAACTGAAATTTCACATTTTATAGCATTCTGCGCTATAGATCCAAAATCTAAAATCATTTCAGAAGATCTGAATATTTTTACAGTTATGGATTTTATGAATGAAAAAAGCATCCAATTTAAAAAGTTAAGTCCCAATTCCCGGAAATTTTTTATAAAACAATAGACTACCCTGAAATTATATCAATGATTAAAAATTAACACAAATTTTCAATCATACAATCTTAAAATTCAGATAATTTCAATGAAATTCGTGTTCTACAAAATTTAAATCCTCCCTACTTCAATTGTTATAAATATCGCTTTTTATTGGCGGTATTGTGATATTATTTCTATTTTAGCAAAAAAGGACAATTATCGGCTTAGATAATAATTAGATTTTTTACCTGACAAGGACTTCAAAAAATGTCAATTTCTGTTAACGAGCTATTCGCTCAATAAAAAATAAATTATGAAAATAGGACTAATCGGATTCGGAAAAACCGGAAAATCAGTAGCTTCAATACTGCTGGAAAATAAAAACTTCTGTTTAGAATGGGTTTTAAGACAAAGCACTGTTTTAGAACACAGATCGGTTCCGGAGTTTTTCGGAATCCAATCAGATGAACCCGGATTAATCTATTCCAGTTCCAAAACCACAATGGAAGAATTGTTAGACAAACACCCTGTCGATATAATAATTGATTTTTCTTCCAGCGAAGGAATTTATACTTATGGAGAACTCGCAGCGGATAGAAAGATCAAAATTATTTCGGCAATTTCACATTACAAAGAAAAAGAACTTCAGTTATTAAAGGAATTATCCTACAGAACAACGGTTTTTTGGTCGCCAAATATTACACTTGGAGTAAATTATCTTCTTTTTGCTGCCAAGTTTTTAAAGAAAATTGCACCCTGGGTTGATATTGAAGTAAACGAAGAACATTTTAAAATGAAACAAGGAACTTCGGGAACTGCAATTAAAATTGCCGAAGCATTAGACGTTGAGAAAGAAAATATTAATTCGGTCAGAGCAGGAGGAATTGTCGGAAAACACGAAGTTATTTTTGGATTTCCTTATCAAACCGTTAGATTAATTCATGAATCCATTTCGAGAGAAGCCTTTGGAAACGGTGTTATTTTTGTTGCCGAAAACTTAAAAGACAAACAAACCGGATTATACAATTTTGAAGATCTTTTATCGCCTTATTTTGTGGCCTGATTATTAAAAACCCCCTCGCTCCCACGAGCGTAAATGCAGAATTCAATATAGTCACGAGCTAAAAACTCGCGACAGTATAAAGATTCTATAACAAAACCACAACCCTGAAAAGTTGTGGTTTTTGCATTACATTTATCCTCTTAAAACGGTTTTTAAAAAATTTACTACTTTCGGCAAGACTTTTTAAACTCAAAAAAATCATACAATTCAATCTATTTAAATCCTGACTAAATGAAAAACACCTTATTGATTTCTTTGTTTTCGTTAGCTTTCGTACCTCTTTCAGCCCAAAACCGCGATTATTGGCAACAAAAAGCTGATTATAAAATGGATGTCAGCATGAATGTAAAAAACTACCAATACAACGGCAAACAAGAATTGGTTTACACCAATAATTCAAACGACACACTCAAAAAAGTTTATTATCATCTGTTCAACAACGCTTTTCAGCCGGGAAGCGAAATGGACGGCCGACTTCAATGCATAAAAGACCCCGATGCTCGAATGGTGACCAAAACCACTGTTGACGGAAAAGAAGTAAAAGTAAGCCGAATCAAAAACCTGAAACCGGACGAAATTGGCTATTTGAAAATCACTAATTTCAAACAAGACGGCATTTCTTCTACAACAAAAACCATAGGAACCATTCTTGAAGTTATTTTGCCAAAACCTATTTTGCCAAAAAGCCAAACTACTTTTACCCTTGATTTTGAGGGACAGGTTCCGGTACAAATTCGTCGTTCGGGAAGAAATAATTCTGAAGGAGTAGCGCTTTCCATGACGCAATGGTATCCTAAAATTGCCGAATTTGATTTTGAAGGTTGGCATGCCGATCCTTACATTGCCAGAGAATTTCACGGTGTTTGGGGAAATTTTGACGTAAAAATTACCATCGACAAAGAATACACTATTGGCGGAACCGGTTATCTTCAAAATAAAAATGAAATAGGTCACGGTTATCAGGATGCTGGAACAGAAATCGTTTATCCGAAAAAAACCAAAACGCTTACCTGGCATTTTGTTGCTCCGATGGTACACGATTTTGCCTGGGGAGCCGACAAAGACTACCTACACGATGTGGTAAAAGGTCCTAATGATGTCGATTTGCATTTCTTTTACAAAAACAATCCAAAAACGGTTGAAAACTGGAAGAAACTGGCACCTTACATGGTAAAAGTAATGGATTTTTACAATCACAAAGTGGGAAATTATCCTTACAAACAATACTCATTTATTCAGGGTGGCGACGGCGGAATGGAATATGCCATGTGTACGCTGATGCTTGGAAACGGTGAACTTGACGGAATTATAGGTACCGGAGCTCACGAACTGGGACACTCCTGGTTTCAGCATGTTTTGGCTTCCAATGAATCGAAACATCCTTGGATGGACGAAGGTTTTACAACCTATATTGAAGATTTGGCAATGAATGAAATTGCTGCCACTAAAGCCGAAAACCCTTTCAAAGGAAATTACAATAATTATTACAGATTGGTTGCTTCCGGAAAAGAACAACCACAATCTACCCACAGCGACCGTTATGACGAAAACAGGGTTTATTCGATAGCGTCTTACATAAAAGGAAGTATTTTCCTTTCGCAATTGAGCTATTTGATTGGCCAGGAAAATCTGGACAAAACATTGAAAAGATATTACAGCGACTTTCAATTCAAACATCCTACGCCAAACGATATCAAGCGCACCGCAGAACGCATTTCGGGAGCGGAATTGGACTGGTATTTGACCGATTGGACACAAACTACCAATACGATTGATTACGCCATTAAAAACGTAGAAGAAAACGGAAAAAACACCAATATTACTTTGGAAAGAATTGGCAGAATGCCAATGCCAATGGATATTTTGGTAGAATATACAGACGGAACTAAAGAGAGTTTCTACATTCCGTTGCGAATGATGAATTTTGTAAAAGAAAACCCGACTCCATCAATAAAAAGAACTGTTTTGAACGACTGGGCTTGGGGATTTCAATCTTATACTTTCGAAATTCAAAAGTCTAAAAATACTATTAAGAGAATCATTATCGATCCTAGCGAGTTAATGGCTGATGTGAAAAAAGACAATAATGTTTTCTTAAATGTAACCGAAGAGAAAAAATAATCTCTTTTTAAGATAAAAGAGAAAAAATTAAAACACGAATTGCACTAATTCACACCAATAGATAGTGAAAATTAGTGCAATTCGTGTTTTAAATATCTAATGCGTGTAGTGAAATTCATTCAAAATTCTCTCTTATACTCTCTTTCCTGCGTTGTTGCAGTTTAAACGGATTTTCAATTACAATGTCGAACGCTAAATAATGAACATTATAAGAATCTTTAACACCAACCAAATTGTTCATATAACCAAGGCTAAAAACAAAAGGTATTGTTTTTGGCGACAAAGAATAATACAATGAAAACCTGCTTTCTCGGTAACTAAAATCGGTCCATGTGTTTGAATCTGTCTCTTTACTTATGGAAAACAGTTGTTCGGAACTTGCAATAAGTTTGTGTGTTTTTCTTGCATCCAGATTTACTGCCAATTGTAACCGAAACCTTGAACGAAGCTGAAAATCTTCCGATACATTTTGAAAGTCGGGCGCATAAAACTTTCTGAATTCTTGTCTGAATGTTGGAATCAATTTTATATTCGAAGTTTTAAAGATGTAAGAAAACCTGCTGTAAAGCCGAAATTCTTGTTTCAACTTTGGAGTGTCGTGTTCATAAGGCGGATTATCTAAATACTCATCTTGTCTGCGATAACTCAATGCAAACGAATATTGCCAATCGCTGTGAAACTGGTGATAAAACTCCTGATTGACAGCAAAAATTGCTTGTTTGAAAAACGGATCGTAATTATCGGGATTGCTTTTTCGTCCCAACCCTATATACGACATAGATTGCCAGCCTTTGCCCTGAATCGTGTCTAATTCCTGACGTATGCCAAAGGCAAACCAACTCGCCGTATTGGCTTTTCCCAATCCGGGCGAACTGATTTGCGAAAAAGAATTACTCACAAAAAGAGCAAAAATAAACAGGATTAAAAACTGTTTTCTCAATTTAGTCGGCAACTTTACTTAAAACAGTTCCTTCACTATCAAATGCTACTTTCCATTCTTCGGAAAAAGATTTCAGTTCAAGTGTATAAGTTATCTTATTTCCTTCTGAGATTTTTTTAACATCTTCTACACGATAATTCTTAAAATTACTGCTGATTTTTGCCAATACTTTTTGAGGCAAATCGCTTTTGGAAATTTCCTGTCTGTGTCTTACCAATTTCCCTGTTTTGTCATACCAGACATCATGGTCTGTTCCAAGCAAACCGGTTTCAAATTCTGCTTTATACAAATTGCCTTTCAATTCCCATTCAACATCAAAGGCTTTTGGGAATGACTGTTGGAAATTATTTACAACCAATGACGGAACCTGGCTTTGCGGAATATCTTGTGCCGAAACAGTGTTTACGAAACAAGCAAATACACCAATTAAAAATATTCTTTTCATTTTCTTTAAATTTTTAAATTATGGTACAAAGTAAATCTGCAATTCTGGAAACAAATGGGAATGTTCTGTTCTTTACAGATAATTCTGAAAAATGAAAAATGTATTTTTATCACATTCGCGCTGCAATACAAAAGCATAAAGTAAAAACATTTCAAAGACGAAAAAATTATTTGAAACGCAATTCAAAAGAATGAAGATTATTTTCAAAACGATACGAAACAGAAAAATCATACAAATCGCAAATGGCTTTTACAATTGCCAAACCAAGGCCTATGCTATTTTGATTATTATCGGATTTGTAAAAACGCGAAAATATTTTTTGTTTGTTTAACGAAATGTTACTTCCTGTGTTGTTTATTTTAATTGCTTTTTCAGAAATTTCTATGTTCACAATTCCATCAGAAATATTGTGAAAAATTGCATTTCTAAGCAAATTTGAAATAATAACATTGGCAAGTGAAACATCTATTTGTGTTGTTAATTCGGCAGTTTCGGAAACAGTAATTTTTATGTTTTTGAATTCTGCCATTTCTTCCAAATCATTTATATTTTGACGAACAACTTCGTTGAACAAAACTGTTTGATTATCTAAAAACTGCTTGTTTTCTATTTTCGTTAAAAGAAGTAATGATTTGTTCAATCGAACCAAACGTTCCACAATGCTCATTATTTCAGCAATACTTTCGGCTTGTTCGTTTTCGAGATTTCCTTTTTCAATCAATAATTCCAATTTATTAGTTGCTATTGCCAAAGGTGTTTGCAATTCGTGCGAAGCATTTCCAATAAATTGTTTTTGCTGTTCATAAGTTTCAATATTGTGTTGCAACAAAATATGTACGGCTTTTTGTAAATCGGTAAATTCTTTTGTTTCGGTTTTTACCTGGGGAAAATTTTTACCAATTCGATAATTTTTAAGTTGATTAAGAAAAGAGTAAAAAGGTTGCCAAAGTCGTTGCAGCACAAAATTGTTTATGATAATAATGCTTACAATCAGTATAAAATAAAGCCAAAGTGCATCATAAAGTAATTCTTCTACCAAATCGTCTTCCTCAACCATTGAATTGATAATGCCCAATTCATAGTAATGTCCGTTGTTTTCAAATGCAGTTGTGAGCATACGAACAGGCTCAAGTTCGGGTTCCTCATCGTCTGCATCCTGCATATACATGAGCGTATCAATGTATTGGTCTTTGAATGATAGCGCTTGCGATGGTGTTATTTCACGAATGGTAAAAAACCCTTCTTTAAAATTATTTTTAGCTAAAATGGTTGTGTCTTTTTGTGCCTGATAAATGATTTGCCGTTTGGAGTTTTCTAATCCTTCATCAACACTTTCTTTGATTTCACTGAGTATATTGAAATAGAAAAATACCGACCACAAGCCGATGATAAAAAACAACGAAAGAGATAACCAGATGAGTGATTTGTTTAGTAATTTCATTTTTCTATTAGCTTATATCCAATGCCATAAATGGCTTCAATTTCAATTTCGGCATTGGCTGTTTGTAATTTTTTACGCAGGTTTTTGATTTGATAATAGATAAAGTCAAAATTATCGGCTTGGTCAATGTTGTCGCCCCAAACGTGTTCGGCTAAAGCCGTTTTTGTAACCAATCGGTTTTTGTTGAGCAAAAAATAATTCAAAATGTCAAACTCTTTTCTGTTGAGCGGAATGTTTTCTTGGTTTACAAAAAATGTTCTTTCTTTCAAATCTAAAACAGTATTTGCAATTTCAATAGCATTTTTTCCGTCCAATTTTTTTCTTCGCAAAACAGCTTTCACTCTTGCGTTGAGTTCGGCAATATAAAACGGTTTTGTGAGATAATCGTCTGCACCCAATTCGAGTCCTTTTAGTTTGTCGTCGAGTGAATCTTTGGCCGAAATAATTATCACGTTGTCTGATTTTCCTGCGTTTTTAAGTTGTTCCAATAATTGCAGTCCGCTGCCGCCGGGCAACATAACGTCAAGCAAAATACAGTCGTAATCATACATTTCAATTTTTTCGCTTGCAGAATGAAAGTCGCCTGCCGTTTCAATTATAAAATGTTCTTTTGCAAGTGATTCTGCTATTGTGTTCAATAACTCTTTTTCGTCCTCAACAATCAGAATTTTCATATATCTTATTACTCTTTTATTTATCGGTGTTTATCTCACAATTCCATTTATCCCGAATTGCGCATTAGCTTACAAAATAACCGCAGATTTAAAATCAATTAATCCGGAGAATTTTCACAATATGAATATCATAAAAAAATCAGTAAATCTGTGGCAAAAAACCAGAACTAAATCTAACGCATAATTTGAGTTTATTTTTCATCGGTGTTCGATGATTATTCAATTGTTTATGCAAAGATTTTGTTTTTATTTCGCCTTTTTTGCCCGTATAAATAGCATTGCAATTGCTGTCGTTACAACACCCATAACCAAAGCTCCAATTACTCCTTGTATCGCATAGTTTTGGTAATTGAAATTTGCTTCTGCCTCTACTGTTGTCTTGTAATAACCCAATTCTACAGAACGTTTTATCACGTTCGGAAAATATTCGGGTGTGATGACAAAAGAAGTTATCCATTGTGTTAATGGACTTAACAATGCAATGAAAACAGACAAAACAATTCCCGAAATAAGTCCTTGCGTATAGTTCATTTGTCCGTCATAAAAACTTTTCTTTTTTTCTTTCAAAGCCATTACCATTACGATAATTGCAGGAATTGCAAAAAGATTCGTTAAGTAAAGATGATAATCAATGTATTTTCCGTGTAGTCCGCACAATTTTTCTAATACCATCCAAAGTAATGCAACCACAGAAAAAATGATTGCCCATTTAATTTCAATTTTTATATTTTTCATAATCATATTATTTTTTGTTTTAAGGTCTTGATTTCCAAATTTTGTCGGAAAAAGGCAAGTATTCTGGAAGTGCAGCCGAACCATACCAAGAAAATATTTCGTAATCCAACAGTCCGTTTTTTATGGCAAGGTCGGTTTGTAACAATTCTTTCGCTTCTTCTATTGTTTTTATGTTGTTCAAGATAAAAATACCTCTGTAGTTATTTTCATTTTTCCCCAAAGGTCCCGCAACAATTAGTTTTCCTTCGTCAACCAAACGGTTAATGTTTTCCATGTGTCCTCTGAAACTTTTGCCAATAAATTCTTTATCAGTAGTTGTATTCGTCCCTTTTTTCAAAATAATCAAAAAATAACTTTTCATTCCATAGTCGTCACCGCCCAATTTGTCGGCTAATGATTTATCGTAATTGGGATTTGAATTTAAGGCGTCTTTATCTGACTTGTTTGATTGTCCAAAAGTCAAGCTGGTTGCTAATATCGCTATGATTACTAAAATATATTTCATTGTTCTTTTAGAGTTTTTGCTATCGTCCCAAAATGACCGCTAACCTGTTTTAAATAGCTATTTCATAACCACAAAGATAATTATTGAATTTAGGAAAGAATTGGGAATTATTTCATTTTTCAATCTCCTTTCTTTCTCAACAACCCAAAAAAGTTTTCTTTTATTCTGAATCAGAATTTGTAGTTTTGCCAAAATTCAATTTTATATTAAAATGAAATTATTACAAGCCTTATTTCTTTGTATCTTTTTAAGTTTCGGAATCCAAAAAACAACCGCTCAGGTTATTCGCTACAAAGCCGATAGTTTCAGCGTGAGCGAGAAAAACAGTAAAGGAAAATGGAGCGACTGGACAAAACCGGAAACTTCGACTGTTATGATTACTCTTGACGGAAAGAAAGACCGAATTGTTGTGGGTTCAAAAGAAATTCAGGTTTACACTATTGTAAAATACGGAGAGAAAACAATAACGAAATATGACGAAACCATTCCTTTGGAATGTGCCGATATAGACGGAAGACCTTGCACTATTTTCTTCATTACCCGAAAAAATCAAAACAACCGAAAACAATTTTACATCAGTCTCAAAAACATGAGAATTGTTTATAACGTGGCGGAAATTCTATAACGGAAAAATCCCAAATTCAATCATTTGCAGCAACGTATTCAAAAGTAAATCCTTTTGACAAGATATTCCGTTTCTGTAATCAATTATCAAAAAACCACACACCTCCTGCTCCATAATTGAAAACTATTGATTTTTCGTGGTTTTTGAATTTCTTCAACTATTTAGGTTTTGAATTTAAATTTCATCAAAAAACAGTTTTTTATAGGACGAACGCATGAGTTTTTTTAAATAAAAATGATTTAAAAAAAATTTAATACTATTTTTAGCGTTTTTAAACTCTCATAAAAACACGGAGCTTTATAATTTTATCGCCAATTTTTATTTAAAAAATGAACTTCAACTATCCAAAGGAAGAAAAGCTTAAAAGCAAAAACACCATTGATTTACTTTTTTCAAAAGGCAAATCGGTATCTAAATATCCTTTGAGATTGGTTTATGTACCTGAAAATTTTCCGGAAGATCAAAAAATAAAAATGGGTGTTTCGGTTTCTAAACGTTATTTCAAGAAAGCCGTTGACCGGAATTATTTCAAACGTATTTTGCGGGAAACCTACCGCCTGAACAAGCATTTACTTTTGGACGGAATGGATCAATCTTATGCGTTTATGCTTCTGTATCAATCAAAAGACCGTTTGAAATATGAAGAAATCAATACTAAAACAATTCAGTTATTCGAGAAATTTCTGATTCAAATTAAGAAAGAATCAGATCATAATAGTACGGTTTAAGAAATTTATAAATTCAACATATAACAAGATTTAAGATGACTGTTAATTTCAAAAAAAGATATATTCTTCCGCTGATTGCAAGCGGACTTCTTTTTGTTGGCGCCAGTTTTAAAGACGATTTTTTTGAAATTGCCAAGCAGATAGAAATCTTCACCGAGGTTTTCAAAGTAGTAAACATGAACTACGTAGATCAAACCAATCCCGGAGAAATGATGAACAAAGCCATTAAGGCAATGCTTAATGAACTTGATCCTTACACCAATTTTTTCAATGAACAGGATGCTATTCGATTCAAAATCAACACTACCGGTGAATATACCGGAATTGGTGCCATGATAACCCGAAGCGGTGATAAAATTGTAGTGAGAGAGCCTTACAAAGGTTATCCGGCCGACAAAGCCGGACTGAAAGCCGGAGACGAAATTATTCAAATAAATGATGTTTTGTTGAGTGATTTCAAAGACGATGCTTCTCAATTGTTGCGCGGATCTAAAAACACTAAAATTCAGGTGAAATATATCCGTCAGGGAAAAACAAAAAACACCGAAATTGTTTTAGAAGAAATTGATGTTAAAGCGGTTCCTTTTTTCGGAAAAATCAACGACAAAACAGGTTATATTGTCCTGAATCAGTTCAACAACAAGGCTTCAAAAGAAACAAAAGAAGCATTAGAAAAACTAAAAGATCAAGGTGCCGAAAGAATTGTACTTGATCTCAGAGGCAATCCCGGAGGTTTATTGAATGAAGCGGTAAACATTTGCAATTTATTTGTTCCTCAAAATGAGGTTATTGTTACCACAAAATCAAAAATAGAACAACACAACAATACTTACAGAACTTCAAGACCGCCTGTAGATTTGAATATTCCGTTAATAATTCTCATAGACGGACACAGTGCATCGGCATCAGAAATTGTGGCGGGAGCTCTTCAGGATTTAGATCGGGCAGTTGTTTTGGGAAGCCGCAGTTTTGGAAAAGGTTTGGTTCAGAGACCAATTGACCTAACCTATGGAACTCAGGTAAAAGTTACCATTTCGCGTTACTTTACGCCTTCTGGAAGATGTATTCAGGCATTAGATTATAATCACAAAGACAAAGATGGCAAAGCAATTAAAACAAACGCTGCCGATTATAATGCATTCAAAACAAGAAAAGGACGTACTGTTTATGACGGAGGTGGAATTCAGCCGGATGTGGAACTTGAAGAAACAAAATTGAGTTCAATTGCTCAGGTTTTACAAAAAAATGATGCGGTTTTTAATTATGCAACCGAGTATTATTTCAAAAATCCGAATCTTGAACAAACTATTCCAATCCTATCTGATACCGATTATCAGGATTTTAAAGCATTTCTGAAAAAGAAAAAAATAAAATTCGATACCGAAACCGAATTGGCTTTGAAAAAAACTCTGGAAGTTGCAAAAAAAGAGAAAATAGAAGACAATATTTCGGCCGAATACCAACAACTGGTTACAGCAATTGAAAAAAGTAATGAAATTCAATTGGATAAAAATCAGAAAGAAATAAAGAATCTGATTTTAGACGAGATAATCAAACGTTATCAATACAAGGAAGGTTTGTATCAATATTATCTGAAAAACAATTTCGAAATTAAAAAAGCGACCGAAATCCTTGAAAATACAGCAGAATACAATAAAATATTAAAGAAATAATGATTCGACTTATTAAAATACTTCCGTTTTTCTTTTTTGGAATTTTGTTTGCTCAGGAACAGGCGGTTCATTCGGTTTACTTTAAATTCGACAAATATGATTTGGATGACATACAAGGAGCCGAAGCAGTAAATTTCATAAAAAATGCCGATTCTACCCGAATTGAATCCATTCAGATTTATGGTTATACAGATGACCGGGGCAAAGATGCTTATAATTATAAATTATCGAACAACAGAGCCAATATGCTCAAAGATATTTTGGTTCTAAATGGAATCAAAAACAAGATTATTGTTACCATTGAAGGCAAAGGTCGCATTTTGATTGAAGATGACGTAATTGATAATTTGCCGGAGGTTCGTTCAAAAAACAGGCGTGTAGATTTGGTTTTAAACCTCAAACCACTTCCTAAAATTGAAATTCCGGGAGTTTTTACCACTATTCAAAAAAAACACGTTGTAGGCGACCGTATTTATCTTGAAGCATTGCTATTTAACCGGGGAAGTCATAAACTCACTCCAAAATCGAGAGTTGCATTAGAAAAAATGGCTACTCTTTTATTGAAATACAAAAACATAGAATTTGAAGTTCAGGGTCACATTTGCTGTACACCTTCGTATCATAAAGAATCTATTGATATAGACACCCGAAAAAGGGAATTATCTATAAAAAGAGCCGAAGAAGTTTACAACTATTTTGCAAAGAAAAAAATTGCAAAAAGCAGAATGTCTTTCAAAGGTTACGGAAACACTATGCCTTTGGGAAAAGGACCTGATTATGACCGAAGAGTGGAATTAGTTATAACAAAAATATAGGATTTGAGATTGATGATTTAGGATTTAAAAGGAAACTTGAACCCTATAGCTTTATTTAAGCGTTTTAACGGATCTTATGATTGATTTCAACTCATGCATCAAATCTCTTTTTTCTGTCGAAGGAGCATAACAAAAACCGTCAATAATAATACATTTTTTGCTTTTCTTGTCGATTATGGCATAATTGATAAATGAACCCGACATATAATCGCCTTTCATTTCCCAGGTTCCTTTGGTTTCAAAAGCCAATTTATTGTCAACAAAGGTTTTTTCAAAATAAGGAGAATACGATTCTTCTGTAATCATTCGGGTATTTCTCACTTTTCCGTGAATATATTTAGCACCCATAGAATCACGAATTGCAATGATATTATTTACATAATCATTGTTCTTCATGACGCTTTTTATGGGAACTTTGTAAATAACAATACTGGTGTTTCCGCTGAGAACCTCGTTTTTAAGCCAAATAAAATTCGGTTTTACGAGCACATATTTGTAAGTTGACGGTACTAAAAGTGAGATTCTGAATTTTTTACGAATCTTTTCATCAACCAAAAGTGATTTTCTGAAAAGATTCTGATTCTGAACAATCTCGGTTTTATCAATAATTTTTATGATAGAATCGGCATTGATTTCCAGTTGATTGATAATCTCCTGAATTGAAGTTCCCGAAATATAAATCACATTTTGAGGAGTAGCAAACTCGTTTTTGATAACTTCAAATCGATTTTTAGAATCCTGTTTTACAACTACAATATTTCGGCTGCGGTTTGAATTTCCTTCCAAAATCCTTACAGGATATTGGTTTATGGTAAAAATAGGTTCTTCCTGAGGCAAACCATCGACAGGAGCGGCAAATTTCTTACGAATACTGTCTCCTACTTCACCGCTCCATAAATCATCGTTTATTACAAGCGAAATAGAATTGATTTTACCCAAAGATTCTGTCTTTTCGGTTTTTTGATTTTCACTTTTGCAGGAAAAAAATAAAATGGATATTACTATAATAAAAACAGAATGCGATTTTTTCATGACAAAGACATTTTTCATAAAACCGATTCAGTACTAAAATCTTATTTTATCCGTTGATTTTCAGTTTCATTCCCGGTTTCAGGTCGTCCCCGCTAATATCGTTCCATTTTTTTATATCAGAAATAGTAACTCCCGGATATTTCTGGGCAATGGTAAAAAGTGAATCTCCTTTTTGAACCAAATATTCACTACTATTAGAAGTTTTATTTTTTTCTTTTGAATTTGAAGCAACTGTTGTATTCGACTTTTTAGAATCAGAACTCATTACAATTAATTTGGTTCCTGAAATCAAATCGTCTTTTTCAAGTTTGTTCCATTTGCGAAGATCAGAAACCGTTACATCAAATTTCTTAGCAATTATACTTAGATAATCTCCTTTTTGAACAACATATACAGTCGGATTTTCTGAAGATTCTTTCTTCTTTTCGTTTACAGCAACCGCTTGTTTTGAAACTTTCAATTTAGAACCCAAAATAACATTGGTACTGCTTAGTTCATTCCAATCTTTCAATTCTTCTATAGAAACATTGAACTTCTTAGCAATTTCTCCAAGATTGTCGCCTTTTTGAACAACATAAATGGTGTTTTCGTTATTGTCTGAATTTACTTTTGGTGTTTCAGAAACAACTGTTGGTTTAGCTATTCTCAATTTACGACCATAGGCAACTTTATCGCTCGGAAGATTATTCCAATCTTTTAATTCACTAATTGAAACATCATATTTCTTTGCAATTTCAGCAAGGTTATCTCCTTTTTTAACTGTATAAAACTGAGAATCTTTGATTGACTTTTCTTTTTTCAGTTTATTCTCTGTTGAAGCAATGACAGTTTTTGAAGTTTCTTTAACTTCCACTGATTTCACTTCATTTTTAGCAATTCCTGTTTGAGATGAATCTGATGAAGAAACATGAATTTTCAAACGTTTCCCTTTTGGGATATTACTGCTTTTTAATCGATTCCATTTTTTAATTTGAGCAACAGAAACATTGAATTTTTGAGCAATTCCAGATAAATTATCTCCTTTTCTTACAGTGTGATATTTTGTTTTATTAACATTAAAAACTCTATCAATTCGATCTTTAACCTGAGTATTTGGAATATAATTCTTTCTGGCCGTCGATCTGAATGGATCTACAAAAATTTTTGTTTTCTTAGATTCATAATCCACATAAGCGTAGATTTTTTCTTCATTCGACGTAAATACAGCAATTTTATCCGAAGGCAATCTCAAGAAATGATTGACATCCTTGTAGTAAGGAATCATGTTCATCTTGTATGAAGGATTAAGCAATTGCAATTGAGCAACCGGAACATCTAATAATTCGGAAAGTTGTCTAAAAGAAATTTGCTGTTTAATCATTATCGTATCTGTCGCGAAATGCTTTATTTTAGCTCTACTTGGAACAATCCCGTGTTCTTTATGATACTCATAAATGTACATGGTGGCCAAAAATGCGGGAACATAACCCTGAGTTTCTTTAGGCAAATAAGGTCTTATTTTCCAAAAATTCAGCTTTCCTCCCGAACGTCTGATTGCTTTTGTAACATTTCCGGGACCTGAATTATAAGAAGCCAAAACTAATTCCCAATCTCCAAAAATCTTGTACATATTACTCATGTATTTGGCAGCAGCCCTACTTGCCAATAAAGGATCGCTGCGTTCATCTATATAAGAATCTATATTCAAATTGTATTCTTTACCGGTGTGGTACATAAATTGCCAAAGTCCTGTAGCCCCCACCCTTGAAACTGCTTTTGGATTCAAAGCCGATTCTACTACGGCAAGATATTTAATTTCTAAAGGAACATTTTCTCTGGCTAAAGCTTCTTCAAATTGCGGAAAATAATACTCAGAAATAGCCATCAATCTCTCAAAAGATTTCTTTCTGTTTTTCAAAAAAGATTTAATGATATTCTCCAGGCCTTGATTGTATGTTATATTGAAAGGCGATTTAGCATCCAACACTTTCAATCTGGCTTTTAGAAGTTCGGTAGATAACTCATAATCAACCTTTTCGTCAAGATTGATGTTTTTTATATCAGTAGAAATATCTTCATACAAATCGACATTTGTTAATTCTTTCAGCCAAAGACTATCTACTTTTGAAGCATAAACATGTTTTTTAAAAGTAGATTTCAAAGAGTCTAAATAGGAAATCTTAGTCTGGTTAATCGTCACATTTTCAGATTCATTACTATTTTGACCAAAGACGCTGGCGGCAATAATTAAAAAAAACGAAGTTGCAATATTTCTTACTATCATTATTTATTTTTTTTGCTCTCTAACTGAGATCAGAGAATTTTAAAACAATGTTTTGCATTTGTCAATTATTACAGATAAAAAACAAATGCAAAACACTATATTTCAATCAATTATGATTGCAAACATAACAAACAATAACTTTAAAAACCTAAAAATATTGTTAATTATGGATATTTTTATTCTAAAATGGCCGCAATTCCAGGCAATGTTCTGCCTTCTAACATTTCTAACATGGCGCCACCTCCGGTAGAAACATAGCTCATTTTTGGTTCAAATCCGAATTGCTTCACAGCTGCTACAGAATCTCCTCCTCCAACTAATGAGAAAGCACCGTTTGTAGTAGATTCGGCGATAAAATTTCCTAATTCAATGGTTCCGTTTGCAAATTTTTCCAATTCAAAAACTCCCAAAGGACCGTTCCAAAGAATTGTTTTTGATTCTAAAATTACTTTTTTGATTGCTTCCAAAGATTTTGGCCCTACATCAAGACCTTGCCATCCTTCCGGAATTTCGTTTACGTCAACAATTTGAGTATCTGCATCGTTTGAAAAAGCATTGGCAACCAACATATCTACAGGCAAATGCACTTCAACTCCTTTTTCTTTGGCTTTAGCCAAAATTTCAAGAGCCAAATCCATTTTATCGTCTTCAACGATTGAATTTCCAATTTTTCCGCCCAACGCTTTGATAAATGTAAAAGTCATACCACCACCGATGATGATGTGATTTACTTTATCAAGAATATTTTCGATAACCGTAATTTTTGAAGAAACTTTTGATCCTCCCAAAACGGCCGTTACCGGTTTTTCAGAATCTTTCAAAACTTTGTTAATACTTTCGATTTCTTTTGCCAAAAGCGCTCCGAAACATTTATCATTCGGGAAAAACTGAGCGATAATAGTAGTTGAAGCATGCGCTCTGTGAGCCGTTCCAAAAGCATCGTTCACATAAATATCTCCCAAAGAAGCCAATTCTTTTGCAAATTCTACATTTCCGGCTTCTTCTTCAGCGTGAAAACGAAGGTTTTCAAGTAATAAAACTTCTCCCGGTTTCAGGTTTTCAGCAGCCGTTTTAGCTTCATTTCCAACGCAGTTATTAGCAAATTTCACTTCAACACCAATTATTTCCGAAGCTTTTTTCAAAATATGTTTCAAAGAATATTTCTCTTCAACACCTTTTGGTCTTCCCAAATGTGACATAAGGATAACACTGCCTCCATCGGCAAGAATCTTGTCTATGGTTGGTTTTGCAGCTTCTATTCTGGTAGCATCGGTAACATTAAAATTGGCATCCAAAGGCACATTAAAATCAACACGAATAATAGCCTTTTTATTGTTGAAATTGAAATCTTGTAGGGTTTTCATAATTTATTTTGAATTGAATATTATAATCTGCAAATATAGAATTTTTCAATAACTATAAAACCTGCTGTTTTTCAGTCAAATAACAATTTGCAAACTACCTTTTCCTGCTAAAATATTCTTTTACATGACTAAACCATGAACTTAAAGTCCATCGGTTTGATTGGCAGACTGAAAATCTGCATGGTTGGAATATTTATTTTTTTGCCACATCCCGAAATTTCGGGATCAAGATTAGCACTGATAATCTGTGTGAATCAGTTTAATCAGTGGCTTAAAATTTTTAGAAACTAAAGTTGATGCACTGAAAGTGCATAGTTTTAAACTATTTTTGAAACCAATAAAAGAATACCCGAGTTCGATTAAAACTACTTGGAAATAAATCTTAAAATTTAAACACAAAATCTGTGTCAAAAACAAACTTCATTAGAATTTCATTGACTTTACAAGGAATATGAAAGACACCATTCAAGTTACATAAAAGTTGAAGCAGACTACACCTTTCGCATACCACTGAAACCCTTATTGGCTATACGTGTGTTAGCACCGGTTTATGTTTCAATCACAATCTTTTTCTATAAAATCTTCTTTCTCATCATCATATTCAAGACATCTCTGCTCAATTAACACCATTTTATTATCGACCAATTTATAAGTAGCATTCCTATGGCTTCTACCTGCGCAACATTGATTATGCTCATATATAAGCTTTGATCCAGAATCAAAATCTAATGAACCGCCAGATATTTCGCTTATAAAATATTTCCCTGATTTGGGGTCTTTTAATATATAAATACTTGATGTGTTAGGACCGGCATAACTAGATTCGAAAACAGAAAAATCATCAATACCATCAAAATTGTAATCAAATACTGAAATGTTATTCAATCCCAAAAATTGGCATTCCAAATCTAACTCTTGAATCAATCTATCTGTTTTTTTCTCATAAATTCGAACCCCTATTACTTGAATATTATCTCCCTCATTTTTTGAGATTAATAATTTGAAATAATTATCCTTTGTGGATTCTGGTTGCATAAATTCTATCTTTTCAAATGCAATCTTATCATAAGAATCAAATTCATGTAGTTTAGTTAGTTTGATATCAAATATTGTCTGGTTACTTTGACTTATCCACTTACCATAAATTTCTTTATTTTTAGGATTAAATTTTTGAAACTTGAGTATTGCTGCAATTTCTCCCTTATCATTTTTTTCAAATAAAATCAAACTATCACTTTTTTGCCTACCATCAATAATAATTGGAGTATCATGTTTATCATAGGCATAAATTGCCCTTGTATCTCCATCTGAATAACTGTAAGTTACCAATTGGATTGGATACTTATCAATATGTCCACTAAAAATTCTTACCTGACTAAAACTCAGTATATAACTTAAAATCAATAATGTCATTAGAATTTGTCTCATGTGTAATGTCTTTGCTTAAATTCTAACTAACGTTCACGAATATTCTCAACCACTTTTGTTCCATTATGGCATATTATCCAAAAATATGTAAAAAAGATTACAAAACTCAAAATGGCTTTTACTTAATAAAAAAATTAATTGTTTGGTCAACTTACCTACGTTTTTGGATTACTCAGTCAAAATTTTAGGTTTTAGACAGCTAAGGAAACGACTGTTTTGGGTGTACTTTATTGTTACTCCTCATTAAGCATTTTACATAATAATATTCATATTCAAAAAATCCATTACATTTGCCCTATGCAGTTTTCTAAAATTTTAGGACAAGAACATATCAAAAACCATCTGATTAAAAGTGCTTCGGCGGGAAGAATTCCGCATGCGCAATTATTCGTTGGACCGGAAGGAAGCGGAACTTTGGCCACAGCCATTGCTTATACGCAATATATTTTGTGTAATAATACCGGTAACGAAAATTCCGGTGGAAATGCTGCCTGCAACCTTAAATTCGATCATATTTCGCATCCCGATTTGCATTTTATTTATCCGACAGTAACCAACGAATCGGTGAAATCGAAACCAAAAAGTATTGATTTCATTGCTGACTGGCGGGAATTTGTAAAAACATCGCCTTATGGTGGATTGTTTGATTGGTATAACTTTCTGGGCGTTCAAAACAAACAGGGAGAAATCAGGGTTGACGATGCGCAGGAAATCCTGAAATCATTTTCCTTAAAATCCTACGAAGGTGGCTATAAAGTGATGATTATCTGGATGGCAGATAAAATAAATATCGCTGCTTCGAACAAATTACTGAAACTGCTTGAAGAACCTCAGGACAAAACCTTGTTTATTCTGATTTCTGAAAACGAAGAAGATATAATTCAAACCATTCGTTCACGCTGTCAAGTTTTGCATTTCAATGGTTTGAGCGAACAAATTATCGCTGATGCACTGGTTTCACGTGAAAACGTTGATATAAAAACCGCAACAAAAATTGCACATCAGGCACAGGGGAATTTTAATAAAGCTTTGCACTTAATCCGTCAGGACGGAGATGAACATCCTTTTGAAGAATGGTTCGTAGCCTGGGTTCGCGCCGCTTTTCGTGCCAAAGGAAATGCAGCCGCCATTTCGGATTTAATTCAGTGGAGCGAACAGATTGCTGCTTTGGGGCGCGAAGCGCAAAAGAAATTTTTGCAATTTTGCATCGAAATGTTCCGTCAGGCATTGTTACTTAATTACAAAACCGAAAGTCTGGTGTACATGGAGCCTAAAGTCGAAAAATTCAAACTCGAAAATTTTGCTCCTTTTGTCAACGGAAACAACATAAATGATATTTTCAAAGAACTTTCTGATGCAATGTATCATATTGAACGCAACGGAAATGCCAAAATAATACTAACCGATTTATCTATAAAACTCACTCGTTTAATCCATAAAAAATAATAAAATGCCAAACATTGCTGCAATTCTGATTTTAGTTTTACTTGCTGTTACTTTCATTCAATCGGGTTATGATAAAATTTCTGACTGGAAAGGAAACATAGAATGGCTTAAAGGTCATTTTTCTCAAACACCTATTCGCAACCAAGTACCGGCTGCATTAATGTTCTTATTAATTCTGGAAATTGTTGCCGGAATATTATGTATTTCGGGCTGTATTGAAAATTTCCTTACAGGTGGAAGAACTCTCGGATTATACGGAGCAATCGTTTCCTGTATTTCGTTGATAATTATGCTATTCGGTCAACGATTGGCAAAAGATTACGACGGAGCAAGAACTATTGTAATCTATTTCATTCCGGCCGTGATTGCGGTTTATTGGTTGAGCTAATTCAATCAAATTTTAATCATTATCGTTTTTATCTTTAAAGATCAAATTAATCCCAAACTGTACCGAAAAAGTTTGGGATTTTGACATATCTCTGTAAGCCAAAAGATTGTCTCCCATTAAATAAAAATTCAATTTGCTCACTCTTGCCGAGATTCCCAAGCCTACATTGCTGTAAGAATATGAATCGACAGTATAAGTAACTTTTGTCTGAAAAGAACGATAAATTCTTCTTTTGAAAAAACCTGTTAATGCAACCAAAGGCAGTCCGGGAGTTGTCATGGCAAATAACTGAACTCCTGTATCATTTCGGTAATAAGAATCAAGATCGGGAGCGCAGGAACATCCGTCATCCGGTCTTTCTTCTTCAAAAGAATATTGATAAGATGAATTTAATTTGACGGGTAAAAAAGTACTGAACGAAGTAAAAGTTGAATCGGCTTTTATATTGTTTTTCAATTCTTCTTTCGGACTTGGACTAATAACCCCGTTTATTATCTCAACTCCATTCAGTAAATAATTGCCTTTAACCGTATAATTTTCAATATCTTTTGTGTGATTTATTGCACCAATATCAAGTAAACTCGCCGTAATTTGGACGTTTTTTTTGGGATAAAATGTAAATCCCGCATCAAATCCAAAACCTAAATCTCCGCCCAATAATACTTTCTTTTTATAAATATTTGCAGCATCAGCATTTTGATCAGAAAATGGTTTTATACCGGATGTATTCAAAACTAAATCTAATGACACAAATTGCTCATAAATTGTTTTATCTGAAAGTATTGTTGAATAAGTTCCTTGATTTTGTGTCGATTTAATACTGGCAATACTTGAATATAATTTTCCTCTTCCACCTATAATCCACTTATCATTCAGTCTTTTTTGAAGTCCCAAATGATAAACCGACATCAAATCGGCTTTCAGTTTCACATCCGAAAAAGAGTATGTTTTTCCCAAATATTTTAAATTTCCGTACAAAGCCCATTCTATTAAATCCTTTGGTACATAGACAATTGCACTAAAATCCTGATAAACTCCAAAAGTGACATATTTATCTCGATTATCTCCGTTTTTATCTTTAATTCTGAAACCGCCTGTCAAAATTTCGAGCTGCTGATTTGCAGTAAAAAAATCCTTATTAGAAATAGATGAAAGAGCCGTCGATACTTTTTGATTGAAATCTATATTGTTTTTTGCAAACAAATCATAAGCCGAAACTCCCGAGGAACCAATATGGCCTGAAACTCCGGAAAAAACAGGCAATCCTATAAAAAATTTGTACTTAGAATCGACTGCCGGATTCAATAATGAAGATTGTGGCAAAGTGGAGAAATTATATAATACCTGCCGGTTTTGAGCCCGAAAACCAATCGAGAAAATAAGAAATAATATGAAGTATATTTTTCGTATCATTTCTTAACTACTTTAAAATAAATTGTTCCGCTTGAACTCAAATTAATGATTCCTGAATTAAGCGGAGCTCCCGATTTCATTGTCATTTCAACCAAAATAAAAGAGGTGCTTTTTATAATATCCAGATTAGCATTCTCAAAAATTTCAGTTTTGGTTACAATATTCGGACTTCCGGTATAAGCCGGAACAGTCATCGGAATGGTATAAAGAGGCGTAGAATTGACATCGGTCAATATCATTTTTAAATCAAAAATACGATTGACACTATTGTCAACTTTGAAAAACAAATCCTGACGAATTACATTTTCGTTATAAAATTGATTTCCAAAAACATCACCTATTTCAAAACCGGAATTCAATTGAGCTTCACCAGCCGGATTGACAGGTAAATTTGATAAAGTTGTTGCATCGGCCGTAAAATTCACAAGCCCTGAAACAAAAACTGGTTCGGCAATAAAATTATCTGTTTGATTAAAATCCAATTCACTGCTGCAAGCCGAAAAAACAAGCAATATCAGCAAATAAAAATAGTTGTTTTTGTAATTAAATTCCGAAAAAATCATGAATTCTTAAATTTATAAATACTTTCTAAAGTAGCTATAAAATTTGAAATAAATCAAACAATTACTTTTTGATTTTGAGGCTTCCTCTAAACATTTTAAGTTCGTCCCACGTGAAACTATCATTCGATTTTTCTTTTAATTCACCTAAAGTCAAATTTTCTGAATCCTTAAAAAGTGCTGATAATTGCTCTATTTTATCTTGAGAAAATACCTCTGAAATATCGATTTTTTCAGCTTCAACTAATTTCGAAATATGACCGTAAATGGTTGTAATTGTTAGCTTTCTTATTTTAGCAATTTCAGAAATAGAAAGTTTTTGAAGCCATAATTCATAGGTTTCTTCAAAAGTAGATTTCTTTGGTTCTTTCTTCGAAGATTTTTTGGAAGCATAACGATTGTCATCAAAATCATCGTTTACCAAATTGATATTTAGCTTTTTGAATTCTTCCTGAACAATCTCAACTTTATTTTTTCGATACGTTTTTATTGATTCCGATTGCAGATTTTCTTTCGAAATTTCCTTTCCTGCAATCAAAATTTCCATCAACAATCGGGCTTTCATCAGCCGGAGAACCCCATCAGTTGTAAGTTCTTCCAAAGATGTCAATTCATCATAAAAAGTTTTGGCCTTTTTCTGCCGTTTAATTTCTTCGATTTTCATCAAAACATCATAAACCATTTGGTCTAACTGAGGCATGAAATAATTGATTGCCGCTTCTACCCTTTCGGAAATAAATTTCAAATCAAATTTTTCGGCACGACAAAGCCTGTCGAGCTGAGAAATAAATTTTTGCGAAGGATCTAGCAATTGCCAAATAATTCCGGCTTGCTTTTGCGCCCAAAGATTATTTTTTGATTTTTCTGATTTCTCAGTATCTTGTTTGTAACTGAACTGATGATTGCGCCATTCCTGAGCCAACTCGTTCCAATCGAAACTGTTTCTCAGATAATTATGAATAAAAATCTTTGTTTCCTGTTGCAAAGCATTTTCTAAAACAGTTTCGCTGGCTTTGTTCTGAGAAAAGTCCATCACATCCTGATCGTTAGAAATTCCGTTCATTCGAAGCGGAGAAAGCAAAATTAAGCCGTTTAACGAACGTAAACGTGAAAGAGCGACATAGGCTTGTCCGGGAAGAAAAACCTGCGATACATCGAGCGCAGCTTTGTCAAAGGTTAATCCCTGACTTTTGTGAACCGTAATCGCCCACGCCAGTTTGATTGGATAATGCGTAAAAGTTCCTAAAACTTCCTCTTTAATTTCCTTGGTATTGGGATCTACCGAATAACGAATATTCTGCCATTCGTATTTTTCAACTTCAATAGTTTTCTTTTCTTCGGGAAAATGAACTGTAATTTCGGCTTCCGAAAGTGATTCTATAAAACCCATTTTTCCGTTGAAATAATTCTTTTCGGGAGAAGGATCATTTTTAATAAACATAACCTGTGCTCCTACTTTTAATTCTAAAACAGATTCTAAAGGATATATTTTTTCGGGAAAATCATCTACAATTTCGGCCTTATATTTAACCAATTTGCCTTTTAAATCAATCAATGAAGTAGAATTGATAGTATCGGCTTTTGAATTATGAGTGGTCAAAGTAATATAACCTTTGTTCGCTTTTAAATCAAAATCAGGTTTTACAAATTGATTCAAAACCGAAATATCCTGTTGTGAAATCTGATTATTTCTCAGATTATTCAAAACCGAAATAAACTGCTCATCGGTTTGACGAAAAATTTTAGACAATTCAATATAAAGTGGCGGATATTGCTGTATTACATGAGAATGAAAGAAAAATTTTCCTCTGTAAAAATTTCGCAAAACACGCCATTCATCGTCCTTGACTACCGGCGGCAATTGCAGCAAATCTCCAATAAATAAAACCTGAACTCCGCCAAATGGTGTCCGTTTTTTTCGAACCGTCTGCATCATAAAATCAATTGCATCAAGCAAATCGGCACGCAACATACTGACTTCGTCAATGATAAGCAATTCCATATTTTGAATAACCGCCCTCTTTTGTCCGCTCATTTTAAAATGGCGAGTCAAAGTATTTTTGGTTTCAAACTTCATGCTTTCCGAAAACGGAATTTCAGCCGAAACATCAGGAATAAAAGCACCAAATGGCAACTGAAACATAGAATGAATCGTAACTCCGCCTGCATTCAAAGCCGCAATTCCGGTAGGTGCCACCACCACGGTATTTTTGTGAGTAGTCTCAATAATTTTCCGCAAAAGAGTTGTTTTTCCTGTACCTGCTTTTCCTGTTAAAAAAACAGAACGCTGTGTTTGATTAATAAAACGCAAAACATATTTAGCAGATTCAGAAGTATTATCCATCTTTTAAAAAATTATATTATAAGTTTTTTCTTACTTTTTATATTTATTTGAAATATACAAAAAATGCCTTCGCAAAAAAAGCAGAAGGCATTTTGTACTGAATTTAATAATAAAATAATTTCTTGAAACCGACTATCCCCGAGGCAGAGCCATCGGGGTATTTCGCCGGTTTCATTTTGACCTGAAGGTCAAAAACCGAAATTATTTTATTTTGCCTCACCCGGATTTACTCCGTAAATCCGACCTCTCCCAAGGAGAGGTGGAAGCGGAAACCCCGAGGCATCCCGAGTGTTCGGGATCGAGGAATTATTTAGATTCAATTACTTTTTTGAAGAATCGGTTTTTTTAGATTTTTCATCAGTCATAGTAGATATCTTTTCTCCAGATTTATATTTATCGTTCAATAACTTAATTATCTCATTTGTAATATCATACTTATCTTCGGCATATAAAATAGTTGCGCTTTCACCAGTACCATAGATATAAGAATACCCTTTTTCTTTGCCGTATGATTTGATGTATTTTTTAATTCCGCTCACAAGAGAATCCATCTCTGTACCCATTTCCTGTTGCAATTGTTGAGCCATCATTTGCTGAGTATATTGCAATTCCTGTTCTCTTTTTTGCAAAGACATTCCTTTTTGCTGAGCCCAAAGCTGACCATTTGCCTGAGCATTCTTTTGAAAATCAGCTGCATCTGCTTTAAAACGTTTGATTTCTAATTCTAATTTATGCCCCATTTCATCCGACTTAGATTTGAATTTTTCTTCAACATCCTTTGCTTCGGTATATTCCTTCATCAATTTTGAAGTGTCAATATAAGCTGTTTTGACTTCTTTGACAGTCGCCGCCGGTTTATTTTCATTACAAGAAATTACAGAAAGAGCAAGAGCAATTACTACAAGTGATTTTTTCATTTTAAGATTTTTAGTTTTTGGTTTTCAAAAATAGGAAAATAAGTTAGACGCATTAAAACAAATTTTCAGCCTCTTTTTCAATTATTTTAAATTATAAATATTTATTATGATTATTTAATTTTGAAATAAATTATTACTATTAAAAACAGATTAAAATAAAGCGTTTTAAAAGATTATTTTAAAAAAGACTATGCTTTTGGTGTTTTGAGTTATAATTATTGTTTAAAATAACTTAAAAACGTTTTTAAGTGTTTTTTATGATATAAATATGCGAAGAATACTCAAAATTCTTCTTTGCTTTAAAATTTGACAGTAAACCAATAAAAAAAGCTTTTACAAAATTCATTTTTCCGGATTTGTATTTTTCTGATAAAAGAGAAACATAAAATGAATCAAATTTCATAGGAAGAACTTTTTTCAATTCCATATTTTGCTTTTGAAAAAGTAATTGAATCGATTTTTTTGAAAAATGCCACAAGTGACGAGGCACATCATAAGCAGCCCAGAATTTTCCATAATAATTTGCATCATAAGACTTGAAATTTGGAACAGCTATTATCAAAGTTCCATCTGTCTTTAGCAATCTTTTTAATTCACTGATTTGATATTCAAGATTTGGAACGTGTTCTAAAACGTGCCACATAGTTATTACATCAAAAGAATGAGGCTCTAGATCTGATAAATTCTCTGTAAATGAAATTCCTTTTCCTTCTGCTATTGATTTTGGTTTATTATTTGGCTCAAAACCAACCGTTTGCCATCCATTTTGCTTACAAACAGATAAAAAATCACCCGTTCCTGCACCAATATCAAGCAATTTTCCTTTTGATTTACTCCAATTATCAATTAAATGAAGTTTATTTTTAAGCGAAATATTCTTTACATAATGATACATTTTCTCAAAAACAGAACGTTTTGAATCTGTATGAGAAATATAATCTTCACTTTCGTAATATCTGGATAAATCTTCTATTAGTGGTTGAGGATTGGTAACCAGCATATCTAAACTTTTATCATAGTGAAGCGAAAAGTTTTCTTTTGAAACAGAATAATCTTTGAGATTTAAAAACAAATTATCTTTAGTTATATTCATAAAGGTTAGTGTAAACTTAAATTTTAATAAAAACCGGATTTTGTATAAAAACAAAAAAGGAAAAATTAATTTTTCCTTTTTTGTTTGAACTAAAATAGTAGTTCCACGTGAAACAATTACCTGCCCATATAAATTAATAATACAGAAATATCACTCGGTGAAACTCCACTAATACGAGAAGCCTGTGAAATTGTAAGCGGACGAATCTTAGAAAGTTTCTGTCTAGCTTCAATAGAAATTGAATTAATCTTTTCGTAATCAAAATTTTCAGGAATCTTCATTTCTTCAAAACGAGTCAATTTACTTGCATTATTACGTTCTTTTTCAATATAACCTGAATATTTGACCTGAATTTCGGCTTGCTCTAAAATTTCCTGATCTAAATTATTATTTAAAACATATTCATTTACCTTCTCAAATTTCATCATATCGGCCAAATCTATCTGAGGACGAGTAAATATTTTAAACATTTTATCTCCCTGAGAAATTAAAGCAGTTTCTTTTGATTCTAAAATTGGATTGGCTTCCGCAATTGTAACACTTGTTTCTTTAAAGAAAGAAACCATTTTTTCAGATTCTTCGAATTTATATTCCATTCGTCTCAAACGAGCTTCAGAAGCAAGTCCTATTTTATAAGACATAGGTGTCAATCTGAAATCGGCATTATCCTGACGCAACAAAGTTCTGTATTCAGCACGGGAAGTAAACATCCTGTATGGCTCTTCAGTTCCCTTTGTAATTAAATCATCAATCAATACTCCAATATAGGCTTCATCTCTTTTCAAAATCAAAGGATCTTTTTCATTGATTTTCAAGTGAGCATTTATTCCGGCCATCAATCCCTGTGCAGCTGCTTCTTCATAACCTGTAGTTCCATTAATTTGTCCGGCAAAATACAAACCTTCTACCAATTTGGTTTCAAGAGTATGTTTAAGTTGCGTTGGCGGAAAATAATCATATTCGATAGCATAACCCGGACGGAAAAATTTTACTTTTTCAAAACCAGCTACAGAACGCAAAGCTTTGAACTGAACATCTTCGGGAAGTGAAGTTGAAAAACCATTTACATAAACTTCAACTGTATTCCATCCCTCCGGCTCAACAAAAAGCTGATGTCTTTCTTTATCAGCAAAGCGATTGATTTTATCTTCGATAGACGGACAGTATCTTGGTCCGATACTTTTTATACGACCATTGAACATTGGAGAACGATCAAAACCTTCTTTCAAAATATTGTGAACTTCCTGAGAAGTGTATGTCATAAAACAAGAACGTTGATGAATTAATGGTTTTGTTATGTCTGAATAAGAAAATTTATCCGGGTGGGCATCTCCTTTTTCTTCATTCATTTTTGAATAATCCAAAGAACGTCCATCAACACGAGGAGGTGTTCCTGTTTTCATTCTGCCCGATTCAAAACCTACTTTAACCAAATCTTCAGTGATTCCAAACGCAGCACTCTCTCCTGCTCTACCACCACCAAATTGTTTATCTCCAATATGAATCAATCCGTTCAAAAAAGTACCGTTTGTCAATACAACCGACTTAGAACGAATTTCAACTCCAAGCGAAGTTACAATTCCATGTACCTTTCCGTTTTCAATAATCAAACCTTTTACCATTTCCTGGTAAAAATCAAGATTAGGAGTTTGCTCCAACATCAATCTCCATTCTTCAGCAAAACGCATACGATCACTTTGAACACGAGGAGACCACATTGCAGGTCCTTTTGACTTATTCAACATCTTAAACTGAATTGCGGTCTTATCGGACACAATCCCCGAATAACCACCCAATGCATCAATTTCACGAACAATTTGACCTTTGGCAATTCCGCCCATTGCAGGATTACAAGACATCTGCGCAATATTCTGCAAACTCATTGTTACCAACAACGTTTTAGAACCTAAATTTGCGGCCGCTGCCGCGGCTTCAGAACCTGCATGACCAGCACCCACTACAATAACATCGTATAAATCTTGAAACACTTTTTTGTTTTTTAGTTTATTATCGTGTTCCACGTGGAACACGATTAGTATTCTTTTAAAATATGTTCCACGTGGAACGTAGTAATATTTTTATTATTTTTAATTATCGTTCCACGTGGAACATATTAATTTTTTCGTCTTCTTTAGAACGCATAATTACTTCGTCTTCTTCCAATTTATCTTTATAACCACAATAATGAAGAACTCCGTGAATTAATACTCTTTTTAATTCTTCATCAAAAGAAACCTTAAAATCATTTGCGTTATCACGAACACGTTCTACAGACACAAAAATATCACCATTTATTTCGTTACCAACAGTATAATCAAAACTAATAATATCTGTTAAAGTATCATGTTGTAAATATTCCATATTGATTTTATGAAGATATTCGTCATCACAAAATATATAATTAATTTCACCTAAACTTTTGTTTTCGGATTGAATAACCTTCAAAATCCAGTCTGAATAAACAACTTCATTATCCAAAATAAAGTCGGTTTCGTAATTAAAATTTATCATTGTTTTTTAAAATATTCTTGAACTTTGTTATTATAATTGGGGCGCAAAGGTAAGCTTTGTCTGTTTAAAATTTCTATACTATTTAAATATTCTTTTACCGAAGATGGAATAGTATTATTTTGATTAGAAAACTGTTTATTAGCAGTTTCCGATTGACGTCTTTCTTCCTGACCCTGCTCTTTAATGGCTTTTTCTAACTTCAATAATTCCTGTTGAATATTAACAGATTTTTGGAGTATTTCATTTTTAAATCCTTTATTCAATAACTGCTTTTCTAAATCTTTCATTTTATCTAAAGCAGATTGCCCATTACCGCCTAAACCTTTTTTATCTAATTCATTTTGCAAAGATTCACGCAATTGTTTTTGCTCTTTATAAATTTCCATAATTTCACCAGCATTACCTTCCCCATCTTCATTCATACCATCACCTTTTGAATCAGATTTACCATCTTTTCCTTCACCAGGTTTAGAACTTGGTTTCATTCCCTCTTTCATTTTTTGAGATAAACCTTCCTGCTTTTTAATAATATCAGACAATTGCATATCCTGACCTTGTCCTTTTTTGCCCTTACCCGATCCGCTTTGAGATAAAGACATTTGCATATTATTAAGAATATCACTTAAAATATCTGCCAATTTATTAGCCGCAGCAATAACATATCGCTGATGAGAAACACCTTTAGAAATCAAATTATCTACAAAAGAATCTAAAGCTTTATCTAAATTATATTGAACATTTCCAATCTCTTTTATAACTTTATCGCCAATTTTTGGGTTTCTAAGAGATAGGGCAAAAAGACTGTCATCTACATGCTGAAACTGTAATTTCAGATTTTGTTGAATTTTTAAGTTCTTATTAAACGAAGGAGAACTTTTGCCTGAACCTTGAAATTGTTTCATAAGATTTTCTTCTGAAAAAGAAAAAGAAAGTAAATTATCCAGCACCTGACGCAACATTGCAACATCCTCTTCCATTTGCTCTTTTTCGCCAGCTTTCATAGAATCATTCATTTCACTACTCATTTCCTTCATTTTTTTTGAAGCACTTTTTTGCTTTGGCTTCGCTTTTGAAGAATTATTATTTTGCAATTCTTCTTTAGCATTATTCAAATCAGAATCTATATTCTTTTGTTTTGAATCGGAATTTGGTAAATCTAATGGTGATTTTAATTCTTTATTTTCCTTTTTTAAATCATTTAATTCTTTCTTAATTTCATCGAATTCCTTGTTTATTTTATCTTGCTTTTCAACTGAATTTTCTTTACCACTATCTGATAATTTATCTTGCTTATCTGATAATTTATCTAATTTATCTGCAATTTGTTTTGTCTTTTCTTCAACATAAAACTTCTTAGTAAGTTCAACTAATTGTTCTAAACTCTTTACTTGATTTTTACTATTTTGTTTAAACTTGTCCATTTTATCAGACAATTCATCTTGCTTTAACTTTTCATTAAGTTCTTTTAATTCATCCAAAAGTTTCTTATTCTTTTCTATTTCTTTTTGAGAATTTTCAAGACGTTTTTGAAGTTCTTCTTTAAAATTATTCTTTTTATCGGTATTAAATTTTTCTAAATTTTCATTCAACTTACGAGAAAATTCTTTCATCATTTCGTCTTGTTCTTTTTGACGTTTAATGAAATCATCAATTTTTCGCTGATCATTAAACTCTAAAAAATCTTTCTCTTTAGTAATTTTTTGAAGTTTATTCAATTCAGATATTTGAGAATCTTGTCTCTTCAAAGACTTTTGTAAACCATTAATATTATTATTTTGTTCATTCAAAATTTGCTCTTGCTTTTCATCATCAGTAAATAATCTATCTGAAAAAACAGTTGACTTTGTACTTTTGAAATTATGTGGAGCATCATTATCAAAAACTTCAAAATAATAATTATAAACCACCCCTTGTTCCACGGGAAGCGCAGAAGGAAATGCAAAAACAAACTGATCGTAAACTCCTTTTGCAACAGGTAAATTTGCACGTTTTATCTTTGTTGGCATATCTTTAGGATAATAGGCAATCTGTAATTTTGAAATACCATAATCATCTGAAATTTTCCCGATTACAATGTTTTTTTCAGCCTTTAAACTGTCAGGAATAGCATTTACTTCAATAGAAGGATACTGATCTTTAATAACAGACAACTGATAAGATAATTTTTCAAAATTTTTAATCTTATTATTAGAAGTAATAATTTGATATTCAATATTTTGATTCACATTTTTAGATAATTCAAAACCATTATTTGATTTTAAAAAAGATAAATTCTGCGTATAATCAGAAAAAATAACCGTTTGAGTCGCTAATGCTTCTACTTTCCAGTTAACCTGAGTACCTTCCGGAATAATGGCATTACCGGAACCTTTAACTAATTCAGATTTTTTATTCAAATAAGGAGGAAAACGAAGTGTCATTTCAAAATTAGTAATAGAAGGAACAGCAACCACAGCCAACTGATACTCTTTTGAACTAATTCCATTGGCTTCCAAATGAAATGAAACTGAACTATTCGGTTTTTGAAAACGATATTCAAAATTACCGACTTTTGAAGATTCCATAAAATAACTTTCGCCATTAATAAAAATAACAGTGTTTTCAGGAATAACTTTTCCTACCGATTTTACTCTTAAAATAAAATCGTCTCCTTGTTGTGTTTGTAAATTTTTATTTAAAATCACAAACTGAAAAGGTGCAGGAGGTAAATATTGTTTTTCAAAATGTACTACTCTATCTAAACTTTGAGTAATAATTTTACTATTTCCGGAAAAAAAGAAAAGTATAAACAATATAACCGGGAAAACAGCCAGAGGCAAATATCTTTTGTTTTTTGAAAAATCGACAGCTTTTGTAAACGGAACAATACTTAAAGAATTAGCTTTTTGATTTATAGATGCAAGCAATAATTCAGATTGCAAAGGACTATTAACAAGTTGTAAAAAATTAGTCAACTTATCATCAACATCCGAAAAATGATTACCAATGATTTTTGAAGCTTGGTTATAATCAATTCCACTTTTGATTTTTAATAATTTAAAAAGAGGAAGTAAAATATATCTTACTAATAAAAAGAATTCAACCAGTATAAAAACAATAAAAAGAAGACTTCTTCCTCTTGGCTTTAACCAAAGAAAATGCTCAAAAAGAAGTATAAATAAGAAATATAAAAGACCAAGACCTATGAAAAACAGAGATCCTTTCAAGAGTTCGTTGGTATAATATTTCTTAATAAAATCTTCTAATTTCTGATAAATAACATTACTATTATCCAAAACTAAATTTGATTTATTTATAACTGATAAAAGTAATAATTTATATGATTCAATAAACAAATAAAAAAATCAAGTAAAAATCAATAATAGTATATTTGCAAACAAAAAATTATCAAAATGTCAAAACAAGTTAGAGTGCGTTTTGCACCAAGTCCAACCGGACCTTTACATATTGGAGGAGTTCGTACTGCCCTATTCAACTATTTGTTTGCTAAAAAAAATAACGGTGTATTTTATTTAAGAATTGAAGATACCGATCAAAATCGATTTGTTCCCGGAGCAGAAGAATATATTAGGGAAGCCTTAGAATGGTTAGGAATTTCTCCTGATGAAACTGTGGGTAAAAATGAAAAATTTGGACCTTACCGTCAAAGCGAAAGAAAAGAATTATACAGACAATATGCAGAACAACTTGTAAATTCAGGATATGCTTATTATGCATTTGACACTCCTGAATCTCTGGATTTACAAAGAAAACAACACGAAGAACAAGGACAAACCTTTATCTATAATCATCATAATCGCGAAAATCTGGATAATTCTTTGGCAATTTCGGCTGAAGAAACTCAAAAAAGACTTGACAATGGACAAGAACATGTAATTCGTTTTAAAACTCCGGTAAATGAAATGCTGCATTTACATGATATTATTCGTGGAGATGTAAAATTTGAAACAAATTTACTCGATGATAAAGTATTATTCAAAGGAGACGGAATGCCAACATATCATTTGGCCAATATTGTTGATGACCATTTAATGGAAACAACTCACGTAATTAGAGGTGAAGAATGGTTGCCGTCAATGCCTTTACACGTTATGCTGTACCGTGCTTTTGGTTGGGAAGCACCGGAATTTGCACATTTACCATTGATTTTGAAACCAATTGGAAACGGAAAATTATCAAAACGTGATGGAGATAAAATGGGATTCCCGGTATTTCCGTTGGAATGGAAAACAGAAGAAGGAATTTCTTCGGGTTACAGAGAAAAAGGATTTTTCCCTGAAGCAGTAATAAACTTCCTGGCTTTATTAGGATGGAATGATGGAACAGATAAAGAATTATTTTCTTTGGAAGAATTAGTACAATCTTTTGACTTAAAAAGAGTACATAAAGCCGGAGCTAAATTTGATCCGGAAAAAAATAAATGGTTTAATCATCAATATATTATCAAAAAAGACAACGAAACTTTGGCAAAAATGTTTGCTGATATAGTTGCTGAAAAAGAAATTTCTAAAAATTATTCATTTGAAGAAATTACTAAAATTGTTTCTTTGATCAAAGAAAGAGCTCATTTTGTATCTGAATTTTGGGATTTGAGTGATTACTTTTTTGTGGCTCCAACATTATATGATGAAAAAGCCAGAAAAAACTGGAAAGAAGAAACTCCTATTTTAATGAAAGAATTAATTTCTGTTTTAACTACTATTTCTGATTTTACTTCAGTAAATATTGAAACAATAGTAAAAAATTGGATGACAGAAAATGAAATAGGAATGGGTAAAATAATGCAACCTTTCCGTTTGAGTTTAGTAGGAGCACTCAAAGGTCCTCACCTATTTGACATAGTTGAACTAATAGGAAAAGAAGAAACTATTAAAAGACTTGAAAAAGCGATAAATACTTTATAAAAAATACAGATTTTTAAATTATTATAAAACTCCCAATATTTTGGGAGTTTTTTTATCATCTAACTTTACGTACATTAGTAAAATATTAATCTTAAACAAAAAATATGACTACATTAATTATTTCATCGTTGTTAATAGTATTTCTATTACTATCAACATTCTTTACGGTAAAACAACAAACATCTATTATAATAGAAAGGTTTGGAAAATTTCTAAGTGTAAGAAACTCAGGTTTACAATTAAAAGTTCCAATTATTGACAGAATTGCCGGACGTGTAAATTTAAAAATCCAACAATTAGATGTTATCATTGAAACAAAAACTAAAGACAATGTATTTGTGAAAATGAAAGTATCTGTTCAATTCAAAGTTATTCAGGATAAAGTATATGATGCATTCTATAAACTGGAATATCCACACGATCAAATTACAGCCTATGTTTTTGACGTTGTAAGAGCCGAAGTTCCTAAATTGAAGCTGGATGATGTTTTTGAAAGAAAAGACGATATAGCAATAGCTGTAAAGCGCGAATTAAACGAAGCTATGACCACTTATGGATATGATATTATCAACACTTTGGTAACAGATATAGATCCGGATATTCAGGTTAAAAATGCGATGAACAGAATTAATGCCGCAGACAGAGAAAAAACAGCTGCAGAATTTGAAGGAGAAAGTACAAGAATTAGAATTGTTGCAAAAGCAAAAGCCGAAGCCGAAAGTAAAAGACTTCAAGGACAGGGAATTGCCGATCAAAGAAGAGAAATTGCCAGAGGTTTGGTAGAAAGTGTTGAAGTCTTAAATAATGTTGGAATTAATTCTCAAGAAGCTTCAGCATTGATAGTTGTAACCCAACATTATGACACGTTACAAGCAATAGGTGCAGATACTAATTCAAATTTAATTTTATTACCCAATTCTCCACATGCCGGAAGCGAAATGTTAAACAATATGGTAGCTTCATTTAGTGCTTCAAATCAGGTAGGTGAAATGATGAAATTGAAAAACAGAAAAACAAAAACAGATATAAGAAAACAAGAAACACCACCTACTCAAGAAAATACAGAAAATGAATAAAAAAAGAGGCTTTAATTAGCCTCTTTTCTTTTGGTGAATAATTTAAATATAAATGGTACTATATTCATCAATATACTACTGGTACTGGCAATAATTTTTTCTTTAAAATAAGATATAATTTCAACAGAAATATCTAAAATAGAAATAGAATCTTTGGCTTTTTCAAAACTTAAAACCATTTTTTGATAACTAATTTCTTTTTCTAATTTAAGTATTTCTAATTCAAAATCAATAGCTTCAAAGGAAGTATATATTTTTTCAGACATAATTCTAATTTAAAAATATTTTAGAGAAACTTCTTAAAATTGGACCATCAACAATCTTTTTACTAAAAATAAAAATGAGAATGGTTACAATAAAATAAAAAATACCCACAATAAAAAATCCAAGAGAATAACTTTCAAGAGACTCACCAATAAACAAGGCTATTGCAACTGAAAAGAAAATAATCAATACAGAAAAAAATAAACCAACCAGAAAAATTTTTAAAATAAGAGCAACCGA
>PNRO01000034.1_pt1 | contig 41589 bp, 30 predicted proteins | sample 7248581 | NCBI WGS metagenome assembly PNRO01 (sample SAMN08278401, study PRJNA427962) | Gut metagenome, whole genome shotgun sequencing project. | isolation source: gut content | host: Eisenia fetida | place: India:Sub Himalayan Terai region of Darjeeling | collected 2013-11-18 | reverse complement strand
GCCGCCCTTTTCGGACGGCCTCATTTCTTAACCCAGCTTTATCGATTTTGTTTACAGGCACGAAATCCCGAAATTTCGGGGCCGCATTATCGAACCGCTACATATCCGAGCCATCTGGTTGGACTGAGGAGAATTTTCGTCGTTATCTAATTACTTAGCTCTAATTCCATGGGAATGTTGAATTTTTTGTTCTTTGTCCAATTTCCATTTGTTTCATTTAACCATGTATCAGTATTTTTCTTAGCTTTTATCAATATATATCCTAATCCATTAAGTTCTTCTTTATTCTTGTTTTGATAAGGTAAGGTCTCTAACGATACAAAAAAACCATCAGCAGGGACTGTTATGTTAAGTTCTGAAACGTCAATGGTTTGAATTCGGTCATATCCTTTTTCAATTTTGCAGACAATATTTTTATCGTATAAATAGTTTTTTGGCTCTCCTGTTTCTCCTACTGAATAAAACACAAGGTTTATAGAAAAATCATCCCTGTATAAATGTGTTCTTATTTTTACCTTTTTTAAAAATGGGGTTTGAATATATTCCTTTTTAGGAGGGAAATATTTGGCAATTAATTGAGCCCTATATTTCGGATTCGGGTAAAATGTTAGAATAGAAGCTAAATTTCCTTTAAGTTTACCGGTTTTGAAATTAAGTAAGTTTTGCTTTTTAATAATTCGTACTTCTGAGAGTTCAATTGCCTGAGGTTTTAGATAAATAGTATCAGAAATATCGTGTGCTGTTTTTTCTAGTTTTTCATATCCTACCGCAGAAAAAAACAATCGTTTTTTTGGGGATATATTATTTAAAATGAATTTTCCATCCTCATTAGTAAATGTACCTGTTTGCTCATCTTCTACTCCTATGTTTGCATAATGTATTGGAGCTTTGGTTTCATCATTTAAGACAATAGCTGATATCTGAGCAAGTAATGAGGTGCTATTGGTTAATAATAACATGATGATAATTTTTCTGTACATATTTTGAGTTTAAAATAAGATTTTGAGTTTGTTATTGACAATAAGAAAAAATAGATCCCCGTGGTCGCAATCTAATTCATATCTATTTCTAAAACTCATTAGTGATTTCCCTTTTAATATGATGTCCTGTTTTCTCCCCAAATTTATAGTTCCTGCTCATTTTTTGTTTTAAAAATACTAAAAAAAATACTGCAACTTCTGAATGTTGCAGTATTCGTTCTGATTTATTTTGTTTGTCGTCACGAGCTGGAAGCTCCCTGGAGCGAGGGACATTTGCGCAGTAGCTACACTTTGCAGCGGGGTTAATTACTTAACTCTAAATCAAACTATATTTTTATTTAAACAGGAAAGCTATATAGACAATTATAATTGCGAATACTAATTTATAAAGCATATCTACCCCTCTTTTTTTTAAATCAAATGGTTGCCCTTTTATGTTGGTAAACAGTGTTAAAACACCAAATAATATTATACTAACTCCATTAGAAACATACTTTAATAAACTACTGTCTGAAATTTTTGAGGGTAGGAACCAGAACAAAATAATTATTATTAAATATGGGATAAAAAAACTATTGACTTTGTTTTTGAATTCATAGATTGGTTTTATCATGTTTTTTATATTAAGATTATATACAATTTACTTTTTAAAGTAAAGAGATTTAAAATATTTTATTTGATAAAAAAATAAATTTGTTTTCCATATATCTGATTTTTGTATCAATCCCAATTGATATAATCGGATTCCGTCAATAAAATTTCTGTATATAAAATACATCAATAATCCTATTAAGAACTCAATTTTTTTATCATAATGAATTAATCCCAATAAGCCTAAAATGGGTAACAATATAGCAACGTAATAATTAAAAATGTTTTTCATAGTTTTTTTCTTAACGAGGTAGAATTTTTGTAGAATTACAATTTTTTACGGCACAGGCAATTGTAAAAGCAACAGCTGTTTGAGGGAAAAAAGCACTTGTAAGTCCTGCTACAACAGAAGTCCATCCGTGACCAACATAAACATCTGCGATACATTCCGCTACTCGTTGTCCGCATTGTGATACTGGTGGTCTAGTATCTGGTCTTGCAAATACGGTTTGCGTGTAAGTATTGAAAATTGTAGCTTGAATTAATGTACCATCTATTGATTCGATATTTAAAGATTTAATATTGGTTTCAGAATTTATAGTTCTATATATTATAGGTTCTGTAATCTCTCCCGTAGCGCTATTATAGCCAAAAGCTAAAGCATGATTTTCAGAATTTTGCACATCATAATCAATTGAATTAACGAAAATAACTTTATTGTTATCTCCTTTTACATTGACAAATGCAGCTTCATTAAAATTATATCCATTAACCATTTCGGCAGGAATGGACGATTTTAAAATATCTAAACTTGTATTGTCTGTAATCTTTGATGAAATTAGGAAATCTCCGGAATAAAATAAACATTCCCCAAACCCATTCAACATCACCAATACCCCAATATTTCCCGGAACGGCAGTAAGTTTGTTCACACTGGTGGTAGCTAATGTACTTAAATTACTTTTATCACTTACCAAAACAGAAGAACCGCAGCTGTCAGTTCCAAAAGTTTCCAAAGCACATGTCCACATTTCGGTAGCAGTAAGACCTGCACTAGTAGTGCTTTCAATCAATTTGCCGTTTTGTATCACCGTGCTAGGTGCAAAGGAGCTGTAAAAATACTTTAGTGCATCGGTATTTGCAGTAAGACCTTTGGCAGCAGCAAACTGGTTGCCGTAGTCTTTTAGCGGTTGGGTGTAATTTTGAATGAGGCTGTTTTGTGCCCATAAGGGGAGTGTTTGACTCCCATCTACAATCCCTCTTTTGTATTGGTCAAGAGTTATGCCTTGTGGGCAGTTGTAGGTTAGTGTATTATTTAATTCAATCGCAAAATTATTCATCATAATTCTGTGTTCTTCATCGCTCATGAGTGTTTGAGCGGAAACAGTACCGGAATATAAAACGATGGCCAACAGGCCGTATAGTATATTTTTCATAATGTTAAGTATATAAATTATTGTTTAATCTGAACTTGTTTCAGATTCTTAATTATTTACTTTGTCCGTAGCTTCTATTGTTTAATCAATTGAAACGAAGCAACGCCACTGCTGCCAGAAACTTTAGCTATATAACAGCCTGTTGTCAAGTCGGATAGGTTAATAAGATTGAATGAGTTGGCTCTCAAAGAGTTTTCATAAACCTTTGCTCCCAGTATATTGTACACCGTTACGGTATCGTATTCTTCTTTTATATTGGTCAGGTCAAAGTTAAAAATGTCTTTACTGGGGTTAGGATATACAGTAATGTTGCTTGAAAGTTGCTTTGTTTTGGCTGCCTTTCTTGAGTTTGCATTAGGGTCTGGTATATAAACCGTTGCAGTTGCTGTGTCGTATTTCTCCGGACAGCTATTCTGGGTTATTTTGTACACTACAGAATAAGTGCCATAAGGAGTACCTCGATGAACTTTTATTTTCCCATCAGCAGTCATTACAAAAGGGTAATAGTAGTTTGGATTAAGAGGAGGGTTTACAGAAACAATAGAAACATTGGCATTATAGGCCGAAACTGTATTTTCAAAAATAATAGAATCGTTATCGAATACAGATGGGGTATGATAATCGCCATTTGAGTCAAAACCAACCCCATCTATTATCGGTGAATAACTAAAGTCGTCATCAACCGCATCAATGGTAGTTTGTTTCATCACCAAAAAAGATTTTGTGATAGGGCATTGTCCTGTATTTGGGGTAAAAGTATGAACCCGTTCACCTTCACTTACTACACCGGGGTTCCAAGTACCTACTATGCCGTTGACAGAAGTGGTTGGTAATGTATAGTTTATTGTTCCGTTATTAATCATTGCTGTTTCATTAAAAACAGGAGTTGGTTTGACGGTAATGGTCATATTAACTTCTACGGCACATTGTCCGGGATAGGGGGTAAAAGTGTAAGTGGTGGTTGCCATATTATTGAACGCCGGAGACCAGATTCCGGAGATCCAGTTTGTAGAAGTCGTTGGCAAAGGATTTATAGTACTGCCTTGGCATACAGAATAATTAGGTATGTTGAAGGTAGGATAAAAGAAATTGCATTCTTGAAAAACAACTGTCTGTGGTACTGCTGTAGTATTCCACATGTTTATGGGATAATGATAAATACCCGGACTAATATCAAAATAATCTGAATTACTCATGGCTGACAAATAATTACCTCCATAATTTGGACTACGACTGATCAATATTTGATCATAGTCTTCAAAGTATTGTAATGATTTAAAAGCCGGATGTGAGAATGTAGGATAATCAAGAACATATATTCCGTATTCATTGATTGTTATTCTGTAAATTTCTCCTTCAGATGTTAAACAGTATAGATATTTGCCGTTTTTGGTTGAAAACTCCACACTGCGGGCTTGAGGCAAATTAGTGTCGGGGATTTGTGTTATCTCTCCTGTTCCGCAATTGAAAGTACCCAGAAAGGTATTGCCATTGAGGCTTCCACAGGCTATTCTCCTCTGGTTAGGGGCTATTTCTTCTTTTGTAATCTTTAAACTCATCGCTCTGTTAGTACCTTCAATTGGTAAGTCGAAATTTGAAACTTGCTCTATTCCTTGGTCGGTAACAAGATAAGAGGATAGTACATTCGCTACACCGTAATCAGAACTTGCTATAAGCCAGTAATTATAACCATCGGAGTGCAGGGTAGATGTCAGGGCATTTGCTCTGTTTGGTCCGGCATAATACTCTCCGCTTATATTTGGATATAGAGGAATATTTAATTGTATAATTCGTCCATAATAAGCATCTACTTCGCTATAATACATCCCCTGATTGTGTCCAAATCCTGCTCCCGTACCCAAATCATCTCCACTAAGAGTCACAATATAGTAATATCTATCCCATCCGGGTTTGGGAATAATGATGGTATTTTGAAGATAGGCCTCGTTTTGAAATCCGGCTTTAAGCTCGCTTGAAATCAATTCATAGTGATCATGGCTATAAAACCAAACATGGGTTCCATCGGTAACTAAAATCGGTGTTCTGTTTTCTCTGTTTTCATCGCATACAGAAACAAAGCCATTGTATTGGTCTGGCCAATAAGAAAAATTATAAATGGAATTATAGGGATAGCACTCAGATTGTAGCTCCCATGGTAGAGGTTGGGTATTTGGGTAGTCTAGATCTACCAATCCCGAAGACAAAAAGAACGTTCTGTTTCTTGGATCTTGTGCTAAAGTGGTGAGAATGCTAAATTGCAATAAACACATCAATAAAGTAATTTTTTTCATAAAAACAGCTTTTTAGAATTAGTAAATTTTCAGGTCATGTGAAGAGAATAAAGATTAATAATTTAAAGGTTGAAATGCTTTTGTTTTTCAAAAATATAAAATAAATACTGTTAAATAAAACTGAAAAAATATTTTATTTTAACTTTTTTATTAATATTTTATTTGCTTTGAAATGTTTATCAGGAATTCACAACTTATAATTCAACTTTTGCTCTAAACTAAAATTAGCCTAATTTTACAATCTTTGTGATTTCTTAAAATAACTAACAGCTGCGAAATGATTCTTTCCATTCAAGATATAATTCCACAAATTCAGGCGCAATTCAGGGGAATAAATCCCCAAGCGGTTGTCAATACTGTTTCTATCGACAGCCGGTCGTTGCAAAACGGAGAAACTACTTTGTTCTTTGCTTTGGTGGGGCCCAACAATGATGCGCACAATTATATAGCCGAATTGATAGAAAAAGGAGTTCAGAATTTTGTAGTTAGCCATATTCCTGAAAATTTATCGGGAAATGCCAATTTTTTGTTGGTAAACAATACTTTGCAGGCATTGCAACAGTTGGCAGCGCATTATCGCTCTCAGTTTCACTTTCCTATTTTTGGAATTACCGGAAGTAATGGAAAGACGATTGTTAAGGAATGGCTTAACTTTCTGTTAAATCCCGATTATAATATTATCCGAAGTCCCAAAAGTTATAATTCTCAGGTGGGAGTTCCGCTTTCTGTTTTCGGAATTACCGAAAAGCATAGTTTGGCAATTTTTGAAGCGGGGATTTCTACTCTGGAAGAAATGGAGAAATTAGAGAAAATTATCCGCCCGACAATTGGAATTCTGACCAATATTGGTTCTTCTCACGATGAAGGTTTCCCTGATTCGGAAACAAAAATTATCGAAAAACTCAAACTTTTTCAGAACGTAGAATTATTTATTTATAATAAAAATCCAAAAGTAGATGCGTTGATAAGCCCTGCAATCAATACTTTTTCTTGGAGTTTTGAAGACAAAAGTGCCGATGTTTTTATTTTCAGAAAAATGGCGGCAGATGCTACAATTCTGAAAGTGAAAACGAAAGCAGAAGAGTTTGAAGTTAAAATTCCTTTTCAGGACGATGCTTCGGTAGAAAATACCATTCCTTGTTTGATGACAATGCTTCATTTTGGATATGATTCCAAGATAATTTCTTCCAGAATGGCGATGCTTTTTCCGGTTGAAATGCGTCTGAAAGTCAAAAACGGAATCAATAATTCGACTTTAATAGATGATAGTTACAGTTCTGATTTTCAATCGCTGAAAATTGCGCTCGATTTTCTGGAAAGCCATAAACATCATAAAAAGAAAACTCTTATACTTTCGGATATTTTTCAGAGCGGACTTTCAAACGATGAACTTTATTCGAGAGTGGCAAAAATGGTTGTTGCCAATAAAATAAGCAGGTTAATTGGTATCGGAACCGTTATTTCAGGTTTTGCCGATTTGTTTTCCAATGGACTGTTTTTCAAAAACACTCAGGAATTTGTAGATACTTTTGATCAAATGAATTTTGGTAATGAAACCATTTTGATAAAAGGAGCCCGAATTTTTGAATTCGAAAAAATTGTGTTTTTGTTGGAAGAGAAGACGCATGAAACGGTTCTTGAAATTAATCTCAATGCACTGAGCCATAATCTGAATTATTTCAAATCGAAATTAAAACCCGAAACCAAACTGATGGTAATGGTGAAAGCTTTTGGTTACGGAAGCGGTGGTTTTGAAATTGCCCAGCTTCTTGAATATCACAAAGTAGATTATCTTGGAGTTGCCTTTGCCGATGAGGGAATTGCTTTGAAAACCGCCGGAATCAATCTGCCTATAATGGTTTTGAATCCCGAAACTACCAGTTTTGCCGCGATTATTCAGTACAATTTAGAGCCGGAGATTTACAGTCTCAAAGGGCTTAATGCTTTCCTGAAAATTGCGGAACAAAAAAACCTGAAAGAATATCCTATTCATATTAAACTAGATACGGGTATGCATCGTTTGGGTTTTGAAGCCGATAATGTTGATGAATTGATTGCGGTTTTAAAGGATAATCGTTCGGTAAAAGTGAAAAGTATATTATCGCACATGGCTACCAGTGACGATTTGTATTACAATGAATTTGCGCTTTCGCAGATTGCACTTTTTGAGGAACTGTCTTCCCGAATGATGAGGGAATTGAGTATAAATCCGATTCGGCATATATTAAATACCTCAGGAATAGAAAATTTTGTCGGGGCTCAATATGATATGGTGCGTTTGGGAATTGGATTGTACGGAATTTCAAACGATGCTACTGAACAGTTGAATCTTGAAAATGTAGGAACACTTAAATCGGTAATTTCCCAAATAAGAACCATTCAAAAAGGAGAAAGTGTAGGCTACGGTCGTCGTTTTATTGCCGAAAAAGAAACAAAAGTAGCTACGATTCCTATTGGTTATGCCGACGGTATTTCCCGCCATTGGGGCAATGGATTGGGTTTTGTTACTATCAAAGGTCAAAAAGCACCAATTGTTGGCAGTATTTGCATGGATATGCTCATGGCAGACATTAGTGAAATCAATTGCAAAGAAGGAGATCAGGCTATTATTTTTGGAAAGAATCCAACGGTGGTTTTTATGGCAAAAGCGTTGCACACGATTCCTTATGAAATTATGACCAGTATTTCGCAAAGGGTAAAAAGAATTTTTTACAGAGAATAATTGTCGGTTATAGTAATAAGTTTTTTATTTTTAACTAATCTGAAAAACAATTAATTATGGGAATGATATCTGAATTTAAGGAATTTGCCATGAAAGGCAATGTAGTCGATTTGGCTATTGGGGTTATAATTGGAGGTGCTTTTGGCAAAATTGTCAATTCACTGATTGAAGATATTATTACTCCTATTATTCTGAAACCGGCTCTCGACGCTGCCGGAGCTGAAAATATTGAGACCTGGGCACCCGGAGGAATGTTTATCGGAAAATTTATTTCGACCTCTATTTCTTTTGTGGTAATTGCCTTTGTTTTGTTTCTTATCATAAAAGGGATTAATGCAACAAAAAAGAAAAATGCAGAAGTTCCTGCTGCTCCTGCTGGGCCAACACAGGAAGAATTGCTTACACAAATAAGAGATTTACTTAAAAAAGATTAGTTTAAAACTTCTAAAAAGTATATTGTTACATTCTTAACAATATGTTATTTTTTAGAATCTGATAGTTTTTTATTAATACTTTTGTGGTCGAAAAATTGTTCAAAAAACTAATACATATATTATGAGAATTGCAGTAGTAGGTGCTACCGGAATGGTAGGAGAAGTTATGCTTCAGGTTTTAGCAGAAAGAAATTTTCCGGTAACGGAATTAATTCCGGTCGCTTCTGAGAAATCAGTTGGAAAAGAAATTGAATTCAGAGGAAATAAATACAAAGTAGTTGGATTACAAACGGCAGTTGATATGAAAGCGGATATTGCTTTGTTTTCGGCCGGTGGAGAAACTTCTATGGAATGGGCTCCTAAATTTGCCGCTGCCGGAACTACTGTAATCGACAATTCTTCGGCATGGAGAATGGATCCGACCAAAAAACTGATTGTTCCTGAAATCAACGCTTCTGAGTTGACTAAAGAAGACAAAATTATTGCAAATCCAAACTGTTCAACCATTCAAATGGTATTGACTTTGGCTCCATTGCACAGAAAATACAACATCAAGAGAGTAATTGTTTCTACTTACCAATCAATCACCGGAACTGGGGTTAAGGCGGTAAAACAATTGGAAAACGAATATGCAGGAATTCAAGGTGATATGGCTTACAAATATCCAATTCACAGAAATGCAATTCCACAATGTGATGTTTTTGAAGACAACGGTTACACAAAAGAGGAAATGAAATTGGTTAAAGAAACCAAGAAAATCCTTGGAGACAATAACGTGAAAGTTACTGCAACGGCTGTTCGTGTGCCAATCGTGGGCGGACATAGTGAAGCTGTAAACGTTGAGTTTGCTAACGATTTTGAAGTGAAAGATGTGAGAGAAATTCTTCACAACACTCCTGGAATTGTTTTGCAGGACAACAATGATACTTATACTTATCCGATGCCAATTTATGCACAAGGAAAAGATGATGTTTTTGTAGGAAGAATTCGTCGTGACGAAAGTCAGCCAAATACTTTAAATATGTGGATTGTTGCTGACAACCTTAGAAAAGGAGCTGCAACCAACACTGTTCAAATTGCTGAATATTTAGTAGCAAATAAATTGGTTTAAGTAAAACCAGAACAATAAAAACCCCGACATTTCTCGAGAAGTGTCGGGGTTTTTTGTTAATCTGAATTAGGCATTAGCCCACCGATTTCACGGATTAGAATTTGTAGGAATTTTTGAAATTCCATCTAACTCTATTTTAAGTTATTGAATATTAAAAGTAGAATTCATAATAATTCGTGTAATTCGCCAACCGGCTTTAGCCGGTAATCAGTGGAATTATTTTTCAACACAAAGTATATAAATTCGCGCATTCGTGGCAAAAAAATCAGCGTATCTGTGGCAAATATAGACAAGCTAGTAACTTTTTGTCAAAGTCATAAACGACATTTTCTTGAAATTTATGTTGAATTTTGCGGATCTTTGTGTTTCTCTGTGAAATAATTTTCTCCCGATTAATGTAAATTAAATATTAAAATTCATTCCCAATATTATATTCCTCCCCATGTTCGGAATACCGTCAACTTTAAGTCTTGACAGATGCGAAATATAGGTTTGGTTCAAAACATTGTTAGCATTCAGATTCAAATTAAAAATAGTTTTACCCAGATGAATTTCCCCGTTAACAGCAAGATTCAATAAATTATAACCAGCCGAAACAGTTTCAAAATCACTCACTTTCTTTTGGTCAAAATAGGTTTGAAGATTCACAGTTGCCATACCGTTTCTAAGCCAATTATTGATTTTGAATTCAGTTCTCAAGGTATTATTCCATTTTTTTGCGGGAATTAACGGTAGATTTTCTCCCGAAATCTTCTCACCGTTTACCATTTCAAAGCTACTTTCAATATGTAACCAATCCAATGGATGCGGATGAAAGTGAATTCCGGTTTCTCCGCCGTAAAGCCTTGCGTCGGCTTGAGTGTATTGATATACATTGTTTTCGTCAATCACCGTTCCTGTTGGAGAAATGAAAATATAATTGTTGATGTGATTGTAAAATCCATTGGCAAAAAACTCAAAATGGGTGTTTTTGTATTCCAAATTCAAATCGGTTTGCACGTTTTGTTCGTTATTCAGATTTGGATTTCCAATTTCATAACGGTTACTTCCTTCATGAACGCCGTTTGAAGTTAATTCAGCCAAGTTGGGAGCCCTGAATCCGGAAGCTGTATTAAGTCGAAACGTGAGTTTTTGAGCCAAATTTGTTTTGTATCCTGCTGATGCATTAATACTACTAAAGTTTCGGTCTAAAGCGCCAAAATAGCCTTCCTCTCCCACTATTCCGTGTTCCTGACTATTGATGTTTCTTTTGTCGAAACGAATTCCGGCCTGAATCACATTTGTATTCCAATCATAACGGGTAGTTCCATAAACTCCAAAATCATTTGTTTTAGCATTCGGAATCAGATATTCTTCTCCAAAATTGCCATTATCCTGGTTCATTCCCTGAAGACCGACAATTGTTTCCGAATTTCCCCAACGTGGCAAATGGTATTTCAAATCATAATTCAGCGTTTTCAATTTCATTTGAAGGATTGCCACATCACTGTCTTCAAATTCTTTTCGGTCATTAAAAATATAACCGATATTGGCATCCAATGATGAATTGTCGAAGTAAAAACTGTTGTTCCAACTCAATAAATGGTTCGTCACGCCTTGTTTTGGAAAAGTTGTTTTCTTGCTTTTTGATTGTGGCATTTCAGACAAATCACCATCAAATTCAGGAATTCCCAAATCGAGATTATTCAGGTTGTATCTCAAAATACTTGTTGTCTTGTCGTTGCTGTAACCAATGGCTGCCTTAAAATCATTCTCATTGTAACGAGAATTGGTAACTCTATCGCCAGTAGGAACTGAATAATCTGAATGAGTAGAATAACTTTCGCGAACCAAGAATTTCCAGTTTTCTCCCGAAGCTATCGCACCAATATTGGTGTTGCTTCCAAGAGTATTAGAAAATAATTTCTGACTGAAATCGGATTTGAAAGTGTTTTTCTCGGCAAACTTTTCAGGATTGAAATACAAAACTCCTCCCAAAGCATCGGAACCATACAAAAGCGAAGCCGGACCTTTGATGACTTCTACGCTTTCTACTCCAGAATCGTTCAATCCCAAACCATGTTCTTCTCCAAATTGTTGGTTTTCCAATCGAACTCCCTGAGAATAAACCAAAACACGGTTTCCGCTCAAACCGCGAATCACGGGTTTTCCAATAGATGCTCCGGTTGAAACCTGAGATAAACCGGGTAAATTGGCCAATCCTTCTATCAGTGTAGAAGCGCCTCGTTGTTGCATTGATTTTATGCTTTCGTGAGTTACTTTCATCACGTTTTGCGATTGCACTTTGTTGAAAGCGGTAGAAACTATGATTTCATCCAAATGAAATGCAGCATGTTCTAAAATGACATTGAGGGTGATTTTATTTTGATTAATGAAAATTGTCTTATTCTGAGTAGTAAAGTCATCAGCCGAAAATTGAATCGTCAGGCTTCCGCCAGGAATTTCCTGAATTTCGTATTTCCCGTTTTCGTCGGTTGTGGTTTTTTTGTCAGATTTGATGATTTCAACCAAAACATTTTTTAAAGGTTGATTTTCAGAATCGGTAACAGTTCCGCTAAGGCTGTTTTGTGCCTGAATTGTTGCAGAAATCAGCAAAATAATTGCAATAAGATATTTTTTCATGCTTATGAATGTATGTTTAAAATAGGAATTTCTTCTTAAAAAGTAAATTTTAAGAAGGTAAGGACATTAGATAAAACAGTACATGGCGGGAGGTCCGCGCAAAGAATATACAATATTGGTTTGGCTTGTAAAAACCTCAGTATTGCTGAAAAAATAAGGGATTTCCTGTTGAGGAAAGTGTAATGAAAAAGTATAATTATCAGAGGTTACAAAACTGCTGAAAGTGAAATCGCAGACAAAACAGTGATCGGAATCATGAACCTGAGTGGAGGAATTTTTTTCGAATTCAGAATAATGATGAGCCGATTTTTCTTCTGAAAAAGTTTTAGAAATATGTTCATAAGAATGCAGCGACTGAAACAATATTGCAAACAATACTGTAATCGCCATAAAAGCAGACTGTATGATTTTTCTTTTACTCATTCGTTTGCAAATGTATGGAAAATTCAAAAATAGTTTAAAACTATGCACTTTAGTGCATTTTGCTTTCAGTTTCTAAAAATTTTCAGCCACTGATTAAACAGATTCACACAGATTAATCAGTGCTAATCTTGATCCCGAAATTTCGGGAAGTGGCAAAAAAATAAATATTCCAATCATGCAGACTTTCAGTCTGCTAATCAAACCTATGGACTTTAAGTCCATGGTTTAGTTGATTGATGTTAATTTTAAAAGAGCTGTTTTAGTAATCAAAATGTATTTTAATATTATTTCTTATCAGAAATAAATGTTGTTGTAAAATTTATACTTTTACAATGCTTAAAAAAAGTGCTCTTTGTTAATGTGAAAAGAGCAAGAAAAACCCTTTTGAACCAGACAAAAACGGAATAAATATGAAAAAGAAATTAGAATCGGAATTAATAAGCATTGCGCATAGAATTCTGAAACTTAAAGGAAAATCAGAATTGCAACAATTGCATTCAGAAACTCAGAAACTGTACGAAAAATTGTCTGTTCTTCGTTTTATTGAAGAGCAGTTTCAGGATATAAAGCCAACTATTGGCCAGGTTGAAATGGAACAAAAAGTAGAAACTGCTTTTAATGAAATTTCATCAAATTATAATATGCCCGAGGTTTCGTCGGATTTTCAGAAAGAAATAATTTCTTCTGAAATAGTACCCACTCCGATAAATGAAAATATTCATTCAGAGGAGGAAGAAGAGGAAGAAATTTCAGATCTTCCGGAAATTGGAATCGAATCAATTCCCGAAATGACACCTCCTTCAATTGTTGAAATTGGTGAGGAAGAAACACCTTTAGAACCGGAAACTGAACCAGAGGAAGAATCAGAAGAGGAATTGAAATCAGATGTTCAATCGCCAAATGTTTCCGCACCTGTTCAGATTTCATTAGAAGATTTACTAGGTAATTCGTTTACAGAACCAGTATTTGAACGTGTAGAAAAATTCTCAACGGAAATCTTGCCTTCAGAGCCAGAAGTGAATCACGAACCTGTAGTTGCTGAAAATGTGGTTGAAGTTATTGAACCTGTTGCAGAAATTGTTGAATCAGAACCAATAGTTATTGAGTCTCCGGTTGAATCTCAACCTGAAATTGAGATTTCGCCTGTTGTTCCAATGAATGAAAAAGCACAAAAAACAATTACTTTCGGTTTGAATGATAAAATCGGTTTCGAGAAAAATCTTTTTGGCGGAAGCAGTGAAGAAATGAATCGCGTGGTTTCTCAGGTCAGTACTTTTGATACTTTTGATGAAGTGGTTGTTTTTATTGAAGAAATGGTGAAGCCGGATTACCACAATTGGGAAGGTAAAGAAGTATATGCCGAAAGATTTATGGACATCATTGCTAAGAAGTTTGAATAAACCGAATAAATTTGCCAATAAATAATTAACACGAATTATGCTCGTGATTTTAACCGCAATCCCGAAATTTCGGGAGCAAGGCTTTCCTTTTTAAGTTGAGTTTTATGTATGCAAAGCTTCGCGTGCTTAAACTTACATAAAGGGAAATATTTTTAATAATATTGCGTCCCTTGCGGTTATTTTTAAAAAGGCAGGATAGAATTCGTGTCCCATTTTTAAACTTATGTCTAAATTATATATAGTTCCCACGCCAATTGGCAATCTTGAAGATATGACTTTCAGAGCCATTCGTGTTTTGAAAGAAGTCGATTTGATTTTGGCCGAAGACACGCGTACCAGCGGAAAATTGTTGAAACATTTCGAGATTTCCACGCACATGCACAGTCATCACATGCACAACGAACACAAAACTGTTGAAAATCTGATTACGAGATTAAAGGCTGGCGAGAATATCGCTTTGATTTCCGATGCAGGAACACCTGCAATTTCCGATCCCGGATTTTTGCTTACCCGTGCCTGTGTCGAAAACGGAATTGCTGTTGAATGTCTTCCCGGAGCGACTGCTTTTGTGCCGGCTTTGGTCAACAGTGGTTTGCCAAACGATAAATTCGTTTTTGAAGGATTTATGCCTGAAAAGAAAGGTCGTCAAACCCGATTTTTGGCATTGGCCGAAGAAACTCGCACTATGATTTTCTACGTTTCTCCTCATAAATTGGTTAAAACACTTGCTGAATATGTTCAATATTTTGGAGCTGATAGACCAGTTTCGGTTTCAAGGGAATTGTCAAAACTGCACGAAGAAACCATCCGCGGAACTGCCGAAGAAGTGTTGAAACATTTTGAAGCAAAACCTCCAAAAGGTGAAATTGTAGTGGTAGTGGGAGGAAAGCCGGTGACAAAAAATAAAATTCAATAGAAATAACAATTTCAAATATTAACAGAATGAATACCATTACTCCTTTTTTAGAAAAACTAAGACAAACTCCACAAAATATAGTTTTTGCCGATACCATTGCGGTAATTGAAGCTAATTATAACTTTACTCCAACAGCTTTTCAAAATGGGGAGCAACATAATGCAGCAGGAGAAAATTCAGGTTCTTGTAAGTTGTTTTCTTTTGCGAAACTTCAAAATCTGACTCAGGAAGAAACTTTGGCTTGCTTTGGACCAATTTATTTTGATGAGGTTTTGAAAGATCCTAATGGAACGAATCATCAAAACATCCGCAACTTCATGAAAACCGGTTGGGACGGAATCCGTTTTGAAGGAGAAGCTTTGGCTGTTAAATAGTTTTTGACCAAATATCTTTATTAGAATTTAACCGCAATCCCGAAATTTCGGGAGCAAGGTCTTTTCTTTTGATTGGTAATTTTTAAGTTCGCAAAGACTCTTTGCGAACTTAAAATGTCATGTTTTGAATATTCTTTGCGCACCTTGCGTTTAATTTGAAGTTAGTTTGTTTAAAAAGAAATATTTACATTTTTTTGTTTTTGTGCCAAATTGAGTTCTGATACAACTTCTTTTCCTATTTTTGCGGCAAAATTCAATCAATGCATTATTTAAAACGGTATCGCAAACTCATTACATTTTTCGCTTTTTTTACAGTTGTTTTTCTTACAATTTCCTATCAATTACTGAGTCCGAAAAAGACATTGCCGGTTAAGAATCCTGCGGATGTGAATCCTGAATTGGTAGATTCTACCGTTCAATATGTGAGTAAATATCACACTATAGCCGATTTTTCGTTTACGAATCAAAACGGAAAAACAATTACCCAAAAAGATTATGAAGGCAAGATTTATGTTGCTGATTTTTTCTTTACAACCTGCCAGACTATTTGCCCAAAAATGACAACTAATATGGTTGAGGTTCAGAAAGCTTTCGCCAAAAACCAAAAAGTGATGTTGCTTTCTTATTCGGTTTTGCCCGATCAGGACAGCGTGCCGGTTTTGAAAATATATGCACTTGAAAAAGGAGTGATTGATGGTAAGTGGAATTTGGTTACCGGTGATAAGAAGGCAATTTACGGCATTGCCCGAAAATCGTATTTGGCGGTAAAAACATCCAATATTGCCGAAATGTACGATATGGTTCATACAGAAAATTTTGTTTTGGTCGATACCAAAAAACGTATCAGGGGTTTTTATGATGGTACAAATAAAGAGGAAATTCAAAGACTTATTGAGGATATTAATTTCCTGTGTAACGAAGAATGAGATTGACTTTTACACAAGTTCTTAAAAAATGATAAAAGTTCAGGCGGATTAGGTTTATAATGTTTAATTTTGCAATCTTAATTCAATCTAAATAAGCTTTGGTAACTACTGTACATTCTCTGAAAAAAGGTCAAAAAGCAATTATAACGGATTTTGATATAGAAGCTGTTCCCTTGAAATTACTGGAAATGGGCTGTCTTCCGGGCAATGAAATTCAGTTGCTTCAAATTGCGCCTTTTGGAGATCCTTTGTATTTGGATGTAAATGGTTCGCATCTTGCCATAAGAGTGGAGACTGCCAAAGAAATAAAAGTTGAAATAATTAAGGATAACCAATAATGAGTGGTCAAAGTATCAATGTTGCACTGATAGGCAACCCTAATGTCGGTAAAACTTCTGTTTTCAATCAACTTACCGGTTTGAATCAACAAGTGGGGAATTATCCCGGAATTACGGTTGACAAAAAGATAGGTTTCTGCAAATTACCTCAAAACATTAAAGCCAACATACTCGATTTACCGGGAACTTACAGCCTGAATGCCTGTTCTATAGACGAAAATGTAGTTATTGAGTTGATGCTCAATAAAAACGATAAGTTATATCCCGATGTTATTTTGGTCGTTACCGATGTTGAAAACCTAAAACGAAATCTACTCTTATTTACCCAAATAAAAGATCTTGAACTTCCGACAATTCTGGTCATAAACATGGCCGACAGGATGAAATTAAAAGGAATTTCACTCGACATTCCGTATCTTGAAGAACATCTTAAAACCAAGATTGCGCTTATAAGTTCAAGACAGGGAACAGGAATTGAAGAATTGAAAAACCTGATTGTTCAATACAAACATATTTCAAATGAACCTTGTTTGAATGCTTCGAGTATCGATCCTGACTATTTTAATAATCTTAGAAAAGCATTTCCAAACCAACTTTTATATAAATTGTGGTTGGTTATTACTCAGGATGTTAATTTTTTAAATCTGGAGCGAAACGAAATAAGAAGCTCGTTTACCAAATCGCATTCCGATTTGAAACGTTTACAGCAAAAAGAAACAATCAAACGTTATCAGTTTATAAACGATGTTCTTAAAGAAGGTTTGAAAGTTGATTCGAGTAAAGCTACTGATGTTAGAGCAAAATTGGATCGAATTCTTACTCACAAAGTGGGTGGTTTCTTTATTTTCTTTGCTATTTTGTTTGTAATATTTCAGGCAATTTTCCATTGGTCCGAAATTCCGATGGATTTTATCGATAGTACTTTTGCGTCTTTGAGTGCCTGGACAGCCAATAATTTGCCTGCCGGAACTTTTACAAATTTAGTTTCACAAGGAATCATTCCCGGAATAGGAGGGATTCTGATATTTATTCCGCAAATTGCTTTTTTGTTTTTGTTTATTTCCATTTTGGAAGAAAGCGGTTATATGAGTCGTGTGGTTTTTTTGATGGATAAAATAATGCGAAGGTTTGGATTATCAGGAAAAAGTGTTGTTCCGTTGATTTCAGGAACTGCCTGCGCCATTCCTGCGATTATGGCTACCCGAAACATTGAAAACTGGAAAGAGCGTTTAATTACTATTTTGGTAACGCCTTTCACTACCTGTTCTGCAAGGCTTCCGGTTTATGCAATTATTATTGCATTGGTTATTCCGGATAAAACCGTGTTTGGAATCATTAATTTGCAAGGTATTACTTTGATGTTGCTATATCTTTTAGGTTTCGGAATGGCGATTTTTTCGGCTTATATTCTGAATAAAATTTTGAAATTATCAGGTAAAACATTTTTTATAGTCGAAATGCCGAATTATAAATTGCCATTATTCAAGAATGTGGCGATTAATGTGGTTGAAAAGACAAAAGCCTTTGTTTTTGGGGCCGGAAAAATTATTTTGGCAATCTCTGTGGTGCTTTGGTTTTTAGCATCTTACGGTCCCGGAAAAACGTTTGAAAACGCAGAAAGTAATATTGTGGCTCAAACACAAAATGAGCAATTAACATCTGTAGAATTTGAAAATAAAGTAGCAGCTTACAAACTCGAAAATTCGTATATAGGTGTAATGGGAAAATCTATTGAGCCGTTGATTTCTCCTTTGGGTTACGACTGGAAAATAGGAGTTGCCATCATCAGTTCATTCGCCGCCAGAGAAGTGTTTGTGGGTACTTTGGCAACAATCTACAGTGTTGGCGGAAGCGATAATGAGGCAACTATCAAAAATAAAATGGCCGCAGAGGTAAATACGGTTACCGGAAAGAAGATATTCAACCTCAGTTCCGGGATTTCTTTATTACTTTTTTATGCTTTTGCGATGCAATGTGCCAGTACGATTGCTGTTACTAAAAAAGAGACGAATAGCTGGAAATGGGCTTTTGGCCAGTTAATTACCATGAGTACCTTTGCTTATTTGGTGGCTTTGATTGCATATCAAATTTTAAAATAAACAATATGTTTCAGGAAATATTGGCTTTTATTACTCTCGCAATTGCAGTTTCTTTTCTGATTCGTAAATTCTTTTGGAAGAAAAAGAAAAAATCTGACAAGAGTTGCGGAAGTGATGATTGTGGGTGTAATAACTAAACCAACTTCACAAAAAGATTACTCGCGATTTTGTTAGAAATGGTGATTTCTGTTTCATCAACTTTGATTTTTAAAGACAAATCGAAGCTTTCTTTCCCAAGAATTTCAATACTGGATCCCAACGCAATTTTCTGCTTATCAAGATATTTAAGAAATTCGGCCGAAGTGTCTTTTACTCCTACACAAATTCCTTTTTGGTTTTCAGCCAGATCTGAAAGAAGTTGTTTTTCTATTTTTTTGATTTGTCCAAGAGCGTCAGGAATTGGGTCTCCGTGCGGATCTTCAGTCGGGAAATCAAGAAATTCATCCAATTTATTGATAAGTTTTTCCGATTTGATGTGTTCCAATTGTTCGGCTACATCGTGTACTTCATCCCATGAAAAATCCAGTTTTTCGACTAAAAAAACTTCCCAAAGGCGATGTTTTCTCACAATCATTTTAGCGCTTAAAAGACCTTTTTCTGTTAAGGAAACACCTTGGTATTTTTTATAGTTTACTAAATCTTTTTCTGCCAATTTTTTAAGCATATCGGTTACCGACGATGCTTTGGTATCCATTATTTCAGCAATAGCGTTGGTGCTGATTCCGGAATCAGAAATAGTTGTGAGATGGTATATGGCTTTTAGGTAATTTTCTTCTGAAAAAGTCATTTGGATTTAGGATTTAGGATGTGAGACTTCTGATTTCTGATTTCTAATTTTTACAATTGCCTATTGCTTTTAACAATATACAACGGAATCGAAATTTTATGACGCAGTTTATCGACTGTTGTTCCAAGAATTAAATCCTTGATTCCTTTGTGTCCGTGCGTTCCCATTACTAAAATATCATAATTGTTTTCGTTTATAATTTCAGGAATCACTTTGTGAGGTTTTCCAAATCCGAGTTTTGTTACCACTTTGTATCCTTTTTCCGAAAGCATTTGCTGATATTCATTCAGTAATTTTTCGTCTATGATGGTTTCGTGGTCGTCAGTGTTTTCACCATAAATCATGGCACCAACGGTTTCTACTATGTGAATTAAGGTGTATTTTGCTTCAATCCCGCCTAATTCAAAAGCACTGTTAAGAGCAATTTCATCGGCTTCAGAAAAATCGACCGAAACTGCAATATTTTTCTTGTTCTGGTTTCCTGATTCAGAAAATTTAAGTTTAAGATTGTGTGGGGAATGATTCAGAATATCAATTTTCGATTTTGTAAAAAATGGTTTAAAAATGATGTAAAGCAGTAGAATCAGGAAGCCAATACTTATTGGAACTATGGTTGACCAAATCCAGACAGGATTTTCAGAAGCACGTATGAAACCTTTTATTTCTTCAAAAACCATTTTTCCATTCAGAGAAACAATAATTATGGCGATAATCCAGGAAGCGATTTTGGTTTTTGTGCCAATGTGAAATCCTTTCATTTTTGTTTTATCGCTCACAAAATGTATCAACGGAATGATCGCAAATCCAAGTTGCAAACTCAGAATTACCTGACTCAAAATCAGTAATTTTCCCGTAACACCTTCGCCAAAAATAGAGATAACCACAACAGCAGGGACAATTGCGATTAGTCTCGTAATTATTCGGCGAACCCAAGGCTGAATACGTAAATTCAAATAGCCTTCCATTACGATTTGTCCGGCTAATGTTCCGGTTATTGTTGAACTTTGTCCTGCGGCAATTAAAGCAATGGCGAATAAAGTAGGAGCCCATTTACTTCCTAAAATAGGTTCTAAAAAACGATGTGCATCCTGAATTTCGGCAACATTGTACATTCCGACTTTGTAAAAAGTAGCCGCCGCCAAAATCAGAATGGCTGCATTTACAAAAAAAGCCAGATTCAGAGCAATGGCCGAATCAATAAAATTGTATTTAATAGCCTGTTTAATTCCTTGCGGACTTCTGTCGAATTTTCGGGTTTGAACCAAAGATGAATGCAGATAAAGGTTATGAGGCATTACGGTAGCACCAATGATTCCTATGGCGATATACAAGGCAGATTCATTCGGAATAGATGGAATCAATCCGGCAGCAATTTTGCCAAGTTCAGGTTGGGCAAAAATCATTTCGAATACAAAGGAAACCCCAATGATAGCAACCAAAACTATGATGAAAGCTTCCATTTTTCGGATGCCTTTATTTATCAGAAAAAGAAGTAAAAAAGTATCTAAAACCGTTATCAATACACCTTCAAGCAACGGAATATCAAATAATAGGTTAATACCTATGGCCATTCCCAAAACTTCGGCTAAATCGCAGGCGGCAATGGCAATTTCTGCCAAAAAATAAAGGATATAATTGATGAATGGTGAATAGGTTTCGCGCGATGCCTGAGCCAAATCTCTTTGGGTAACAATTCCCAAGCGGGCACTCAAACTTTGAAGAAGCAATGCCATGATGTTACTCATAAGTAAAACCCAAATTAGAGTGTAGCCAAATTGACTCCCACCCGCAATATCGGTGGCCCAGTTTCCCGGATCCATATAACCTACACTGATTAAATAGGCAGGTCCGAAAAAAGCTAATATTTTTCGGAAAGCAGATTTTTTGTTGTGAGTATGAACCGATTCGTGAACTTCTTCTAATGATTTAGCCATTCTTAAATTACAATTTTGAGCAAATGTAATTAAATTTTATTCGTTTTGTAAAATTATATATTTAGATTTGTCTAAAAATATAATTTAATTAAATCTAAAAATAGTTTTAATGAAACAGATCATGCTGTTGTTTAGTCTTTTATTTCAATGTGTTTTAATGGGACAAACCACTATTGAGGGAACCATTACTGCCAATGGTCGTCCTTTGTCTAAGGCGAGAGTGGTTTTGATGAATTTGAAAAAGTCATCGTTAAGTGATAATGAAGGAAAATATTTGTTTGAAAAAATACCTTTTGGTAGCTATGAATTGAAGGTTTCCTACCCGGATTTACTGTCTCAGACTAAACAAATCACAGTAAATGATACAACCAAGATAGTATTGAATTTTGATTTAAAAAATGATGCTGCTCTGGATGAAGTAGTTGTTTCCGGGACTTTAAAATCCGTAAGAAGGCTTGAAAGTCCTATTCCGGTTGAGGTTTATAAACCTACATTTTTCAAGAAAAATCCAACAGCTAATATTTTTGATGCTTTACAAACCTGCAACGGTGTTCGTCCGCAGCTCAATTGTAATATTTGTAATACCGGAGATATTCATATCAATGGTTTGGAAGGTCCTTATACTTTAGTTTTGATTGACGGAATGCCGATAGTAAGCGGTCTTTCAACGGTTTATGGTTTGTCTGGAATTCCGAATTCTTTAATAGAAAGAGTTGAAATCGTGAAAGGTCCGGCTTCTTCGTTATACGGAAGTGAAGCTGTGGGAGGTTTGATTAATATTATTACTAAAAACCCAAAAGGTGCTCCTGCATTGTCAGCAGATGTTTTTGTTACAGGTTGGGGAGAAATTAATACAGATTTGGGATTCAAGGCAAATATCAAAGAAAAAGCTTCGGTACTTACAGGTGTCAATTATTTTAAATACGGAAATCCGATAGATAATAATCACGATAATTTTACCGATTTGACTTTGCAGGACAGGATTTCTGTTTTTCAGAAATGGAATTTCAACAGAAAGAATGATAAAGTATTTTCTATGGCAGGCCGTTATTTTTATGAAGACCGTTGGGGAGGAGAAATGCAATGGGAGAAAAAACACAGGGGAGGAGATGAGGTTTATGGCGAAAGTATTTATACCAAAAGATGGGAATTGTTAGGAGCTTATGAACTTCCGGTTTCCGAGAAAATGTTGTTTACTTTTTCATATACCGATCACGACCAAAATTCCGTTTACGGAAAGATTCCGTTTTTGGCAAAACAACGAATTGGTTTTGGTCAGTTGACTTGGGATAAAAAGATAAATCGACACGATTTACTTGCCGGAACAGCTGTTCGTTATCAGTTTTATAACGATAATACTCCCGCTACACTTACTGAAGATATTAGTTGGATTCCAAGTCTTTTTCTTCAGGATGAAATTCATTTGGCAGAAAAACACAATTTATTGTTGGGTGCACGCTATGATTACAACAATCGTCACGGGAATATTTTTACGCCCCGATTGGCTTATAAATGGAAAATAGATTATAAGAATATACTTAGATTTAACGCAGGAACAGGTTTCAGGGTTGTGAATCTTTTTACCGAGGAACATGCAGCTTTGACAGGTTCAAGAGAAGTTTTGGTTTTGGAAGACCTGCAACCGGAACGTTCTTATAATGTCAATCTTAATTACATGAAAAAAATGTATGCCGAAAACGGTAATTTCGTAGGACTTGAAGGTTCTGCCTGGTACACTTATTTTCAGAATTCTATTGTTCCGGATTATGATACGAATCCGAATCAGATTATTTATAAAAATCTCGACGGACATGCAGTAACCAAAGGTGTTAGTTTAAATGCGGATGTTGTTTTTAGAAATGGATTGAAAATGATAATGGGAGCGACTTATATGGATGTGTCGAAAACTGAAAATAACGTTACAACGAGACAGATTTTGACTGAAAAATTCTCCGGAACCTGGACAATTTCATATAGGATTCCAAAGGTGTATTTAGATATTGATTATACAGGAAATGTTTACGGACCCATGCGTTTGCCGCTTTTGGGTGATTTAGATCCAAGAAAGGAATATTCGCCAGTTTGGAGTATTCAGAATATTCAGCTTACTTTCTCAAAAATCAAAGGATTAGAGATTTATGGGGGAGTGAAAAATTTACTGAACTGGACACCCAATAAAGGAAATCCATTTATAATTGCTCGTGCGAATGACCCTTTTGATAAAAACGTGCAATATGATTCCAATGGAAATGTGTTGGCAACTCCTGATAATCCGTATGCTTTGACTTTTGATCCTACTTATGTTTATGGACCGAATCAGGGAATAAGAGGTTTTTTAGGGATGAGATATACGGTTTTTTAAGTCGAAAGTTGAAAAAAATACCGGATAACATAGACTTTTGGAAACGTATTATTATTCCGGCTTTTCAATTGTTAAATATCTGATAATGTTGCCAGTGACTAAATTAAGGAAAAGAAAAGTTATAAAAGCCATCATACGAACAATTTCTGTAGTTTTAGCTAATGTGTCTTGGTTTTTCTTAAAATGATACAATAGCATTTTTCAGTTATTCAAAAATATACAATCTTTATGATTTCTTTAATTCCTAAAATTAGAATTCTGATTATCTTTGTGTCGGATTCAGAAATCTGAACTCATAATTCAAAAATCTAAAACAAAAAATATGTATCCAGAAGAAATGGTAAAACCAATGCAGGCTGAATTGACAGATGCCGGTTTTCAATCCTTAAATACTGCCGAAGCTGTTGAAACGGCTATAACAAAAGTAGGAACTACTTTCGTGGTAATTAATTCGGTTTGTGGTTGTGCTGCAAGAAATGCACGTCCGGGAGCTAAAATGAGTTTAGAAAATACTAAAACTCCTGATAATCTTATCACTGTTTTTGCAGGTGTCGATAAAGAAGCGGTTGAGACTGCAAGAAAACACATGTTTCCATTCCCTCCATCATCACCATCTATGGCGTTGTTCAAAAACGGAGAGTTGGTACACATCTTAGAACGTCATCATATTGAAGGTCGTCCTGCTGAAACTATTGCAGAAAATCTTAAAGACGCTTTCAACGAATACTGCTAATATTCAGAGAATTTTCTCCTATAATTTACAAACAGGCTGGCCAAATGGTTAGCCTGTTTTTTTTTGATTAAGTAGATTAATCTGTGAAAAATCGGTTTAATCCGTAAAATCGTTGGTCTATTTCCTGAAACCCGAAATTTCGGAATGTGGCAAAAATAAATAAATATTCTAACCGAGCAGACTTTCAGTCTGTCAATCAAACCTATGGATTTCAAGTTTATAGGAGTTGTTTAGTTTTTTTAAGACAATATGTAAACAAAATATAACCAACTCATTTTAAGATATTAACAGCAAATAAAACTGATAAAGTGAAATGTTTTTCATATTTTCTCTTTTTTATTGGTAATTCTTTTATATTTTTAAAGTTTATCGTTACATATATTTACTTGTTTTTTACTTTGGAGATTAGAAGAGTTAGAAACGCAGGATTTCCTGCTTGGTATTTCCTAATTCCTATTGTAAATTCGATTTTTGCATGTTTTTGAGAGAAAAAAACTATAGACAGATAAAATAAAAACAATTCATGATAACAAAAACACCTAATAAAATAAAGCTAGTCATCCTATTGATTTTAATATCGCAGGTATGTGAATTATTGGATGACTATCTCCGTGACAACATCTCTTTACCAATTGGAAGCAATTTTATAGTAATTACTTTACCGTTCTATATGTTTTTAGCTTATAATATTATTAATAGGCAAAAATGGGCTCGAATTATTTTATTAATCTGTTATTCCGTGGAAATACTTCTTTTCATTCGCAGTTTATACAAAGTAGGTTTTGAAATAATGTCTTTAGGTGATGTCAGAATAATGATTATTTCGATACTAAAACAAATTCTTCAAGTATCTGCTTTAATTATTTTATTTAGTGGTGCATCTAAAAAGTGGTTTAATATAGAGAGTGATGAACCGCCCGGAACAATAAAAAATTTCCTTTAATTTGAGTTAAAAATAAAAATTATTGTATTTACAAACAGGCTGGCCAAATGGTTAGCCTGTTTTTTTGATTAAGTAGATTTAATCTGTGTAAAATCAGTTTAATCCGTAAAATCGATGACCTGTTTTCTGAAATCAAGGATGAGATATTTTGTTTAGTCAGTTTAAAAGTTAAAAAACATAAAATAAGTGCTCTTTTATGTTTAAAAACAGTGTTTTTTTGTAATGATGTTAAATTCAAAGGGGTGCTTTTGTTTTTTATTTAATTTTAATGAGTTCTTAATTTTTAAAATAAAACTAAAATAAAACAATAAAATGGCATCTCAACATTTAACAGATCTTGAAATCGCGCAAAGCGCAAACATCAGACACATTAACGAAATTGCAGCTAAACTAAATGTAAGTCAGGATGATCTTGAATATTACGGCAAATACAAAGCAAAACTGCCTCTTTCGTTGATTAACGAATCTAAAGTAGAAAACAGCAATTTGATTTTAGTTTCGGCAATCAATCCAACGCCTGCGGGAGAAGGGAAAACGACAGTTTCTATTGGATTAACTGACGGATTGAATAAAATAGGAAAAAAGGCTATGGTAGTGCTTCGTGAGCCTTCGCTTGGACCTGTTTTCGGAATAAAAGGAGGAGCTGCCGGCGGTGGTCATTCGCAAGTAATTCCAATGGTTGATATTAATCTTCATTTTACAGGAGATTTTTCGGCTATCGAAAAAGCAAATAATTTATTATCAGCTTTAATTGATAATAATATTCAAAACAAAACCGGGAATTTAAACATAGATCCGCGTACAATTGTTTGGAAAAGGGTGATGGATATGAATGACCGTGCGCTTCGTCAAATAGTAATAGGTATTGGAGGAACCGGGAACGGTATTCCGCGTGAGGACGGATTTAATATTACCGCAGCTTCAGAAGTGATGGCTATTCTTTGCTTGTCTAAGGATTTTGCCGATTTGAAAAAACGTTTGGGAAATATTTTTGTTGGATATACTTTTGATAAACGACCTGTATATGCACGAGAATTGAAAGCCGAAGGTGCAATGGCAATTTTGTTGAAAGATGCTATTCAGCCAAATTTGGTTCAAACATTAGAAGGGAATCCCGCAATTATTCATGGAGGTCCGTTTGCCAATATTGCACAAGGAACCAATTCTATTATTGCTACAAAAATGGGATTGTCTTTGAGTGATTATGTGGTAACAGAAGCAGGTTTTGGTGCCGATTTGGGAGCAGAGAAATTTTTAGATATTAAATGTCCTGTGGGAGGTTTGAAACCTAAAGCTTTGGTTCTTGTAGCTACCGTTCGTGCTTTGCGTCATCACGGAGGTTCTTCAAAAGAAGAATATAATACTCCAAGTTTAGAAAGAGTGAAAAAGGGTTTTGCTAATCTTGAAAAGCATATTGAAAATTGTAAAAAATTCGGATTGAATCCGGTTGTGGCAATTAATAGTTTCTTTTCGGATACCGATGAAGAAGTGAATTTTATTAAAGAAGCTTGTGCTAATTTAGGTGTAAAAGCAGTTCTTTCGAAAGGATGGGGCGATGGAGGAAATGGTACTACAGATTTGGCTCAAGCAGTTGTTGATGTGATTGAAAGCGGTGAGAATAATTACCGTCAATTATATGATTGGAATCTTTCGATTGAAGAAAAAATAAAAACAATTGCTACCGAAATTTATGGAGCTGCCGAAATCAATTATTCTGCAAAAGCAAGAACTCAACTGAAAGAATTCGAAAAGTTAGGAGTGAATAATTTTCCTGTCTGCGTAGCAAAAACTCAGAAATCGTTTTCAGAAGATGAAAAAGCAATAGGTCGTCCTGCCGGATTTGCCATTAATATACGTGAATTTGAATTGGCTGCCGGTGCCGGATTTGTGGTGCCAATTGTAGGTCAGATGATGAGAATGCCTGGCTTGCCGGCTATTCCTGCTTCAGAAGGAATGGATATTGATGATAATGGAAATATTACAGGATTATCATAAAAGATTATAATGATAAAAAAAGGCTCAAATTCAGTGAAATTTGAGCCTTTTTTTGTTTAACAAGAAATGTTGAAATCTAATTTATAAATAATGGGGTGTATGCTTTTCTGTGTTTGTAAAGTAAAATTCCGTTAAGAGTTACAACCAGAAGGGCAATGCTGATGCCGGGAATGTGTACAAAAATGTGAAACAGTATAATGTTAACTGAAATTGGAGCCAATAGTATCAACGCCAGATTATTCCATTTTTTAATGACCAACATGATTCCTATGAGTAATTCTAAAATACCTATTAAATGTAGTATGTATTCCAGGCTATTAAAAGGAGGAGAATTGTTGATTTCTGATAAGGGAATAAAATTCAGGAATTTGTTGCTTCCGAAAACGATAAGGATTGTTCCTAAGAGGATTCTGCAAATTAGAGTAAATTTTGAATTCATAGCTGGTGATTTTTGGTGGTTAAAAAATATTTTATCAATATGTTATTATTTTGTTAAAAATAAATATAAATTTAATTAAATCCTGAAAAGATTTTGTTAAATTTAACCAAGTAAATTTATATGTTTTTTAGTAGGAGAAATCTAGCGGCTTTGCTTGATTCTCAAAAAACGAATATTTTATTATTTATTATTGAAAAATTAGTTTCTAAAACATGATTTAAATCATTTAAATCAATAAAGAAAATCACTCAATTTGCTTATAGATTTTGAGTGAGTTAATAATCTTAAAAAATCTATAAAATAATTCAAAATTTAAAATTCAAGAGTATGAAAAATCGATTATCAAATTTGTTTATTGTTGCAGCAATGACAATTTCAGGATTAGTGCAAGCTCAAAATTACAATGTAGTTGCCTCTACTTCCAGTATTATTGTAGATGGAGATTCAAATGTTCACAAATGGAGTATTAAGGCTACTAAAATTGGAAGTTCGGCCGTGGTTTCCGATTCAAAAATTACCGGGTTGTCTTTAAATGTTGCCGTAGAGGGATTAAAAAGTGGTAAAGACGGAATGGATGAAAATACTTATAAAGCATTGAAATATAAAGAAAATCCGTCTATTATATTCAAATTAACTGAGCCAACTGCTGTTTTAACAGAAACAGAATCGGATGTGAATTTGGTTGGAAATCTAACTATTGCAGGGACTACTAAAAAGGTAACAATTAAAACAAAAGCTCAATTGACAAAGTCCGGTAGCTTACAATTGAAAGCAAATGTTCCTTTGAAAATGACAGAATACAAAGTAGATCCGCCGAAAGCTGTTTTTGGAACAATCAAGACCTATGATCCTGTTCTTATTAAGGCAGACATAGATTTTAAGAAAGCATAATTTATTCAATAATTACTTACTAACTAAAATTTTTATAAAATGAAAAAGATTCATTCGCTTATAGCATTATCCTTGTTTGGTTTGTCAGCGGCAAGCGCTCAGGAAATTAGTTTTGGACACATCCAAAACAGAATGGCAAGAGATAAAGACGGTATCAATCAGTTTGATGTCAAAAAAGACAGTGTTGAGTTCAAAGGACTTAGTGCATATATTGGAGGAGCATTTGCTATGCAATTCCAGGCATTGAACTCATTCAATGATCAAAAAGCAGGAACCTATCCTGCAAGCGGATCTATTAAGGCAGTTGAAAATTACAGACTAAATGATCTGGAAAATCAATTCAACTTACCTGCGGCAAACATGAGTTTTGGAGCTCAATTGGCCGATGGAGTTCGTGTTAATATGGATTTATATCTTTCTGCAAGACATCATAATGAAACCTGGGTTAAAGGGGGTTACTTGCAAATAGACAAGTTAGACTTCATTAAGAAAGATTTCATGGCCGGATTGATGAAATATACTACAATCAAAATCGGACAAATGGAGAACAACTATGGAGATGCTCACTTTAGAAGAACCGATAACGGTAACGCTATGATGAATCCGTTTATTGATGGTAATATTATGGATTCTTTCCAAACAGATATGGGGGCGGAAGTCTATTATAACAGAGGTGGTTTGGTGAGTATGTTAGGAATTACTAACGGTAAATTGAACCAATCGGTAGCTGAGATTGTTCCTAAAGCACCCGGACAAAATACTACAATTTCTCCTACTTTCCTTGCTAAATTGGGTTATGACAAACAATTGGATAAAGATTTGAGAGTAAGATTTACAGGATCTTTGAATTATAATGCCAATATGAGTTCAAACCCTTGGTCTTCTGACAGGGCAGGAGCGCGTTATTTTGGTGTAATGTCTCATCAGGCATATACTTATGGCGGAGTGGCTGTACCTAATAACTTTGATCCGACTGCTAATGCAACAACAGGAAGATTTAATCCTGGTTTTGGTAATTGGTATTCTGGTTTAATGTTTAACCCATTTGTGAAATTCCAAGGGTTAGAATTCTTCGGAACTGCCGAGTTTGCTCAAGGAGGAAATAAAGCGGGAGATGAAACAGCCCGTCATATCACTCAATTTGTGGGAGATGTAGTTTACAGATTTGGTAATACTGAACAATTCTATTTAGGTGGTCGTTACGGAACTGTTTCAGGTAAACTATCAAATGCTGATGCCGAAGCAGTAAATGTAAACAGATTGGAAGCTTCTGCCGGATGGTTTATGACCAAAAATATTTTGGCTAAACTTGCTTATACTAATCAAACCTATGGTAATTATACTCAGACAGCAGCCGGTAACACACAGTTGAATGACCTTTATGGAGGTAGCTTCAGTGGTTTAATGTTTGAAGCAGTAATTGCATTCTAATAAATTTCTCCTAAATAATCAACCGGCAAGTTCAATCTTGCCGGTTTTTTTATAATTTTAAATCATGAAATTTCTTTGTCAATTTATCGGTTTTTTCTTTTGTATGACTGTTGTTTATTCCCAAACTTCAGTGTCAGCTACATTACAAAAAAACAGTTCTTTAATTATTTTAGGAACTACAAATGTGGTTGGTTTTAAGTTGTATCAGAATGGGGATAAATTGGCCAATAAAAAAGTAAATTTCAGTATTGCCGAAAAACAGGATAAATTTGTCTTGTCAGATAATAAACTGCTTATTGCAGCCCGCTCTTTTACTTCGACTAATAAAATGGCTCTAAGAGATTTTTTAACTCTTATAAAAGCCGATAAACACCCTAATTTAAGTATTGAAGTAAATTCCTTTGATGTGCAGGAAGTCCCAAATAGAGAAAATGATTATAGGGCGAATGTGAAATTAAATATAGGTATTGCCGGCAGACAAAAAGAATATACAATTCCGGTCAGTGTACAAAAAGACGGACGTCTCTATACTGCTAATGGCAAGAAAAAGCTCACTATTCGTGATTTTGGCTTAGAACCTACTTCCTATATGATGGGAATGATTGTTCTGGAAGAATGGATTAATGTTGAATTCAATCTGTTGATGGAAGTGAATTAATATTGGTTTCTAAAATTGCAATTTTTGACAAATTTTCTTTTTGAACATAAAAAAAACCATTCGTAAAGGGAATGGTTTTTTTTGTTCTATCGTTTTATAGAGAAGTGAGCTCTGAATATTTTTTCTGTACCGTTCTCGTTGTATTTCACCGTGAACCAGTAATCTGTAGATGGTAAGTTGTGTCCATTATACGTTCCGTCCCATCCGGCTCCGGCAGGAGTAATTTGTTTTAGTAATTTACCGTAACGGTCAAAAATATAAATTTCAGAATTTGGCTGATCATTACTTAATGACCAGATATTCCAGGTATCATTGTATCCGTCACCATTTGGTGTAAAAAAATGCGGGTAACTAATGGCAAGAATGTCATCAATTATAATATCGGTACAACCATCGGTATCATGGATGGTTACAGAGTGTACTCCGGGTGAAACATGATTAAAAACATTACTCGTCTGGAACGGACCTCCGTCTAGACTGTATAAATAAGTAGCATCTCCCACTACAATTACAGTGATAGTTTGCTCATCGTCAAAGTAATTAGAAACAACCGCAGTTGCGCTTTCTGTTGAATTAGAAGTAATTACGTTAATGCCAAATTCGTTAGAACAATTATTAATATCAGTGTAGGTGATGGTAGTTGTTCCCGGCGAAACCCCGCTTACTAATCCGCTTGATGTAACTGTAGCTATCGATGGATCTGAAGATATCCAAGGGTTTGTTGTGGCTGGTGTTCCCGATCCTGTTAACTGAGTTGTTCCGCTTCCACAAATAGAAGAAATTCCGCTTATTGTTGGCAATGGATTAATAGTAACCGTAGAAGTTGTGGAACAATCATCATTATTAGTATAAGTAATATTTGAAGTACCAACTGCAATACCGGTTACCAGTCCGGTTGAATTCACTGTTGCTATTGTTGTATCAGAAGAAGTCCATGGATTAGTAGTGGCAGGAATGCCGGAGCCTGTTAATTGAGTTGTATCGTTTAGACAAGTTGCTAATGCCCCGTTAATGATAGGCTTTGGTTTAATCGTTACTGTTTTGGTATCAGTTAGAGGATTAGAAGAACATGCGATATTATTATTTCCATCTATAACTTTCGCAATAATTAGAGAATAGGTTCGATCCTCAGTTACCGGTTCAGTCAAAAGATAAGTTCCGGCAGTAATATCCAAGACAACCGATTGTGTCGCTCCTCCATTGACTGTATAATCAACGGTAGCTCCCGGAGTGCCGCTAAAAGTGACAGTGATATTCTCTCCATCGCAAACCTGTGGTTCTGATAAGGAAATGTTAGCAGTAGGTATCGGAGAAACTCTGAGATTAAAGGAAGTTAGCGAAAAACATCCGCCAACGTTATTTGTCACTCTGACATAAATACGTTGAGGATTAGAAGTATTTGTGTAAAGACTAGGTAATGGATTAATTCCATCAACAGCATTGGCTAGAGTTGTATGAAAAGTAATTGTATTATTAATTAAATCAGGATTTATCTTACTTCTGGTACTATTAAGATTAAAAGGCGATGCATTAGAACTAATACTGCATTGGACTTCATCCTGAATTTGGTTTGCTATTGGGGGTATAGGAAAAGCTCCTGCGCCATCCATAGCTGATCCGGTCCACTGAAGTAAGAAACCACCTTCTCCTACGGGTCTGTCAATCACAACATAATAAGATTGTCCGGCAGTTACAGTAAGCCATCTTACATATCCGTTACCATTTGGTCCGGGTCCACTGGTTGTAGCAATAGAAGTGCCATTCATACCTGTGATATTATTAGGTAAGCCAGCTGCAGCGGGATTAGTTGTACAGCATCGGAGAGGGCTTCCTAAAGCTCCACAGCTAGCATTTGGCCCATAGACCCAAAAATCGTAATCAACAATAATATTTGGGTCTAAGGGAATTAAATCAAATCCCAGGGTGCCTGATTGTATGATATTGATTTTTAACCAAAGTGAATTGTGCTCTTGCCCCTGACATCCGGCAACTTCCGATTTGTCACCATAGCCACTGGCATTAGAGATTAATGTTCCGTTTCCGCATATCTCGATAGCATTTACACAATCGTTAGGCTGGGTATTTTGAGCTAATATTGAATTCCCAAAAATTAATACTAAAAATAGTAATAAAATCTTTTTCATTTAATCCGTTTTATTTAAGAGCAATAGCTAATCTCTGTATGGAACAGAAATTAGCCATTGGTTTTCTATACTTAACACAGTTATTATATTAACTTGTGTTAAGGCAAATTTATTGTATAACACCTTATCAAAAGGCATATTTACGTATTGTTTTTTTAATTTCTTTAGGTTAAAACTATTTTAGAGTATTCATTTTAGGACAATTTTAATAAAAACAATGATTCAAAACTTGAAATGAGTTATTGTAAAAAATCAGCCTGCTTATATTTTTATAAGCAGACTGATTTTAACTGTTTCTCGCTTAAAGTTGTTTATTGATGTACACCCAACCGGTAACTGTAGAGTTATCTTCTTTTATGATATAGTAGAAGTAGGTTGCATCCGGCAGTTGTTGACCACTATTAGATTGTCCTGTCCATTGGTTAGTATAACCTTCTCCGTGTACATACACTTCCGTTCCGTAACGATTGTAGATGATTAATTTTTTTATATTCATTCTTGAAAGATCGAACGAATCATTCAAACCATCTCCGTTTGGAGAAATACCTTTTTGGATAAATCCACAAGCCCCATCGACTTTAACTATTACACTGTGACTTCCGGCAAAATAGCAATCTTGTTGAGGTATCGAATAAGTAACGGTATATTCAACATTAGGGGTGCTTGATGAAAGATTAATAGCTCCTGTTGAAGCATTGATGTCTAATCCTGTAGGAGTAGCGGTATAAGTACCTCCGGTCATGAAATTTTCATCGGTCGTAATGATAGGATTAGCCCCGTCAACACAATATTTGTCTTTGTCATAACTGAATGCTGTGATAGGATTAGAATAATCGCTCACTACAACTTCAACAGGTATTCTAGGACCTTTACATCCACCCGGATTAACCAGTCCAACATAATAAATTGTTGTTCCTGTTACACCAGTTAACGGAATCGGTGCGTTTACATCTCCGGTTCCTCCTACCGGAACAGTGTACCATTCTAATGTAAAGCCTGCCGGTGCTGTTGCTGTTAAGGCTGTCGCTGTTTCATTAATGCAATATTCAACAGGCGAGATGGTTGTTGCCACATCATAGAAGCCTTCATAAGTTACTCTAAATGGTTTTTCGCAGTAACGTGTTTTCCAGTAGTAAGTATATACACCCGGCGTGTTGAATCCTGAAAAGACAGTTGTTTGGCTCGTAGGTGTTTCAATAATAGTTTGAGCAGGATTGTCTGTATCAGCAATCCATTCTCCTACTCCTTCAGCCGAAGCACTTACCGAAGTGATATGACAAGGTATTGTTATATCCTTAGTTATAACATCGGTATTCGCTTTAAAATTTGCCGCATCTAACAAATGGCCAATCGCATTACCTCGCACTCTAAAGATAAATCTGGTAGTTGTCTGACCTGTAGGTACAACATAAGTACCCTTTATTAAACTCCAAACGACAGTGGTTGCAGTATGTTCAGTTATCATAGTAAAAGGTCCTGTCGGTGGTCCTGCCCATAGTTCTAAGGTTGTTCCAATTCCGCTAAGTCTACTTGCTGAGGCAAAACTATAATTAACTTTAAGAACTTCTGCCGGAGTAGCAAAATCTTTATACAAACCTTTGATAGGTCCAGCAGGATCCCAAGTATTTGCAGGATCTTGTGTTAATTGAAGAAATTGAGATCCTTCATATGGCCCTTGTCCCCCAGGCGCATTAGATACTTCTTGGACGAATGTATTAGCTGAATCGGTATTTGTTCTCCATCCCGGAATCACCTTAGAATGAATAATAGTACTAATACCGGTTAAATTTTGCATCGGTAATTTTTCAAAACTATAATTGAATGCATCCATATCACAGATCTCTGCCGGTGTGCTTATGCAAATGTCAAATTTAGTATCAGTAGGTGCTGTAGAAGCATTTTTTACTCTAATCTTGTATGTATTACCAACAGTTAATTCGGAAGAGTAAGCTGCAACTAGTGAATTGTTTTCACTACACGCTTTTTCTACAAGAGAACCATCTGCCTGTACTTCGTATAAAGACAAGATGAACGTAGGAAAACCTGGTCCGTACGTAGCAGCATAATAATTTCCTGTTATGTTGCTTATTTCAACCGTATGTACTTTTGAAGTAGCCACGAATTCATACCAGATATCTCCTTGGTTCGTACCCGAACAAGATGTTGGTTCTACAGAGGCTGTTGCACCTATGAAAGAGCCCTTAATTCCGCGAGAGGCACAATCTCCATTTGTATTTACCTGAAGAGAAATTGCTGTTGTAGGCTCATCATTCCTGATAAATACTTTTGGGCCTGTCCAATAACTAGTATCGCTTATACCACATATTGCTCTTACGAAAAATTCATTCGTTCCTGCTGTAGGATATATTGCAAAATCGGAAGCTCCCGGAGTATAACTCGGAGTATCAACAATTACACCTTTTTGAGGAATTGAACCTAAAGCCAACGGTTGGACAAATACCTCCCATTGTGTTTCTGAACCACCCGGAGTCCATGAAAGCACTCCGAGATTGTTCACTGCAAGATTGGTAGGCTGTGGACAAGTAACTGCTTTACAGTTTGAAACTCCTGTGAAAATATTTGTATTGATAGTTCCTAAACCAAGCGGGCTGGTGAAAACCGTAGCGCCAGATTCATCTTTAATAACTACTTGTGCCTGAGAATATTGAACTCCACTACCGCTCCCTCTCCAAAATAAATTAAACTCAATTCCTGAACATAAATATACCTGATAATCTATAACTGTAGGTTGGTTAGGTGCAACTACCGGGAAGGTAAGTGATTGTTGTACCACTCCATTTTGTATAACATCTAAAGCTGTGTAAACCTGACCGGTATTTCCATTAGTTACAGAAATTGTGTATTGACAGGCATTTGTTTGATCACATTTGGTAAGGAGATCAATAGGGCCAGTCCATTCACTTTGTGAACTACCACTACAAACCGCTCTTACATAATATTGATATTTAGTTGAAGGTATTAATCCTGTAATTGTATAAGGATGTGCGGTTGCTGTATGCAAATATTCGGGTAACGTATTTCCTACCGGAGCAGGAGTACCAAACGGCTGAACTGAAATTTCCCATGAAGTTTCAGAACCTTTGGTTTCCCAATTAATAGGTGCACTGGTATCGGCTATACTCTTATCATCTGTAGCAATATTATATACAGACGGACATGCAGGAATGTCTTCTACAATTATATTATCAAGAAATAAATAGGATCCTCTTAGACCGTTTCCAGCAGTATTTGGCTCACCCGTTGGTACATGAAATGCGATATTAATATTGGTCGCTGCAGTAATTTCTGTAAGGTAAATTACCATTTCTTTGGTTTCCAGATTATTTATAACTTCATGATTAAATATAACCTGAAGTGGGCCTGCAATAGTTTTAGTAGCAGGGGCTGCCAACGTTATTACTGTACCATTTACAGATGTAACCTTTGTAGCATAAGGGAATGGGTAATTCTCTATATAAATCGCATCACCTTCCTTAATACCTGTTCCAGAAGCTACAGTTATTGTATTAGAACCGGAAACAGTTCCTGCATTTGTTGTAGTATGAACGCTATTTTCATATAAAATAGTCGAAAATTGATCTATAGACAATCCATTCGTCGAAACCCGAACTTTCAAATCTTCTGAATAGTCTGTAAAGTACTTGCTTTTGTAATAAAAACGCAATCTTTGATTTGGTTTTACCGCTAAGGTTGGACTAATCAACCAATCATCATTGTTACCGTTTGAAAAGCAATTTAAAGCTGCCATTTTTTCTCCAAACATAGGCTCCACCGGCATATCAAGACCCCATTCGTGTGAATTACCATTATTATTTACAATTGTCCAACAAGATTTTGTTGCTGAATCCTTTTCAAAAGTCTCGATAAATGGTGTTGGCACTACACTACAGATGGTTTTAAATTGGTAAGGTCCAATCCATTCGCTATAATTAGCCCCGCAAACTGCTCTTACATAATATTCATAGTTAGTGTTTTCAATCAGACCTGTTACATTATAGCTAGGGTTTGTGTTAACAACCGTTCCTGAACCGGTTGGTACTCCCGACAAAGGACTCTGAATAACTACCTCCCATTGTGTTTCATTAAATCCTTTTTTCCAGCTTAAAGTAGCTGAGTTTAATAAAACATTTGTAGCTGTTAAATATGCTGGATTTGAACAGGCTGGTGCGTCGTCAATACTAAAATCATCAATTACAATTACACCTGATTTTTCTGGGTCAACCATTGTTGGCGGAACATGAAATGCAAAATAAGCAGGACCTGTTCCATTAAAAATCACAGAATCTTCAAGGAAATCACCGTTACTGAAATCGTGAGACGGAATCAGTACCGTAGGATTACTGAAATCAGGCGTTGAAGACATTAAAACTTCAACATTACCTCTTTGTATTGGGGTAAATACGCTTGTTGCTACTTTGTATTTAAACTTCAACATTTTTTGCCCTGCCACATTGATCGGTACGCTGATTAAATAATCATCAAATTCAGTAAAAGGCTGCGTGAATTGAGTAGTAGCAATTGATGCCTCAGTAGCACCAATAGTCCATTGTGTTAAATCTCCATTTTTATTATTAATAGACCAACAGAACTTTTTAGAAGTCGTGTCTGTGTCATTGAGACTTTCATAATAAGGCACAGGTTGTGCATCACATAGTGTATTGAATTTTACAGGTCCTGCCCATACACTCTGAAAAGTAGCACCACAATGTGCTCTTACATAATATTCACAACGTGTAGAGGGGGTCAAACCTGTTATAGTAACCGGATTAACACTTACTAACTGTCCAATTGAAGTTTCAGTAGGAGTTGCCGAACCTACAGGTTGTACTAAAACTTCCCACTGAGTGTTTTTGTATCCGTTTAACCACTTAAATTGCGCTGAAGTGTTTGTTATAGATCCTGCAACTACCTCAGGATATAACGGTTCATCACAATCAGGTTGATCTTCTATATAAACATCATCAATGTATAGGTTGTTTGCTGTATTAGGGAAATTAGGAGGTAAATGCCAAGCTATACTAACGTCTCCTACTGTGTTTTCAGGAAGCGGAACTCTCATTTCAACAAAATTATTACCTGTTTGATAGGTTTTAACAGGCAAAACTTCTGTGTCAAAATTAGCAGGACCTACTCCGGTTGTCGAAAGTTTTATTGAGAAAGAAGATTCACCTATAACAAATCCATCTGTAATATTAGTATATCCACCATACCCCTTAAATGTAAATCGAAGTCTTTTTTGCTTAAGTCCATCAAATTTAATTTGTGGCGTAGCCAAAAGGTCATTGGTTTGATTACGTGCTAGTTGTGTTGACAATCTTACCAGCTGCCCTTGAACAGGAGGATTTCCCGGATCTCCGGAATATGTGAATCCAATACCGTCTTTATTTAAATCAAATGAAGTCCAGCATGGTTCGGGAGCTGTTGGTGTTGCACCGGTAAAGTTTGTCGAATATGGAGCAGGGTAAACAGCACATAATGTTTTGAAAGGAAATGGTTTGCTCCAAGGTCCCGGCACTCCCTCACAAACTTTTCTTACATAGAAATTGTAGCTTGTATTAGCTGTAAGTCCTGAAACAATATTGTCGCTAATGCCGTTTGTCGTAGTTAAAATTTCCGAACCATTTGGAAGCCCTTGGTCAGTTGGTTTTGCTAAATATTGCCATTCTCCTTGGGTTTCATTTGGAGGGAGGAGGGGGCTAATCCATGAGAATTTAGCACTGGTTTGTAATAAAGTATTGTAAGATATTTCAGAAGGAATTGCACAAGTTGGTTGTGATAAAGTAAAGGTAAAACAGATACTTGCTGCCCTTGCAGGATCATCGTAATGCTGATAAGGGGAGGAAATATAAAAATAATATGTTTTTCCAGCCTCCATTAATAGATTGGAAAGTTCTCCTGATGTGTTGCTTGAAGGTTGACCTGTAATAAGTGCTCCATAGCAGTTTGCGGTGGTTCCAATTCCTGTACAGCTGTCAAAAATGAATACACTGGAATAAATATTTTGGCATGTGGGCTGATTTTCTACAGCAAAACCTACATTAACAAAACCCGTTACTGTTGGGCTATAAGTAAGAATAGCGTGTTCACCTAATAAAAAGTTCATATCAGCACCCACTGGTGTACAACTTACACTTTTTGAATTTATGGGAGTATAAGTCTGATTGTCATGGAACGTAGCTAAGTTCGCGCTTAAAATATAAGGATTTACAGAAATATCAGGAATAACTATCGGAGTAGCGCAACTTAAACCTAACCTAGCTGTTTTTACCGGAAAAGGACCTGCCCAATAACTTTTGGTGGTTGCATCACAGACCGTTTTTATATATACATCATATTCAGTACCGTCTGTTAATCCGGTCGCAGTATATGAAAAACCGTTGACCGGCGTGCCATTTTCAGTAACACCAGTTCCTTTGGGAATTATCTGAATCTCAAAATCGGTGGTTGAATTATGTGTCCAGTTTATTATACCACTGTTTGCCGACATAGTAGAGTTGATTCCTTCTATTTTTGCACAACTGTCAATTACCCTGACATTATCTATATACCATGTGTTTCCAATAGTAGAAGCTGTTCCTGTTTGTTGTGTAATGGCAACAAAAGCAAAGTACACAGGCGTTCCCGCTGGTATAGATAGGGGGGGAATGGTAATTATCCTTTCTTCGTAAGTTGTTTTGTTGATGAAATCAGCTTCCGTCCAGGGTTGATCTAGTATTGAAACATTGAAATCGGCAATGCTGGGATTGGGTACAGTTGCAACTCTCAGATCAAAGGTTGTGCCTCTGGGCGTGAATTGCCCTAGTCTTGTAAAAAACCGGAGTTCAGTAACATTTGGAGTTATGAATTGAGGTGTTATCAAATAGTATTCAGCTTTAGTACCAACGGTACTATTCAACGCCGGATTTACCATAGCTGCCCCTGTTCCTGAGAAGGCCGTTGTTGTGGTTGTCCAGTTATTGGTAACAGTTATATTGCTTTTAACAGACCAATCGGTAGGAGGAACTACTCCGGCATCAAAATCTTGTAACGGAAGACCTTGGGCAGAAGCAAAATTTGAAAATAATCCAAATATAAATATTATGAGCAGATTGATTTCAATTTTTTTCCATGATACAGGAGAAAAACTTGAAATAAACATCCAATTTGTTCGGGTTATTTTTTTTTGCATTTTTCTGAATATTTATTGTTAACTGTTTTTGTTGTTTCTCATTTTTTAAAATAATAGGAATTGTTTGATTATCAGTCATTACTTATTATTCTAATTGTATTAAAAATGTGTTTTATTCTAAGAATAAATCTTATTTACAAGTTTAATGTGTAAACTTAGAAAATTTTATTTAAACATTATCTGTATTAATTTATAAAATTTTATTTTTTGGCTGATAATCTTATTCAAAATTTAAAAAAGGTTATGAAAAGGATGATCTTGTATTTCAAATTAATAGTTGAACAAAAATATATTCTTTAACCCTTTGGGTGTAATTATACGAATCGTCAATTTGGGTGTTTTTTGTGCAGTGAGACGAAACAATCCCGAATATTCGGGAATATCGAGAACCATTTTGAAAGATAAATTCTTTTGTTCTCGATATAATTTTCAGAAAATGCTGTTGGCTTTTTCTGAAAATTTACTCGAACTGACGAGAATTTATCTTCGGTAACTAATTATACCCAACGGGTTCTTTTTAATAGATGTTGTTTTTGAGTTGATTCAACGGTAAGAATTGGTGTAATTCGCCAATCGGCTTAGTCGGTAATTAGCGTAATTGTTTTCAACACCAAGCACATAAATTCGCAAATTACTTCGTCCATTCGTTTCGCTCGGGTCGTGGCAAAAAAAAAATCAGCGAATCAGCGGTAAAAAAAATCGGCACTTGGACACAAAGCTGCGTGTTAGAATAGACCACAGATTTAACGGATTATCACCGATTTTTAGAGATAAAACCATAGCCAGAATTTAGATTAAATAGAGCTTAATTTCTAAATAGCCAAATAATGTGAGCCAATGATTGGAAATTGTCATTAATTCGATAATTAATTTATCGTAAATGCCGCTCCGATGGAGCTTTGATTTACTTGAATCTTATTTTCTATAAATATTTCGCTCCTAACGGAGCTGTCAATTTTTTTTGTTTTTCATAAGCTCCAGAGGAGCAAAATATTTATAGAAAAAACACCTGCAATTCATGAAAAAGCTCCAGAAGGGCGACATAAAAAACCTAACCCTTGATTCGCATAAATAACCTGAGTTCAATTATTAGCTATTATTTAATCTATTGAATAGTAGTGTTTTATAATTTTAGATTTTCCTGCAAGGTCTTTTTTTGACCTTGTAGGTATTTAAATACACAAAGAACAATACCTACAAGGTTTTTTTTAACCTTGCAGGAATCCAAACCACTTTGTAAATTAATTATCTAATAATCGAACTGAGGTAAATAATAAAAAAAGCACAAGCAATTCTTAATTTGTAAAATTTAAACAGGCTCTAAGTTATTATATCATTTATTTTTACATTTTTTACCACCACATAGAAATTTGAATCTAAATAATTCCTCGATCCCGAACACTCCTATCGTGTGGACACA
>PNRO01000062.1_pt1 | contig 45534 bp, 38 predicted proteins | sample 7248581 | NCBI WGS metagenome assembly PNRO01 (sample SAMN08278401, study PRJNA427962) | Gut metagenome, whole genome shotgun sequencing project. | isolation source: gut content | host: Eisenia fetida | place: India:Sub Himalayan Terai region of Darjeeling | collected 2013-11-18 | reverse complement strand
TACATTTTGCACTTTTTTTATTCTCTTTCTCTTATCCAAATAAGAACATTTAGATTAAACTTCTCTAAAATGCAGAAACTACTTTCTTTTTCTGTTTTGAAACCTGAGAACTTTTTGTAATGGTTCCTGCCTGCAAATCCGACAAAATATTCAATGCTTCTTCAACATACGCATCTTTTGCCAAACTTTCGAACCAACGTTTTCTTTTTTCTTTAAAAACAGAATCCTTTTCGATTTTTGCTACTTCATAATCAATCGGATTAAAAACCAAATTATTTTTATAATCCGAAATTGCTTTGTATTTCTTAGACTCAGCTTCTACAGACTGCTCTTCTTTTCTGTATTTTTCAAGATTCAAGCTATAAACGTAATTATCTTTACGTTTTCCTAACCATTCAGCATTTTTCTCAATCAACTTAAATTGAGCACTCTGATAAATTCTGTCTTTACTGTTTGCTATCGCAATATCAAAGTTTTTTGATTTAGAAACCTGATGATAATTTGCCGGTGAAATTTTATCCCAAGGCATAGCATTATCAGCATCTCGCTCGCCTACCGGCACAAACGAATAACGATCCGGCATAACAACATCACTTCCTACTCCTTTTAACTGGGTAGAACCTCCGTTGATTCTATAAAATTTCTGAGTTGTCGTTTTGAAAGCTCCCAGATCTCCGGTAGAATTATTACGGACAAACTGATTCAAATCAATTACATTCTGAACGGTTCCTTTTCCGTAAGATTGTTTACTGCCAATGATTATTCCACGACCGTAATCCTGAATAGCGGCTGCCAAAATTTCTGAAGCCGAAGCAGAGAAATTATTAATCATAATTACCAAAGGCCCATCCCATTGAATTCTACCATCGGTATCAGACAGAACTTCCTGTACTTTTCCTGCCGATTTAACCTGAACTACCGGTCCTTTATCTATAAACAATCCGGCAATATCAACTACTGTACGCAAAGAACCACCTCCATTGTCGCGTAAATCAAGGGCAATTCCTTTTACTCCTTGTTTTTTTAAGCGATCAATCTCCTGAGTAATATCTTTTGCAGCATCACGGCTGTCTTTGTTTTCAAAATCAATATAGAATTTAGGCAAATAGATTACACCATATAAATTACCGTTTTTCTCCACTACGCTTGATTTAGCATAAGTCTCTTCGATTTCTACCTCGTCACGGATAATTTTAATAACCTTAATAGTTCCGTCTGTAGCTTTTTTTACGGTAAGACGAACTTCAGTTCCTTTTGCTCCCTTGATTTTCTTAACAACCTCATCCATTTTCATTCCGGCAATATCAACAGGAGTTTCTTTTCCCTGCCCTACTTTCATGATCAAATCTCCGGGTTCTAATTCTTTTTCTCTCCAAGCCGGTCCTCCCGAAATCAATTCGGTAATTTCGATATAGTCGTTTTTCTTTTGAAGACGGGCACCAATTCCGAAGAATTTTCCTCTCATACTAACATCAAATTTTTCTTTATCATCTGGTGCAAAATAGTTTGTATGCGGATCAAAACGTTCTGCAATAACATTCAAGAAAACAGAAAACCAGTCATCTCTGTCTAAATCTTTCACAAAATTGAAATAATCATCCATTGTTTTCAAAATACTTGTTCTGGATTCTTTTTCAAGTTCCTCAAAAGTTTTGTGAACGTGTTTTTCTTCTTCTTTTGAATCTTTTTTAGTAATTTCTTTTTCTTCGTTTTTAGGCTCTTTAATTCCTTTTTCATAATCTTCCTGAACTTTCATTTTGTCAGTAAGAGAAGAAAGAGTATTCAGTTTTATCTGTTTACGCCATCTGTCAATCAACTCTTTTTTGTCTTTAGCAAAAGGAATTTTCTCGAAATCGGTATTGATTTCCTCATTTACAGAATAATCAAATGGCTTATCAAGAATGTCTTTGTAGTAAGTTTTACTTTCATCCATTCTTTGCATCAAACGATTGTATGTCAAATCAAAAAATGTCAAATTGGCACTTTTGATATCATCATCAATTTTAAGTTCGAATTTCGAAAATTCGTCAATATCCGATTGAATAAAAAATCGTTTAGAAGGATCTAAAGCTCCCAGGAAATCTTTATAAACCCCTTTTGAGAATTCATCATCAATATTTTTAGGATCATAATGCCCTTTTTCAACCACAAAAGCGATTAATTCCAAAAGCAATTTTTCTCTTTCAGGATTACTTGCTTTTTTTTGGTAAATATTAAAAGCGAATAGAGATGCCGATAGAAACACTACGGCCAATAGAATTTTATAATTTTTTCTCATAAAATTTAAAATAGTATTCATGAATATCATTTTCCGGATTAGCCAAAAAATTATGCCGAAGATAAGCCTATCAAATATAATTTCTTGTTAAAAGCACTAAAATAGTTACTTCCAAACAAAAATAACTATTTTAGAGCCGAAAATATTCAGGAAAGATTCTGACTTTTTGCTTTGCTAAAAAACTGAATTCCAATCCAATAAATTGATCTAAAACAGTAATGAAGAAAAGACCTTTAATTTTAGTTACCAATGATGATGGTGTTTCGGCTCCCGGAATTAGAAATCTTGTTGCATTTATGCAGGAACTCGGAGATGTTATTGTTGTTGCGCCAGACAAACCACAAAGCGGAATGGGACATGCCATAACCATAAACAACACCTTGTTTATAAACAAAGTTTCAAAAGAAAACGCTGCTGTTACCGAATACAGTTGCTCAGGAACTCCGGTTGATTGTGTGAAATTGGCGGTAAAGGAAATTTTGCACAAAAAACCCGACTTATGTGTTTCGGGAATCAATCACGGATCAAATTCTTCTATAAATGTTATTTACTCCGGAACCATGAGTGCCGCTGTTGAAGCCGGAATTGAAGGAATTCCTGCTATTGGTTTTTCACTTTTGGACCACGATTGGGATGCCGATTTTGAAGCTACAACTAAATTTGTCAAAAAAATTGCTTCCGAAGTATTAGAAAACGGCTTGCCAAAAGGAGTAGTTTTAAATGTCAATCTTCCTAAATTAAAAGAAAATGAGATAAAAGGAATTAAAATTTGTCGTCAGGCAAATGCTTTTTGGGAAGAAAGATTTGACAAAAGACAAACGCCACTCGGAAAAGATTATTACTGGCTTACCGGCGAATTTGTAAATCTTGACAAGGGAGAAGATACTGATGAATGGGCTTTGAAAAATGGATATGTTTCAGTTGTCCCAATTCAGTTTGACTTAACTTCACATCACAGCATACAAGAACTAAATACCTGGAAATTGAATGAATAAAATAGATTTACTTTACGGAGTTTTAATCGGATTTTTAGGAGCTATTTTGGGAGTTTATTTATTTCTGGAACTATTTACTTCTTACGATTTCACTTACGGAATTGAAACTTTGAAATCCCAAGGATATTTAGGCAACCTAATTGCTATGGGAGGTGTTTTCAATATTGGAATTTTCTTCCTGCTTCTTAGATTCAACAAAGATTTAATGGCCAGAGGAATTGTCTTAGCAACAATTATTTTAACAGTTATTACTCTTTTTCTACAATATCAATGAAATATTATATCATAGCCGGAGAAGCTTCGGGCGATTTACACGGTTCTAATTTAATGAAAGCCTTGCATAAGGAAGATTCCTCGGCAGAAATTCGTTTTTGGGGAGGTGATTTAATGCAAAAAGCAGGCGGAACCCTTGTAAAACACTATCGTGATTTGGCATTTATGGGATTTGCCGAAGTGGTAATGAATTTAAAGACCATTTTCAACAACATTAAATTCTGCAAAAAAGACATCAGCGAATTTCAGCCGGATGCAATAATCTTTATTGATTATCCCGGTTTTAATATGCGAATTGCAAAATGGGCAAAAGAAAAAGGAATTCCGACTCATTATTATATTTCTCCTCAAATTTGGGCCTGGAAAGAAAACCGCATTAAAAGCATCAAACGTGATTTTGATCATCTTTATGTGATTTTGCCTTTCGAAAAAGACTTTTACGAGAAGAAACATCATTTTCCGGTAACTTTTGTGGGACATCCGCTCATTGATGCGATTCAAAATCGAGAGAAAACAAACGAAGAATCTTTCAGAAAAGAAAATAATCTTGACAATAAACCTATAATTGCTGTTTTACCCGGAAGCCGCAAACAGGAAATTACCAAAATGCTGAGCGAAATGCTGAGTATTGTTGATGATTATCCGGAACATCAGTTTGTAATTGCGGGAGCTCCCAGTCAGGATTTCAGTCTTTATGAGCCTTTTTTGAAAAACAAAAATGTACATTTTATTGCCAATCAAACTTACAATCTTCTGAGTATTGCAACTGCAGCCATTGTTACTTCGGGCACAGCTACTCTGGAAACGGCTCTTTTCAAAGTTCCTGAAGTAGTTTGTTACAAAGGAAACTGGATTTCATACCAAATTGCCAAACGAATTATTACTTTGAAATATATTTCTTTGGTGAATTTAATTATGGACAAAGAAGTCGTAACAGAATTAATTCAAGACGATTGCAACAGCACAAACATTAAAAAAGAACTGGACAAACTTTTAGATACAAATCATCGAAATCGTCTTTTGGCCAGCTATGATGAACTCGAAAAAACACTTGGAGGCATTGGTGCAAGCAGTAAAACTGCCCAATTAATTGTTAATAACACTATTAAGTCAAAAAACACAAATTAAAAACACTAAAATACTGTTTTACAATCAATTATAAATATTTAGAAAACAAAAAGAAATCCTAAAAAACAATTTGCTAACAAAATTTTAAGACTTAAAAATAGGCTACAAAGTTATATTTATTTAGATTTGCGAAAATTCATTCTGAAAAATCAGAAAGAAAGAATTAAACCGAATAAACAGAAAGGTCATTTTCATTTCAAAATAGTAATACCTTTTTTAAAAATATAAATATGCTTTCAAAAAAAATAGTATTCTGCTTATTGTCATTATTTTTAGCGAATAATTTCATTGGGCATTCGCAAATTATTACTTCAAAGAAAGAAGCTGTAAAACAAGGAATTTATCAAAAGCCCGCAGAAATTAAAAAACCGGAAACAGAAACTGCCAAAACAGTTAAAATCACCGAAACAGCGGCAAAACCAAAAGAACCTATTGCCATAAAAATTACCAAACCGGCAGTTACAAAACCAAAGAAAACAATTGTTATCAACGAAAATGAAGACGATGACATCGTACTTTCTTCTACCGAAAACTATTTGGCAATGCAAATGATTAACAACGCAATGTCATTTGTTGGAGTAAAATACAGAGGTGGAGGCACCACAATTGCAGGAATGGATTGTTCGGGAATGGTTACTGCAATCTTCAATATTTTTGACATCAAACTCCCAAGAAGTTCTATTGATATGTCGAAAGTAGGTGAAAGAATTAATATAAAAGATGCTCAAAAAGGCGATTTAATTTTCTTTAAAACCAGAGGACGCAACGTCATAAACCACGTTGGAATGGTTGTAGAAGTATTGAACGATGAAGTAAAATTTATCCATGCATCTTCAGGAAACGGAGTTATCGTTTCTTCTACCAAAGAGGCTTACTACAAAAAGGCATTTGCTCAAATCAACAAAGTGCTTAAATAAAAAATTATTTTATTTTTTAAGGAATTGGAGTATTTTTAATAAATGAAAATACTCCAATTTCCATTATCAAGAATCACGTTATGTTTTGTTTTAGGGATTGTTTTTGCCAATTATTTCAATCCAAATCCTAAAACAATCATCATTTTATTACTGATTTTTACAATCTTAATCGGAATTTCTTATTTCCTCTCAAAGAGAGATTTTATTCAAAAACTTCACTTCGGAATATTCACTTATCTTCTTTCGTTTTCAATCGGAATAAGCACAATTATAATTCACAATCCGGTTTATTCCAAAAGCAATTACATTCATTTTTTCGAATCCGAAACACAAAAACATATTCTCGAAATTACCGTAAGAGAAAAACTGAAACCAACCGTATTTTACCGGAAATATATTGGAATTATAACCAAAACTGACGGAAAAATCAGCGATGGAAAAATCCTCCTGAATCTAAAAAAATCCGATTTTGAAGAACCTCTTATAATTGGAAACAAACTGATATTTCACGGAAATATTCTCAAAAACAGTATTCCCAAAAACCCCGATCAGTTTGATTACGGAAAATACCTTACCGAAAAAGGCATTTTGGCTCAGGTGAATCTTAACAACAAAAACACGGTAATAACTTCCGAAATCGAGAAAAACATTTGGTATTATTCGGCGGCCATTCGGGAGAAAATTATTGGCAATCTTGAAAAGAACAATTTCAGAAAAGAAGAACTAAACATCGTTAATGCTTTACTTTTAGGTCAACAACAGGAAATTGAAAAAGAAATCCTGCACGATTATCAATTTGCCGGCGCCATACACATTCTTTCTGTTTCAGGGCTTCATATCGGCTTTATAGTTGTATTTCTTAATTTCATTTTACAAAGAGTTCCCAAAAACAAAACCGGAAACACCATTCGGTTCTTAACTATCTTCTTTTTTCTTTGGATTTTTGCCATCATTGCCGGACTTTCTCCATCGGTAGTCCGTTCAGTAACCATGTTTAGCTTTTTGGCTTTGGGAATGTTTCTGAAAAGAGAAACCAATATATTTCACACTTTACTGATTTCGCTATTATTTATTCTGCTTATTACTCCTTCTTTTCTATTTGATGTTGGATTTCAATTGAGTTATACAGCACTTTTTTTCATTCTTTGGATTCAACCGTGGCTGTCTAAATTATGGAACCCAAAAAATAGAATTATTAAATACTTTTGGGATATTATCACGGTTTCATTCGCCGCACAAATTGGAACATTTCCGCTGAGTATTTACTATTTCCATCAATTTCCGGGATTGTTTTTCGTGACAAATCTGGTAATATTACCGGCTTTGGGAATCATAATGGCTTTGGGAGCCGGAGTCATGATTCTGGCAATTTTTAATTTTGTTCCTGCAATTCTGACACAAACATTGCAATGGAGTATTTATGTTTTGAATCGGATTATCAATTACATTGCCTCATTTGAAGAGTTTGTCTTTCAGGAAATCCCTTCCAACAAAAGCATTTTAATCATTACCTATTTATTGATTTTCAGTCTTTTTATTTGGCTTCAAAAACCCAATTTCAAAAAACTGATTCTGACTTTATCTTTGATAATTGCTTTGCAAACCGCTTATTTTCTGACAATAAATACCGAAAAAAATCAAAGCGAATGGATTGTTTTTCATTCTGTAAAAAACACTCTTATGACCGAAAGAAAAGGAAATAAAATTATTGCTTTTGAAAACCAGAATACTTCAACAGATTATCTCATAAAAAACTACAAAACGGCTCATTTCTGCAAAACCATTCAAAGAGAAAAACTTAAAAATGTAGCTTATTTTAAGGACAAAAAGATTCAGATTATAGACAGTACCGGAATTTATTCTGAAAATATAAAACCTGATATTTTGATTTTAACCCATTCTCCCAAAATAAATCCGGAACGATTAATTCATTTGCTGAAACCGAAACAAATTATTGCCGATGGTTCTAATTTCGGGAATACTATTTTGAAATGGAAAGAAACTTGCCTGAAAGAAAAAATCCCTTTTCATGCTACTGCCGAAAAGGGATTTTATAAAATTGAGTAAAAACTTATTTGGCATTAGCCATAAATTCTTCTGCTTTTTCTACCATGTTGTAACTTCCGCAGAAAAACGGCACACGTTGATGCAATTCGGTTGGTTTTATTTCCATGATTCTGTTAAAACCATCAGAAGCCTTTCCTCCTGCCTGTTCAGCTATAAAAGCCATCGGATTGCATTCATACAACAAACGCAATTTCCCTTTTGGTGCTTTACTGCTTGTAGGATAAATATAAATTCCGCCTTTAATCATATTTCTGTGAATATCTGAAACCAAACTTCCGATATAACGAGATGTATAAGGACGATCTCCTTCTTCTGCCTGGCAATATTTCAAATAATTTTTCACTCCTTGCGGAAAATGAATATAATTTCCTTCGTTGATTGAGTAAATATTTCCGTCTTTTTTGAACTGCATATTCGGGTGAGAAAGATAGAATGTCCCGATTGCAGGATTCAACGTAAAACCATTCACACCATGACCCGTTGTGTAAACCAACATAGTAGATGTTCCGTAAATAACATATCCGGCAGCCACCTGATTTACTCCCGGTTGAAGAAAATCTTCTTTTGTTACTGGAGTTCCAATCTCAGAAATTCTTCTGTAAACAGAGAAAATAGTTCCTACAGAAACATTCACATCTATATTTGAAGAACCATCGAGCGGATCCATCAAAACAACATATTTATTTTTATTATCCGAATTCAAACCCGTAACCGGAATAAAATCATCATTTTCTTCAGAAGCAATCCCGCAAACAATTTCGCGGTTTATCAATGTCTTAATAAAAACATCATTTGCATAAACATCCAGTTTTTGCTGATCTTCTCCCTGAATATTTTGTTCTCCCGCAGCTCCTGTAATATCAACCAATCCGGCTTTGTTAACTTTATGACTTACCACTTTGGCAGCAAGACGAATTGCATTGAATATTTTAGACAATTCTCCCGAAGAATACGGGAAAGCAGCTTCGTTTTCTATAATAAATTCACCAAGAGTACTTGTGTTTTCTTTCATTTTGCAGAATTTTAATAATATTAGAGATTGGCAAACTCTCTTTGTTGATCGATTCTAATTATTCCGAATCAAATCCATTTAGTTACAAACCATTGTGATTGCGGGCACAAATATCGGTTTTTTTGTGAAATTAGTATCATTTTTACAAGATACTTTATCCGATTTGTATATTTGTCTATTCAAAAAAATCTATAAGTAAAATATAATGAGAATATTCAAATTTGGTGGAGCATCAGTAAAAGATGCAGCCGGAATAAAAAACGTATATCAGGTTTTACAAACAGCCGGTTATGAAGATGTATTGATGGTTGTTTCGGCCATGGGAAAAACAACAAATGCACTTGAAGTAGTAGTAAAAGAATATTTTGAGAAAGCAGACACTTTACAAACTACTGTTCAAAATTTAAAAGAATATCATATTCAAATTATTTCGGAACTTTTTGAAAACAATTCTCATCCGGTATTTGCGGCTGTAAATGAATTATTCACCGATTTGGAATATTTCTTAAGTCACAACAAATCGCCAAACTACAACTTTGTTTACGATCAGGTAGTAAGTCTGGGAGAAATTACTTCAACAACTATTTTGTCGCATTACATGAGTTACAGAGGTATTAATACCAACTGGATTGATGTGCGCAATTATATAAAAACCGATGCGACTTACCGTGATGCAGAAGTAGATTGGGAACAAACCGAGAAAAACATTGCTGACAATCTTCCCAGAAAAGCACTGAATATTACACAAGGTTTCCTGGGGTCTGATCCAAATAATTTTACAACTACTTTAGGTCGTGAAGGTTCTGATTATACGGCAGCTATTTTTGCTTATTGTTTGAATGCCAAAAGCGTAACTATCTGGAAAGACGTTCCCGGAGTAATGAATGCAGATCCCCGTTATTTTGAAAACGCGAGTTTGTTAAATCAAATTTCTTACCGTGAAGCAATTGAATTGGCTTTTTACGGAGCAAGTGTTATTCACCCAAAAACATTGCAACCACTACAAAAAAAGGAAATTCCTTTGTTTGTAAAATCATTTATAAATCCAACTTTACCCGGAACCTGTGTAGGAAAAGGTCCTGATTTAGAACCTTACATGCCTTGTTTTATCATGAAACGCGAACAGTTGTTGGTTTCTCTTTCATCTATTGATTTCTCTTTTATTATGGAAGAGCATATCAGTGAAATTTTTGGATTGTTGCACCAATACAAAATGAAAGTGAGCCTTATTCAGAATTCGGCTATTAGTTTTTCTATTTGTGTTGAAGACAAATTTGGCAATTTCAATGACTTGAAAAATATTCTTTCTAAAAGATTCAAGTTAGAATACCACGAAAATGTATCTCTTTATACCATAAGACATTTTGACAAAGAAGCCTCTAAAATGGTTGAAAAAGGAAAAGAAGTACTGCTGAAACAAGTGAGCCGCGAAACAATGCAAATTGTAACAAAAGCATTAAATTAAACTAACCCGTTGGGTGTAATTAGTTGCCGAAGATACTCCCGAATATTCGGGATTGTTTCGTTTCACTGCACAAAAAACACTCGAACTGACGATTCGTATTAATTACACCCAACAGGTTAAACTAAACTATTTTTACTTAAAAAAGAGGCGCATATCATGCCTCTTTTTTATATCTATTTGAAAAACAATATTTAACAATCAAAAAACAGACTTTATTTAATTTTTTCATACATTTAAAGGTTGCAAAAAAACCTCCCCAACCTCGTTAAACGTATTGAAATCATGGAAACCCTAGATCAATTATCAAATCTGTTCAGGTTGGATATCCGTAACTCTATAGGCTTATTATTTTGGGGAAACCTGGTATTATCAGGAATGATTTTTAGTTTCTATTCTACAATTCTCCATAAAAAAAATAGGACACGTCTGTTACTCTTTGGTTCCTCAAAAATTATTCAAACTTTGGCATGGCTCATGTTCTTTCTCCGAACTGACGAACTTCTTTTCTACAAACCTCTTTTATTTACCGGAAACACGCTACTCTACACAAGTTTTTATATGGAATCAATACTGATGCTAATGATGATAACATCGGTATCAAAAAAGGCTTACCAATTACAAACCGGAATTTTTATTCTTAGTTTATTAATGTACAACTTCACACTTTTTTCTAATCTGGAACACAACCTGCTCATCACATTTGGTTCTTTGTCAATATTCCTGATATTAGTAATTCCATCAATACGATTTATAACAGAAACCCGAAATAGTCTTTTCAAAAAATTATTCGGTATTAACTACCTGATGTTTTTAGGAATACTCCTAATCCGATCAGTTTATCCGTTTATTGATTCCAAAATGAATATATTCACAATAAATCCGATACAAAACACCACTTTTCTGATTCTTTTTCTAATGATGATTATAAGTGGAGCCGGTTATCTGCTCTTAATACAAGAAGAAAACGAAATACGCATCAAAAAACTGCTATCCGATAAAGACAAAATTTTTTCAATCATTGCTCACGATTTAAAAGGCCCTTTTACCGGAATATCCGGACTTTCGGAAGTACTTTTGGATAAAAACAATGGTTTAAATCCTGAAAGGATTGATGAATTGCATCAAATGATTTATAATTCATCCAGAAAAGCTCATTCACTACTCGAAAATCTTTTAATTTGGGCTCAATCTCAAACAGGAAGAATAAAATTCAATCCCACAGAACTAAAAGCCTGTTCTATTGTTAGTGAAACCTTAGAATTACTTTCGGGTATAGCCGATAATAAAAAAATAAAGTTACTGGCAGAAACCGAAAAAGACCAGAACATTTTCGCCGACGAAAACATGCTCTTAACCATTATCAGAAATCTGGTTTCAAACGCCATAAAATTTACCCACACAGACGGAACTATTAAAGTTTCGGTAAAAAAGACAGATACCGATTTTCTGTTTTCTGTAAAAGATAACGGTGTTGGAATTCCTCCCGAAAAAACGGATAATCTGTTCGAAACCAAAACCAAAAATTCTACCTTGGGAACCAATAACGAAACCGGAACCGGACTGGGATTAATGATTTGCTCTGAATTCGTAAAAAAACACGGCGGAAAAATTTGGGTAGAAAGCGAAATGGGAAAAGGAAGTGATTTTAAATTTACAATACCTCAATAATCAATGTAGCTTACAGTCTAAAACATAATTAAACAGAATACACTACTTTTGAAATCGCGACGTTGTATTCTTTATGCTGAAAAAATGGTTTTTATGGATTGTGCTACTTTATTGTTCCGGGCTTTGGGCTCAGGAAATAAGTTCGCCCTATAAAAACAAAAAAATTGTTGCAACTCTGGACACTATTCGTCTCGACAGTGTGAGTATTAACCCCGGTTTCTTTAAATTAATCGATTTACAGGAAAAAGACATTGACACTTCCTTTTACAAAATCAATTTTCAGAAAGGGACTTTAATTTTCAATGAAAAAGCGCCCTTTCTCAAAGACACTTTGAGGGTTCGTTTTCTCAAATTTCCCGATTATCTTACCAAAGAATACAGTATTTATGACCAGAGTCGGGTAGTGAGCAATCAGGCTTCCGGAAATTTGTATCGTGTTACAAAAGAACCCAACAAGCCATTCACTCCTTTTGACGGACTCAGCACTTCGGGAAATATTACCCGAGGCCTTACCGTTGGAAACAATCAAAATGCAGTAGTCAATTCTGCTCTTGACCTCCAGATTACCGGAAAATTATCCGACAATGTAAGTATTCGGGCTTCTATACAAGACAACAATATTCCGTTGCAAAGTGGTGGTTATTCTCAAAAACTTGACGAATTCGATCAGGTTTTCATCGAACTTTATGGAGACAAATGGAATATTCGCGGAGGCGATTTATTTCTCGAAAACCGAAGATCCAGTTTTCTCAACTTCAACAAAAAAGCGCAGGGAGTTGCTGCCGGCTATCAGTTTGTTACTCCCAAAGCCAAAACAACCGTGCGTGCTGCCGGAGCTTTGTCTCGCGGTCAATATTCAAAAAGTACTTTCATAGGGCAGGAAGGCAATCAGGGACCTTATAAATTAAAAGGTCCTAACGGCGAATTGTATGTTCTGGTCGTTTCGGGTTCCGAACGGGTTTATGTAAACGGAATTTTACTCAAAAGAGGCGAAAACAATCATTATACAATTGATTATAATGCGGGAGAAATTATATTTACCTCGCTTTTCCCGATTACTTCCGAAATGAGAATTAATATAGAATATCAATATTCTGACAGAAATTACACTCGTTTTCTTACTTACGGAGAAGTAGATCACGAAGAAAAAAAATGGAGTATCAACGGAGCAATTTATTCTGAAAGCGATGTAAAAAACCAACCTATACAACAAACTCTTTCTCCGGAACAAGTAGAAGTTCTGGCTCATGCAGGCGATAATCCTAATCTTATGGTGGCTCCTTCGGCCTATGTTGATACTTATTCCGAAAACAAGATTCTTTATAAAAAAACCTTCATCGATGGTGTTGAAGTTTATGAATTTTCAAAAAACCCCGACGATGTTTTATACAATGTAAAATTCAGTCTGGTGGGCTATAATAAAGGGAATTACATTTTATCGAATGCAAATACTATTGACAAAATTCACCAATATATTGCTCCCGAAAACGGAATTCCGCAGGGAAATTATGAACCTGTAGTTCGACTGATTGCTCCAACCAAAATACAGATTGCAACTATTTCCGGCAAATACAATCCTTCTCAAAAAACGGATATTAATTATGAATTTGGTCTAAGTAATAATGATCTGAATTTATATTCCAATCTTGACGATTCAAACAATACCGGAACTGCCGGAAAAATAAACGCCAAACAGAGTTTTATCATTCATAAATGGCAGGCCGATATTTTTACTAATTATCAGTTTGTACAACAAGATTTCAAAACCATCGAACGATTGTATTCTATAGAATTCAATAGAGATTGGAATCTAACCAATCCGCAAGGAAATCAAAGTTTATTGATTTCCGGAATAAACTTTAATCTGAAAGAAAATGGTTTTGCAAATTATCAATTCGAAAAGCTGGATTTCTCAGAAAACTTTAGCGGAAACCGGCATGTTTTTGGAACTCTTTTAAAACAAAATAATTTATCCTTTCAAGACAATGGAAGTGCATTGCAAAGCGACAATGCTACTGCCGATTCGAAATTTTTCAGAAACCAAATGCAAACACGTTACCATTTGAAGAAAAATTGGGCAGGAGTTTCTCTCCGTTCCGAAAACAATCAGGAGAAAAATAAAAATACAGGGCAACTTTCGCCCATTTCTCAAAAATTCAACGAATACGGACTTTTTGTTGGTCGTGGTGATTCTACCAAAGTGTTTGTAGAATTGGGTTATTTGAACCGAATTAACGACAGTTTACAAAACGGATTACTAAAAAGGGTTAATCAGTCAAAATCTTATTATTTAAATTCAAGGTTATTGCAAACAGCCAAAAGCGATTTGAGCATTTTTGTCAATTACAGAAACCTTGAATTTGAAGATGTTTCCAAGAAAAGCGAACCTTCTCTAAATTCAAGGCTTTTGTACAACGACCGTTTTTTTAATCAAATAATTCAGATTGGAACTACTTATGAAAACACTTCCGGAACCATTGCGCAACAGGAATTTACTTATGTAAAAGTAGATCCGGGAAAAGGTGTTTTTACCTGGAATGATTACAACGGCAATGGAATTCAGGAACTGGACGAATTTGAAACTGCCAAATTCAAAGATGAAGCGATTTATATCCGGGTATTTTTGCCGAATCAGATTTACCAAAAAACCCATAAAAATAAGTTTTCTCAATCACTGACTTTGAATCCGGCTCAATGGCAAAATAAAGAAAGATTTCAGAAATTGATTTCTTATTTCTATAACCAGACTTCTATTTTGACCGAAAGAAAAACAGCTCTCAATGAAAACAGTTTCAACTGGAATCCTTTTGGCAATAACGACAACGATTTATTGGGAATGAATTCGAGTTTCAGAAACAATCTTTATTTCAATCGTGGCAAGCAACAAAATTCTGTAATATATTCTTACATAAAAACGCATTTAAAAAATTTGCTCACCTCCGGTTCTCAGGAAAATTCCATCAATTCACATCAGCTTCAATACATTCATTTGTATCAAAAAAGCTGGCTTTTTGACCTTATGGGAAAATCTATTTCTACTGCTACTTTTTCAGAAAATTATGCTGCAAAAAATTATCGGATTGAAACCAAACAAATTGCTTCAAAACTATCTTATCTTTTCAACATCAATACTCATTGGGATTTATTGTATGATTATTCTAACAAAATCAACGAAACCGGTGATTTTGAAACATTGAATCAACAAAAAATAGGCACTTCATTTACCTATTCTGATGGCGATTTGGTTACTGTGAACGGTGAGTTTTCATTATTTCAAAACAAATTCAACGGAAATACTACTTCTGCGGTTGCTTTTCAAATGTTGGAAGGATTACAAAACGGAAACAATATTCTTTGGCGGGTATTTGTTCAAAGAAAAATCAATCGTTTTTTCAATATAAACTTTAATTATGAAGGAAGAAAAACAGAAATTAAAAATGCAATTCATCTAGGAAATTTACAGTTAATGGTCTATTTTTAGCGAATCAATATTTACTTTTATATTTTACCACTCTATGAGTGCAAAAAAACACATATTAACATTTGGACTATTACTGTCCTGTTTTTCAGGGTATTCTCAACCAACCCCTCCAGACCCTACCGATACTCCCCCGCCACCACCGGGGCTTCCAACCTTGCCTATAGATAATTGGATTTGGGTTTTATGGATAGCAGCCATCCTATTGGCAGGATATTTTCATATGAAAACACAGAAAAAAAACACAATCTGAAGTCTAGCTCCTGATTGTGTTTTTTATTTTATAAAATCATTTTCGTTCACTTATGAGATAAATATAAACAGGAAAATGGTCACTGAAACCCACTTCATTTTCTGAATGTCGCAACGGATATCCCTTGAATTTACCCTCCGATTGAATCATAAAAGATTTATTCCAAATTCCGGATTTCCAATAAGACCAACCTTGAAAATTCGACCGAATCATTGGTTCGGAAACCATAATTTGGTCAAAAATAGAACCTACATCTCTATAAAAGAGCGTTGCATTCCCTTCTTTGGCCATTTGCTCAAAAGGATTATAAATTCCCAAAGCAGTAACTTCTGATTTATTTCGTTTGGATTCAATACCATTCTTAATGCTTTTATCATCCGGGGTATCATTGAAATCTCCCATACAAATTATTTTCGCATTCGGATTCAGACTATAAAGCGAATCCATAATTTTCCGTGTCAATTTGCCGGCTCTCTCACGAAACGGCCGACTCTTTTTCTCTCCTCCAGAACGTGAAGGCCAATGATTGACCAATAAATGAATCTCTTCATTTTCGAGCAAACCTGTCACTAACAAGATATCACGGGTATAAACTCTTCTATTCCGAACAATTTCTTGTTCTTGATCAACGTTTTTAACCATTACCTCGTCAGATTTTCTATAAATAAGCAACGGAATATTTTTATAACTCGTAGGTTTAAAATGGTTCTTTCTATAAAGTAGAGCTACATCAATTCCTCTTTTGTCAGGAGAATCAAAATGCACAATACCATAATTTTGCCTAACCATTAATGGTTCTTTTATCAAATCTTCAAGCACTTGTTTGTTTTCAACTTCTGCCGCACCTATAAAAGTAGGAGATTGTTTTTGTTGTTCATTGATACCAATTTGCGAAACTACCTTCGAAATATTTTTTAGCTTTTGTGAGTATTTATCAGAGGTCCAACGTTGTTTACCGTTAGGAGTCCACTCATCATCATAATTCGGTTGATTTATAGTATCGAATAGATTTTCGAAATTATAAAACGCCACTGTATGCAATTCATAAATTTTCTGTTGGGCAATCAAATTGAAATTACCGAATACAAAAAAAAACGTCATTATGAATTTTGAAAATCGCATATCATTTGTTTTGACATAAATTTAATTAAACCAAAATAAATTCTATTAATTTAATTTTAAGTTATTTAACATAATTTCATGATAAAAAATTATCAAATTTTATCTTAACTTTAAGAGACAAAATCTTAAAAAGATGAAACAATCAACTCTCATATTGTATTTCTTTTTACAATCTGTCTTTGTGTTTTGCCAAAAAAACTCTGGCATTACAGGAAAAATTTTGGATTCTGAAATTCAAAAACCTTTACAAAACGTTGTTATTTCTATTCAAAATACAAATAACACACAACTTTCTGATGCTAAAGGAGAATTTACTTTCAGCAATATAACTCCCGGAAATTATCTCATTCTTTTCAAAAGTGTGGGTTATAAAGACATCTTAATTTCGGTTGAAATTACAACTGAAATCATACTTGATTTAGGAATAATCCTGATGACACAAGACCAAAGCATAGAAAAACAACTCAGCCTGATTGCACTAACTGACGATGATTTGAGCGATGACAACAGCGGATCGGAAAACACCTCAACATTATTACAATCTACAAGAGATTCATTTCAACAAGCGGCCGCCTTCAATTGGGGACAGGCAAGATTCAGAATCAGAGGACTCGACAGCGAATATGCAAATACGATGATAAACAGCGTGGTTATGAACAAAATTTATGACGGAAGACCACAATGGAGCAATTGGGGAGGATTGAATGATGTAACCCGAAATCAGGAATTTATCACAGGAACTAAAGCTTCCGATTATACTTTTGGAGGAATTTTAGGTTCGCAACAAATAAATACCCGGGCTTCTGTTTACCGTCCCGGTTCCAGAATTTCGGCCTCAGGTTCTAATACCAACTATAATTGGAGATTAATGGGAACTTATATTTCGGGAATGAATAAAAAAGGCTGGGCTTATGTTATTTCTGCCGGCAAACGATATGCACAGGAAGGCTATTTTGACGGAACTAATTACAATGCGAATTCTTTCTTTGGTAGTTTTGAGAAAAAAATTTCAAAAGAACATTCTCTGAATCTCACCACCGTTTACACTCAAAACAGCAGTGGAAAAACAGCTCCTCAAACCGAAGAAGTGACCAATCTGACAAACATAAAATACAATTCTTACTGGGGATGGCAGGAAAATGAAAAAAGAAATGCAAGAGTCAAACAAATTGAAGAACCGCTGATAATGCTGAGCCATTATTGGAAAATAAATGAGAGTAATAAACTCAACACGAATGTCGCTTATCAATTCGGAAAAATAGGCAACAGTCGTATCGATTTTCAAAAAGCAAACAGTCCGGATCCGACTTATTACAAAAATCTTCCAAGTTACTGGACTTCGCTCTATGCACCTGACGATGGTGAATTTTCCGGGCAATTTACCCCAAATTATGTCGAAGCCGAAGCTTCCAAAATTGATTTTATAAATAATCCGCAAATAAATTGGGAAGCGATGTATAGAGCTAATTCGTCTCCGGTAACCGATTCAAATAATCAAATTGTAAATTATATTCCGACAGAAAGCAAATATGTATTGTATGAAGACCGTACCGATGACCAGACTTTCAATTTCAACAGTATTTTTTCAAGTCAATTGACCGAAAACATTAGCATGAATGCAGGCGTAACTTATAGAAAACTGAAATCGGAAAACTTTCAATTCCTACTCGATTTATTGGGCGGAACGCATTTCAGGGATATTGATCCATTTTATTCCGGTGAACAATCGCAATCCGATTTAAATAATGCTAACAGAATTGTTTACAAAGGAGATAAATACGGCTACAATTACATTTTATTTGCTGATGTTTTAGATGCTTTTACCCAATTTAAATTCTCTTATAAAAAGATCGATTTCTTTTTGGCTCAATCATTTTCAAACAGCATTTATCAACGGGAAGGATTGTACAAAAACGGATTATATCCTTCTAATTCCTTTGGAAAAAGCAATAAAAGTTCGTTTGAAAATTTCGGATTCAAAGGAGGTCTTACCTACAAAATCAACGGAAAACAATTTCTGAATTTCAATGCTGCACATTTAACAAAAGCCCCAACTCTGAAAAACACTTATCCAAATGCCCGATTGAATAATAATAGTGTAAACGATTTAGAAAGCGAGACTATTTCGAGTGCCGATGCGAGTTATATTTTCAGAAGTCCGAAATTCAGAGCTAGAATTACTTTTTATTTTTCGGAAATTAAAAATGCGACACAAACCTACTTCTATTATGCAGAAGGGATTTTCAAAGATGACGGTTCCAATCCTGCTGAAAGCAACGCCTTTGTCAGCGAAACTATTGTCAATATGAATAAACTGAATTTAGGAACTGAATTAGGTTTAGAATATCCAATTTCCTCTACATTTACCATTATGGGAGCATTGGCTTTAGGTCAATTTACTTACAATAACAATCCCACGGTTTTAATAACCAATGATGCTCTTGCTTCGATTGAAAACACAAATCCTACGAAAAATTTTGGGGAAGCTGCTTTAAAAAACTACAAACTTTCGGGAACACCCCAACAGGCAATTTCATTGGGTGCAGAATATAGAGATCCTGATTTTTGGAATATCGGAATTAACATAAATCATCTCACAAACAATTATGTATCAATTTCAGCTATCCGCCGTACAAGTCAATTCTATATAAATCCCGAAACCGGGTTTCCATTTCCCGAAGCTACTTCCGAAAGAGGAAAAGAATTACTCAAACAGGAAAAATTCAACCCTCTGAATTTGTTAAATCTGACTGGAGGAAAATCCTGGAGAATAAAAACAAATACTATCGGATTTTTTGCCAGTATCAACAATCTGCTAAATTATTCTTACAAAACCGGCGGTTATGAACAAGCCCGAAATGCCAATTTCAGACAACTGAACCAGGATGTTTCCAGCGGAACTCCCGCCTTTGGATCTAAATATTTTTATGGTTACGGACGAACTTATTTCATGAACCTTTATGTGAATTTCTAAATTTTATTGTCATGAAAACAACAAATTTAAAATTGATATTTACTACGGCAATACTTATAATTTTGAGCAACAGTTGCGTGAGCGATGATGATTACAATACACCCCAACTGGAATGCAACCAACCCAATTTAACCCCCAACAAATCGGTACAGGAAATTATTGCTGCCTCAGGAAATGTTATTACTCAATATCCTTATGACGATATTATTGAAGCTTATGTGGTTTCGAGCGACAAAGAAGGTAATTTCTTTAAATCTATTTCGCTTCAAACTCTGGCTACCGAAACTACATTGTCTGTAGGTTTCAGCGTTCCTATCGACGCTTATAATACTTATATTGACTATAGAGTAGGAACCAAAGTTTTTATAAAACTAAAAGACCTGTACACCGACATTTATTATGGTTCTATGCGGGTTGGCGGCATTTATATCAATTCGTATGGTTATTCTTCTGTAGGGCGACTTCTGGCAAGTTCTTACAAAAATCAACTAATTGCTTCTTGCTCTTATTTAAATGAAGATAATTTTGTCAAAAAAGTTACTGTTCCTGAATTATTGAACGATGCCAACTTAAATACTTTAGTAGAAATTTCGGAAGTTAAATTTACCAAAGAAGCTGTTGGCAAACATTATTATGAACCGGCAAACGACACCGGAGGTGCTACCAACTGGAAAATGACCGATAGCAACGGAAAAACTTTTATTTTCAGAACCAGCAGTTATGCCAATTTTGCAGGGAATATTGTTCCTTCCGGCATCGGAACAGTTAGAGGTATTTTAACCAAATATGGATCTGATTATCAGTTTTTGGCGAGATATGAATCAGATATAAAACTGGGAGAATAATGATTTATTATTTCACAGAGATACGCAAAGTTTTAAAAAAACCTAGTGTATCTCTGTGTTTTCTCTGCGAATCTCTGTGGAATAACTACATTAAATACTTCGTTTTAATCTTATCCACTATCACCTGTGCCAGTTTAGCATGGCTTTCAAATGTCCAACCGGCAATATGAGGAGTCAGAATAACATTATCAGCATCCATCAAATACTGAAAAGCGGGCGGAATGTGATTGTCCAGAAACAAATTCTCAAAAGACAGTTTTTCGTATTCCAAAACATCCAAACCTGCTCCCAAAACTTTTCCTGATTTTAAAGCTTCAACCAAATCATCAGAAACCACATTTTTGCCACGAGAGGTATTAATTAGCCAAAAAGATTTGGTAAAAACATTAATAAAATCAGAATTTACCATTTTATCCGTTTCCGGAGTCCACGGCACATGAAGGCTTAAAACATCAGCTTTTTGCTGTAATTCTCGTAATGAAACCTGTTTCGCATTTTCATCCCCAACATTATCTAAAATATCATAACACAAAACCTCAACTTCAAAACCTCGCAGTTTTTTGGCAAAAGCTTTTCCCATATTGCCATATCCGATGATTCCAACCGTTTTCCCGTCGAGTTCGTGACCACGATTGCTTTCACGATTCCATTGACCTAATTTGATTTCATCATTCGCCTTATTCAGATTATTAAAAAGCGACAATAACATTCCCAAAGCGTGTTCGCCCACTGCATTTCTGTTACCTTCCGGCGCAGCTATCAGTTGGATATTTTTGCCAATGGCATAATCGCAATCGATACTCTCCAAACCCGCACCCACTCTGGCTATAAACTGCAAATTGGTGGCTTTATCTATAAAGTTTTTATCGATTTTAAATCGGCTGCGGATGACAATTCCGTGGTAATTATGAATTTTAGCTTCTACCTCTTCTTTTGAAGATGAAAAATCTTCTTCGTTGGTAAATCCGGCTTGTTGCAATTGCTTCCAAAGCAAGGGATGATTGCTGTCTATATGCAGTATTTTGATTTCTTGCGGTTTCAATTCTTTGTTTTTTTGAAAGTGCTAAAGATAATTGTTTATTATTTATTGTTCCAAAGTTTAAATACAAACAGCACAACTTACAATCTACAACTCTGAAACTTTAAACGAATTAAGTGGTTTTTAAGTTTTCATAATGCTTTTAAAGGCTATTTTTGCTCCCAAAACAAATTTTATCCCAAAATGGACGAGTATTGTAGGCAACGATTATAAACCTGAATAAAGAACGATTGATGTTGGTCTTTATTCACATACCATTAAAGAAAACACCATGAAAACTTTTTTTAAAAACAGCAATTCGGGGCTTGTTACTTCGGATAAATGGGAAAAAAACTGCTGGATTTCTATCGAAAATCCAACTGCTCAAGACCGCAATTACCTATTGCACGAGCTTCAAATTCCGGAAGCATTTTACAACGACATTGGAGATATTGACGAACGCCCTAGGATAGAAACCGAAAATGGCTGGTATCTCATCATTCTCAGAATTCCTTATAAAAATGCGGATTCTAAATTGCCTTTTACAACTGTTCCGCTTGGAATCGTTTTTAAAGACGACATTTTTGTGTCAATCTGTTTCCATGAAACCGGGATGTTGAACGACTTTGTACCCTATACCCAACGCAAAAACGTAACTATTAAAAATCATTTTGATCTGGTTTTAAGACTTATGCTTTCTTCCTGCGTTTGGTTTCTGAAATATCTGAAACAGATAAACCAACGCATAAAACTGGCAGAAGATAATCTTGAAAAATCGGTTAAGAACGAAGAATTGCAAACTCTTTTGCAATTAGAAAAATGTCTGGTTTATTTCATTACTTCTCTAAAAGGGAATAATGTACTTTTTCAACGCATAAACAATATTAAAAGCGAAAACTTCGATTTGGATTTGCTTGAAGATGTTGATATTGAGTTGAAACAGGCACAGGAAATGTCCAAAATTTACAGCGACATTCTATCGGGTATGATGGATGCCTATGCTTCGGTAATTTCAAACAACCTGAATGTGGTTATGAAACGATTAACTTCGATTTCAATTATACTGATGATTCCTACTTTAATCGCCAGTTTATACGGAATGAATGTTCCGAATTCTTTAGAAAACAATCCGAACGGTTTAATGATTATTGTTTTAATTTCTATAGTTCTCACCACCTTTGGGGTATTCCTGTTTAAAAAGAAAAATTTCTTTTAGAAACCCAAAATCAGTTTGGCAATAGAAAAGTAGATTAAGATTCCGCAAATATCATTGCTGGTAGTAATAAATGGCCCGGTAGCCAATGCCGGGTCAATTCCAAATTTATCCAAAAGAAGCGGAATAAATGTGCCTATGAGTGAGGCAATAATAATTACCGAAATCAATGCAATGGTAACAATCATTCCTATAGTAGTTTCGACTCCCAAAAGAAAATGACTTCCTAAAAACAAAATAGTTGCCAGAATGACTCCGTTTAATAAACTCAGGGAAATCTCTTTCAGTAAACGGTTAAAAATAGAACCGCTTATACTGTGATTGGCCAAACCCTGAACAATAATAGCAGAAGACTGAACGCCAACATTTCCGGCCATTGCCGCTATAAGTGGGGTAAAAAAGAATAATTTTCCATGATTCAACATGGCACCTTCAAAAAGCCCGAGCATTCTCACACTTACAAATCCGCCAAGAAGTGCCAAAACCAGCCAAGGCAATCTAGCTTTGGTCAGCTCCAAAATACTGTCATCGGCTTCAACGTCTTGCGAGATACCTGCCGCCAACTGGTAATCTTTGTCGGCTTCCTCTTTGATAACATCTACGATATCATCAATAGTAATTCTTCCTACCAAACCTCCCATTTCATCTACAACCGGAATGGCTTCCAAGTCATACTTCTGCATGATATGAGCAACCTCAACACTGGATGTATTTACCCGAACAAAATCGACTTTTTTAATATAAACTTCGCTTATTTGTGTTTTGGTAGAAGCGGTCAAAAGATCTTTTAAAGACAATCTTCCTTTCAATCGGTTATCGTCATCAACCACATAAATAGAATGTACTCTGGTTACGTTTTCGGCCTGAAGTCGCATTTCTTTCACGCAGGTCAATACGCTCCAGTTTTCATTGACTTTGACCAACTCTTTTCCCATTAAACCACCGGCAGTATCTTCGTCATAACGCAAAAGATCAACAATATCCTTGGCGTGTTCAACGTCTTCAAGTTCCGAGATTACTTCTTCCTTTTTCCTTTCCGGAAGTTCGGCAATAATATCGGCAGCATCATCGGTATCTAATTCGTCAAGCTCTTCGGCAATTTCTTTTGCAGAAAGCCCATGAAGGATATGCTCACGAACATCATCCTCCAGTTCCAGAAGGATTTCGGCCGTTTTTTCACTGTCAAGAATCTTAAAAATATAGTTTGCCTCTTCAATTTCCAATTCATCGAAGATTTCGGCAATATCAGCATGGTGCAAATCATTCAGCAACACTTCCAGTTCCTGGTCATTCTTTTCATGAATGAAATTCTTGATTTGAACTAAAAGTTCTTTGCTGATTTTAAACTGCATCGGCTTCTATTTTTTGGGTAAGTTCTATAAACTGCTCAACAGACAATTGTTCCGGACGAAGGTTGAACACCTCGTCTTCTCTCAAATTATCGGACAAATTTAGGCTTTTTAAACTGTTGCGCAAAGTCTTTCTGCGCTGCTGGAAAGCGGTTTTCACCACCGTAAAAAAGAGTTTTTCACCACAAGGCAAACTGTAATCTTCTTTGCGCGTCAATCGCAGAACACCCGACTTTACTTTTGGCGGTGGATTAAAAACGTGTTCACTTACTGTAAACAAATATTCGGCATCGTAAAAAGCCTGAGCTAAAACAGAAAGAATTCCGTAAGTCTTGCTTCCTTTTTTCTCACAAATTCTTTCGGCAACTTCCTTTTGAAACATCCCTGAAAATTCAGGAATTTGGTTTCGATATTCCAACATTTTAAAAACAATTTGCGTAGAAATATTGTAAGGAAAATTCCCAATGATGGCAAATTGCTTATTTTCGAAAACCTCGTTGATATTGTATTTCAAAAAATCCTTAGAAATAATCTTTCCATGAAGTTTAAAATAATGTGCATTCAAATATTCAACCGACTCGGTATCGATTTCAATCACATAGGTATTGATTGGTTTTTCCAATAAATATTTAGTCAAAACACCCATTCCCGGCCCTATTTCCAAAACATCTTCATAGCCTTTCAGGCTCAGAGTGTCGGCTATATTTTTAGCAACACTTTCGTCTTTAAGGAAATGTTGTCCGAGGTGTTTTTTGGCTTTTACTTTATCCATTCTTTTTTAGATTATTAGATTTTGTGGTTATTGGATTTTTCGAATAATCGAACTATCCAAAAATCAAGAAATCGATTAATGTTCTGAAATCAATTCCAATTCGGTTCTGAAAGCCAGCATTTTGTCGCCAAACAATCTCAAACCTTCCTCTCTCAATCGAGGCGCATCTTCATCATAATAACGTTGTAAAGTTTCCATACTGTCGGTAGTATATTGAATAGAATAAGTGGTTCCTCCCATTTCTTCTTCAATTAAAACCTTTACCATTCTGGCAGAATTGAATTTCCCGGTTGCCAAAACATCTTTGATATGTTTTTCCTGCATCCAGTTCATCCATTGATCGTGAACACTTTCGTGTATATTTATGGTTACGTTGTATATAATCATTTTGTTTTTATTTGTTTAATCGTTAATGCGGTTAATTGTTTAATCGGCAGCTCACTTTATGACTTTCAACCTTCGACTTTGGACTTATAGATTCGTATCCCCACGCAATTGCCTGAATTTTATCCGGGCATCAACAAAGTAAATACTGTCCTGATGATTAAAAATTATCTTTTCGTATAATGCCTTTGCCTTTTCGACATCTTTTAACTGTTTATTATAAATCTCAGCCGAAAAATACAATGCCTCATCAGCATAAATTCCGTCACTAAAATTGTCTATAATATATTGATATTGGCTTAAAGCCGAAGCAAAATCATTCTGTTTTTCATAAATTTCTCCCAAACGACATCGGGTAATGGCTTCAATTTCATTTCCTTTATCTTCTTTCAAAATAGCCAAAAACTGCAACAAAGCTCCCTGAGTTTTGTTCTGATAAAGCAAATAATCGCCCCGGGCAAACTTTTTCAGAGCCACATGAGTCGAATCGGCAACCGTATTATCATTTATTATCAGAAATAATTCTAATGCATCATTGGCAATCAACTGAGTTGAAGCCGCTTTCAATTCCTTGAATTGCTTCAATGCCCACTCGAAATCACCTTTAAAATAACTGGTTTTCGCTGCTTTCAAACTAGCCTGATGTCCCACATCATTATTCTTCAAATCCTCCTCTATTTGAGAATAATAAATCAAAGCCTGATTGAATTTCTCTTCATAAAGCAAAATATCGGCCAATTCCATTTTTACATCGGCTTTTTGAAATTGATTCAAAGGCAAATTCAAAGCTGACTTCAAAACATTCTTTCCAGCTTCAGGATTTTTTATATTGAAAGCCAAAAAATGCGCTTGTAAAATCTGCAATTGCAAGGTGTAAGGGCTTACTCCAAATTGCTTCATCATTCCCTCTAATTCCAATCGAATTGATTCATATTCCTGCTCTGAAGCAATTTCAATTTTCATATTAAGCAAATACGAATGTGATTTGATTTTCAAAGCAAAATCCTGAGTATTTTCGAGAACAAAAGTCAAAATCTCTTTGGCTGTTTCGGTTTCTTTTTCATCCATTGTCAACTCGGCAAGATTCATAATTGTAGAAAGCGATTCTGTTTCTCGTTTATAAATTGCTTTTTCCTGAACAAACGCCTTTCCATATTCTTTTTGCTGAACAAAAAACCAACTCAGATAACGATTCCAAAAAACATCTTGTGTTTTCTGGGCTCTCAACAATAATGCTTTTTTGAGCGAAGCAGCAAACGAACCATTAGTGTCTTCGGTTAAAAACCGGGACAATTGATTTTGAATCATAATATAATAACCCGCATTATTTTGAGATTCTGTCAACAATTGGTCAATCATCAATTCGAAATTACCCAATTGTCCGTTGAGAATAGCTGTTTGGTAGTTGAAATTCAGTTTCGAATCAGTTTCAGAAGCTATTCTATAGGATTTTAATGCGTATTGCAATAGTGAATGACGCTCAAAAGTAGCCGCCACCGTATAGACGTTTGAAGGCTGTTGCTTTACTTTTTTGAGCGATTGCTCGTAATAATTTCTGGCCTTTACAGTATCTTTTTGCAACTGAAAATTGTAACCCAATTCTACCAACAAATGCGGTTGATTGGTTCTTTTTAATTGTTCATTCAAGCTTTTATCAGCCTTATCAAACTGTGATAATTGCTGATAACATTCTATTTTTCGCTGAAAAAACAAATTATTGTACGGTTGCGATTTCAGTAAATCTTCATAACTGATAAGCGCTTTCTCAAAATCACTTCGGTCGAAATAATTCTGAGCCAATTGATCGATCTGTGCGAAAATCGACAACGAAAAAGACAAAGCTATATATATAAAGAGTTTTTTCATTGTCTTTCATTTGCTTTTAATAGTATTAAAGAATTTAAACCTATCGAGTTCGATAAGTTTAAATTCTAAATATTTGCAACTTATTTAATCATTTTCGATCTGTTGCTTCGGCTAATGGCTATTCACTAATTACGAGTCAATAATATCAAATCCGCAGTACGGACGCAATACTTCCGGAATTACAATTCCTTCCGGAGTTTGGTAATTTTCTAAAATTCCGGCCAAAACTCTTGGCAAAGCCAATGAACTTCCGTTAAGTGTGTGTGCCAATTGAGTTTTTCCGTCTTTCCCTTTAAAACGCAATTTCAAACGATTTGCCTGAAAAGTCTCAAAATTAGAAACCGAAGAAATCTCTAACCAACGATCCTGAGCTGTTGAGAAAACTTCAAAATCATAAGTCAAAGCCGAAGTAAAACCCATATCTCCTCCGCAAAGACGCAAAATTCTGTAAGGCAATTTCAATTCTTTCAAAATATTTTTTACGTGCTCTACCATTCCGTCCAAAGCCTCATAAGACTTTTCAGGATGTTCGATACGCACGATTTCTACTTTATCAAATTGGTGCAAACGGTTCAAGCCACGAACGTGAGCTCCATAAGAACCAGCCTCTCTACGAAAACAAGGTGTGTAGGCCGTATTCAAAACCGGCAAATCGTTTTCGCTCAAAATTACATCTCTGTACAAATTGGTCACCGGAACTTCCGCTGTAGGAATTAAATACAAATCATCGGCATTAGAATAATACATCTGACCTTCTTTGTCCGGCAATTGCCCTGTTCCGTAACCCGAAGCTTCGTTTACCAAATGCGGCACCTGAACTTCGTTGTAACCTGCTGCCGTATTTTTGTCTAAAAAATAATTGATTAAAGCACGTTGCAATCGGGCTCCTTTTCCTTTGTAAACCGGAAAACCTGCTCCTGAAATCTTTACACCTAATTCAAAATCAATAATGTCGTATTTTTTTACCAATTCCCAGTGAGGCAAAGCACCTTCATGCAAAACAGGGATTTCTCCTTCCTGAAGAACATTTAGATTATCATCGGCCGATTTTCCTTCAGGAACAATATCAGCAGGAAGATTTGGAAGTGTATATAATTTCTGAGTCAGTTCATTTGCCAAAGCATCTACTGTTTCAGACAGTTGTTTGCTTTTTTCTCTCAACAAAACAGTTTTTTCTTTCAGAATTTCGGCTTTTGATTTTTCACCGTTTTTCATCAATTCGCCTATATCCTTGGATATTTTATTAGACTCAGACAAGGTATTATCTAATTCAACTTGGGCAGCACGACGTTTTTCATCAATTTCAACCACCTCTTCTACAATAGCTTTTGCATCGATATTTCTTTTAGCCAAAGCTTTGATAACTTTTTCCTGATTTTCTCTAATAAATGCGATTTGTAACATGTCTTGTTTTTTGTTAAGGCAACAAATTTAAGGAAATGTTTTATTAAACAAACCAAATGAAACCACAGAAACCTTAATTATTTGGAAAGTAATTGTTTTTAAACTTCTGTTTCCTCGTTAATTGCTATTTTTACGCTCAATAAAACAAAAAGAGAATGAAAAAATACTTGTGTTTTCTGTTTATTGTTTCGCTGACTTCCGTTTTTTCTCAACAAAAAAGCATCCAAAAACAAATTGTTGAGTCGGAAATGAAATCGGCAAACTCGAAAATGAAATTTGTTGTCAATAGTCATACAACCAACTACGATGTTACTTATCATAAGCTCGAATTCAATGTAAACCCTTCGGCAAATTTTATCTCGGGAGTTGTTACTACCAGCTTCAAAGCTCTTTCAGATATGACAACCATTACTTTTGATTTGGCAAACCAACTTACCGTAAGTTCTGTCAAACAAAACAACACTTCACTTACTTTTTCGCAAAACAGCAATAATGAACTCATTATTAATTTTCCAACTACACTTATAAACGGAAATTCGGCTACTGTTGAAATAACTTATTCAGGAACTCCACCTTCTACAGATGGCTCTTTTACGTCATCTACTCACGCCGGAACTCCTGTTCTTTACACTTTATCAGAACCTTTTGGAGCAAAAGATTGGTGGCCTTGCAAACAGGATTTAAACGACAAAGTTGATACTATTGATGTTTATATTACTGCTCCCAGCCAATATGTGAGCGTTTCAAATGGAGTGGAATTAGGACAAACCATCAACTCTACAAACAATACTAAAACCACTCATTTTCAACACAATTACCCAATTCCTGCCTATTTAATTGCGATTGCTGTTACCAATTACAGTATTTACAACCAACAGGCCGGAACAGCACCCAATACTTTCCCTATTATAAACTATGTATATCCCGAAAATCTAACCACAGCTACCAAAGCTCAGTTGGACAAAACCGTTACTATCATGAATCTGTTTGAAAATTTATTCGAAAAATATCCTTTTTCTGATGAAAAATACGGTCATGCTCAATTTGGCTGGCAAGGAGGAATGGAACACACGACAGTTTCTTTCATGTATAATTTTGAAAGAGAATTAATTGCCCATGAATTGGCTCATCAATGGTTTGGCGACAAAATTACCTGTGGTTCCTGGAGAGATATTTGGCTCAACGAAGGTTTTGCAACTTATGTGGCTGCAATGGTAATTGAAAATATAGACGGACAAACGGCATTTACCTCCGAAAAGAAGAAACTTATAAATGATATAACTTCTCTTCCTGATGGTGCACTTTACCTCACAGAAGCCGAAGCTACCAATATTAACCGCATTTTCAGCAGTCGTTTGAGTTATAACAAAGGCGCAATGGTTTTGAATATGTTGCGTTTCAAACTGGGAGATACTGTATTTTTTCAGGCAATTAAAAACTATTTGGCCGACCCAAATTTAGCTTACAATTACGCATTGACTCCGCAATTAAAAACACACTTCGAAACCGCTTCAGGACTTGATTTGACCGAATTTTTCAACGATTGGGTTTACAATCAGGGATATCCTACTTACAATATCGTTGCTGATAAAACAGAAAATAATCAAGTGAAGTTTACTGTTAACCAAACTACTTCTCATAGTTCTGTGAATTTCTTTGAAATGCCGGTTCCTGTGAGAGTTTTTGGAGCAAATGACCAGAAACTGGATTTGGTTTTCAATAATACTTTCAATGGTCAGACTTTTACAGAAACCATTCCTTTTGATGTTACTTCAATAGAATTTGATCCGGATAAAAACATTATTGCTAAGAATAATACAACCACTTTGGGAATTAAAAAAGCAGTTTTCAAAAACATTCGTTTATATCCAAATCCTGCAAAAGATCAATTAAGTATAGAATTACCAAGTTCGATAACTTTAGAAAAAGTAATTATTTACAACAATTTAGGTCAAATGATTTATAAGGGAAACAATACAACTATTTCATTAGAAAATCTGACGATTGGAACTTATTATATTGAATTAACAACTTCTGCCGGAAAGCATAAAGAGAAATTTATTAAAAAATAAGCTCTTACATATCTACAGAATTTAGCAAAACATTAAACAAAAAGTAAGTCGAAAAGACTACTTTTGCACGTTATCTAGAAAAACCGATTTATAAAAAATGGAAATTACAATTAAACTTTCTCAATTCTTACTGAGCCTTTCATTACTAATTATTCTTCACGAATTAGGTCATTTTATACCTGCCAAATTATTCAAAACCAGAGTCGAAAAATTCTACCTTTTCTTTGATGTGAAATATTCACTTTTGAAAAAGAAAATCGGCGAAACCGAATACGGAATCGGTTGGTTGCCACTAGGTGGTTATGTAAAAATCTCCGGAATGATTGACGAAAGCATGGACAAAGAACAAATGGCTTTGCCTCCTCAGCCTTGGGAATTTCGTTCAAAACCGGCTTGGCAAAGATTAATTATCATGTTGGGAGGAGTAACTGTCAACTTCATTTTGGCTTTCATCATTTATATTGGAATGACTTTTTATTATGGCGAAACCTACATTAAAAACCAAGACATCAAAGACGGAATTTGGGTTACCAGCCCGATGGTAGAAAAAGCCGGACTTAAAACCGGAGACAAACTAATTGCTATCGACGGAAAGAAAATTGAAAAATTTGTTCCTTCGGTAAATAACGACATCCTGACTTCTCACGAAGTGCTAGTTGAAAGAAACGGAGTAGAACAATCAGTAAAACTACCTGAAAACTTCATTGGAAAATTCCTTGATGGCGAAAAAACAAGCATTGTTTCTCTCAGAATGCCTTTTGTTGTAGGCGCTTTGGCCGATGATTCTAAAAACAAAGAGCAACTTTTACCAAAAGACATCATTACTTCTATAAACGGTAAACAAATAAAATATTTTGACGAAGTTTCTCCAATGATTGAATCTTTAAAAAACCAAACCGTAGAAGCAACTGTTTTAAGAAATAACGTTGAAAAAGCAATAAAACTAAACATCAATAATGACGGAAAATTAGGCGTTAAACCGGGAATGCTGCCAATTGACAACCTTGAAAAAATGGGATTATACAAATTGAGTACTGAAAAATATTCGTTTGCAGAATCATTCCCAATCGGAATTCAAAAAGGAGCAGACCAATTGTCTAACTACGGAAAACAATTAAAATTAATCTTCAACCCAAGCACAGGAGCATACAAAGGCGTGGGAGGTTTTGCAGCCATCTTCAATATTTTCCCAAGTTTCTGGAGCTGGGAAGCATTTTGGAGCATTACGGCACTACTTTCAATTATGCTTGGAGTTATGAACTTATTGCCAATTCCGGCACTTGATGGTGGTCACGTACTATTTTTATTATACGAAATGGTAAGCGGTAAAAAACCAAGCGACAAATTCCTGGAACACGCCCAAATGGTTGGTTTCGTTTTACTTATATCTCTGCTGTTATTTGCCAACGGAAATGATATTTACAAAGCCATACTTGGCAAGTAAAAATATTTTAAATTTTATTTGGCTTTTAAAAAAAAATAATTACATTTGCACCGCTTTAAAAGGCAATACGCCTTCCTCCTTAGCTCAGTTGGTTAGAGCATCTGACTGTTAATCAGAGGGTCCTTGGTTCGAGCCCAAGAGGGGGAGCAAAAAGTCCGACAGAAATGTTGGACTTTTTTTGTTTTAAACTATATCTGAAAAATAGTCAGAAATTAACTCCAAAAAATATTTAGATAAAAATTCATTTTTATTTGCACGAATAAGATTAATTTCTATCTTTGCATCGCTTTAAAAGGCAATACGCCTTCCTCCTTAGCTCAGTTGGTTAGAGCATCTGACTGTTAATCAGAGGGTCCTTGGTTCGAGCCCAAGAGGGGGAGCAAAAAGTCCAACAGAAATGTTGGACTTTTTTTGTTTTATACAATTACCGAAATTAAATTCCATAACTCAATACCAAATCTAAAAAGCTCCCTCAAACCTAAATTAGGCGTTAAAGATTTAGTTCTGGCTTTTTACCGCTGATTCGCTGATTTCTTTATGATGCTCATGTGTAAAAATTCCCCAGATTAATCGATTTTAAATTGTGTCTTCTAAAGAATTTAATCACCGTAAGTTATTTGAAATCTGCGAAACGAAGTTCGATGCAGTCAATCTGCGGTTATTCTGTAAGCCAATGCGCAATTTGGGATAAACCGATATTATTCCATAATTTAAAGATCAAACGGATTTTCACAAATTAGAATCCATATTGAACTTTGAGAATCTTCGTACTTTCTTTGCGTTTCTCTGTGAAATAATTTTCTAATGTGATTTAAGATTAATTCTTTTACCAAAAAAATTACTCCAATTTAAAAACCGATTTTTGTACCTTTATAAGAAAATAGAATCATTATGTTATCAAAAAACCTAGACACCGCACTGAATAATCAGGTTCGCATTGAAGCCGAATCATCACAAATTTATCTTTCTATGGCCTCGTGGGCTGAAACCCACGGTTTTGAAGGAATTGCAAAGTTTCTGTATGCACAATCAGACGAAGAACGGATTCACATGCTAAAATTAATGAAGTTTATAAACGATCGCGGAGGCCATGCCACGGTAAGCGACTTAAAGGCTCCGAAATCTAATTACAAAACTTTTAAAGAAATGTTTGAAGAACTGTACAAACACGAAATTTTTGTATCAGAATCAATCAATAAGATCGTTCATGTTGCTTTTTCTGAACAGGATTATGCCACACACAACTTCTTGCAATGGTATGTATCTGAACAAATAGAAGAAGAAAGCCAGGCAAAATTGATTTTAGACAAAATCAATATGATAGGCGATGACAAAGGCGGACTATATCTTTTTGACAGAGACATTTTACAGCTTATACCAAACAACTCCGCAAAATAAACCCGACTCTAATCTTTTTCAAATTGAGTAAAAAGAAAAAAAATAAGGACAAGAAAAAAGATTCTAAAAAAAAGGATTCTCCGGAACACCTAAAGTCTGAATGTTGTGAAAAATACAAAAAAGGCGAAAAAAAAAGATGTAAAAGATGTCCTCGTTTTGATTTAGATAAATAAAGAATTAGTTAGGTTGCAAATCTCCGTTTAACGGTTTTTATTCCGTAAACGGAGATTTGCTTTTTTACTATTTCCCTAACAAAAGAACTTCGTTTACCAATACTTCTGTGATATAACGTTTTTCACCGTTTTTATCGTCATAACTTCTGTGAGTCAGTTTACCCTCAATGGCAATTTCTTTGCCTTTCATTACATATTTCTCAATAATATCGGCAGTTTTGCCCCAGGCAACCAATCTATGCCATTGGGTTTCTTCTACTTTTTCACCTTTGTCATTTTTATAAAACTCATTGGTAGCCATTGTAAAATTGGCCAACTTTTTCCCTACTTCAAAATTTTTGATTTCAGGATCATTTCCTACGTGTCCGATTAACTGAACTGTGTTTCTTAGAGCATTCATGGCGTATAAATTTAAATTAGAAAATCATTTGTCGTTCATCCCTTTCGACATTACAAAGTTGCAACCGATTGAATAAAACAGCCGGTTGCTAACTGCTTACTTTCGGTTGTAACTATTTGTAACCGTTTGTAAATGGATTTTTGTTATATTTGAGAGTTGCAATACCAAGAAAACAGTCATCATGGATTATATAATCGAAATAGCATTTATGATTTTTACATTTAGCGTTATAACAATTTTAACGGGCATTGTTTCTTTCGTTATTTATCATTTGCTATTATTCTCTAAAAGAAAAGTAATTAATCAAAAATTAAAAGTCCAATTATCAGATCTTAATCTTACATATTCTTTAACTGCATTGACTTTACTTTTTTCAACTTATCAAACTTTTACGATATTTTATCCTCCAAAAAGTTTTTATAAAGAGGAATTCGAACAATATACCGGTATAAAATTTCCAAAATCAGGAAAAATACTTAATCCGCATTCTATACATCCTAGAATGAGAGACGATTTTGCAATCTTGGCTAAGTTTGACAAGCAAGATTATGAAAGTATATTGTCCGCAATTAGATTGAACCGCAATTTTGAGCCTGACACAATTGATTATGCATATAGAGAAGGCTTACATGACCTTAAATATAAAGAGGAGGATTTTTTCACATTAAGTCATATTGACCATACTCTAAAATTTAAAGTGACTTTTCAAAAAAACGGACAATTAATTGCATTTGAAAAATATTATTGGGATGATTAAAAATCATACTTCTAACAGACGTTAATGATTATTATAAAAAACGACACAATAAAACAAATTAAAATAAAACAATATGATATACCCATTCATTCCAATTGGACTAATTGCAATATTTATTGCCTACGCCTTATATCTGCTATTCATCAGGAAAGATGCGAAAAAACTTAAAACAGTATTATACCCGGGCTTATTTTTTATTGGAATTTGGTCAATCATTTACTATTTTCTATTGAAATAATTCATTTTTAAAAAATGTCATTTATTTAGAAAAAGGAGACCAACAACTATTTTAAAACAAAGCAACACCGGAAAGCCTTATAAATAGAAATTTGTTTTTAAACATCAGAAACTCATGAAAAAAGAAATCAGTCAGAAGCTAAAATGGGGCAAAATACTTTCGGTTCTGGTTATACTTTCAGGAACTATTTTACTGATTTATATGATTACCGTTGAAGATGAACCGGGTGCTTTGCCGTTGTTTTTAATAATATTAGGAACAGTATTTCTGATTATAAATCGATATCAAATAAAATAATTTCTTGAAACCGACTATCCCCGAGGCAGAGCCATCGGGGTATTTCGCCGGTTTCATTTTGACCTGAAGGTCAAAAACCGAAATTCTTTTATTTTGCCTNNAAGGAGAGGTGGAAGCGGAAACCCCGAGGCAGAGCCTCGAGGAATTATTTAGATTTAAAACAATCAGGACTAACAAATCAATCTTAATCCTATGACAAAATCCTGTTTAGAATGCGGAGAAAAAATTGTAGGTCGGGAAGACAAAAAATTCTGTAGCGACAGTTGCCGCAATGCCTACAACAACAAAATAAACAAAGACAGCACTAATTTTATGCGTAACGTAAACAATAAATTGCGCAAGAATTACAGAATTTTAATTGAACTAAATACCGAAGGAAAAACCAAAACTACCCGTGCAAAATTATTAAGCAAGGGTTTTGACTTTGGATTTATCACCAATATTTTACACACCAAAACCGGAAATACTTATTATTTTCTTTACGATCAAGGTTACCTACCACTAGAAAACGATTATTTCATGCTCGTCAAAAAAGAGATTTAAATTCCGCTCTGCATTCATATTTCCAAAACATAAAAACACAATTCCATGATAAAAAAATATTCAACTCTGCTGTCCACATTGTTTATTTTGGGAATACTTTCATTTATGTATTACAGTATTTTACCAAGAGAGAAATCTGAATACAACAAACCTTTCTCTCAATTTTCTACCGAAAGGGCTTTGAATCACATAAAAAATATAACACAAGAGCCGCATTATGTTGGCTCCGAAAATCACGAAACAGTAGCCAATTACCTGATTTCGGAATTGACAAAAATGGGATTGGAAGTAAAAACCGAAGAAGGTTTTACTCTTTCGGACTGGGGAAATCTGACGAAATCAAAAAACATAATCACTCGCATAAAAGGTTCTGACAATTCAAAAGCTTTATTACTGTTATCGCATTACGACAGTGCTCCTCACTCCTATTCGCACGGAGCCAGCGATGATGCTTCGGGACTTGCAACTATTTTAGAAGGAGTTCGAACTTTTTTATACAATAAAACACCTCACAAAAACGATATTATCATTCTCTTTACAGATGCCGAAGAATTGGGTTTAATCGGAGCAGCATTGTTTGCTACAAAAAACAATTGGGCAAAAGAAATTGGCTTAGCCCTGAACTTTGAAGCCCGGGGAACAGCCGGTCCTTCTTATATGCTGATGGAAGTTCCCGCAGGAAATGAAGCTATGGTAAAAGATTTTGCAAAAGCAAACGTAAAATTTCCGGTAACCAATTCGCTTATGTACAGCGTTTACAAAATGTTGCCTAATGACACCGATTTGACTGTTTTGAAACAACAAAGCAATATTCCGGGATTTAATTTTGCTTTTATAGACAATCATTTCAATTATCACACGGCTCAGGACGATGTAGAACATTTAGACATAAACAGTCTGAATCATCAAAGAGATTATCTAATGCCTTTGCTCCATCATTTTGCAAACAGTGATTTGCAAAACTTAAAATCAACCAATGATTACGTTTATTTTAGCATTCCGTATTTATTTATAAACTATTCTTTCAATTGGATTTTTCCGTTATTACTTGTAGCAATTGCATTGTTTACCGGATTTATAATCATCGGACTGGCAAACAAAATGCTTATTTGGGCTGAAATAAAAAGAGGATTCCGAAAATTTCTTGGCGCATTAGTACTTAGTGGCGCATTAACATTTTTAATCTGGAAAATCCTCCTTGTAATTAATCCCGAATACAACGAAATTCTGCAAGGATTTACCTACAACGGCCACGATTATATTGCCGCATTTATATTTTTGAGTTTGGGAATTGCTTTTTTTATGTACCGAAAAATCAATTTCGAAACCAAATCGGTTAATTATTTTGCAGCACCGCTCTTTGTTTGGATAATTCTAAACGGAATTTTAGCATTCATTCTGCCGGGAGCCGGATTTTTCATCATTCCGGTATATTTTGGATTAATCCTTTTTGGAATTTCAATTCTGAAACAAAAAAACAATTTGTATTACAATCTGTTATTGAGCATTCCGGCTTTGCTGATTTACGCTCCATTTGTAGTCATGTTTCCAATAGGTTTAGGACTAAAAATTCTTGCGGGAAGTTCAATTCTAACAATATTAATATTTGGTTTACTATTGCCGATTTTAGGAGCATTCCAAAGGAAAAAACTTTGGACATCGGTGATGATGACATTTTTCATCTTATTCTTAATTAAGGCGCAATTGCATGCCGATTTCGAAAAAGGAGAAGCAAAACCAAACAGTTTGGTTTATATCTTAGACAAAGACCTGAACAAAGCATTTTGGACCACCTACGACAACAATTTGGATTCATGGACTAATTCTTATATCGGAAACGAAGAAAAACCGGCAGAAAGCCTGAATTTGCTTCCGCTTTTCAGCAAATACAACTCTGTTTTTACTTTTATGAACGATGCTCCGTTAAAAAATATTTCGGAACCTACAATCGAAATCAAAAAAGATAGTATTTCAGAAATGTGGAGGCATATTGAAATTGCAATCAAACCCAACCGAAATGTAAATCGATACGATATTTTCGCAAATGAAAATATGGTTTTTTATAATCTGAAAGCCAACGGAGCAACAGCATTAGAACAGAAAACTGCAGTTTATGAAAGAAAAGGCAAAAAGATTCTGAGTTATTATGTGGTAAATAATGAACCTCTGAATTTGAAATTTTCCATCAAAGCGAACCAGAAAATCGATATGGATTTAATGGAAAGTTCTTTTGATTTAATGACTCACAAAGATTTCGACATTAAAAAAAGAGAAGAATATATGATGCCTAAACCTTTTGTTTTGAATGATGCAGTGGTTATTAAACAACACATAGATTATCAATAACAAAAAAACCTGCAAAACCATTTCTGATTTTGCAGGTTTTTTTAAATATCTGAAACTTGTCTTTTACAAATCGAAACCTAAATTCACACCCAATTTGACAGCAATAATTTTAGTAATTCTTTGTTTTAATTCAGGCAATTTTATGTTTTCAATAACCGAATTTGAGAAAGCATACATCAATAATGCCTTTGCTTCTTTTTTCGGAATACCGCGTTGTTGCATATAGAACAAAGCTGTTTCGTCAAGCTGTCCTACGGTGCAACCGTGAGAACATTTTACGTCATCGGCAAAAATTTCCAATTGCGGTTTTGCGTTTATCGTTGCTTTGTCGCTCAACAAAATATTATTGCTTTTTTGGAAAGCATTTGTTTTTTGAGCTTCTTTTTCAACATAAACTTTTCCGTTGAAAACTCCTGTAGAACGGTCTGAAAAAATCCCTTTATAATCCTGGAAACTCTCGCAATTTGGCTGCGCATGGTTTACCAAAGTATAATGATCTACGTGTTGTTTTTCGCCAATAATCGTGATTCCGTTCAAAGTACTCGTCAATCTTTCGCCGAAATGGTAGAAATTAAGATTGTTTCTGGTCAGATTTCCTCCAAAAGAGAAAGTATGAACCGAAACGTGACTTTCTTGTTTTTGAGAAACATACGTATTGTCAATTAAATTCGCTTCAAGATTATCGTTTTGAATTTTATAATAATCAACAATCGCACGTTTTTGGGCGAAAATCTCAGTTACCGAATTTGTAAGAACCGGATTTTCATTCAAACTCTGATGACGCTCAATAATTTGTACGTGTGAATTTTCACCAACAATGATAAGATTTCTTGGTTGTGTCAAAAGTGAAACTTCACTTCCGGTTGAGAAATACATGATTTCAATTGGCTTATCAGCCACTTTGCTTTTCGGAATATTGATATAGGCTCCTTCATTTGCAAAAGCAGTATTCAAAGAAGTCAAACTCTCGTCTTTACTCGCAATTTGGTTAAAGTAAGTATCAATAACCATTTTGTATTTAGGCTTGTTCAATGCCGATGACATCAAACAAACATCAATTCCGTCGTGAGTTGTAGAAGACAAATGCGAACTGAAAACACCATCAACAAACACCACTTTGTAAGTATCTATTTCGTGTAAAAAGTATTTTTTTACATCTTTAAACTCAACATTAGTTTCATTTTTAGGAAATACGCTAAAGTCGTTTTTCAAAACAGCGTTTAGAGAAGTATATTTCCAGGCTTCTTCTTTTTTGGTTGGAAAACCTTTATTTTCAAAGTTTTTTATAGCCAAAGTTCTAACGTCGTGTAATTCTGAGGTTACATCAACACGCTCTTCAAAAGCCATAAAAGACGATAGTAATTTTTCTTTTAAATCCATTTTTTGTGTTTATGGTTTTATGGTTTATTACATCTGTCGCACTTCGTGCTCGAATGTTGTTTATGGTTCGATTGTGAACTATAAACTATAAACTACAAACAAATTTTAAGCTCCTAACTCTTGTTTAATCCAGTCGTATCCTTTTTCTTCCAATTCCAAAGCCAAGGCTGCTGTACCTGATTTCACGATTTTTCCGTCCATCAATACATGTACAACATCCGGAACGATATAATCCAATAAACGTTGGTAGTGAGTGATTACCAATACTGCATTGTCTTTATTTTTCAGTTTATTAACACCATTCGCAACAATTCTCAAAGCATCGATATCCAATCCTGAATCTGTTTCGTCAAGAATAGCGATTTTTGGTTCCAACATTGCCATTTGGAAAATTTCGTTACGTTTTTTCTCTCCTCCCGAAAAACCTTCGTTTAACGAACGTGACAAGAATTTACGATCCATTTCTAATAACTCTGATTTTTCACGAATCAGTTTCAACATCTCGTTAGCCGGCATTTCTTCTTTACCGTTTGCTTTACGAGTTTCGTTGATAGCCGTTTTCATAAAATTGGTCACAGAAACTCCCGGAATTTCTACCGGATATTGAAACGAAAGAAAAACACCTTTGTGCGCTCTTTCTTCCGGTGCCATTTCAGAAATATCTTCGTTTTCCAGGATTATTTCTCCTTCGGTCATTTCATAATTTTCATTTCCCGCAATTACTGCCGAAAGTGTACTTTTTCCGGCACCGTTTGGTCCCATGATTGCATGGATTTCTCCTGCTTTTATTTCAAGATTAATTCCTTTTAATATTTCTTTGTCGCCAATTGAGGCGTGTAAATTTTTTATACTTAACATTTGTTCTTTTGTTTATTCGTAATGTCCTTTTAAAGAAAGGATATTTAGTATTTCTATATTTTTTTCTTCAGTTATTCTATATATAATCCGATGTTCTTTATCGATTCTTCTTGACCATCTTCCTACTAATTGGTGCTTTAATTGTTCAGGTTTCCCTATTCCAACAAACGGATGAAGTTGAATATCATCGATTAATTGAGCAATCTTTTTGATGATTTTTTTATTACCTGATTTTACCCAAAACTCTAAATCTTGTTTTGCTTTTGGAGTAAATATTATTTCCATAAATCATCAAGCTCTTCCTTAGTAATTTTTATACCTCTTCCTTCAGCAATATCTTTTTCAGCTTCCAAAATTTCTTTTACAAATTCAGGATTATATGTCGTTTCTGTTTTTTCCACAATTTCAAAACCAAGGGCTTTAGCCAATGATTTCAATACGGGAAAATCTTTTTTCTTAACATTTCTTAAAACTAAATCCATGATTTCTAAGTTTTATTATCCTACCGAACCTTCTAATGAAATTTCAAGCAATTTTTGAGCTTCTACGGCAAACTCCATTGGCAATTTGTTCAATACGTCTTTACTGAAACCATTTACAATCAAAGCAATAGCTTTCTCAGTCGGGATTCCACGTTGGTTGCAGTAGAAAACCTGATCTTCTCCAATTTTACTTGTAGTTGCCTCGTGTTCTATTTTAGCCGTTGGATTTTTACTTTCGATATATGGGAAAGTATGCGCACCACAATTGTTACCCATCAACAACGAATCACATTGAGAGAAGTTACGGGCGTTTTCGGCTCTGGCACCAATTTGTACCAAACCTCTATAACTGTTTTGTGATTTTCCGGCAGAAATACCTTTGGAAATAATCGTCGATTTGGTGTTTTTACCCAAATGAATCATCTTAGTTCCTGTATCTGCTTGTTGATAATTATTAGTTACCGCAATTGAATAAAATTCACCCACAGAATTATCTCCTTTCAAAACACAAGAAGGATATTTCCAGGTTACAGCCGATCCTGTTTCTACCTGAGTCCAGGAAATTTTAGCGTTTTTCTCGCACAAACCTCTTTTGGTCACAAAGTTGAAAACTCCACCTTTCCCTTCTTTATTTCCGGGATACCAGTTTTGAACAGTTGAATATTTGATTTCAGCACCGTCCATTGCGATCAATTCAACCACCGCAGCGTGCAATTGGTTTTCATCACGGCTTGGAGCAGTACAACCTTCTAAATAAGAAACATAGCTGTCTTCATCAGCAATTAGCAAAGTTCTCTCAAACTGACCTGTTCCTCCCTGATTTATACGGAAATAAGTAGATAATTCCATCGGGCAACGAACGCCTTTTGGGATATAACAGAAACTTCCGTCAGAGAATACAGCCGAATTCAAAGCCGCATAAAAATTGTCTTTTTGAGGTACAACAGTTCCGATATATTTTTGAACCAATTCAGGATATTCACGAATAGCTTCCGAAATACTCATGAAAATAATTCCTTTTTCGGCCAACGTTTTTTTGAAAGTAGTTGCTACAGAAACAGAATCGACCACAATATCGATTGCAACATTGTTCATTTTTTTCTGTTCGTCTATAGAAATTCCTAACTTTTTGTACATCGCCAAAAGTTCAGGATCTACATCGTCGAGAGTTTTATTCGGATCGGCTTTTTTAGGAGCCGAATAATATGAAATAGCCTGAAAATCGGGCTTTTCATAATGAACATTTGCCCATTCCGGTTCAACCATTTCTTTCCATGCACGAAAAGCTTCTAATCGCCATTCGGTCATCCACTCAGGTTCTTCTTTTTTCAAAGAAATAGCACGAACGATATCTTCGTTCAAACCAATCGGAAAAGTTTCAGATTCTAAGTTAGTATAGAACCCGTACTCATATTCTTTATTTTCGAGTTCGATTTTTAAGTCGTCTTCTGTGTATTTGCTCATTTTGTATATTTATTAACCTTTTCAGGTTTTAATCCCGAAACTTCGGGACTGAAAGGGTTGTTAGTTATAGCGAGAACGATTCCCCGCAACCACAAGTTCTACTGGCATTTGGATTATTAAAAACAAATCCTTTACCATTCAATCCGCCAGAATATTCAAGAATTGTTCCGGCAAGATACAGGAACGATTTCTTTTCAACGGCAATAGTAATTTCATTGTCAACAAAAATCTTATCATCTTCATTTTTGCTTTTGTCAAACTTCAGATCATAAGACAAACCGGAACATCCGCCACTCTTTACTCCTACTCTCACATAGTCGGTAGCGAAATCAAAACCATCGTCACTCATTAATTCGATGATCTTCTTTTTAGCAATATCAGAAACCTGTATCATATTCTTTATGTAGATTTTGTCTAAATTAACCGCAAATATATCACAAAAATGCGACCACTTTCAAATCTAAATACACTTTTATGATTATGTGTTAATAGAAAAAAAATATCTTCATAAATCTAATACAATGGATTTTACTAAATTGCGCTTCATATTTTGATTACACTCTAACATTCGTATTAAAAAACTTAATAAAATGAAATTATATTCTGTAGAAACCGGCAATTTCAAACTGGACGGAGGCGCCATGTTTGGAGTTGTTCCCAAAACAATTTGGAACCAAACCAATCCGGCCGACAATAATAATCTGATAGATTTGGCCGCAAGATGTTTACTTATAGAAGACGGCAACAAACTAATTTTGATTGATACCGGAATGGGAAACAAACAATCAGAGAAATTTTTTGGATATTATTCGCTTTGGGGTTCACATTCTATAGATACTTCTTTGGCAAAACACGGTTTTCACAGAGATGATATTACCGATGTTTTTATGACGCATTTGCATTTTGACCACTGCGGAGGGAGCGTGCAATGGAATAAAGACAAAACCGGTTATGAACCTGCTTTTAAAAATGCCAAATTCTGGACTAATGAAAACCATTGGGAATGGGCAACAAAACCCAATCAAAGAGAAAAAGCTTCTTTTCTTTCAGAAAACATCATTCCTATGCAGGAAAGTGGTCAGTTAAATTTTATTAAAAGACCGGAAAGTGATTTTTCGGCAACTTCTGAACTAGGCTTTGGTATTTTCTATGCCGACGGACATACCGAAAAACAAATGCTCCCGATAATTAAATATCAGGATAAAACTATTTGTTTTATGGCTGATTTATTGCCAACAGCCGGACACATTCCTCTTCCTTATGTAATGGGATATGACACAAGACCGCTTTTGACATTGGACGAAAAAGCAAAATTCATGAAAATGGCAGCAGATAACAATTATTATCTATTCCTGGAACACGATGCTCACAACGAAATCATCACAGTTCAGCATACCGAAAAAGGTGTTCGCCTTAAAGAAATTTTACGTTGTGATGATATTTAAAATAACGTTAATACTTTTATTAAACGTAACATTTCAATCCGATATTGGTCTAAAAGAGAAACCGCATTAAGAAACAAAATAAGGAAATGAAAAAAATCAAATTAACACATTTAGCCCTTTTCGCAACTTTGACTATGGCATTAACGGCCAATGCTCAAAATTCTGTACAATTTCATGCTAAAAAAAGTGCCCTTACAGAAACTGAACTCAAAAGATGGAGTCATCTTGATTTAGCAAAAGATAGCATTCCCGGAATGAGTGTAGATAAAGCTTACGCTGAATTACTGAAAAACAAAACAGGTCAAACAGTAATTGTCGCTATTATTGATTCGGGTGTTGATATTGAACACGAAGATTTGAAATCTGTTATCTGGACAAACAAAGAAGAAATTGCCGGAAACGGAATTGACGATGACAAAAACGGATACATAGATGATATTCATGGCTGGAATTTCCTAGGAAACATTACCAAAGAAAACCTTGAAGTATCAAGAATTGTTCAGAACAAAGACTTGGTAGATGAGGCTACTTATACAAAAGCAAAAGCCGAATACGACAAAAAACTGGAAGAAGCTATTCAGGGGAAAAAGCAATTGTCAAATATCATGTTGATGCTTAGCACCGCCAACGGCAAAATTTCACAACATTTAGAAAAAACCGACTATACTCTTGATGAAGTAAATGCAATTGAATCTACTGATCAAAGTATTATCAGAAGTAAAGCTATAATTCAACAAATGCTTTCATACGGATACAGCATTCCCGATTTAAAAAAGAACATCAAAGAAGAATACGACTCTTATGTTAAAACCATTGCAAACAACGAAGTTCCAACAGATTACAGAAAAACATTGGGTGATAATCCAAACGACATAAACGATAAAATCTACGGAAATAATAACGTGATGGGACCCGATAAAAACGAAATTCTTCACGGAACTCACGTTGCAGGAATTGTTGCTCAGATTAGAAATAACAATATAGGCGGTGACGGTGTTACAAACAATGTAGAAATCCTTGCCGTTCGTGCCGTTCCTGATGGAGACGAATACGACAAAGATATTGCTTTAGGAATTCGTTACGCAGTAGATAATGGTGCAAAAGTTATCAATGGAAGTTTCGGAAAAAGTTTCTCTCCTCACAAAGAATGGGTTTATGATGCGATAAAATATGCTGAAAGCAAAGATGTTTTAATAGTTCATGCCGCAGGAAATGATTCAAAAAACATTGATATTGAAGACAATTTTCCAAATGATTCTAAAGACAAGAAAACAGAATTTGCCAACAATATGATTACTGTTGGAGCTTTGAATTATGAATATGGAAACAAAATTGTAGCCGATTTTTCGAACTACGGAAAAATAAATGTCGATGTTTTTGCACCGGGCGTAAAAATCTATGCAACTACTCCAAATAACGAATACAAATATGAACAAGGAACTTCTATGGCTGCGCCAAATGTAGCCGGAGTTGCAGCATTAATTCGTTCTTATTACCCAACACTATCAGCAAAACAAGTGAAACAAATCTTAATGGATTCTGGAACCACAATCACAAACAAAGTTATTACGGGAGCAAACAAGAATGAAATCCCTTTTGCTGACACCTGCAAATCCGGAAAAATTGTAAACGCTTACAATGCCTTAAAAATGGCTGAAAAGCTTACTTCAAAATCTGACAATAAAACCAAAACAACTAAGAAGAAATAATCTTCAAAACTATATTTTTTAAATCAAAAGCTTGTCAGGAATTAATT
>PNRO01000021.1_pt1 | contig 50331 bp, 28 predicted proteins | sample 7248581 | NCBI WGS metagenome assembly PNRO01 (sample SAMN08278401, study PRJNA427962) | Gut metagenome, whole genome shotgun sequencing project. | isolation source: gut content | host: Eisenia fetida | place: India:Sub Himalayan Terai region of Darjeeling | collected 2013-11-18 | reverse complement strand
TTATTGCGTAGTTCAGCAAAAGTCCAACACTGTCACCTAGTCTGTAAGACAAACCGGCTTCATATTTTTCCTGAAATAAAAAGTTAGCATTCAAATCAACCGAAAGTGGCGCTCCCAAAGAAGAATTAAGCATGGTAAATGGCTTGAATTTCAAATCAGGATTGATGTCAAAAACATACCCTCCGGTTAAATAATAGTGAATTTGTTCTTGTCCGTATTTTACACCATTCATGTCCAAATGAGTTGATTTAATCATATTTGGAACCGAAAAAGCCACATAATATTTGTTGGTATAATAAAATACTCCGGCTCCTAAGTTCAGATAAGTACTGTTGGTATCCTCCAAAAACGCAATATCAGACGGATCCGGAAGCGAACTGGCAATGTCTGAGAAAAGACCTATTCTTTGAAAAGTAACTCCGGTTTTTAAACCAAATGCCAATTTACTTTCTTCATTCAGATTAAGTGTGTAAGAAACATCGGCAGTGGCATTTTGCTCACTTACCGGACCTACTTTGTCGGATACAACAGACAAACCAACTCCTACATTCTTTTCTAAAGGAGTAGAACCCGAAAATGAAAAAGTAGAAGGAGCTCCGTCTAAATTTACCCATTGTTTTCGGTATAAAAGGCCAAAAGAAGGGCCTTCTTTTGAACCTGCATAAGCCGGATTGATAATATTCATATTATACATATACTGTGTATAATGAGGCTCTTGCTGTGCGCTTACTTCATTAAATGCAGCCAAAGATATCAGTACGGCTAAATATAATTTCTTCATATTTTAATGGTGTTTTGGTAATGCTTTGCCGAAACTATCCGGCAAAGCGGTCATTAATAATTACTGTTTTCTATTGATGTAAATCCAACCTGTTTCGGTTTTTCCGTCCAATAAATGGATTACGTAAAAATAAGTCCCGTCAGGCAAATCAGACCCACTGTTAGACTGGCCGTGCCACTCGTTCTTGTAGTTCTCTTTGCTGTAAACTTTGGTGCCATAACGATTGTAAATTTCAACCAACTTATTTTTAGTTCCTGACAAATCAAAGTTAGCATTTTTAGTACCACTATTTGGAGAAATACCTTTTTGAGTTCCACAATTTACGATTTCTAATTTACATGGTACGATATGTACACAATCATCAATTCCTTCAGTTGCATTCGGATCACTTTCAACACGAGCATATACTGTTGTTAATTGATCACTCACAACATAAGCCGTTGTATTAACAATTTCATTTGTCTTTGCATCTGCATCTTCCGTTGTTGGGTAATATTCTACTAAATGAGAATTTACCATATAAGGTTCCAAAAGAATAGTCGTGTTTTTTGTTAAATCGAAACCGTTAGACGATTCAGAACTACATAATTCTAAAGTAGCAGGAGTTCCAGGCGATGGATAATACTCAATTCTTATATTATAAACTTCATGACAAGTAGAACCTTTATAAGTTGCTTCAAGAGAATAATCTCCTGTATCAGTAACTGTGTACGATCTCTCTGTTGCTCCTGAAATCACTTCTCCGTTCTTTTTCCAAACAAAATTGAAATCATTTGGACTTAGTTTTGAATCAACAACATAAGTATCTCCTGCACAAAGTGCATCACCATTCGCAATTAAAAGGTCTGGTCCTAAATCTACTTTTCCGGTATCAAAACTTCCTCCTTCAAGGAATACCATTGAGTCATACTGGTTATCACCACGATCTGCAATAACCATTTTAATATGATATTTAACCCCTGCAAAAACTGTTGCTTTAGCAGTTAATTTTTTAGTAATTCCATTTACGTTTAATGGCGCTCCCAAAGGATTTTTATCTAAATATCCATCTACAGCATTTCCATAATAGAAATGATCAAAATACTCCACATTTGCTGATTCACAGCTTCCATTATATTTCTTATCTCTGATAGTTACTACAGAAACAGGAATTTGAGAATCTGGCAATACTGCTAAGTTTTCGGTTACTCCAGAAAGAGTATTTGTCAGCAAAAACGCAAAAGCATCTGGATAAGTACATTGCCACGTTCCATATTCATCTGAACCAAATAAGAAGTTGAAACTCAAATTAGCAGATAAAGGAACAAAATCAAATTCTAAAACTGTAGCATTCACAGATTTCATTGGTTGCCCCGTAGCCTTTTTTATAATAGCCTCCAGATCGGCATCTCCAGTCCAGTTAAGTGTTCCCTGACTTAGTGTACTTGTATTAGGACCAGAAATAGATCTTACAGATCCCGTTGTCATAACAACACCGTCTTTAAAAGGAAATCCGGAATTGTTTTCTGTAAAATAACCTAAACTTGGTCTATTAGCAGGATCGAATTGTTCTCCTGACCTGTAGGTAACATTAGTAACATTCGCACAAGATGAACCTAACAATACATCTTCAACCAATTGTGTCGCTGTATATTTTGAATCATCTCCTAAAACCGGAGTATGAATAGTTGTAATACAAATATCAAAATCAGCACTTTGTTTGATTGGTTCATTAGACCAAACCCTTACATAATAAGTTTGTCCCGGCACAAAACTTTTGGAAGATTCAACAAGTGTATTCATTTTGCTGCATATCACATTTGTCATACTACCACAAGCTCCACTATAGACAGCAAAATTTAAGTTTTTAGTGGTTCCTACAATATTTGAAAGCGAAATATATTGCTCATTGGTTTTGGCAACAAATGTAAACCATACATCATCATCGGCAGTTCCTACACATGAATTTGCTTCCGCAGACGCAGTAGCTCTTGTTAATGAAACATTTGTTTTTACCTCGCACTCTGCATTTTCATTTACCGGAAGCACCATTGCTGTTGCACAATCATCATTGGTAATTGCCGGAGGAGTGGTTATACATAAATCAAAAGTAGTTCCTTCGAAATTTTTGAGTGTAGCCTTTGTAAACACTCTAATTTTATAAGTAGTTCCCGGAATCAAACCATGAACAATACTGGTATCATTATCACTACAAAACAATTCTGTAAAACCGGAACAACTATTGCCTGAATCGGCATAAACAGTATGAACCATATCTGTAGATGCTCCCTTAACATTGTCTATAGTAATAATATGCATATCAGAAGTAGCAACAAAACTAAACCAAACATCGTCACCCGGATTTCCAGTACATACCAAAGGCATTGAACCCGCAGCAGAAGCAGAAGCTCCTGTAGTTACCCCGGAGGCTTTATTTTCAGCCAAACAAGTTGTAGTGTTGTTTACCGTTACAGGTTTAGCTCCACTGCAATTATCATTCTCTGGTCTTGTAGAAAATTTCCCTGTGTTAGAACCTGTTGTTGGCTTAACAATTGTCCAATTACTCTTATCTGTATCTGAACAAAGAGCTCTTACATAATACTCATAAAAAGTTGAAGCGCTTAAACCTGTAATGGTTACAGGATTTGTGTCAGCAATATAGTAAGGTGCTGTACCGTCTCCTACGGGTGCTGTATTATCAGGTAAAGGCATATCTACTGTTTTAACATATACTTCCCACTTAGCAGCTCCACTATTTTCTTTCCATCCTAAAGTAACTTCATGTGAAGTGATATTTGCAACAGTCAATAAAGTTGGTTTCAAACAACTTGGAGGAGAACAATTAACTATTCCGCTATTTAATTCAACCGGGACTGTAGCACCTAATAAATCACCCGGAACAATTATCTTTAAAATATCATTATTAATATCCCTTATCTCAAGTCCTATTTCTTCAGGATGACCTCCCGGAATAGTTAAGGTAACCTTATACGGTAAATTTGTACAAAGATCCACCAATTGAGTGGTTGGTCCTCCTCCTGATATTGTACTACCAATAGTGCTAATCAAAATTCCATTTTGAGTTATTTCAACTCTTCCGTTTTCCCATCCATTACCGCCTTTATCAGTCATAATAAACTGATATTTACATTGGTCTGATATATTACAGGTTCTTGTATTGAATTTATACGGACCTGCCCAAGCTCCAATATCGTTACCCGGACAAATAGTTCTTATGTAATAGTAATAAATTGTAGCAGGCTCTAATCCTGTTACTGTATATGTGGTAGTAGCCTGACTAACTCCTTGTATAAACAATGGTCCGGCTGGTGGATTATCAGTAGGAGTCTCCGGTTTTACAATACTTTTTATCAGGTAAATATCCCAATTATTATCAGCAGGTGTCCCTTTTTGCCAGTTTAATGTGGCCTGTGTCAACGAGATACCAGTCACATTCAATGCTGTAGGTTTAGGACAACTAATTGCTGTAGCAAAAGTAGATTTTGAAGACCAGGGAGCCTGAGGACTTGAACAATGAACTCTAACATAAAAATCGTAAGGAGTATCCGATTTCAAGTCGGTTACCTCCCATGATTGAGGATTATTCGGAAGTATATTTTTAGTCGGAACTGTAGCGTCATTTGGAGCAGCTGTTCCTGCAGGAACCAAATAAATATCCCAACCAAAAGCTTCTGTACTTGGAGAACTCCAGTTTAGAGTAGCACGATCTGTATATATCCCGGTTGCTGTTAAACCGGTAACTCTTGCCTGACAAACAGGAACCTGACAATTTGCGGTAATTAAACCTCCCGGTAATACCTCACCCGGTACACCAACACCCGCCGGTTTTACATAAATAGTTTGCGAGAAACTATTTATCATTGTCAATACACAAGTATTTGGATTATTCCCTCCGTAATTCCAAAAAATTTCAATCGGCTTTGCATCACATACTTTAACCGATTTATTTACAGGACCGGCACCACCGGTAAATTCATTACCTCCAATTGTCAACAAAACAATTCCTTCTTGTCTAATTTGCATAGTAGCCCCTTGCCAACCTATTTGATTAGCAGAAGTCATCGAAAAAGTATATAGACATTTTTGTGACTCCTCACAAATTTCTGTATTAAAGAAATAAGGTCCGGCCCAAGCGCTATAATCAGTACCCGAAGTACATTTTGCTCTTACATAATATTGGTATCTGACACCTGCTTGTAAACCTGTTTTGTTAAATGTAGTAGAATTTACAACATTATCTATATAAGCTTCTGAACCTGACGGAATAGATGCTCCCAATTCCTGTACAGCTACCTGAAAATCTGCTGAACCCGAATTATTAGTCCAGGAAAGCGTTGCCGTTTGAGTACCAATAGCTGTTGCTGTTAAAGCAGTTGGCATATCACAAACCTCTTTTTGAATTACCAGATTATATCCTATTGTCGGATTTAACGTACTGGATGAAACTACTATAGTATAAGTCTTTCCTGCTTCAACGTTTAATTTAAAAAATCGAACATTCGAGCTATTATCCGCAAAACCAGCAACACAGACTGTTCCTGAAAAATTAGGAGCCGGAGTCACAGGACAATTCTCATACACAAATACCCCTGAATTTGGTTCATTTGGAGTCATTTTTACGCTAATCATCCCACTTTGCGTTGGGGTAAATTTGTAAAAAGCATCATTCCCCGCTAAATAATCAACTGTTGGAGGTATAGCTCCACAACTCGATCCATTTAAACCTCTAACACTATCTGTAAAATTACCTGTATTTAAAACCGATTGGTATGGCAATGTATTTACTGTAAATGGTTCTGTACAAAAAGCTCCAATTGATTCAGTCTTAAACGGATAAGGCCCAGCCCATTCGCTCGGCGAATATTGACAAGTAACTTTTACATAAAACTCATATTCTGTATTTTGTTCCAAACCACTAACATCAAAAGGATTTGAAACATTTGGATGAGTAGGAACTCCTGTAGGTAGGATTCCTTTTTTTACAATTTCTACATCTCTGGTTAAAGCCGTTACATCAACCCATTTCAGAGTTGCTTTTGTAGCATATACATTAATCGCCTCACCATCAGAAGGAGTAACACACTGAGGCACTACACTGAAATCATCAAACAACATATCATCACCAAAACCAGTACTCGTTGTCATCGTAAAAACTCTTTCAAAAGCAATAAACACCTGTTGTCCTCCGTAGGCAGTCAGATCAACTTTATGTTGCTGACAAACAGAATTTACTGCATTCAATTCATTTTCATTCCATTCTTTTATTAGGTTATAAGATGTAAGAATTGTTTTATCGGTATTAGTAGAAATCAACAATCTGTATCTCGTATTTTGATTTCCGGGTGTTGATTGTTTAGTAACAAATCGAACTTCTCCATTTACCGGAACAGTTATTTGGGGAGTTACCAAATAATCTTCTTCTGTATTACCAACTCCAATATTATTTCTCTGTAAAAAAGCGGCATTATTTCCCACACAAACAGGAAGACTCGGAGTGCTTGCGGTGGCTTTCCATACATAATTGGGACCTGCCCCAACGCCATTATTATACTGATCCCAACCGACTGGCAAAGCTGTAGAAGAACCTTCAAATCCTTCAAAAAACTGAGCAAACCCAGCAAAAGAGAAAAGTAACGTTAATAGTAAAATGATTTTTTTCATGTAAAAATGAAATTAAATAGTTTGGTTTTTCTTGCGAATTAATAAAAAATTACTCCAAAGCTACCATAAATAAAAAATAACACCCACTTATGTGTGTTATTTAACAAAATAATTTTTAAACCATATTAATATAACAACAGAAAGATTTAAGAAATAAATACCGTTTAAAAAATCAAGCCAATACTAAACTTAAATATAATAGTTAAATTGAAAATATAAAATAACCTATTTTTGCATAACGAACTTTAACTACATCAAAATGAAAATAAACTTTAGCAAAAAACTACTTTTAGTTATACCTGTAATAATCGGATATACAGAAAGTCAGGCTCAGATTGTAACCGGTAAAAAAGAACCGGGCATCAACTTAAACTACATGGACAAAACCGTTAGACCTAACGACAATTTCTATGAATTTGTAAACGGAACATGGATTAAGGAAACCGAAATACCTGGCGATAAAACCGTTTGGGGAAGTTTTCACCAATTACGTCAAAATACAGACAGAGATGCATTGGCTATCTTAAAAGAAGCAGCCAACAATCCGAAATTTAATTCTAAAACAGATCAGGGCAAAGCCATCAATTTGTATTTATCTGTTATGGACACCATAACCAGAGACAAAGCCGGCATTAATCCATTAAAACCTTATTTGAAGAAAATTGATAATATAAAAAACGGTAAAGACCTGCAATCACTCATAACCGAAATGCAACCTCTTGGAGGTTTAGGTTTCTTTGGTGTGTACATCACTCCCGATGAAAAAGACAGTAATCGCAACGTTGTAGAAGTTTATGCAGGAGATGTTGGTTTGCCGGATCGCGATTATTATGTTTCTGAAGACAAAGATTCACAAGAGAAAAAAGCCCAATATTTAAATCACCTAACCAGAATGTTCGAATTTTTGGGTGACGAACCAAGACAAGCAGCTCTGAACGCTAACATGGTTTTGAAATTGGAAACCGAAATGGCAAAATCTCACTTTACCCGTGTAGAAAGACGTGACAGTAGAAATTCTTACAATCCAATGACGTTGGCAGAATTGCAAAAACTGACTCCAAGCATCGACTGGAAAAAATATTTAAAAGGAATTGGTCTTGGAAAAGTGGAACAAGTCAATGTTTCTCAACCAAAATACATGGCCACATTGGAAAACATCATTAAATCAAACGATGTTAACACCTGGAAAGCTTACATGAAATGGACTTTACTAAACAATTCGGCTTCTTATCTATCTACCGATATTGAAAAAGCAAATTGGGAATTTTACGAAAAAACGCTTACAGGAGCAATAAAACAAAGACCTCGTGACGAAAAAGCACTACAAGTTGTAAACAGAAGCATAGGCGAAGCGTTGGGAAAATTATATGTTGAGAAAAAATTCCCGGCAGAAGCAAAAGCAAAAGCCGAAAAAATGATTAAAAATGTGTTTTTAGCTTTCGAAAACAGAATCAGCAACCTGACTTGGATGTCTTCGGAAACCAAAGCAAGTGCCATTAATAAGCTACACAAAGTAAACATTAAAATTGGCTATCCTGACAAATGGAAAGATTACTCTGCTTTGACAATCAAAAACACTAACGAAGGCGGAACCTATTTTGAAAACATAATGAATCTGCACCGTTGGGGCTTCAAAGAAAATATAGACGAACTTAAAAAACCGGTTGACAAAAATAAATGGGGAATGTCTCCTCAAACTGTAAATGCGTATTACAACCCGTCATTCAACGAAATTGTATTTCCGGCAGCCATTCTTCAACCTCCTTTCTATAATTATCAGGCTGACGAAGCAATAAATTATGGTGGAATTGGAGCTGTAATTGGACATGAAATTTCCCACGGATTTGATGACTCTGGTGCACGTTACAATGCTGACGGAAATTTGGTTGACTGGTGGACAGCTGAAGACTTGAAAAAATTCACAGCTCTTACAAATGATTTGGCCACTCAATACAGCGCATTGGAAGTTCTTCCCGGGATTTATGTTGACGGTAACTTTACTTTGGGAGAAAACATTGGTGATTTAGGTGGAGTAAACGCTGCTTATGATGGTTTACAACTTTATCTTAAATCCAATCCAAATCCGGGATTAATAGACGGTTACACTCCGGAACAACGTTTCTTTATTTCCTGGGCAACCATCTGGAGAAACAAAGCAAGAGAAGAATTCCTGAAAAATCAGGTAAAAACAGATCCACACTCTCCGGCAAAATTCCGTGGTTATGTGCCTTTGCAAAATGTAGATGCATTTTATGATGCATTTCAAATAAAACCGGGAGACGGAATGTATATTGCTCCCGAAAAAAGAGTTAAAATCTGGTAAGAAACACTCAATAAATACAGAAAAGGGTTGTCGATTGGCAACCCTTTTTCATTACAATAAAAAATCAAATCTTTTCTACAAAAGGAAATTCAGGATTTAAAATTTCTTTTAAAAGCAATACCAATTGTTCTAAATAATTCGACTGAATAGTTTCATCAATTATAGAATTAACCTCTTTATCTTCTTTGAAATTAAAAGGCAAAAAGCCCGATTTCAGATTCTTGAAAGAAATAATTCCGGCTTCTATTTGCTTACCTTCTGCTGAAAGTTCATACATAAAAGCATAAGCCAAAATCTGAATAACCTTATCGTTTTTAATATCTTCAGTAAGTCCGTTCCATGATTTCAGAGTAACATTTGTCTTTTCGACTTTTCCGGTCTTATAATCAACAATTCTAATAATTCCGTTGCGTTCTTCAATTCTGTCAACGTTTCCTTTTATCAAAACCGGAAATGGTAAATCGGGATGAATTAACTCTCTTTCAAAAGTTTTTTCCAAAGCCAAAATCTTTATTGCATCTCCATTTTTGACCGAATTCAATTCCATTTTCAGGAAATTGGAAACATTTCTTTTGGCAACTTCAAAAGCCAAAAGATTCCTGCCTTTCTTGATTTCGCCTTCTTTGTAAACAATCTTGAACTGAGTTAAAACCTCATCATCAATTTGACTGAAACAATTTTCAATGTCTTTTTCTGAAATAAACTTTCCTACAAAAGGTTCATACAAAACACGTAAAGTCTCGTGAATAATGGTTCCCAAAGTATTCAAAGCGATATTCTCTTCCACTTCTTCCACTTCACGAATGCGAAGAATTTTCTGAAAATAAAACTGAATCGGATTTCGGATATAAGTCGTCAAAGCAGAAGGTGAAAAACCGGCCTGAGCAATTTCTTTCAGGCGCAACATCACACTTTCTGACTTTTCAATTACCATCGGCTCATAAGCCGTCTCAGGAACAATAGCATTATAAATATCCTGAGTTAAATTATGTTTGGGCTGGCGTTCTACTTCCAATTGGGTAATAAACCGGCTTCGCTCGCCTGCATCCAATCCGTCACTTTGAGTGTTATAAAGCAAGTAGATATTCTTCGCTCTTTGCAACAGATGATAAAAGTGATAAGTATAAATAGCATCTTTCTCTTTGTAAGTAGGCAAACCCAATTCTCGTTTTACATCATAAGGAATGAATGAATTTTGGGATTTCCCTGCCGGAAATTTTCCTTCATTTGCCGATGTTACAATTACTGTTTCAAAATCGAGCACCCTACTTTCCAAAACACCCATAATCTGCAAACCTTTGAGTGGCTCTCCTTCAAAAGAGACCTCAGCCAAATCAATTACTTGTTTATAAATGGCATAAAGTGTTGCTATTTTATCAACATGATTATAACGTGTGAAATAATTTTTAAGTTTATTTATTACCTTGAAAACAGCAAACACAAAGGCTTTGGCAATTTTCTCTTCTTCATTGTCATTACTTAGATTTCCTTTTATTATTTGCAACAATTCAAGAATGGAATCCAAAACTGCGATAGAACCATTTTCCCATTTTTGAAATAAAATTGAAAACAATTCACTTTTTGAATCATTCAATTCTAACAGTCTCTTGTGAGTGATAAAAGTGTAATTATTCCTTTTAATAATATTGACCAATTCTTTAGTATTCGCAAACGATTCGACCAAAGGATGTGTCAGAATATTTAAAACATCTTTGTAATAAAAAACATAACTATCGCCACTTCTTGAAAGTGCGTTCAGATGCATTTTGAACAATTTACCAATTAGAATCTGAATAGGATTATTCTTGCCCGAATATCCCATGGTAATATTGAGATGTTCTACCGAAGCCGGAAGGGAATACAAAACAGGCATCAGGAGATTTTCTTCACCCAAAACAATAGCTACTTTGTCTAAAGTTGCATTTGAATTCTTATTGATTTCTTTCTCGACAATATTGCCAACAATCTTCGCCTGACCGATAGTTTTTGGAGTTCCAATGACTTGAATATTTTTCTCCGAAGAGAAATCATCGACAATCCATTCAAAAGGATGCGATTTGTAATATTTCCAATTTTCTTTGAATCTTCTTACAAACAATCCGGCATCGTGATAAGAATCGTTCATAAAAACTTTATCAATATCCCAATAAATCCGAGCCATATCGCAAGCCAAAAGATGCTGAACTATTTTTTCTTCGGCTGTATTCAATGCATTAAATCCGGCAAAAATGTATTGTTTTGACTTTACCGATTCTGTGAAATGATTCAGATTTCCAACCGCTTCCCGGTAAATCAAACCCTGATAACCTACACCTTTATTAAGCAAATGATTATAAAGCGATTCATAATAATTAGGCAACAATTTCCAGAAATCGATATAATTTTCGAGCAAAGGAGTTTTATCTTCCACTTCAATTCCCCAACGTTTTATATCTTCAATATCTTTCAGATAAGTCAATACATGTTTTGGATCCAGAAGATAACGATCTATTTCGTTGAAATCCTGCAAAAGCGTTTTAGCCCAATTGGCGAACAATTCAAAATCCTGACGAGCCGATTCATGAGTAATAGAAAGATAAACTTCGTAGAATTCAAAAAGCAATTCTATAGAATCTATAGAACGTATCTTGGCTATATCTTGTACAAATTCTTCGATACTTACAATTTCGGGAGCAAAAACGGTATTAGGAACCTGTTTTTTTAAAGCTTCAATCAGAAAAACCTTGGCTCTTTTGTTTGGCAAAACCACAATAGTGTCAGTAAGTTTATCTAAATGGTTTTCTATTAAAACACCTGCTATTTTGTCTAAAAAAGTCTTATTTATCATTTGCTAAAAATAAAAAAACGCCCCGAAATTTCGAGGCGTTTAGTATAGTTTTATTAAAAGTAATTAGTTAATTAATTTAACTTCTACTCTTCTGTTATTTGCTCTACCTTTTTCAGTTTTGTTAGAATCAATTGGTTTTTGATCTCCAAAACCTTGAGAAGACAATCTATCTGATTCAATTCCGGCATTTTCTAAGTATTTTTCAACAGCTGCCGCTCTATCTTTAGATAATTTCAGGTTTTTAGCTTTATCACCTACGTTATCAGAATGTCCTTCAATGCTGAATTTAGCAGTAGGATACTCTTTTAATACAGTAGCCATATTATCTAAAACATCAGTAGTTCCTGATTGGAAAGTAGCTTTTCCTGTGTTAAACAAAATAGTTTTAGCAAATGCGTTCAATTGTTTAACTACTTCTTGTGTCACTTCCGGACAACCTCCGTTTGCAACAGTACCTGCTACAGTAGGGCATTTATCGTCTTTATCTAACACTCCGTCTTTATCTGTATCTTCCCAAGGACATCCTTTGTTTTCTTTAGGACCAGCTTCATTTGGACAAGCATCGTCTTTGTCTGCTATACCATCTTTATCTGTATCAGGACAACCTTGCAACTCAACAGAACCTGCTAATTCAGGACAAGCATCTTGAGAATCGATAACTCCGTCACCATCTGTATCAGGACAACCTTTATTTGCAGCTGTACCAGCTTCATCCGGACAATTATCGTCTTTATCCGGAATACCGTCTTTATCTGTATCAGGACATCCATTGAATTGTTTTAAACCTGGAATATCCGGACAAGCATCTTCTCTGTCATATACTCCGTCATTATCAGTATCTTTTCCTCCAAATTTGAAGATCAAAGACGCTGTATGTTGCCAGTATCCAGGATGCAAAGGAGCCGAACTATAAGTTGCTGTTTCGTTATTATAAGTGTACTGGTCTCTGCTGTCTCCTAAAGAATAGTTATAACCTGTATTTAAAGCAATACCAACTACTTCACTCATCCAAAAGTTTAAACCAATCCCTCCTACAGTATGTCCGTAAGATTCTGCACCCATCCAGGTATATCCAATACCAATATTTGCAGTAGGATCAATTACTTTAGAATTAATTAATTTCTGGAAACTGTATTTTCCCATCAAATCAAGAGCAGAAAATCTAAGATCTCCTGGATTTGAAACCACGAAATTTCCTGAATTTGCAGGTGATTCATTTACATATCTGTGAATTTTATTTACAGATCCTGTAAGACCCAAAGAGATATTGTGTCCTAAATATCTGTTAACAGACAAAGATGTAATAGAAGGAAGCGTATTCCAATTTTCGGTAGCATTAAAATAATCTTCGAAAATCATATCTCCGGCACTTCCTCTATAGTCAACAGAGTTGATACCAAAGGAGATAGCCCACGGATTATTGATGTCTTGTGCCTGAGCGTTTACTCCCAAAGCCAAAGCAACAGCAACAAGAATTTTGTTTAGTTGTTTCATGTTTTTATTTGTTTAGTTAGTATTTTGTTAACAAAAGTATAAATAATTACTTAAAATCCCAATTTGTACAAATTTTATATTTTAGATCACATTTAATTTTTTACCAACAGCGGTAAAAGCGGCAATTGCTTTGTCTAAATGTTCTTTACTATGTCCGGCAGAAAGTTGTACTCTGATTCTCGCTTTTTCTTTTGGAACTACCGGATAGAAGAATCCAATTACGTAAACTCCTTCTTTCAAAAGTTCATCGGCCATATCCTGAGATAATTTTGCATCGTACAACATTACCGGAACAATTGCAGAATCTCCGTCAATGATATCGAATCCTGCTTTCTTCATTCCTTCTTTGAAATAATTAGTATTCCATTCCAATTTATCTCTTAGAGTCGTATCTTTTTCTAACAATTCAAACACTTTGATTGAGGCTCCAACAATTGCCGGCGCCAATGAGTTTGAAAACAAATACGGTCTTGAACGTTGACGCAAAATTTCGATAATTTCTTTTTTGGCAGTAGTATAACCTCCCATTGCTCCACCTAAAGCTTTTCCTAAAGTCCCGGTGATAATATCAACTCTTCCCATCACACCTTTAGCTTCAAGAGTTCCTTTTCCTGTAGCTCCAATGAATCCGGCAGCGTGACATTCATCAACCATTACCATAGCATCGTATTTATCTGCCAAATCACAGATTTTATCCAATGGCGCTACAACTCCATCCATAGAGAAAACCCCATCAGTAACAATCAGTTTAAAACGGTGACCAGCCTCAGTAGCTTTGATAAGCTGTTGCTCCAAGTCTTCCATGTTACTGTTTTCATAACGGTAACGAGCCGCTTTGCACAAACGAACTCCGTCAATAATAGACGCATGATTCAAACTATCAGAGATAATGCAATCCTGCTCTCCCAACAATGGTTCAAAAACACCTCCGTTTGCATCAAAAGCAGCAGCATACAAGATTGTATCTTCTGTTCCGTAGAAATCGGCGATTTTTTGTTCTAATGTTTTGTGAATATCCTGCGTTCCGCAAATAAAACGAACGGATGACATACCAAAACCGTGAGTATCCAAAGCATCTTTGGCAGCCTGAATTACTTCCGGGTGCGAAGACAATCCTAAATAATTGTTAGCACAAAAATTTAAAACTGTTTTTCCATTCACAGTAATTTCAGCTCCCTGTGGCGACGTAATGATTCTTTCTCTTTTAAAAATTCCGTTATTTTCAATAGTTTGCAATTCGTTTTGCAAATATTCTTTGATTTTTCCGTACATATTTTCTGAATTAATTTTTCATTATTTTAACGACCGACAAAGTTAAAATTTATTTAATGCGATGATAAAAAAAAGCGCATTTTTAAAGGGTTAAAATCAAATATTAACATCCACAATTTTAATTTCTTCGCCTATATAAACCAAGATTTTCTGAGTCACAGCAAATCCCATTTCCTCAATGGCTCCCTGATAATTTTCGAGTTGCAAACGATATTTCTCCTGATGAGCTCCGGTTTTATAATCCAAAAGCAACACTTCGTTATTGGGAGTCAGTACTATTCTGTCGGGTTTTACCGTATTTCCTTCTTTCTGAATAATCATTTGCTCATTCAAAACTCTGTTTTCTTCCGAAAAGAATTCTTTCAGTTGAGGATAATTTAAAATATCCGAAATGGTTTTGCTCACTGTTTCTTCTTTATCCGCCGAGATTAATCCGTTTTCAATGGCTTTTATTATTGCCAAATCGACATCGTTTTTGGTTTTCACAAAAGACAAAATCTCGTGAATCACATTCCCATATTCAATAGCCTCTTGTTGATGTGTTCCCCACATCAATGCTTCTCTTTGAGCAATTTTGATACTTTTTGGATTCAGAATTTCAGAAACCGTAGGGATATTTTTTACTTCTTCAGTTTTATGGCTTTCTTTCGATAATTTCGTTGGGCTTCCAAATTCAAATTCCATTTTATCTTCTTCATAAACATCTTTATTTATAAGATAGTTCATGAAAAAAGTTGACATATTATTCTCTTTAGGCTCTCCTTTCGAAGTCAGATTTTTATTCGAAATCACATACAATTGTTCTTCAGCTCTGGTCAAAGCAACGTACAAAACATTGATATTATCCAGTAAATCTTCCTGTTTCTTCTGATTATAAACCAAAGCGGCATTTTCGCCAAATCCTTCAACAGCACTGCTATTATCAATCAACACTTTTGGTAAATCAAGAACAGTATCTTCGGTATCGAGCCACAATTTATCTTTGGGCTTTCGACTGTAATCCTCCTCGGCAAAAGGCATAATTACCACCGGAAATTCCAATCCTTTCGATTTGTGGATCGTCATAATACGAACAGCATTCTTTCCTTCGGGCGAAGGAATACTGAATTTATCGCCATTCTTGTCCCAATATTCCAGAAAATCGGCAATTCCGGCTTGATTCCGAACATCTCGTTCCAAAACTATGTCAAGGAAATACTGAACGTATGCTGAATTCTTTTCAAAATTTAAAAACAATGAAATTGTGATTTCAACCGCCTCATAAAGCGATTTCTTTCTGATATTCTCAAAACTCAAAGAAACATCAAAGGTTTTCAACCAATTTTCGAATTCAGTTTCCTGATTCAGCGACATTCCTTTTGCAATAAAATCATGAACCGGCAATTGATCCTGACGATTTTCTGCCAAATATTGCAAAAAATACGCTTTCGATTCTAAATCGGAATTATTGTTTAAATATCGCAACAAATGAATAATCAATCGAACTTCGGTAGAATTCTGAATCATCAATGTTTCCGAAGAAAGAAGCGGAATTTTCTGCTCTGTGAGATAATTTGCAATGGCAATTCCCTGATCTCGTTTTCGGGTTAATATCACAATATCTTTATATTGAAATCCTTCTCTTAAAACTTTTTGAATAGTATCGAGAGTTGCATTCAAATACAAATCTATTTTGTCTAAAGTTTCACCGTCTTCACTCTCCGCTCCTGAATCTTGAGGATCTGGTATAAAAGAAATATTCACATAACCGCCCGTTTTGTTATTAACTTTCTGCTCGCTATGATTTTCATACAAATCTTTATAATCTTCGTTTTCAAATTCAGAAGAAAGCATCCCGAAAAATGCATTATTGAATTCAATTACCTGCGAATAACTTCGGTAATTTTTATCCAAATGAACCAATTTCTTATCCGGATTATTAAACGGATTTGTGTTTTTGCTCAATTCAATAAACTGCTCTGCTTTTCCGCCACGCCAACGATAAATAGATTGTTTCGGGTCGCCCACAATCATCAGAGTTCCTTTCTGACCGGATTCATCCTGACCCGAAAGTGCATTATCTATCAGCGGAATCAGGTTTTGCCATTGCATTTCTGATGTATCCTGAAATTCATCTATAAAAAAATGACGGTAACGCTCGCCCAATCGTTCATAAATAAAAGGCGCCGGCTGATTCTGAATTTGTTCGTTTATCAGCTTATTAAATTCAGTAATAGAAAGTACATTTTGTTCAGACTGAATTTTATCGAGTTCATTACTCACGGTATGCAACAATGACAACGGAGTGATATTTTTGAGAAAAGCTTTATAAAAATCGCGCTTCTCAAAATTCTTATAAATCTTAGCTAATATCTGCAATAAATCAGGAATAATATTCTCGATTAAAACCTTGTCTTTTGCCGTTTTGTTAATAGCAATATCTTCAAACTCGCGAAAAGTTTTGTTCTTAGGATTGAATTTTCCTTCCTGAATACTTACCAGATGATTCGGAAAAGTTCCTCTTGAAAAAGACTTTTGGTCAATTCCGTTTATTTCAATCAAATTCAAAGCTTCACCGGCAAATTGCTGATTTTTTTCTTCCAAATCTTTGCAAACTTCAAGCAGTTTTTTCTTCACTCCTACAAATTCAGCAATAGTTTTATCGTGAAATTGGGCAATTTCGTTCCGATTGTTCTCATTCAAAACCAAACGACCGGTATCGAGAATTTCGCGCGAAATATCCCAACTCTTATCATCATCGGTTTTTTCCATAGTAAAATCAACCAATAATTTGGTCAAAACCTCATCTTCTCCGGCCTGAGCAATAATGGCATCAACCGCTTCGGTCAAAAGATTTTCTGTATCCAAAGTCACCTCAAAAGTCATCGGTAAATTCAAATCATGAGCAAAAGAACGAATCACTTTATGCGTAAATTTATCAATGGTCGAAATATCAAAAGCTGCATAATTATGAATAATATGCTTGATGATACTTTTCGACTTGGCCGTAATCTCATTAATCGAAAGACCAGTTTCTCCCGATAAATCTGTCATTAATTCGAGGGCTTTGGGCGAAATATGCTCTTTTGTAAATTCAGACAAATTACCTACAATTCGGCTTTTCATTTCCTGAACCGCTTTGTTGGTAAAAGTAATTGCAAGAATGTTGCGATAAGCATCATTCTTGGTTGCCGTGAGTATAATTTTGAGATATTCTTTGACCAAGGCATAGGTTTTTCCCGAACCTGCCGAAGCATCGTATATTGAAAATGAAGGTCTTTGCATTTTTAGAATTTTCAGATTGAAAAGGTGATTTCAAATGTAGTTTTTTTTGATTTAAGATTTAAGAATTTAGATTTAGGATTCAAGTAATCTTAATTCTTAAATCCTAAATCTTAATTCTTAAATCTTGTCTTATATTTGGCTTTTCAAAATACAAATCATGAATTTGCCAAATAACAAAAAAATCTACTTCGCTTCCGACCAACATTTTGGCGCGCCAACACCCGAATTAAGCTTTCCGAGAGAACAAAAATTTGTGGCTTGGTTGGACGAAATCAAAAAAGACGCAGAAGCTATTTTTCTGTTGGGCGATTTATTTGATTTTTGGTTCGAATACAAAACCGTAGTTCCAAAAGGATTTATACGGATTTTAGGCAAATTGGCTGAAATTCGCGACAGCGGAATTCCGATTTATTTCTTCGTAGGAAACCACGATTTATGGATGGCCGATTATTTTGAAAAAGAACTTAATATTCCGGTTTTTCACGACAATAAGGAATTTACTTTCAACAACAAAACTTTCCTAATTGGTCACGGCGACGGAAAAGGTCCCGGAGATATGGGTTACAAACGCATGAAAAAAGTATTTACCAATCCGTTTTCAAAATGGCTTTTTCGTTGGTTGCATCCCGATATTGGAGTGCGATTAGCTCAATACCTTTCGGTAAAAAACAAGCTGATTTCAGGAGCCGAAGATGTAAAATTTTTAGGAGAAAACAACGAATGGCTGATTCTTTATTCTAAAAGAAAACTCGAAACCAAGCATTACAATTATTTAGTTTTCGGGCATCGTCATTTGCCAATGAAATATCCTGTAGGAGAAAATTCGGAATATGTTAATCTAGGCGACTGGATTACCTATTTTACTTATGGCGTTTTTGACGGGGAGAATTTTGAGGTGAAGAAATATGAGGAAAAATAATAAAAAAAATCTAACACAAATTCCACGAATTATTTAAAATTAATCCATGCCAATTCGTGGAATTCGTGTTTAAAAAATTTATCGAATATCCTTTACCCTCAACTGCAATGTAACATTTCCGTTGAATTCATTTTCATCTATACAATAAACTGCTTCAAACGGTTTTTGATTTTTGGTTAATTCCAGTTTATTGCCAATACCGAAACCGATGGCTCCAAAACCTTCGGAACTCCCGAGACCTCGGGATTGCTTTACAAAAAGTTTCAGATGTTCCTCTTTTTGCCCAAGTGGTTTTGCATAACCGGTATCTTTTACGTTTTTGGTCATAAACACAGGTGTCATATTTTGAGGTCCAAAAGGCTCGAATTGTTTTAAAACACGAATCAATTTTGGCGTAATATCAGAAAAATCAATTTCGGCATCCACCGAAATTTCAGGAATCAGCAAATCAGGATGAATGGTTTCCTCTACAGTTTTCTCGAAAGCCTCTTTAAAAGAAAGATAGTTTTCTTCTTTCAAAGTCATTCCCGCGGCATACATGTGGCCACCAAATTGTTCCAAATGTTGCGAACAGGCTTCTAAGGCATTATACACATCAAAATCTTTTACAGAGCGTGCCGAAGCTGCCAATTTGTCTCCACTTTTAGTAAAAACAATTGTCGGTCGGTAGTAGGTTTCTGTTAGCCGAGAAGCCACGATGCCAATAACACCTTTATGCCAGTTTTCGCTATAAACAACAGTAGTAAATTTTTTCTGTTCGAAATTTTCTTCAATTTGGTTAAGAGCTTCATGGGTAATTTGTTTGTCTAAATCTTTTCTGTCACTATTATATTGTTCGATTTCTGAGGCAAATTGTTCGGCTTGTGCCAAATCATATTCCGTCAATAGGGCAACAGCGTGATTTCCGTGTTTGATTCTTCCGGCAGCATTGATTCGCGGAGCGACTATAAAAACCACATCGGTAATTGTGAGTACTTTTTTCTTTACATTCTGAATCAAAGCTTTGATTCCCGGACGCGGTTCAGAATTAATTACTTCTAACCCAAATTTAGCCAAAACCCTATTTTCACCAGTAATAGGAACAATATCGGCAGCAATAGCCGTGGCAACCAAATCGAGATAAGGAATCAAATCTTCAATTGTCTGATTTCTGTTTTTTGCCAAAGCCTGGATTAGCTTAAATCCTACTCCGCAACCGCAAAGCTCATCGTAAGGATACGAACAATCAACTCGTTTTGGGTCTAAAACCGCAACGGCATCGGGCAAAACCTCACCTGGACGATGGTGGTCGCAAATAATAAAATCTATATTTTTTTCATTCGCATAAGCGATATGGTCAATGGACTTTATCCCGCAATCGAGCGCAATGATTAAGCTAAAATCATTGTCTTGTGCAAAATCAATTCCTTTATAAGAAATTCCGTAACCTTCATCATAACGATCCGGAATATAGGTAGCTACATTTGGATAATAAGATCGCAGATAACCCGACATCAAAGAAACCGCGGTGGTTCCATCGACATCATAATCGCCAAAAACAAGAATATTTTCTTCATTGTCAATCGCTTTTTCAATTCGCGCCACGGCCTTATCCATATCTTTCATCAGATACGGATTATGCAAATCATCTAAACCCGGACGGAAAAATTGACGTGCCTGTTCAAAAGTTTCAATTCCGCGTTCAATCAATAAGGTTGCAATCAAACCGTCAACATTCAGGGCTTGGACCAAATGCTGTACTTTTTCGGGAGAAGGTTTGGGTTTAAGAGTCCAACGCATTGTGATTTTTGAATTAGGATTTGAGAATTAGAATTTAGGATTTCTATTATAATTGCTATTGGTTATTGATTTAACCACAAAGAACGCAAGGTTTTTTGATCTCGGTTATCTTTTAATAAAATAATTTCTTGAAACCGACTATCCCCGAGGCAGAGCCTCGAGGAATTATTTAGATTAACGCAAAGAGCGCAAAGCGTTGTCTGGTTTTACAAAAATATTGATTTTTGATATTGTTATTTATATTTAGAACCCAATTTCTTCTTGTTGTTCTTCTTTCTTAACAGGACGTTCTTTTTCTCCTTTTTTCTTATTGAAACGATAGGTAAAAGAAAGATTAAACTGTCGAACTCTGTGTTGCATGGCAAAATAAGATTCAACTTCGGGCAAATTATTTTCAAATATTCGCTTGCGGGAATTGAATAAATCCTGAACATTGAAAGTTAAAGTTCCTTTGTCTTTCAAAATATCTTTACTGAAAGCAATATTCGCATAAAAAACTCCTATAGTTGTTCCCTGCGCATTGGTTTGTGGCGCATTGTAGTTCATATTTGTTTGCCAATCGACCTTATAAGGCAAGGTCAGTTTAGAAGTCACACGTGCCGTCCATGAATAAGCCACATTGTCGAAGTTTTGAGTTACCAATTCGCTTGCTGAATTGGTATAACTAAATTCCCCATCGGTCTCATTTCTGTACAAATTGAAGTTTGAATTCAACCTCCATATTTTGAATGGAGTATAATTGAGAGTAAACTCAAAACCGGAACGATATTGGGTCGCTAAATTTATTGGTGTTGTTACAATGATAGGTGTTCCGTTATCGGTAAAACCGTCTTCTCTTCTCACAAATTGTACCGATCCGGCAGTTCTGTTCAGATAAACAGCTGAATTTAATGTCAATCCATTCCATGTTTTCAATAAGCCTAATTCGAAAGCATCGGTAAATGAAGGATTCAAATCAGGATTTCCTTTGAAATAGTTGATATTACTGGAATAACTCGAAAACGGATTAATAGAACGACCCCTTGGTCTGGAAACTCTTTTGCTATAGCTTAATGAAACCGATGAATTTTCGTGAAAAGAATAAGAAAAGAATGCACTCGGGAAAAAATTTCCATAATTCTTTTTATGAAAATCATTGGTCACTAATTGATTAATATCAATATTTGAATTTTCATATCGCAATCCGAACAAATACGAAAATTTATTCACTTTACTTCCAAACTGGCTATAAACAGCATTGATTTTTTCTATATATTCGAGCTTGTTGGTAAAATCGGCATAAGGTGTAAAAATTCCGGTATCGTCCAATCTTCCTGCCACATAATCAGAAATTGTGGTATTGAAATCTCCTTTATATCCGGCTTCAAACTGACCTGATTTGCCTAAAGGCAAAACATAATCCATTTGAAACATTCCTCTTTGCACATCCTGAAGATTTTGTGTTTTCTCTGTATAAGAGGTTCCGTTATTGGTTTGGATAACAGAAGCATCGTCGTCTGTGTTTTTTGAAAAAAGTCCGTTTGCGGTAAATTTATGTCCGTCTTTCTTGAATTTCTTTATTAAACCGGTATTGAATTCTAAGTTTTGACCTTTATTTATCTGATCGTTAAAACGCGAAGTCACATACATATTTTCACGGTTCGCATCATAATGATAAAAATTCACTTCTTCCGGATTTTCTCCATTTGAATTTCGGAGATTGAACGAATTGGTCCATGTAGTTGTTTTGTTAATATCCCAATCGGCACCAAGAATCACGTTATAACCCTTGTTGTTTCTTTCATTTTCCCTTCTTTCGTCTATATAATTTTTAGGAGTTCCGTCCGGATTTAAATATTTGGAATCCAAAACTACATTTCCCTGAGAATTTCTGTCGAAATATCCCAAGGTTGAAAACATATTAACATTTCCGGTTTTGTAATTTATATTTCCTGTAATTCCGTTGTTTTTTGGAAATCCGGTACTAATCACAACCGAACCATTTACTCCCTGAGCCAATCCTTTTTTAAGAATAATATTCAAAACCCCACCACCACCTTCGGAGTCATATCTTGCTGATGGATTGGTAACTACTTCTATTTTATCTACCGCATCGGCAGGAATTTGTCGCAATGCCTCGTTAAGATTGGCAGCCGTGACAGGTTTTCCGTCTATAAGAATTCTCACATCATCATTTCCACGAACACTTACAGATCCGTCAGTATCTACTGCCACCGAAGGAACATTATCTAGTACATCGCTTACGGTTCCGCCTTTTACCATTAAATCTTTACCAACATTGTACACTTTTTTATCCAATTTTATTTCAACGGTCGATTTCTCGGCACGAATCTGAACTTCTTCAAGATCTGTGCTCGATTCTGTCAAAGAAATTGTTCCTAAATTGGTGTTTTCACTTAGCTTTTTGCCTTTTAATTCAATCTTATTAAAAGACATAAATTCAATAACCACATCATAAACTCCCGAATTTACCGCAATATTAAATTCTCCTTTTTCATTTGTGATTCCTCCTGTAAAATCTTTCGAATCATTCGGGTTTTTAATTGTAATTGTAGTATATTCCATCGGCTGCCCGGTTGATTTCTCTACCACCTTACCCGAAATTTTAACTTTTTTAGCAGAAGGATTTTGAGAAAAACCCAAAAAAGTAATACTGAATAATAATAATAAAGTAAATGCCGATTTCAATTTATACATGAGTTTTGTTTTTGATAACTTTTAGACAACAGAACTGATACTGAGTTACAAACCCAGTTCATAAAAGATTGTTAAAACTTTTTTTAAGTTAAATAATTGAAAGCGTATTTTCAGGCGGTCTGGCAATAATAGCCTTGTCTCCATTGACAATAATAGGTCTTTCAATCAGGATTGGATTTGCAACCATCACTTCAATAAGAGCCTCTTCAGAAAGTTCCTGGTCTTTGAATTGTTCTTTCCAGATAGTTTCTCCTTTTCTTACCAATTCTATTGCAGGAATATTCAGTTTTTTAAGGATGCTTTTCAATTCTTCTGCCGAAGGTGTGTTTTCTAAATACTTAATCACTTCGAATTCTTTTCCTGAATTTTCAAGTAAATCCAATGCACATCTGGATTTTCCGCATCTTGAATTATGATAAATTTGTATCATCAAATTTTAATTTATTTTTTGCAAAGAAATAACATTGATTTGAAAATTGAATTACATTAGTACCAACAAATTTCCAATCATAACAAAAAACTATTTTTCATCATTATGTTTATAACCCAAGGTTTCAAGTCCGAAAATCAATTCTGGAGATATATTTTAGGCTCACTTACTATTATCACAACCATGTTCATTGGACAAATTCCATTATTGCTTGTGGTTTTAGCAAAATCAATATCAGAACAAACGCCTTATCCTTCCGATAATTCAGTATTCATGTCTTTTTTGGAACCCAACCTAACATTATTTCTGATATTATTATCCTTCGCAATTTCATTATTAGGCCTTTTTGGAGTAGTACGTTTTTACCACCGACAAACTTTACGGGAAATAACTACTTCCCGAAAAAAAACTGACTGGAACAGGATATTTTTCGCATTTGCCCTTTGGACAATACTCACAACATCTTCAATAATTATAGGCTATTTCATGAATCCCGAAGATTATGCAGTTAATTTCAACCTTATTCCTTTTACTGTTTTATTCCTAATCGCTACGGTGATGATTCCCCTGCAAACCAGTTTTGAAGAATACATGTTCCGTGGTTATTTAATGCAAGGGTTTGCCTTATTTTCAAAAAACAAATGGTTTCCATTATTAAGTACCTCTCTAATTTTTGGATTAATGCATATTGCTAATCCGGAAGTCGAAAAACTGGGCTATTCTATTATGATTTATTACATAGGAACCGGTTTGTTTTTTGGAATCATCACTTTAATGGATGACGGACTGGAACTTAGCCTCGGATTTCACGCAGCCAATAATTGGGTTACTGCTTTATTGGTAACTTCCAGTTGGTCTGCATTTCAAACACATTCTGTATTGAAAGACATTTCAGAACCGACACTTGGTTTTGAAGTTTTCTTACCTGTTTTGGTTATTTTCCCTATTGTTCTTTTTATTTTAAGCAAAAAATACGATTGGACTGATTGGAAAGAAAGATTAACCGGAAAAATAAATATTCCTCAAACTTCCGAAGAATTTTAGGACAATGGCAACTATTTCTTTCAATTATATTCATCCCGATTTTAAACTAAACAATCAATCAGTAAACAAAGAAAATCTGTTTGAAATTGCTACTGTTTTTCTCAATTCTAAAGAAGAACATGAAAAACATTTGGGAGAATTTCTCCTGACTTGGTTTAATGATTCCGAATACATTGAAATGACTACTTCCGGCAGTACCGGAACTCCTAAGCTAATCAGAATCAAAAAACAGGCAATGGTCAATTCGGCCATTGCAACCGGATCATTTTTCGATTTAAAAAACGGAGACAAAGTGCTTACTTGTTTGCCCGTAAAATTTGTCGCCGGAAAAATGATGTTGGTTCGTTCCTTTATTCTGGGATTAAATATGGATTATGTTGAACCCAATTCAAAACCTCTGAAAAACAACTCAACTTTTTATGATTTTGTAGCTATGATTCCTTTACAGGTTCGAAATTCGCTTCATGAACTTCAAAATGTAAAAACACTTTTGATTGGCGGAGCCAAAATAGATTCGGATCTCGAAAAAGAATTGATTCCTCTTTCTACTCAAACTTTTGCCAGTTACGGAATGACCGAAACAGTTTCGCATGTTGCACTTAGAAAAATGGGGCAACTTAATTACAAAGTGCTGCCAAATATTCAATTATCAACCGATGAAAGAGGCTGTTTGATAATTGATGCTCCAATGATTTTAGAAGAAAAAATCATAACTAATGATTTGGTCAATCTTATTTCCGACAAAGAATTTATTTATCTCGGACGTGCCGACAACATTGTAAACAGCGGTGGAATCAAACTTTTTCCGGAGCAAATTGAAGAAAAAATAGCTCCATTTATCAAAAACCGTTTTTTTGTAACCGGGAAACCCGATGCTATTTTGGGAGAAAAATTAATTTTAGTTATAGAAGGAACGAAATACAAATTGCCCGAAACTGTTTTTGAAAATCTGGGACAATACGAAAAACCAAAGGAAATTGTATTTATAGATAAATTCAACGAAACCGAAACCGGAAAAATCATCCGAAAAAACAATTTATAAAAATGTGGATTTCAAAAATATATCTCACTGTTGATACTTTGGTTTTCAGGAAAACCGAAAATCAATATGAACTTTTACTCATAAAACGCAAAAACGAACCTTTTAAAGATTGCTGGGCAATTCCGGGCGGATTTGTAGATGAAAATGAAGATTTGGAAACAGCTGCCAAAAGAGAACTTTTGGAAGAAACTCAAATAGCAATTGAAAAAGCAGAACAATTGAAAGCATTTGGAAAACCGTTTCGGGATCCGAGATTTCACACGGTAACTGTTGCTTTTTACGGATTTGTACCGGAAAATACTATTGCAAAAGCGGCCGACGATGCCAAAGAAGCAAAATGGTTTTTAATCAACAATTTACCCGAATTAGCTTTCGATCATCTTGAAATTATCAATTTTGCGCTCGAAAAACTAAATATCGAAAATCGTTAGCAATTATATTTCAATTATCCGCAAAAAATTGAATATATCGATGTTAACAATAACGATAAATATGAACCACCTGCCGGTAAATCAGTTGTTAATATGGAACTAAGAAGATTGATTCTTTCTTACATCAAATAGTTTTATAAAATCAAAACACTATTTTACGATGCAAATAACTGATAATCAATATTCGTGTCTCCACTTTAAAATCATTATAAATTAGCCTGCTTTCTTTTGGTATTTTTCAAATAAGTCTATTTTTGTTTTGATTTTTTTAAACTATTATAATTAAACATTATGGCAAAATCTGCACTTTTAAAGTCATCGATTGGTAAAAAATACTGGATGGCTCTTACGGGTTTATTTTTATGCTTGTTTTTGGCAGGTCACTTAATCGGAAATCTTCAATTGATTTTCAGCGATGCATTACACTTTAACCAGTACGCATTGTTCATGACTTCCAATCCGGCAGTAAAAGCACTTTCGTATTTAACTTACATCTCGATTTTATTCCACGCTGTTGACGGAATATTATTGACAATCCAAAACAAAAAGGCCAGGCCAATAGCTTATGCTATGGAAAATGCAGCTGCAAACAGCAAATTTGCATCAAGAAATATGGCTGTTTTGGGAACTTTGATTTTGGTTTTCATCGTAACTCACATGGTAAATTTCTGGGCTGTAATGCATTTTGACAAAAATATGCCGTTACAAACTGTTACCGTTGAAGCAATGGGACAAAAACAAGATTTTTATGTAACAACAGCCGGCGGTTACTTACCGGTAAATCAAGTAGCGAAAACTGCTGCTGAGGCAACTCAAACCGGAATGTCTAACTACATCGAAAACCGTACGGATTTTGTAAATGCTCAGGCAAAATTAAAAGTAGCCGAAGGATATAAAGATTTACACAAAATCACTTTTGCATTCTTTCAAGATGCTAAGTTTGGTTTGTATGCTACTATCCTTTATGTAATTTGTATGGCTGTATTGGCTTTCCACTTATTGCACGGATTTCAATCTGCTTTCCAATCATTGGGAATCAACAACAAATTTACTCCTGCAATTAAATGTTTCGGAAAATTGTTTGCAATCATAGTTCCTATTTTGTTCGCAATCATTCCACTTTACATTCACTTTTTCTCAAAATAATTTCATACTGAACTTGTTTCAGTACAAAATCAATATCATATGAAGTTAGATTCTAAAATACCAGAAGGACACATTTCTAAGAAATGGACCGATTATAAAGACCATTTAAAATTGGTCGCTCCAAACAACAGACCAAAAATTGACATTATTGTGGTAGGAACCGGTCTTGCCGGTGCTTCTGCTGCTGCGTCATTTGCCGAAATGGGTTACAACGTGAAAGCGTTTTGTTATCAGGATTCTCCACGTCGTGCGCACTCTATCGCTGCACAAGGAGGTATCAATGCTGCAAAAAATTATCAAAATGATGGTGACAGTACTTTCAGATTGTTCTACGATACAATTAAAGGTGGTGACTACCGTGCCCGTGAGGCAAACGTTCACCGTTTAGCTGAAGTTTCCGGAAACATCATTGACCAATGTGTGGCTCAAGGTGTTCCTTTCGCACGTGATTACGGCGGATTATTGGACAACCGTTCATTTGGTGGTACACAAGTACAACGTACGTTCTACGCTGCCGGACAAACAGGACAACAATTGTTATTAGGTGCTTATTCAGCTTTATCGAGACAAATCGGATTGGGACGTTGTGAAATGTTCAACCGTCACGAAATGTTGGAATTGGTAAAAGTGGACGGAAAAGCTCGTGGTATCATTGCCCGTAACATGATTACAGGTGCTATCGAAAGACATTCTGCTCACGCAGTTATCATTGCTTCTGGTGGTTACGGAAACGTTTATTTCCTTTCTACAAACGCAATGGGATCTAACGTAACTGCTGGTTGGAAAATTCACAAACAAGGAGCTTTGTTCGCAAACCCTGCCTACGTTCAGATTCACCCAACCTGTATTCCGGTTCACGGAACAAACCAATCTAAATTGACTTTGATGTCTGAATCTTTGAGAAACTCAGGTCGTATTTGGGTTCCAAAGAAAAAAGAAGATGCTGAAGCTATCCGTGCCGGTAAATTGAAACCAACACAAATTGCTGAAGAAGACAGAGATTACTACTTGGAGAGAAGATACCCTGCTTTTGGAAACTTAGTTCCTCGTGACGTTGCATCTCGTGCTGCAAAAGAGCGTTGTGATGCCGGTTTCGGAATCGAGGCTAACGACACTAACGAAGGTGTTTACTTAGATTTCTCTACTGAGATTCAAAATAAAGGTAAGCAAGCTGCTTACGCAAAAGGAAATCATCACCCAACTCCTGAGGAAATTACAACTTTAGGAAAACAATGGTTGGAAGAAAAATACGGTAACTTGTTTACAATGTACCAAAAGATCACTGACGAGAATCCTTATGAAACTCCAATGAAGATTTATCCTGCCGTTCACTACACTATGGGTGGTGTTTGGGTTGATTACAACTTGCAATCTACAATCCCTGGTTGTTTCGTAGCCGGTGAGGCTAACTTCTCTGACCACGGAGCTAACCGTCTTGGAGCTTCTGCTTTGATGCAAGGTTTGGCCGATGGATATTTCGTATTGCCTTACACCGTTTCTGATTATTTGGCTAATGACATCCGTACAGGAAAAATCTCTACAGATTTACCTGAATTCGTTGAAGCTGAAAACAATGTTAGAGAAACCATCAACAAATTCTTAAACAATAAAGGATCTAAATCTGTAGATTACTTCCACAAACGCTTAGGTCACATTATGTGGAATAAAGTGGGTATGGGGCGTAACGAAAAAGGATTAACAGAAGCTATCGCTGAAATCGCTGCTTTGAAAGAAGAATTCTACAAAGACGTTTACGTACCTGGAAGCAATGAAGAGATGAACCCTGAATTGGAAAAAGTTCTTCGTGTTGCTGACTTTATGGAATTAGGTCAGTTAATGGCAATGGATGCTTTACAACGTAAAGAATCTTGTGGAGGTCACTTCCGTGAAGAATATCAGGATGCAGAAGGTGAAACGTTACGTGACGATGAGAACTTCAAATTTGTTGGAGCTTGGGAATACAAAGGTTCTGACATCAGTAAAGAAGAGCTTCACAAAGAAGAATTGAATTACGAGTTTATCAAGATTGCAGCGCGTAATTATAAGTAGTAATTAGTGACTAGTAACTAGTAACTAGTGATTAGCATTTGAGATGGGGAATATAAAGTCATATAAAGATTTATTAATTTGGCAAAAAGGGATTCAGATTGTTATTCTGACCTATAAAATTGTCAAAGATTTTCCAAAAGAAAAAATATATGCTTTGACAAGTCAGATTAAAAGGGCTTCGGTTTCAATTCCTTCAAATATAGCTGAAGGTTATGGTAGAAATGGAGATAAAACGTTTAATCATTTTTTAAACATTTCAAGAGGTTCTTTGTTTGAATTAGAAACGCAATTATTAATAGCTTCAGAACTTGGATTTATTTCAAATATTAATTTTTATGATCAATTGATTCATTTAATCGAAGAAGAAAGTAAAATGATAAATGCTTTTTCCGCAAAATTGGAAAGCTAATCACTAACGACTAATCACTAATCACTCAAAAATAAAAAACATGAGTACAGCAAAAAACATAAACATAACCCTTAAAATTTGGCGTCAGAAAGACTCTAAAGCTAAAGGAAAATTAGAAACTTATACTTTAAATGAAGTTTCTACAGCAAGTTCGTTCTTGGAAATGTTAGACCAATTGAACGAGCAATTAATTAACGAACAAAAAGAACCGGTTGCATTCGACCACGATTGTCGTGAGGGTATCTGCGGAATGTGTTCTTTGTACATCAACGGACGTGCTCACGGACCGGACACCGGAATCACAACTTGTCAGTTGCACATGCGTATGTTCAACGACGGAGATACTATCTTCATCGAGCCATGGAGAAGTGCTGCTTTCCCGGTAATCAAAGATTTGGTTGTTGACAGAACTGCTTTCGACAGAATCCAACAGGCTGGTGGTTTCGTTTCTGTAAATACTTCAGGAAACACTATCGATGCCAACACTATTCCGGTAAACAAAAACGATGCTGACAAAGCGTTCGAAGCTGCGGCTTGTATTGGTTGCGGAGCTTGTGTGGCTACTTGTAAAAACGGATCTGCTATGTTGTTCGTTGGAGCAAAAGTTTCTCAATATGCTTTGTTACCACAAGGTAAAGTGGAAGCTGCTGACCGTGTAATGAACATGGTGCGCCAAATGGACGAAGAAGGTTTCGGTAACTGTACCAACACTGGTGCTTGTGAAATCGAATGTCCTAAAGGAATCTCTCTTGAGAACATCGCTCGTATGAACAGAGAATATCTTTCTGCTAGTTTGAAATAGAACCTTCAGGGATTGAAACCCTGAAAAGTGATATAAAAAAACGCATCCATTGATTTGGATGCGTTTTTTTTTATTATTTTTAGCCAAAGTCAATAACCTATGCAAGTTTCGATTATTCAAGCTCCTTTGTTTTGGGAAAACCCTGAAGTGAACCGCAATTATTTTGCTGCCAAAATTCAAAATATACCCGAAGAAACTTTATTAGTGGTTTTACCTGAAATGTTTACCTCAGGTTTTACCATGAATCCGCACGAAGTTGCCGAAGCTATGGATGGTGTTACGGTAAACTGGATGAAAAGCACCGCTATGGATCGAAATGTTGCGATCACGGGCAGTATTATCATCCGTGAAAAAGATAATTACTACAATCGCCTGCTTTTTGTTTTCCCAACCGGAGAAATCCAATATTATGACAAGCGCCATTTGTTTACATTGACGGGCGAAAATAAAATATACACCAAAGGAGAAGAAAAAATAATCATTAACTATTTAGGCTGGAGAATTCTCCCTTTAATCTGTTATGATTTACGTTTTCCGGTGTTTTCACGCTACAACGATGACTACGATTTAGTTCTATATGTAGCAAACTGGCCACAACCCAGAATTCAGGCTTGGGATGCCTTATTAAAGGCCAGAGCTATCGAAAATATGTCTTATGTAATTGGTGTTAATAGAATTGGAGAAGACGAAAATGGAAACAACTATACCGGACATTCACAAATAATTGATTTTTTAGGCAATTATCTGGCAGAACCTTTTGAAAAAGAAGCAGTACTTTCAGTAAGATTAGACAAAGAATTAATGTTGGCCAACCGAAACAAACTTGGTTTTCTAAGAGATAGAGACCAGTTTGAAATCCAAAACAATCCTAAATCTTAATTCTCAAATCAAAAATCCTAATTTCCCAAATCAAACGGTTGATCTACGTCCCAATTGGCACGCACATCTAGTTCTTTTGGGAAATAAATCACTTCTTCGGCTTGCCGTTTTTCAATGAAATTCCCGGGATCCCATTCACCGTTTTTATTATCATCATAAATAACCCTCATTTGGAATTTGGCGGGAACCAAACCTTCAAATGTAATGACCGGATCTTTTTCAACATAGGTCGAAGCCTGAACATCTCCTTTTTCATTGGTCAATTCAACAATAACCGGAAACTGTTTTACCTTTTCCAATCTTATTGTCAGATTTCCATATTCTGCAGTGCTTTTGGTTTCCAATTTGTAATCCAGTTTACCGCTTTTACTGTCAAAAAAATCCGTAAATGCATCGGGCGCAATATGGATAACGTATTTTTCTAAAGGTTCTTTTTTGAAATTAAAATTCAGTTTTTGATTAAATTCATCATATTCAACCTTGAACGGAACAGCAATCGAATCCTTATTTTTGAAAACAATTTTAGACTCATCAATATTTTTAATCGGAGTTAAACTTATTAAAGAAAACATTTCCCTGAAATGAATCAAGCCATTGTGCGAAGCCGAAAAACCAATAGTATCGTTTTTCTTCTCTTTGATTCTAAGGTAATATCCTTTGCTGTAATTCTCTTTTGTTGCGGACAAATACAAAGAATCTACTTTCATTTTCGGAAACCAGATTTGCACAGAATCTCTTTTTTCTACCTTGGTCATAACCGACGGAACAATTGCATCTCCATTTTTAAGAATCACTTTCAAATCTTTCTGCTTTCCTTCATAACCCAGAATTATTTTGTTTCCGCTAACCTGAGTTGGAGGAATTGTTTTGAAAGGAGGTGTTTGTTTAAATAATTTCAATTCATAGTTATCAGTCGAAGGAACAGAAATTACTTCTTTGTGAAATCCTATTTTGTCACTTTGCGGATCATATTTAAAATTAGAATTCAAATCTTTAACTGCAATCAAAACATAATTTCCCGCTTTGATATTTTCTATTTTGAAATTACTTCCGCTTTCAAGAGTGTTCGTAATATACCTTGGTTTTTGTTTGAAAACAACCGAATCATTGTACTTTTCGTTCATTTCATACAACATTACGGTCACAAAATTATCTGTTTTTTTCTGTAACGCATCTTTAATATTTCCCTCAACCAGCAACGAATCGATTTGGCTTCCTGTCGAAAAAACATATTTGAACTGAGGATAAGGATTCCCTTCGTTGTTATCCTGAATACTTTGACCAAAATTAAAACTGTAAGTAGTATTCGGCAAAAGTGTATCTTTAATCTTGATGCTAATTTCTTTGCTGGAACTCAATGGCGAAATATCTGGCGCGGTATTCATTGGAGGCGAAACAACCAACTGTTTGTTCACATCTTTCAGTTTCACATATTCGTCAAAATGCAACTTAATCTCCTTTCCACTAAAATTAGTACTGAAATTCTTCGGAATACTCACTTTCAAAACCGGAGCCAAAGTATCTTTTGCACCACCTGTAATAGTACCTCTCTTGGCGCAACCAACCATAAAAATCGCAGAAAAAACAATAAGAAAACCGTATCTGAACTTAAACATGAAATCAAAGTTTTATTGCCCGCAAAATAACGATTATTATAACGAAGTATCAAACGAAAGTTGTATGTTGTAAGTTCTGGGTTGTACGATGCGCATATTAACCTACAACAACCAACAATTCAAGAATGCGCCATCGCCATAGTTACAATACTCAACTTAGCGCCGGGGATTTTAAGAATGGCTCTTCCGCAGGATTCCAAAGTGGAGCCGGTAGTAATCACATCGTCAATCAATAAAAAATGCTTGTTGTGATGCTTTTCAGAAAAATTCACATCAAAAATCGGCTGAACTATTGCTGTTCTTTCTTCCAAATTCTTTTTCGATTGCGTTTTTGAATATACATTTCTCACCAACAATTGATCATCGTAAGGGATTTCTAAATTTTCAGAAAGAGATTTCCCAAAAGTGGTGACCTGATTATAACCTCTTTCGCTTAATTTTTTAGGATGCAACGGAACCGGAATTATAGCATCTACATTTTTTATAAATTCTAAGGATTTCAAATCGTCAGAATACCAATCACCTAATATTTTTCCGATTTCTTCATGACCTCGATATTTCAGATTGTGAATCATTTCCTGAACAATTCCGCTTTTATGAAAATACACAAAGGCAGAAACATGCTCAACCGGAATCTTTCCGTAGAACTTTTTGGAGGCTTCATTTTCAGGGTTTTTATAAAATTGTGTCAGCGGCATTTCAAACCGGCAGCGGGTGCAGATGACATTTTCCTGTTCCAGCAGAAAAGCTTTGCAACCAGAACATACTTTGGGAAAAAAGAGATCTAATAGTTTTTGGAACATTTGAAAATAATTTGAAACTTAAATTTAAGAAAAATGATTACTTTTCGCATTCCTTTTTAGTAATTGATACACAGTTTTATATTTTTGCAACATGGCAAAACAAGAAGATTTATTTAAGAATGTAGTTTCGCACGCAAAAGAGTACGGATATATTTTTCCGTCAAGCGAAATTTACGATGGTTTAAGTGCAGTTTATGACTATGCACAAAACGGAGTGGAGTTAAAGAAAAACATCCGTGAATACTGGTGGAAATCGATGGTACAGATGCACGAAAACATTGTGGGTCTTGATTCCTCGATTTTGATGCATCCTACAACATGGAAAGCTTCCGGACACGTAGATGCTTTCAACGACCCATTAATTGACAACAAAGATTCTAAAAAAAGATACCGCGCCGACGTTTTGATCGAGGATTATGCCGAAAAGCTGAATCAAAAAGCACAAAAAGAAATCGAAAAAGCACGTACACGTTTTGGAGATGCTTTCAACGAGCAGGAATTTGTTACTACAAATGCCCGTGTAGTTGAATATTTGTCTAAAAAAGACGCAATTCTGCACCGTATGGCACATTCTCTGGAAACAGAAAATCTGGAAGATGTAAAAGCCCTGATTGAAGAATTGGAAATTGCTTGTCCTGAAAGCGGATCCAGAAACTGGACCGATGTGAAGCAATTCAATCTTATGTTCGGAACCAAGTTGGGAGCTTCAGCCGAATCTGCAATGGATTTATACTTGCGTCCTGAAACAGCTCAGGGTATTTTCGTAAACTTTCTGAATGTTCAGAAATCGGGAAGAATGAAAATTCCTTTCGGAATTGCACAAACAGGAAAAGCTTTCCGTAACGAAATCGTGGCAAGACAGTTTATCTTCCGTATGCGCGAATTTGAACAAATGGAAATGCAATTCTTTGTAAAGCCGGGCGAAGAAATGAAATACTACGAATACTGGAAAAACACACGTTTGAACTGGCATTTGTCTCTTGGATTAGGAAAAGAGAACTATCGTTTTCACGATCATGAAAAATTGGCTCACTATGCCAATGCTGCTGCCGATATCGAATTCAACTTCCCATTCGGATTCAAAGAATTGGAAGGAATTCACTCTCGTACTGACTTCGATTTGAAAGCACACGAAAAATTCTCCGGTAAAAAACTACAATATTTCGACACCGAAACTAATTCAAATTATACGCCTTATGTAGTAGAAACTTCTGTTGGTTTAGACAGAATGTTCCTTGCTGTTTTCTCTAATTCTTTGAAAGAAGAAACCTTAGAAGACGGATCAACAAGAACCGTATTGCAATTGCCATCGGTTTTAGCTCCGACAAAAGCAGCCGTTTTACCATTGGTAAAGAAAGACGGACTGCCAGAAGTAGCCCGCCAAATCATTGACGAACTAAAATGGGATTTCAATGTTTCGTATGATGAAAAAGACGCTGTGGGTCGTCGTTACAGAAGACAGGATGCTCTTGGAACTCCGTTCTGTATCACGGTAGATCATCAGACTTTGGAAGACAAAACGGTAACTATTCGTCACAGAGATACGATGAAACAAGACCGCGTAACCATTTCAGAATTGAAAAACATTATCGAAAATGAAGTTTCTATGAAAAACTGGTTATTAAAAACCAAAATATAACCTGAAAGGCTGTCTGAAAATGACAGCCTTTTTGTCTTAATTTTTAACCGAAAAGTACGCAAAAAATTATATTCTAAAAATGTTAAGGTTAGCAAAGCTTTGCGTGCATTGCTTAAAATCAAAGACAAAAGGAGTTAAAATTGTTGCGCCCTTTGCGGTAAATAGAAAAAATTAGATACAAAATTATTATAAAAAGTAAGCACCATGAAATACCATCAAATAGACAGAGATTTATTCATAAAAAACCGCTCAAAATTCACAGCTCAAATGAAGCCAAAGAGCGTGGCGGTTTTCAATTCAAACGATATTTACCCGGTTTCGGCCGACAGTACTTTGCCGTTTGCTCAGCACCGTGATATTTTTTATCTGAGTGGCGTTGACCAAGAGGAAAGCATCTTGTTACTTTTTCCGGATGCTCCTTATGAGCATCTGAAAGAAATCTTATTTTTGAAAGAAACCAACGAACATATTGCCGTTTGGGAAGGCGAAAAACTAACTAAAGACCGTGCTTTTGAAGTTTCGGGAATCAAGACGGTAATTTGGCTTCAGGATTTCCACAAAACTCTGAAAGAGATTATGGCTTATGCCGAAACTATGTATATCAACACCAACGAGCATTACCGTGCATCTATTGAAACCGAAACCCGCGAAGCCCGTTTTGTGAAATGGTGGAAAGAAAATTATCCTGCTCATAAAGTCGAGAAATCTAATCCTATTTTGCAACGTCTTCGTTCTGTAAAAGAAAGCGAAGAGTTGGATTTGATTCAGACAGCCTGTAACATTACCGAAAAAGGAATTCGCAGAATCTTGCCTTTCGTAGCTCCGGGCATTATGGAATACGAAATCGAAGCGGAATTAATTCACGAATTCATCCGCAACCGTTCAAAAGGTTTTGCTTACACTCCAATTATTGCTTCGGGTGCTAATGCCAATGTGTTGCATTATATTGAAAACAACCAACAATGCAAAGAAGGCGAATTGATTTTGCTTGATGTGGGTGCCGAATATGCAAATTACGCAAGTGATTTGTCCCGTACTATTCCGGTTTCAGGTCGTTACACCGAAAGACAGAAAGCGGTTTACAATGCTGTTTTAAGAGTGAAGAATGAAGCAACTAAAATGCTTGTTCCGGGAACATTATGGAAACAATACCACCTTGAAGTTGGAAAGATAATGACTTCGGAATTACTTGGTCTTGGATTGCTTGACAACGCAGATATTCAAAATGAAAATCCGGACTGGCCGGCTTACAAGAAATATTTCATGCACGGAACTTCTCACCACATGGGACTGGATACGCACGATTATGGATTGTTGCACGAACCAATGCAGGCTAATATGGTTTTTACCGTAGAACCGGGAATTTATATTCCGGCAGAAGGTTTCGGAATCCGATTGGAAGACGATGTGGTAATTCAGGAAAAAGGAGAGCCTTTCAACTTAATGCGCAACATTCCTATTGAAGCGGATGAGATTGAGAGTTTGATGAATTCTTAGTTAAAAGTCAAAAAAGAGAAAATAAGGCAACTACTTTAAAATAACCGCAAGGCACGCAATAAAAATGTAATTCTATTTGTAAAACGCAAAGCGCGCAAAACTCTTTTCGTGCTTTGCGGTTAATTCTCACAATGCAACTGTTTTAGATTTTACAAATTATAGGCAAAATCATTCTTTATTTCTTCCATCACAAAAGAACTTTGCACATTTGAAATTCCTTTTATAACCGACAATTTTTCGACAACAAATTTTTGATATTCATTCATATCATTAACGGCTACTTTCAACAAAAAATCATAATTCCCCGAAACGTGAAAACAACCGGTAATTTCAGGTAATACCAGAATTTGCTGTTTAAAATCATCTATCAATTCCCGGGAATGAACTGCCAAAGTTACCTGACAATACACACTAATTGATTTTCCAATTTTAGTCGCATCGAGCAAAGCAACATAATTCTTAATATATTTCTTTTGTTCTAATTTTTTGATTCTCTCAAAAGTAGGAGAAACAGACAATCCTATTTTTTCGGCAATTTCTTTGGTATTTTGTTTGGCATCCTGCTGCAAAAGCATCAGAATTTTTTTGTCTATGGCATCCATCTCAGAAAAATTATATGGTTTAAGAAAAAGGCAATATTAAATTCAATACTAAAAAACTGAATTATTATTCAAATTTAGAATTATATTCTAAACACATCAACATATATAGAATTTTAAATCTTTAAAACTACATTTACAGGAAAACTAAACAGTTATGACATCCATATCAAAATCACTATCCGAACAAGACAAACAACGTTTATTCGAATTAGAACAATACATAGAAAATGCAAGAAATAATTTCCTGGGTTATCCTGTGTCCAAAGATTTTGATTATTCAGAAATCAATCATTTTTTCAAATATCCCATTAATAATTTGGGAGACCCTTTTGAAGATTGTACTTACAAAGTACAAACCCATGAACTGGAAAGAGAAGTGGTTGGCTTTTTTGCCAAATTATTTCGCGCCGACCCAAAAGATTACTGGGGTTATGTAACCAATGGCGGTTCTGAAAGCAACTTATACGGATTGTATCTAGCCCGCGAATTATATCCAAAAGCAATGGTTTATTATTCGGAATCGACCCATTACAGTGTTCGTAAAAACATTCATTTACTCAATATTCCGAGTATTGTTATCCGCTCACAGGAAAATGGCGAAATTGATTATGTGGATTTTGAAAATACCCTGAAAATGAATCGCCATAAACCGGCCATTGTTCTTGCCTCTTTCGGAACCACAATGAAAGAAGCCAAAGATGATGTATCCAAAATCAGAAAAATCCTAAAAGGATTGGCTATTCAAGACAGTTATATTCATTGTGATGCAGCATTATCAGGAAGTTACGGTGCTTTTATGGAACCTCGATTCCCCTTTGATTTCAAGGATGGTGCCGACAGTATTTCTATCAGTGGTCACAAATTTATAGGTTCTCCTATCCCAACCGGAGTTATTATCACGAAGCGTTCTTACAGAGACCGGATTTCAAAAGGAATATCCTATATCGGTTCTTTAGACACAACAATTACAGGATCCAGAAACGGTCATTGTCCGTTATTTTTATGGTATGCTTTAAAGAAACTGGGAGTTGAGGGTTTAAAAAAACGTTATTTACACAGCCTGGAAGTAGCCGAATATTGCGAACAAAAACTAAAAAACATAGGCATTGCAGCCTGGAGAAATCCAAATTCCATCACAGTGGTTTTCCCAAAAACAACTGATTCTGTAAAATCAAAATGGCAATTGGCCACCGAAGGCGACATTTCTCATATCATTTGTATGCCTAACGTGACCAAAGAACAAATTGATTTATTTATCAGCGATATGGAAAACTGCAATGAACGTTCGGAAGACACAACAGAATTTGGTTTCTAGCTTTTTATTAATCTTGTATTACGCAATAGTTCACGGATTAAACGGATTTACACAGAATTTTACGAATCTTTACTTCTTCAATTCGTTTCGTTCGTGTATGTATTATTTGCCTTGCTCTGTGAAATAATTTTCTACAACAACAAACCCTGCCCGGTTATACAGGTAGGGTTTGTTGTTGTAGAAAATTATTTCTTGAAACCGACTATCCCCGAGGCAGAGCCATCGGGGTATTTCGCCGGTTTCATTTTGACCTGAAGGTCAAAAACCGAAATTCTTTTATTTTGCCTCACCCGGATTTACTCCGTAAATCCGACCTCTCCCAAGGAGAGGTGGAAGCGGAAACCCCGAGGCATCCCGAGTGTTCGGGATCGAGGAATTATTTAGATTAAAATCAAAAGCAGATTAATCTTCTTTTTCAATTGCCTCATCAAAATCCGGATAAAGGAATTTATTATACGGAAAACGGGTAATGTGAATTTGTCTTACCGCTTCGTACACTCTTTTTCTGAATTCCTCAAAGTTCTGTTTATTGGTAGCCGAGATAAACAAAGCATTTTCCTCTCCTACGGTACTCATCCAGGTAGATTTCCATTCTTCAAGCGTATAATGGCGTTTGGTTCTCTCTGTTATCAAATCATCTTCTTCAATAGTCAGATGTTTGTAAGTATCAATCTTATTAAATACCATAATAACCGGCTTGTCATGGCTTTTTATATCCATCAGAATCTGGTTTACCGAAGCAATGTGATCTTCAAAATCGGGATGCGAAATATCAACCACATGCAGCAACAAATCGGCTTCTCTTACTTCATCAAGCGTACTCTTGAAAGATTCAACCAACTGAGTCGGTAATTTTCGGATAAAACCAACAGTGTCCGAAAGCAGGAAAGGCAGATTTTTGATAACCACTTTTCTCACGGTTGTGTCCAAAGTTGCAAAAAGCTTGTTTTCTACAAACACATCACTTTTTCCAACAGCATTCATCAAAGTTGATTTACCAACATTAGTATATCCTACCAAAGCAACTCGCACCATAGCTCCGCGATTGCTTCTCTGAACCCCCATTTGCTTATCAATTACCTTGATTTTTTCTTTGAGCAAAGCAATTCGGTCACGCACAATACGGCGGTCGGTTTCAATCTCTGTTTCTCCCGGACCACGCATACCAATACCTCCTTTTTGACGTTCCAAATGCGTCCACATTCCGGAAAGTCTGGGAAGCAAATATTGACATTGTGCCAATTCTACCTGAGTTCTTGCATACGAAGTTTCGGCTCTTTGGGCAAAAATATCCAGAATAAGATTGGTTCTGTCCAAAACTTTACATTCCAAAATACGAGTAATATTTTTTTGCTGTGAAGGCGATAATTCGTCATCAAATATCACTGTAGAAATATTGTGTTCTTTGACATAAATATTAATTTCCTCCATCTTTCCCGTACCCAAAAAGGTTTTGGGATTGGGTTTATCCATTTTTTGAAAGAAACGTTTTACCACTTCACCTCCGGCAGTAAAAGTCAGGAATTCCAGTTCATCCAGATATTCCTTTAGTTTATCTTCATCTTGCTTTTGAGTAACAATTCCGACAATTACTGTTCTCTCAAAATTTATAATTTCTTTTTCTAACATATACTTTTATTTAAGTGAGAGTTAAGGGAATTTGGAAATGTACCAATGTAGTAATGTGAACACCTTTTTCTCTTTAGGTCTAATTTATTAAGGCTACTATTGCCTTTTGGGTAATCACTAATTACTTTTGCCTCCAAACTCAGCCACTTTGTAACTTTTTTAAAGATTATCCGATGCAAACCATTCTGCAAAAGATGATTCGGTTTCCTGAAGTTTCAGTGAATGTAATTCAATATTTTGTGGTAAGCGTAGTTTGATTCTTTCGGCAAAATCAATAATCATATTTTCACTTGTAGGCTGATAATCGACCAAAATCACGTGATGTCCTTGTCTTTTCAATTCATTTGCCAACTCTAAATGAGGTGTTGTCTGATTAAAAACCGAAGCATGATCGAACTGATCTACTATTTCTTCTTTTACAATTGTTTTTAAATCGCCAAAATCAATTACCATTCCGCATTTTGCATTGTTCGTATCGGTAATTGGTTTGCCAATAACAGTCACCGAAAGTTTGTAGCTATGTCCGTGAACATTTTTGCATTTTCCGTCGTAACCATACAAGGCATGACCGGTTTCAAAGGTAAATTGCTTAGTGATTCTGATATTGCTCATTGTAAAGAAAAATTTAGGGCGTAAAATTAGTGATTTAATCGATGTTTTTCATTCTGTTTTTCATTCGATAGTACAAGTAATAAGCAATTATGGCAAAAACCACAAAAGGGATGAAAGAACCTATCAAAACTCCAACTTCATATTCTTTTGTTGGAGCATTTTTGATCTTCTCGGCTATATCTATTTTTTGAAAAAGCGAAATCAATTTCATTTTACTTGTTTTTGAATTTTTGCAAAGCATTTTTTGTAAAGTCAGAAAGTACCAATCTTCCTGAAATTTCGGCTCTTTCGTACAATAAAGAATCCCAATTTTCGGTTCCATCCCAAAGTACTTTTTTCATTTCAGTCAATGCTTCCTGACTGTAAGTCGCCAATGAATTGGCAAACTTATCAAGCCCAGCATCCATTTCTTCCGTATTTTCAAAAACATTGGCATACAATCCTTTTTCCTTTGCCCATTGAGCAGATTTCCATTCGGTTGGATTTAAACTAAGTTCGGCCACAGCTGTTTTCCCGATTTTTCTAGAAACGGCAGGTTCTATCACAAAAGGTCCAATTCCGATGGCTATTTCAGACAATTTCACCGCACTGGCAGATGTTGCAAAAACATAATCACAGGCAGAAGCCAGTCCCACGCCTCCTCCAACAGCTTTTCCCTGAACACGCCCGACAATAATTTTAGAGCATTTTCGCATGGCATTAATCACATTTGCAAAACCGGAAAAGAACTGTTTACCTTGTTCTAGTGTTTCAATATTCAATAATTCATCAAAAGAAGCTCCGGCACAAAAAGCCCCGTTTCCTTCACTTCTCAAAACAATTACATTAACAGAATCGTCCTGAGCAAGAGTATTTATTTCAGTAGTAAGTTCCTGCAACAAAACAGACGGAAACGAATTGCTTTGCGGATGAAAAAACGACAAGAATGCCACAGCATTATTTTTTGTAACCGAAATTTGGCCCTGAGAGTTCATTTTATTGATTTTGGATTAACTAAAACTTTAGCAAATAAATAAAATAATTTCAACATAAATGAGGATTATTTGCCTAAAGAAACCTAGGCAAATCAGGTTCTGAAATATATTTTTCGGGTCAAACCCGAATAATTTCATTTTTTGTATATATTTGCAACCAATTATCGGGGATGTAGCTCAGATGGCTAGAGTGCTTGACTGGCAGTCAAGAGGTCGTGGGTTCGAGCCCCATCTTCTCCACAGAATCAATTCCAAAGTAAACCGAAACCCTTGAAATCATAAGATTTTAAGGGTTTTTTGTTTTTATATATTTATGACTATCTGCAAAACAGACCAAAAAGTTTTTTAAAACACAAATTGCCACGAATTAAATTCGTGAAATCAATTGCACAAACCACAATTTATCTCGTATAGATTTACTTCGTCAGTTCGCTTCGCTCGTGTGTGCAAATTAATGAAATTCGTGGTCTAAAAATTCTAACACCTAGTATTGGTTTAAACACAATATTTTGTGGACAATGAATTATCAAAAAAACTAAGAGCCTGTTTAAAAATTAAATAGAAACTTTAAAATTCACTTTTGAGAGTTTAATTATTAAGAGATTTTAGGAGAAAACATTAAATAGAGCTTAATTTCTAAATAGCCAAATAATGTGAGCCAATGATTGGAAATTGTCATTAATTCAATAATTAATTTATCGTAAATGCCGCTCCGATGGAGCTTTGATTTACTTGAATCTTATTTTCTATAAATATTTCGCTCCTAACGGAGCTGTCAATTTTTTTTTGTTTTTCATAAGCTCCAGAGGAGCAAAATATTTATAGAAAAAACACCTGCAATTCATGAAAAAGCCCCAGAGGGGCGACATAAAAAAACTAACCCTTGATTCGCATAAATAATAAAAAAGCACAAGTAATTCTTAATTTGTAAAATTTAAACAGGCTCTAACTCTTAACTTATCTCAAGAAGAATACAACAATTATTTAAAAATTCGGATGATGATAATTCCGTTTAAATTAAGAAACAAAAACCATTTACCGATAAAATATATCTTTTTATCGATAATGTAATTTTTTTATTCAGAATCCGTACTCACAACAACTACAATCCCTGTTTTTTGATTTTAATTCAAAAAAAACACTCAATAATTAAGCATCCTATTTTTCAACCACTAATAAAATCTTATTTTTTTACCAAATATTCATTTATGTCGTCAAATCAACATTCTTAATGTTATTCTTTTTCACAATAAATAAGCTGATTTTTGCAGTACATCCATCGATTTAAGTCTTGAATGATAATTTTTTTTGTTATTTTTAACAACTTTTTAAAATTAATTAACCAATTAAACTACATTTCTATGAGTTACAATTACAATTCCTTGTGGGGCCAATTGAAGGCTCGCAAGAAGACGAGAAGTAACGATGATGCTATTCTTGCCGTACCAATCCGGAAGAATACGCTCTCTCCTGTTCAAATGTTTTTTGCAGCTACAGCGTTCTCGCTCTTTGGAGCCTCGAACGTTTTTGCTCAAACCACCCTTATTGATCCTAACGGTGACGGGGGATTTAATAACGGACTCACATTTGAATCAAACGGATGGAAAGTTGCCAATGAGGGAACAGGGCCTGTTAAATGGACTGTTGGAACAGCAGTCTCAGGCACAAAAGCCACCGGTAGCTTAACAAACGGTTCCGCAACAGTTACATTGTTGGCTGCCAATCCAAACATTGTAGCAGGACAAATTGTTTACGGAAACAACATTCCTGCTAATACTTATGTAGAAAGTGTTTCAGGAACAACTTTAGTTTTATCACAAACTGCCACTGCTACTGCAACCGGTGTTGATCTAGGTTTTGGGAAATTTTCAGGTGGTACAGGTGGTATGAGCGTTGGAACAACGCTATCTACAAGTGCTGCTACTATTAACCCTGGTGTTTACAACCTTACTTTGGCAGCTCACATCAATAATGCTCTTATTTCTGTAGGTATGAAAATTACCGAAATATCTGGTCTTATTGGTCCTGACACCTATGTAGCCAGTATTAACGGAACAGCATTAGGTTTGTCTAAGGCTACAATTAACTCTACTACATCTGCAGGTAATCAGGTGTTAACATTTTCAGCAACTACATCGGCACTTACCGGTAATGCTGCTTATATAACAAACGATGACGGTCTTACAAACTCATTTGGAGGTAACGCAGTACCCAGAACTGTTTATTTTTACAGAGACATTACTAATAGTTCTCCAAGTGAAGATGCAATGACCCTGACTTTTGACGTAAGATCAGCTCCTCCAACTTTCAGTAGTGCCGGATGGCAGGTATGGGCTGCTCCTATTTCTCAAACAGTTGTAGGTACAGATACTCAGGTAACATCAGTTATGGCTTATGGAGTTAACTGGCCGGGAGCTACGTTGATTTCTTTCAACGCCGGCCCACAGACAGCTACCACCAGAAACACAGCGTTTATCCCTAAATCATTTGCAGGAACTCCGTTCCGATTGATTTTCGTGTGGTCTAACTCATCATCAGCGGCAGGAACAGTTGTTCCGGCTGCAATTGACAACATTTCGCTTACTTCAAGAATTAGCGATGAATTTACAACTGCCCATTCAGGACTTTGGTCTCAGCCAAGCACCTGGATTGGAAACAAAGTTCCTACTCCTGCTGATAGTGCCATTATAGCTGCTAATCATACGGTTGTGATTGACTCAAGATATTCAGGATGTGAGAATTTATATCTTTCTGGAGCCAACTCATTAATGCAGTATGCCATTACTAATATTATGGATGAATTTATCGTTGGTAATGAATTTGCTATTTCGGGTAGTGGTGCAAGATTCAATAATCATGACGGAACAACCAATGCTAAACTTTTAAAAGTTGGAGGAAACTTCAGTGTAGGAAACAATGCCCGATTTGACAGTAGCATGGGTGCTGCTACCAATTTCCAAGGTAGATTAACCCTTAACGGAACTTCTCCACAAACGGTAACGCTTCATCCATCCGGTTTCTTCGGAGGCAATACAGTCTCAAATGCATTTGCCAACACTGCAGGTGTTTTAAACCAGCTTGAAGTTACTAATACTTCTTCAGAATCACCAAATATTATATGGAATGCAGATGGTGTTAGAATTAAATCCCAATTGATTTTAACAACCGGTAAGGTAAGAATTGCTTCAGGAAAAAGAATAGTTCTTGGAAATTTCGGTGCATTAAATAATATTACCGTTCCTTCGGGATATGGTTTTACAGATGGTACAGTATCTAAATGGGTCAATTCTGGTTTTACTAAAATTGTTCAGCCTGGAACTGAGTATCCGGGAAGTGATAATAATTTTACTCCTTTCAGATATCCTTTTATTAGCGGTAACAGTTTAGACAGAACATTGTATTTCTTACCAGATGCTGCTCCGGTTAATCCTGGCGGTGAGGTAGCGGTAACCTATACTGACAGTGATGCAATAAACGATCTTTCAGTTACTGATGCCAGCTATACTATCAATAAAAGATACAACGGAAACTGGGCTTTCTCAACTCCAGATGCCACTACTATTCCTGGTACACCAGTTATATACACACCTAACGCAACAACACCAACTAACAAAATTGGGATATATGCAGATGGTGCTTTTGAAGCACTAGACGGTACAGCAAGATTAATGAATGCATCAGCTGCTTTGGCAGGAGCTCATCAGGATGGAACACAACGACCATTTGTATTCAGAAAAGACCTGACTTTGGCTAATTTAACAGCAGCTCCGGTTTATGTTGGGGTTAACAATGCTTCGGTTGTAAACACTACGGTTAATGCTATTTCTTCTGTTCAATCAGGTGACTGGAATACTGCTTCAACCTGGGCCGGAGGTGTTGTTCCTGCTTGTAACAATGTGGTTACTATTGTTAACGGACACAGCGTTACGGTAACAACTACCGCTAATGCAGCAGGTATAATTATCAAACAAGGAGGTACATTGATAAACAATGCAGGTACCACTACCATGACAGTAGGTTGTACAAACAACAATGCTGCTTTCTACAACTACGGTACTCATAACATGACTGCCGGTAACCTAAAAGTAAACGGTTTTGTTTCTCATAAACTAAACAGTTTCTTTAACCAAACAGGTGGAGAAATTATCATTGACAGTAATAACAATGGTGACGCTGCAACTTCTGTTGCCGCTGGTGGTGCTTCATGTAAAATTGAAACAAGTAACTTAGGATTAACAGGCGGAAAAATAACTATTGTTGACCCGCTTGTAAATATATCAAGTCCATTATTAACAGCAAGTTCACTTGGAAATTATACTTTGAACTCAGCAGGTGCTACGGGTGTTTATGGTCTAACAACTACTAGTGATATTAGCACAAACACAGTAGCATTAACAGGTCAATACAATACTTTTTTTGTAGGTCAGGTAATTACCGGACATGATAATATTCCAAATGGTACTACAGTTACAAATGTTGCAGTAGGATCCATAGGATTTCCTCCTCCGGTTACACTAACATTATCTAACAATGTTACTGGAACAGTTCCGGCTGGCACCTTTTTGAATTTTTCATCTATGGTGAATAACGCTTCTTCTATAGTATTGGCACCTAGTGTTACCAACAGTAATCTTTCTGTAGGTCAAGGAATAACTGGTCCCGGGATTCAAACGGGAACTACAATAACCGGACTTGGAACAAGCGCAGGAATTCCTACACAAGATTTAAGACGTATTGATTTGTCATTGCCGGTTAAAGATTTACCAATGCCAATCACATCGCCACAAACATTTACTTTTAGTGTTGTTAATGAGGGTTCTTACAGTACTGTTTTGGAGGCTCCAAATACTAATATAAAGGCAGGTATGATGGTTAAAGGAACAGGTATTAAGCCGGGAACATTTGTTACCGCTGATGTTACCTCAACAAATGCTTCATTGTCTTTATCAGAACCAATTCAGGAAGGTGCTACATCTCCTTTGGTTATGGAATTTTATTCATTTAACGCCCAATCCAGTGGTTCGTTTATCTATGCTTCTCCAGTACATTATGCTGCAGGTTTAGACCACACTTTACAAATTGGAGACGGTGTATCTACTCAAAATACAGCTTTTATTACTACCGGATTTAACTGTCAGTTCCAGGCCGGATTAGGATTGTTCTCTTTAGGGAATTTAACAGTTAATGCACCAAACGGAAACGAAAGGTTTATGAACGTGAGCAGCAATGGTATTAATAATAATTACACTATGAACGTTCAAAACACGTTTACCGTTACTAACAATAGTGTTTTCAAAAAAACATTTGGTAACTCAACAGTTTATGTAGGTGGTAACATTGTGAACAACGGTACAATTCATTTCCCATGGAATGGAACAGTTTTGTATCTTGGAAACCTGATTAACGGTGTTATTGCACCAACAACACTTGCTCAAACTATTTCGGGAACAGGTACCTGGAAAACTGATCAATGGGCTCTTTCTTCCGGACCAAAAACCGGTTTTAATTTCTCCGGTTTTACTGTAAACAATACAAGTCCTGAAGGTGTAACACTACAAACACCTATCAAAGTATCGGGTACCGTAATTTTAACCAATGGTATTCTTCATACTTCTGCAGCTAATCCGATATACTTAGGTGTTGAAGATGTTAAAGATCTATCATACAGTAGTGCGGTTGCTCAATACACTGCTTCAGGAGGAAGTAACACTACCCATATTGATGGTCCATGTGTTCTTTCTTTTAGATCTGACACTGGAATAGCTCATTTTAAATTACTCCCTACAGGAAAAAATGGTAAATACCTTCCTATTACTTTAACTGCTACCGGTGGTGTTAAACTGATGGCAGAAGCTTTTGATACAAATTCAGGAACTTCATCAAACCCTGCAAATGGTACTTTGAGTAACAACAGATGGAAAGTAACAAGACTTGACACCAACGGTGATTTTACAGGATATAATGTAAGAATGGGATCAACTGAGATCGAGTCTTCAAACATTATTGTACATTCGGCTACTGAAAACGGAGCATATAATGTTGTTTCTAATCCAAGTTCTGCTACCAATTTTACTCCGGGAGCTTTTAATACTATTCAGTTGGCAACTCCTCAAACAGATGGTTTCTTAGGAAATTTCTCTTACACTGAAGGTCTTGCATGTGTAGGTACTCCTGCTCCGGGTGCAACTGTCGCATCTTCTGATTCTGATTGTGGAGGACCATCTACTATCTTGACTTTAACAAATGCTGTTACAGGAACTAATGTAACGTACCAATGGCAAAGTTCTACAAATGGTGGAAGTACCTGGGCTAACATAGCCGATGCAACTTCTACATCTTATGTAGCTACACCTGCTGTTAATACTTCATACAGATGTAATGTAACTTGTTCAGGAAGCACAGGTACTTCAACTCCGGTTGCAGTAACTGCCAAAACAACAACCGTTACTGTTACAGGTACTACAATCACTTGTAGTGGCGTAGCTGATTTAACTGCCGCAGGTGGTACAGTTTTGAATTGGTATGATGACCCAACAGCCGGTAGTTTAGTTGCAACAGGAACTACTTATAGCCCTAATGTATCTGAAACCACTACTTATTATGTAGCTTCAGCCACAGGCACTACATCTAACAATTCTGTAAACAATACATTTACAGGTACTACTTCTACCAATACGGTATTCAGAGGTGTAGCGTTTGATGCAACTAATGCTTTGAAATTAAAAACAGTTACAGTTTACCCTAGACAATCTAGCCTTACAGTAGTACCAACACCGGTAACTCTGGCACTGTATGATGCTGCAGGTAACATTGCTTTTGGCACTACTCCTGTTACATTTACACCAAATGTTCTAACAAATACTGTATCTCTATCTCAAACTGTTACACTAGACTATAACATTCCTGCCGGGAAAAATTATAGATTAGTAGTTAGTTATGGTTTGAATACTGATAATTTCTTAGGAACCAGTAGTGCAGCACCTACAAATGCACCAGGTGAAGCACTTGTACTGAACGGTAACATTACCAGTCTTACCGCTGTACCTACTGCAACTACCAACAGTTACTTCTACAACCTGACTTATGATAAGGTATGTGAAACTGTGAGAGTTCCGGTTACTGTTACTGTAATAACTCCAGAAGCTCCAACTGCTCCGACAGCACAGACTTTCTGTAATGTAGCTACGGTAGCTGATTTGACAGCAACAGGTAGCGATATTAAATGGTACACTACTCCAACAGGAGGAGCAGCTTTAGCTACTGATACAGCTTTATCTACAGCTACTTACTATGCTTCACAAACAACTGATTGTGAAAGTGCTGCAAGAACAGCCGTAAACGTTACAGTTAATGTAACTCCGGCTCCAACAGCAGCAGATCAGGCATTCTGTGATGCGGCAACAGTTGCAGACTTAACAGTTACTTCTGGTAGCGATATTCAATGGTACACTACTTCAACAGAAGGAACAGCTTTGACTCCTACTACTGCTTTATCTACTACAGTTTACTATGCTTCACAAACAATCGATAATTGTGAAAGTATAACCAGAGAAGCTGTAAACGTAACTATTAATGTAACTCCGGCTACTCCAACAGGTAATGCTACACAAGATGCTTGTGCAACCGGAACTATAGCTGATTTTACAGTTAACGGAGTAAGCAATGCTATATTTACATGGTATGATGCTCAGGGAACTATTTTAACTACAACAACTGCAGTTTCAAATACAGCTTATTATTATGTATCACAAACTGTTAATGGTTGCGAAAGTCCAAGATTGGCAATTCTGGCTTCTGGTGCTTGTTTAAGTACAGATGAATTTAAAATTGCTGAATTAAGATTCTATCCAAATCCGGTTGCTGATCAATTGACAATTACTGCAAGAGATATGATAACCAGAGTTGAATTATTTAATTTATTAGGTCAAAAATTAAGAGTTTTAGACACTAATACAGATAATGTTCAAATGAATTTTAATGACTTAACTCAATCAACTTATTTAGTTAAAGTTTATTCTGAGGATAAAGTTCAAACATTTAAAGTGGTTAAAGAATAATTTTTTAAATCACAGTAAGGCAATCGTAATGATTGCCTTACTTTTTTTAGTAATCCGGTTCTAAAAAATTTAGAATCTAAAAGAATCCCCTTTCGTTGAGGCAATCTCAATGAAAGGGGATTCTTTTTGTATTAACCTGAGTTCGATTAATAACTACTTGTAAATCATCTTAAAATTAAACACATAGCATAAAAATAAACTATGGTCAAGAATTGACCAGGAAATAATATTATTTCTCACATAGTCAAACTATATGAAAAGTGAAACACCTGTCAAATCTTTTTAAAATAAAATAATTTCTTGAAACCGGCGAAATACCCCGAGGCATCCCGAGTGTT
>PNRO01000019.1_pt1 | contig 51504 bp, 48 predicted proteins | sample 7248581 | NCBI WGS metagenome assembly PNRO01 (sample SAMN08278401, study PRJNA427962) | Gut metagenome, whole genome shotgun sequencing project. | isolation source: gut content | host: Eisenia fetida | place: India:Sub Himalayan Terai region of Darjeeling | collected 2013-11-18 | reverse complement strand
TTGTGTCCACACGATAGGAAGCATCGGGAGAACCAGGGACATATTTATAGTTTTGTTAAAATTTCATTGAGAATATTTGGTTGAGAAATTATTTTTTCAATGAATTTTCGGCTTTTCATTCTTTTGATGAATTGTTCAAGGAATAAAGCATTGTCTCTGTTAATGCAGTTAAATTGCAAGACTAATTTCCAATCGGATGCTATTTTGGTAAAAGAATTATTATATAAGTGCTCGTTGTGTTTTTGTAAGCGTTCTTCTAAATTTTGGGTTTCTCCTATATAGAATTTGTCTGCTGTCTTGCTATAGATTATGTATAAGTAATGCATTTGAAAAGGTTCTAAAAAATAAAAAACCCGAACAAAATTGCTCGGGTTTTAGTGGTACCTCCAGGAATCGAACCAGGGACACATGGATTTTCAGTCCATTGCTCTACCAACTGAGCTAAGGTACCGTCCTTATTTCGAGTGCAAATATAGAGGTGTGTTTTAAATATCCAAAACATTTTATAAGAAAAATGAATTTATATCTTTGTTCAATCAATAAAAAGACCATGATTTTAGCTGTAGATGTAGGGAATACAAGGGTGAAAGCTGCTGTTTTTGAGGGGGCTAAGTCACTTCGGAATTTTTATTTCGAAAGGGAAAAATTTCGAAATAAAATTCAGGATATTTTGGATGAGTATGTAAATATTTCCGATTTAGTTGTGGCTTCGGTAGGAAATATCGATAAAAATGAGTTTTTTATTTTTGAAAACAAAGTGAAAATTCATCAGATTTCAAATCTTGATGCGTTTCCGTTTCAGAATTTGTACAATACTCCGCTTACTTTGGGCGTTGACAGAATGGTGCTTGCTGCGGGTGCGGTTTTGCAGTTTTCTAAAATAAATAGATTGGTGATTGATGCCGGAACCTGTATTACCTATGATTTTATTGATAGTGAAGATAATTATCAGGGAGGAGCTATTTCGCCCGGATTACGACTTCGATATGAATCGCTGCATCATTTTACGGCAAAATTACCGTTATTAGAATTTGAAAATCAGGAAACGTTTATCGGAAAAAGCACGCATGAATCTATTCATTCAGGGGTAATTAATGGGTTTGTTTATGAAATAGACGGATTTATTGAAGAGTATAAGAAGCGTTATCCTGAAATTAAAATAATTTTGACCGGTGGTGATGCGGAATTTTTGGCTAACCGATTAAAAAATACCATATTTGCCAATTCAAATTTTCTTTTGGAAAGTTTGAATCTTTTATATCAATATCAAAAACGACAATGATTAAAAAAATAATAGTAAGTATTTGTTTGCTGTTTTCTCTTACAATGCTGGCACAACAAGGTACTGCATCTCCTTATTCTTATTATGGTGTTGGTGAAATTAAATTTCGCGGAACTTTTGACAATAGGGCAATGGGAGGGTTGAGTATTTTTACTGATAGTACACACGTTAATATTCAGAATCCTGCTTCTACAGCCAGTTTAAAATTGGTCAACTTTACTCTGGGGGGAATGTATGGAACTACAAAATCGGAAACTACTACCGAATCGGGAACCAATAACAGAAGTTCTATCGATTATATTGCCGGAGGAATTCCGATGGGAAGATTTGGAGCCTATTTTGGGGTTTTGCCTTATACAACTGTTGGTTACAATGAACATTTTTATGATTCTACTACTCAAATTGATAAAAAATCTACAGGAATTGGAGGAATTAATAAAGGTTTTTTTGGTTTAGGCTTTAAGATTATTTCTAATTTGAGTGTTGGATTGGATTTCAATTACAATTTTGGAGGAATTTCTACAAAAGATATTGTTTACAAAAATGATGTTCAATACGGTTCCCGAGAATCTAATAATTCAGATATATCAGGTGTTAATTATAATGCAGGTTTGATGTGGAATTCTAAAGTAGGTAAGAATTCGCGACTTTTTGCCAGTTTCAGATACACTCCTCAAAGTGATTTAAAGTCTGAAAACACCAGAAATATTGCAACTGTAAAACCATCTGCTGCTGCCGATCCTCCTGTGGTTGAAAGTCAGGATGTAGTTGTAGAAAATACTACAATGATTTTGCCGAGAAGAATTTCTGCCGGAGCAGGATTTGGAGAAGAAAGAAAATGGCTTATTGGAGCCGAGTTTACGCTTTCTGATTCCGATGGTTTTAGTAACAGATTTAGTGATATTAATGGTTCTTCCTTTAAAACTTCAAGACGCTATATTGTAGGAGGTTATTATATTCCGAAGCATAATTCGTATAATAATTATTTCAAAACTATTACTTATCGTGCCGGTATTCGATATGACTCGGCAGGATTGATTGTAAAAGAGGAACCTATAAATGAAGCGGCGTTTACTCTTGGAGCCGGATTGCCTGTTGGAGGCCGTTTTTCAAACGTGAACGTTGGGCTTGAATTTGGTCAAAGAGGAACTACAAATGCAGGGTTGGTAAAGGAAACCTTTTTTAATTTCATGGTAAGTTTCTCTCTGAACGATCAATGGTTTGCGAAACGAAAATTTAATTAAGGTTTTGAAATCTCTAAGTTTATTCCCGTTTTCTATGAGTTTTAATCAGTATAAAATTTTTCTTTTTGCCGTTGTTGGGTTTCTTACAATAACTTTTGTTGGTTGTGACAGCAATTTTAAAGAAGTTCAAAAAATTAATTTTACTGAATTTACTCCCACCGGTGAAGCGGATTCCCTGACTTTGAAATATACCGATTCCGGAAAAATAAAAGCTATTTTGGTTGCTTCTCGAATGCTTGATTATGGTTCTGTAAAATATCCGTTTACCGAATTTCCGAACGGGGTTCTTGTTACAATTTATGACAATAAAACTCATAAAACTTTTGTGAGATCTAAATATGCGGTTTCTGTCAAAGGAACCGATTTGATCGATTTGAGAAATGATGTGACTATTACTACGGAGCAAGGACAAAGTCTCACAACTTCTCAAATGTATTACGATCAAAAAAACGAATGGTTTTTTACAGATAAAGATTTTATTCTCGCAGATCCATTGAGAGGTTCTACTTCCGGACAGGGAATTGATTTCGATAAAAATCTAAAAGTTATAAATTATCAAAAAGTAAGTGGAGTAATAACTCACGATGAATAATAATATAAAATCAAAATCATGAAAATTTTAAAATACATACCTTATGTCTATCTGATTATGGGAGTAATGTTTGTTTACGACGGAATAATTAAATTCAATACAGGCGAAAAATCGTTTTGGTTGAGTTTTCTTTTTGCCGCTGTAGCCATTTTTATGTTCTTTTTCAGAAGAAATTTTAATAAAAAAATGGAAAATCGAAATCAAAAATAGTTCGAAAGAGTAATTGCTGCAATCTTTTAACTTCATTAAGGGTTGATTTTAGCGATTTAATAAAAATTAAAAATAAAAGAGTACAATTGTAAATATTAAATAGATAATTGTATTTTCGCAAGCGTATTTAAAATTAATATATTATAAAATGGCAGTTTTATCAAAAATCAGACAGCGTTCAGGCCTATTATTAGTAGTGATTGGCTTCTGTCTATTCGCATTTATTATCGGCGATTTAGTTCAGGGAAACTTGTTTAATCAATCCTCAAGAAATGTAGGAAGTGTTAACAACAAAGATATTTCTTTTGATGAGTTTAAAGTAAAGGTTGATAATGTTGAAAAAAGTGGCCAGGGTGTAACGCCTACACAAGCGGTAAACCAGGTTTGGGATCAGGAAGTTTCTATTGCATTACTAACTTCAGAATTTGAAAAATTAGGAATCAACGTTGGTGAAATCCAAATTGTTGAAATCTTAAAACAAAGTGAAGATATTGGTCAAAATCCTCAATTCCTTAATGCAGCAGGTGTTTTTGACCTGGCAAAATTCAAAGAATTTTTCAAAGCAAATCCAGAGCAGGCGCAACTTTTGAAAGAAAGAGAAAAATCGGCTGAGTTGAATGCTAAATACCAAATCTATTCTACTTTGGTAAAAGCGGGAGTTTATACTACAAAAAGCGAAGCTAAATTGAAATATGAAATGGAAAACAACAAAGTAAACTTTGATTTTGTTTCTGTTCCTTATTCAAGCGTAAAAGACAGTGATGTTAAAATTTCTGATGAAGAGATTGTAGCATACATGAAGAAAAACGAAAAGAAATTCAAAGCAGATGCTAATAGCGAAATTGAATTTGTTGTTGTTGAAGACAAAGCTTCAGCGGCCGACGAAGCAGATGTTAAGAATGCTGTAAATGCAGCATTAACCGGAAGTGTGGTTTACAATCAGACTACAGGTAAAAATGATACATTACCGGGATTCAAAAATGCAAGAAATATTGCTGATTTTGTAAACTCAAATTCAGATGTTCCTTACGATTCTACTTTTGTATCTAAAAGAGAATTGCCGGCAGAACATGCAGATCAGCTTTTTGCTTTACCAACAGGTGGAATTTACGGTCCATATATGTTCAACGGATATTATGCAGTAAGTAAATCTATGGGCAAACAAGCCGGAGCAACTGCAAAAGCAAGTCATATTCTTTTGGCTTACAAAGGAGCTATGAGAGCAAATCCTGCTGTAACAAGAACTAAAGAAGAAGCTTTGGCAAAAGCCACTGAAATTATGAATCAGGTTCAGGCTAATCCTTCATCTTTCATGATGCTTGCTTTCTCAAATTCTGATGATTCTTCAAAACAACAAGGAGGAGATTTAGGATATTTCTCAAAAGGTCAAATGACTAAAAAATTCAATGATTTTGTTTTCGGTAACCCGATTGGAAAAATTGGTTTGATTGAAACAGAATTTGGTTACCACGTAATTAACATTACAGATAAGCAAGATGCCATTCGTTTGGCTACTATTGCAAGAAAAATTGAACCATCTCAGGCTACTTCTGATGCAATTTTTATAAAAGCACAACTTATTGAACAAGAAGCTCAGGAAAAAGCTTTGGCAGATGTTGCAAAAGCAAACGGTTTGACCGTAACTCCTTCTGTAAAAGTAAGAGCTATGGACGAAATGATTGGAGGTTTAGGAAACCAAAGACAAATTGTAAAATGGGCTAATGGTAAAGAGGCTAAAATTGGTGAAGTAAAAAGATTTGAAGTTCCAAACGTTGGTCACGTTATTGTGAAATTGAAAAAGCAAAACGAAGAAGGTTTGATGGATGCTGCCGATGCCAGACCAATGGTAGAATATACTTTGAAAAACAAGAAGAAAGCCGAAATGATTATTGCTAAAATGAAAGGTTCTTCATTAGAAGCAATCGCTTCAGCAAATAAAGTTGCGGTTCAGTCTGCTACCGATGTAACTGTTGAAAATGCTGTATTGCCAGGAGTTGGTCAAGAGCAAAGAGTAGTTGGTACTGCATTTGCTATTGGAACTAAAATTTCAAGCCCAATCGAAGGTATGACTGGAGTTTATGTAGTAAGAGGTAAAAATGTTGTAAAAGCACCTGCTTTACCAGTTTATACAGATTACATCAACAAGTTGAAATCTCAAAACGCTTCTGCTGCCGGAAGAGTGATTGGAGCATTGAAAACAGATGCTAAAATTGAAGATAAAAGACAATTGTTCTTCTAAGCAACAAATGCTTTATATAATAGAAAATCCCGATCTAATTCGGGATTTTTTTGTTTTTGTTCGAAATTAAAATGTTGTTTTGATGCTAAATAGTTTTATCGCAAAATCCAGTTTGACCCTAACTGCTGGGTAAAACCCCCTAGCTTTTGCGTTTATTAAAACATATTTACATCGTTTTTTTTGCTTGCGTTGCGTGCGCAAAGTCGAAGATTTTTGCAGCGGGTTACTTTCAGTCGTCATATTTATAATTTCTACTGAACCATCCATCTTCAGGTAATTCGAATCCAAAATATTTATAATTTTTATCAATCAATGTCGGCTTAATTCTAGAGAAGTTGAAGTATGTAAATTCAGCAATGTTGATTTTAGACCCATCTTTTAAATAGATAATTATTTCATCGAATTTCCAAATACCATATTGCAATAATGAAGTACTAAAACCTTTAATGTTTTCTTTATCAATTGACTTTGTTTTAAAGGTGAAAAAATTAAATTCTTCAATGGAATCGCTTTTAATCGTATAGTTTTTTGTCGTTTTGATGAATGGTTTAATAAAAATAAAAATGATTATACCTAAAATAAACAATACTAGGACAAATGGGATGTATTTGTCAAATTCATTTATTTTAAAGTCGCGAATAAGAGATGGTAAAAAAATAAAAATATTCAATCCGCCAAAAAGCGAAAGAAAAAGCCTTCCTATTGGAATTAGGGAGTTTAATTGTGTTTTTAAGTCATTCATAGAAGTTGTGCTTTTATTGTTGTTTTTGTCTCAATATAATTGGGAAGTGAATATAGGAGTTACAATTGAATTTATAGGAACTGCTATTTATAATTTCTTTTCCATTTATGACATTCTAATCTATATTCTAATCAGTCTTAGAATATAGTCAGCCAACTTCTGAATTGGTTAATTGCTTAAACCGAGTTTAAAGAATCAAATCTTTATAAGCCAAAACTGTTTCGTATCCTTTTTCTTTGAAGTAAGTTGTTGGGTTTTCTTCTGAAACGGCCATTACAAAATCGCCTCCCCAGGCTCCAAGACTTTTTAAAGTACCATTAAAATCAGGGAAAAGCATTTCTTTTGCAGTTTTTATTTCCAATAGTTGACTGATAATAGTTTCGTGTTTATTGAGTTCGTTAACGAATGTTTCTAAATTATCAGCGTTAATGATTTTATTTGTAATCGAGTCGATTTCAGGGATTATTTTACTTAAATCGGCTTTCTTGTTCCGATAGGCCGAAATTCCTTCTTTGCTGTTTTGTTTCTGATTTAAATAAACAAAATAGATGTTTCTGGTAAATTCGGGTTCAAATGAAATTGGAGTTACAATTGTATTTCCGTTTTTCAATTGATACAAAATAGGATTGTTGTTTTGTGCGCAGGCAATATCATAGCCGCTACCTCCAAAACTGTTTTTTAGCAGAGTAAAAGCATCAATTTGCAGCCATTGCGCTATATTGTTGATTAGGGTAGAAGAAGTTCCTAATCCCCAGTTTCTGGGGAAAGTCAGTTTTGTAGTTACAATATATCCTTCAGTTTTGTTTAAGAAATCAGGGTTTAAGAGAAAGGCTTCGTGCAAAATTTCAATTAAAGTGTTTCTTATCGGTTGATTTTCCTGATGTGTATTGTTTGAAATTTCAGAAAAAAAAAGTTTTGTTTCAAACCAAATACTTCCGTCACTATCAAAACTTTTCCAGTAAATTTCTTTATTAGAGCCTTCTTCTATATGTAAATATTGTCCGAATTTTGTTGGAAGCGCCAATGATTTTGCTCCGTCAAGAACTACATATTCTCCGGTAATTAGCAGCTTTCCGTTGCTGTAAAAAGTTTTCAAAAGCAGGAAATTATAATTTGGTGTATTTTCTGATGTCTTCAATAAATTCAACCACCGAAGCGTGAGTCACCGGATTGGTTTTGAAATGATGTTCAATCATTTTACGTTCTTCTTCGTTAGCTTCAAATTGGTTCAAAATATTGTTCAGGTGCATTTTCATGTGTCCTTCCTGAATTCCGGTAGTTGTAAGCGAACGCAATGCTGCAAAATTTTGAGCCAATCCGGCTACGGCTACAATCTGCATCAGTTCTTGGGAAGAAGGTTTTTCGAGCATTTCTAATGAAAGTTTTACCAATGGATGCAAAGAGGTCAATCCTCCAACAGTTCCTAAAGCTAACGGAATTTCCATCCAGAAAGAAAAAATTCCGTTTTCTATTTTGGCATGTGACAGACTGGAATATTGTCCTGATTTGGAAGCATAAGCGTGAATTCCGGCTTCAACAGCTCTAAAATCGTTTCCGGTTGCCAAAACTACGGCGTCAATTCCGTTCATGATTCCTTTATTATGAGTAACGGCTCTGAAAGGTTCAACTTCTGCAATACGAACTGCCTGAACGAATTTTTCGGCAAACAAATAGGGATTGTCAATTTTTTTGTCTTTTAGTTCTTCTACTTTGCACGAAACTTCGGCTCTCACAATACAATTCGGAACGTAATTAGACAAAATGCTCATTACAATGGTAATGTGTTCTTCGTCTGTAAAATCATCAAAGAATTGGGCTTCAGCTTTCATTGTTTTGGCAAATTGTTCCAGACAAGTATTGATGAAATTGGCTCCCATTGAATCTTTGGTTTCAAAAGTTGCATGCAGTTGAAAGTAATTTTCCATTACATCGGTTTTATCTCTCAACTCGATATTCAGGATTCCGCCACCTCTTTTTTGCATATTTTTAGTAACCGATTCGGTTGCTTCAAAGAGTTTTATTTTTATTGCTTCAAAGAACTTAATTAGTTTAGAAGTATCTCCTTTGTAAATGAAATGAACCTGACCGATTTTTTCGGTATTCAAAACAGTAGCTTTGAAACCTCCTCGGTTAGCCCAGTATTTTGCCGCTTTTGAAGCCGCAGCAACCACTGAACTTTCTTCAATAACCATTGGAATTGTATAAGCTCTTGTATTTATAAGGAAATTGGGAGCTACTCCAAAAGGCAAATAAAAGTTGGTAATTGTGTTTTCTATGAATTCATCGTGAAGTTGCTGTAATTTTTCATCACTATTCCAATAGTTTTTTATCAAATTTACAGCCTGCAAACTGTCAGAAAAATAGGTGTTTGCAATCCAGTTTATTTTCTCTTCTTTAGATAATTTTGAGAATCCTGAAATAGTTGTGCTCATTTTGGTTTTATTAGGCATTGAAATGAATGCAAAGATACGGTTTGGAATTACGAAATACTATAAAAAAATCGACTTGTAATCCGGGCTAAAGCTTTGAAGTATAAATTTTAATAATAGTTTAATAGTCAAAAGAGGTTGTTAATATAGTATAGAAGTATTTTTATTTATAAATTTGCGCAGGTTTCAATGAAAGTTGAAGTTTAATAAGTAAATAACTTTTAAAAAAATAAAAATGGCTTTAGTAATTACAGATGCTACTTTTGAAGAAGTAGTTTTGAATTCAGACAAACCGGTATTGGTAGATTTTTGGGCAGCTTGGTGTGGGCCATGTAGAATGGTTGGGCCAATCATTGACCAAATCAGCGAAGAATATACTGAAAAAGCAGTAGTAGGAAAAGTTGATGTAGATGCAAACCAGGAATTTGCAGCTAAATACGGAGTAAGAAATATCCCTACTGTTTTGGTTTTCAAAAATGGTGAAGTAGTAGGAAAACACGTTGGTGTTTCTCCAAAACAAACTTATGCAGATTCTATCGAGGCTAACTTGTAATCGTTAGAATTCTAAAATTCAGAAACCCTTTTAAGGCGGCATTGCTTTAAAAGGGTTTTTTATTGTCGAATCTTTTGATAAATTTGGAAGATGAAGATTGAAAATCAAATAGAAAAAATATCCCGTTTTCAGCATTTGGAATTGCTGGCAAATCAGGTTGTGGAAGGATTTATCTCGGGTATGCATAAAAGCCCCTTTCATGGTTTTTCTGCCGAATTTGCAGAACATAAAGTGTATAATACAGGCGAAAGTACCCGAAATATAGATTGGAAGCTTTTTGCCAAAACAGACAGACTTTATACAAAGAGTTATGAGGAAGAAACCAATTTGCGGTGTCATTTGATTATTGATAATTCTTCGTCCATGCATTTTCCTAAGCTTTCATCCGGGCAGCAGTTTTATGAAAACAAAATCGGTTTTTCGGTTTTGGCTTCAGCCGTTTTGATGAATTTGCTCAAAAAGCAGCGGGACGGAGTAGGATTGAGCGTTTTTTCGGACACTTATGAATATTATGCCCCCGAAAAAGGAAGTGATCGTCATCATAGAATGTTGCTCAATACGCTCGAAAATCTTTTGGTAACTAAAAAAGAAAGTAAGCAAACAGATACGGTTACTTTTTTGCATCAAATAGCAGAGAAAATTCATCGGCGTTCCATGATTATTATTTTTACCGATATGTTTCAGCAAGGTGATCAGAAGGAACTTTTTTCGGCATTACAACATTTAAAACACGACAAGCATAAAGTTATTTTATTTCATGTGGTAGATAATGAAACCGAGCTGAATTTTAATTATGATAATGCGCCCAGAAAATTTATTGATGTAGAAACAGGAGAAGAAGTGAATGTTTTTGCCGATAATTTGAAGCAGGAATATGAAAAACAGATGGTAGATTATTTCAAAAAAGTAGAAACAATCTGCATTCAGAACAAAATTAAATACGTTCCGGTTAATGTAAGAGGAGATTTTGAAAAAATAATACTAACGTATTTAACTGAAAAACAAATATTTGGATAGGATTATTTGAATTTGTTTGATTTTTTTTACGAAAACATTTGCAGAAGTCTAAAAGCATTGTATATTTGCAACCGCAATGAAGCACTGGTTTGGTAGTTCAGTTGGTTAGAATACATGCCTGTCACGCATGGGGTCGCGGGTTCGAGTCCCGTCCAGACCGCCAGTAAAGAGAGAGCCTTTCGCAAGAAAGGCTTTTTTTCTCAAAGTTTCAAAAATTGTGTTGTTTGTAAGTACGCAAGTACTTAGTTTGGTGGTTAACCAATGAAAAGCTCTTCGCCTTGCGGCGAACGGCTTTTTTAAAAAAGAAAAGAAAAAGTCATTTCGATTTTTTAGAATAAATACTGGTTTGGTAGTTCAGTTGGTTAGAATACATGCCTGTCACGCATGGGGTCGCGGGTTCGAGTCCCGTCCAGACCGCCAGTAAAAAGGAAGCCTTTCGAAAGAAAGGCTTTTTTTATGCTAAAAATTAATGTTTGTAATTTCGATTAAAAAACTATCTTTAAACTCCCAAAATCAAATCATATTTTCTTTGGTTGACTATGAAAAAAATAGTTCTAATTCTGTTTCCGGTTTTATTTATTCTGAATTCCTGTCAATTCTTTGACAAGAGTGCTCCTTCAAAAGAAGAACTTTTGCAAAAAGAATTAAAATCAATCAATTGGAATGTGGTTGATGAATTTCCTTCAGTTTCAGAATGCGAACAAATTGAAGACAAAAAATTACGTCAGCAATGTTTTTTTGAATTTTTGACCCAAACAATTCAAGAGAAATTGTCTAATGATACTTTGATAAAGTTGTATCCAAAACTAGATACATTGGAGGTGAAAGTAACTGTTTTTTCAAATTCAAGGCTGAAATTTGAGTCTCAATTTCCGCAGGATTCGCTGGGAGAATATAATAAGGCAAAAATGGACAGTATTCTTTATGTTCGTTTAGTTGGTTTTCCCAAAATAAATCCGGCCATCAAACGCGGACTTCCGGTTAAAACCGAATTTGTTCTTCCGGTGGTTTTTCAGAAAAAATAAATTATTGTTTGAAAGTTCGGTCTTTCCATGAATAATTTCCAAAAAAAGAATACAAAGCAACTGCACTGCTAAATAACGGATACAATATGGTTCCGGCAATCAGGTAATCAAGTTTTTTGTGCGATAAAAATTTGTTGGTTTTGTATAAAAGAACAAAGTCAGCAATAGTTTTTAGACCCAATAGAATTACCAATTCGTTTATAGAAATACTTCCGAAAAAGACCATAAAACCACCTGATATTAAACTAAGATTACAGCCAAAAACGATTGTTGCTAAAATTTTAGCATCTTGGTTTTGATACGATTTTGTTTTTGAAGCCCAACGAACTCTTTGAAAAAACAGCGATTTCCAATCATCCAAAGGTTTTGTTATCACGATGTTTTTTGAAGATTTTAAATATTCTACCTTTTCAGGGAATTGAGAAATAGCTTTTTGTAATAAGAAAACATCGTCACCGCTGGCGATTTTATTATTTCCTTCAAATCCATTTATTGCTTTAAAAAGCGATTTTGTGTAAGCAAAATTGGCACCATTGCACATAAATGGTTTTTTGATACCAAAACTACCAATGGTAGTTCCTTGCAAACCGGTTAAATCTAATTGTTGAAATTGATGCAGAAAATTGCTTTGAGCATCATAAGTCACAGCTCCGGCAATCATTTCGACTTTATTATTTTGTTGAATAAAATTATCAAGTGCAATCAGCCATTCAGGATGAACAGTACAATCGGCATCGGTTGTGATAATCCATTCCATTCTCGAAAGCGGAATTGCGGTTGCAATAGCATCTTTTTTCGGAGAATTTGAAAATCTTTTGTTCTTAACTATAGAAATAGGTAAAGGTAAATCCGGGATTTTGAAATTATCGGTAGAATCGTCATCAACCAGAATTATTTCGAATAAGGTTGTTGGATATTTTAGTTTTGAAAAACTATCCAAAAGAAAAGGAAGGTTTTTTGCTTCGTTTCTAAACGGAACCACAATTGTAAATCGATTTACAGGATTCAGTTTTTCTGTAGGCTCAAAAGAAGGTTGTAGTTTGAAACCTTTGATTAGCCAAATAATAGCTGCGACATATATAAGTACAAAAAAAGATAGAAGAAAAATCATGCTTGTTTTCTTTGAGTTTTAAAAATCAACACATAGTAACTTCCGATAATTACCGGTAAAACTACATTCAGAAACCACATTGATGTAGCGACAAATATTGTTATCCATTCATTTATTCCCAGTTTTCCAAAGAAAAATACGGCTACACTTCCTTTTACGGCAAAATCTAAAAATTGAAAGGAAGGTAAACTGGAAGCCAAAAAGTAAACAGCAGATATTGTTGCCATCATTAGAAAATAAGGCAATTCGACATCAAATGCCCGAAATAAAAAATAATATTGATGCGAAAAAATAAGATAGCGCGCTATTGCCAAAAGAATGTTTTTTCGGTGAATGTGTTTTGGGATTTCATTGATTTTGTGAATCAATGTTTCTAAAGAATATTTTTTTATTTTAATTTTTTTAAGCGAAAAGAGAATTGAAATAAAAATCAGAAAACCAAAAAATAAATATATAACCGATTTTGGACTAATGATGTTGAAATAGGAATTGAAATACAACAGGCCAAAAAATCCAAAAACTACAGTCAAAATCATTTGAATGCCATTGCAAATCAAATTGAGAAAGACAATTTTTTTGGTTTTTGATTTTTCAAAATAAAGGGCTTTCCCTGCATATTCGCCAATTCCGTTTGGAGTAAAAATTCCGGCTGTAAGTGCTGCAAGAACCTGTTGAGTAGCGTCTTTGACTGAGATTTTGTGGATAGATTCAACCAAATTTTGCCATTTTAAAATTTCGAAATAACGGTTAAATACACTCAGAGAAAGCAAAAATAAAATTCCCGAAACCGATTTGTTTTTATTGAATTTTTCCTGAAAAAGAATCCAGTCGAGTTTGTCGTTATGCGCCAGTTGATTATAGATAAAATAAAAAGCTCCGCCAACAATTAAAAGTTTGCTTGCAACTATCAGGAATTGTTTAGTTTTGTGTCGAATTGAATTCATTGGTGCAAAAGTAGTCAATTTGATAATTTGAAAATGAGACAATTTGAAAATGAAAAACCGTACTTCAAAACTGTTGATTGCAAAACAGTGAATTCTCGATAAAAAAGAATGACCAACGAACGAATTATATTAGGAATCGATCCGGGAACAACCATTATGGGCTTCGGATTGATAAAAGTGATTAACAAAAAAATGGAGTTTTTGCAGTTGAATGAACTGCAATTGTCTAAATACGATAATCATTATCAAAAACTGAAAATCATTTTTGAACGGACTATTGAATTGATTGAAACACACAATCCGGACGAAATTGCGATTGAAGCACCTTTCTTCGGGAAAAACGTGCAGTCGATGCTGAAATTAGGCCGTGCGCAGGGAGTTGCCATGGCAGCCGGACTTTCGAGAGGAATTCCAATAACCGAATATGAACCGAAGAAAATCAAAATGGCCATTACCGGAAACGGAAATGCCAGTAAAGAACAGGTGGCAAAAATGCTTCAACAATTATTGGGATTAAAAGAATTGCCTAAAAACCTAGATTCAACCGATGGATTAGCTGCTGCGGTTTGTCATTTTTTTAATTCCGGAAGAGTGGTGGTCGGGAAAAATTATTCTGGCTGGGATGCTTTTGTGAAACAGAATCAGGATAAGATAGTAAAGTAAGCAGTGTTCAGTATTTAGTGTTCAGTTTAAAAGTGGAATTATGACATTTCAAGATTTATTTGCATATAAGAAATCGTTGAAGATTTTCGAAACGACAAAATCATTTCCAAAAGAGGAAATCTATTCGTTGACAGACCAAATCAGGAGGTCTTCCCGGAGTGTTCCTGTTACCATTGCTGAAGCTTACCGAAAACGAATTTATCCCAACACTTTTATAGCAAATTTGGTTCTAAACAAGAATAGTTGTTTGTAGTTAATCGGACTGAACACTAAAAACTGTAAACTGTAAACTAATTATGAGCGGAATCTACATCCACATACCATTTTGCAAACAGGCTTGCAATTATTGCGATTTTCATTTTTCGACTTCATTGAAGAGAAAAGATGAGATGGTTTTGGCTTTGGCCAAAGAAATTGCAATGCGCAAAGATGAGTTGGGTGATGATGATGTTATAGAAACTATTTATTTCGGAGGCGGAACACCTTCAATTTTAGATATTTCGGATTTAAGATTTCTGATTGATGAAGTCTATGAGAATTACAAAGTTGTTGCTAATCCTGAAATTACAATAGAAGCCAATCCGGATGATTTATCGGAAAGTCGAATAATCGAATTGTCAAATACTCGAATTAATCGTCTAAGTATTGGTATTCAGTCTTTTTTTGAAGAAGATTTACAGCTGATGAATCGGGCTCATGATTCGGAGGAAGCGAAAAAATGTCTGGAAATTGCAGTTCAGTATTTTGATAATATTTCGATAGATCTTATTTACGGCACACCCGGAATGAGTAATGAATGTTGGCTTCAAAATATAAAAACGGCTTTAGATTTGAAAATCCCGCACATCTCCAGTTATGCACTTACGGTTGAACCCAAAACGGCTCTGCATAAATTGATTCAGAAAGGATCCATTCCTCAACCTGACGACGAACAGGCGCACCAACAGTTTTTGATACTTGTTGATACTTTGGAAGCCAATGGTTTTGTTCATTATGAACTGTCTAATTTTGCTAAGGAAAATTATTTTTCCAAAAATAATTCGGCTTACTGGCTTGGGAAAAAATACATCGGAATCGGTCCTTCGGCGCACAGTTATGACGGGAAAAACAGAAGCTGGAATGTTGCCAATAATATTTTGTATATAAAATCGATACAGGATCATAAATTGCCAAGTGAAAATGAAATATTGACTGTTGCCGATAGATATAATGAATATGTGATGACAGGTTTGCGAACTATTTGGGGAGTTTCTTTGGAAAGAATAGAAAAGGAATTCGGATGCGATTATATGAATTACTTGCTTGAAAATGCTCAGAAATATCTGGACGAAGGAAAATTGGAGATTCAGGATAATGTTTTAAAGACGACCCGAAAAGGTAAGTTCTTTAGTGACGGAATTGCATCAGACTTATTTTTTATAAATTTGTTTTAACCGCAAGGAACGCAAAATAAGTATTCTCTTTGTGATGAAAAACGCAAAGTTCGCTAGGCTTTGTGTTCTTTGCGTTTGAATAAAGTAAAAATAAGTAAAGCCCCTTGAGTCCTTTGCAGTTAAAAATAAAATTATGACAGAAAATGAATTGTCAAAAATAGTATTTGATAAGGCTTTGAAAGTTCATCAGATTTTAGGTCCGGGGCTTTTAGAAAATACTTATGAAGAATGTTTATTTTATGAATTAAACAAAACAGGCCTTCTTGTAGAAAGACAAAAAACATTGCCTTTGATTTATGAAGAGATTAGATTGGATGCTGGTTACAGAGTTGATATAATGATTGAAAATAAATTAATTCTGGAATTGAAATCAGTTGAAGCATTAAACAATGTTCATTTCGCACAATTATTAACTTATTTGAAATTGTCAAATTGTAAACTGGGTATGCTGATCAATTTTAATGTAGCATTAATCAAAAATGGTATAAAACGAATAGCAAATAATTTATAAAAGAAGGGCTTTGTATGCTGTGTTGTTTGTTTTTTAACTGTAAGGAATGCAAAGTAAAAGATTTTCTTTGTGGTAAAACGCAATGAGTGCAAAGTTATCAGTTACACTAAAGACGTAAAGCTTTGCGTTCCTTGCGTTAATTGAAGACAAACAAATAAAAAATATTGCGCCCTTTGCGGTTAAAAGAAAAACCGAAAGGTTGTAGGGATTATGTTAAGATTTAAAAGCTTTGCGTGCCTTGCGTTTAATAAAGATAAAGGAAAAAAAACTTAGTGCCCTTTGCGGTTAAAAAAGTATGAAGACTACAATACAACACACCACTCAAACAATATCAGTCGATTTATCACAACCCATCGACATTTCCATTCCGTTAACTAATACAGAAGCCAACCCGATTGCATGGTATTTGGAAAAACCCGTGATTGAGCCTGTGCGTATGGGTGATTGGGTAGGGAAGGTGAGCGAAGGAAGTTCTTCGACCAATTTCAATAACATTTTCTTCAATCCGCACGGGCACGGGACGCATACTGAATGTCTGGGACATATTACCCGCGATTTTTACAGCATCAACCAATGTCTGAAGCAGTTTTTCTTTTTGGCAGAAGTGATTTCGGTAAAACCGAAATTAGAAGGGGATGATTTTGTTATAACCAAAGAACAGATTGTAAGGGCTTTGGATGGAAAATCAACGGAAGCCATCGTAATCCGGACTTTGCCAAACGAAGAGGCTAAGTTGTCTCGAAAATATTCTAATACAAATTGGGCTTATTTAAAAGGTGATGCCGCAGATTTTATTCGTGAAAGTGGAATTCAGCATTTATTAATCGATTTGCCAAGCGTAGATAAGGAACACGATGAAGGAAAACTATTGGCTCACAAAGCATTTTGGAACGTGAAAGATGTAAACGTTTTGAATTCCGATGCGAGAATGAACTGCACGATTACCGAAATGATTTATGTAGCCGATGAAGTTGCCGACGGCAGTTATCTGTTGAATATTCAGATTGCTTCTTTTGAGAATGATGCCAGTCCGAGCAAGCCGGTTTTGTATAAAGTTTTTTAACCCAAAACCAGCAACCAACAATATGAACCTCGAAGATTTTTACAATTATTGTCTCTCGAAAAAAGGAGTGACTGAGCACTTTCCTTTTGATAAAGATACTTTGGTGTTTAAGATGGGAGGAAAAATGTTTGCACTTTCTTCTTTAAGTGGATGGGAAAAAGGAGAGCCTTCTGTAAATCTGAAGTGTGATCCCGAACGTTCTCAGGTTTTACGTGCGGAGTATGAAGCCATTCAGCCGGGTTATCACATGAGTAAAGTACATTGGAATACTGTTGAAGTCAACAAAGATGCTTCGGATAAATTAATCAGGGAATTGATAGACCATTCTTATGATTTGGTTTTTAAAGGACTGACCAAAAAGATTCAACAGGAAATAGGAGGTTAAATCTAAAATTTGCATCAGGAAATATTTTGCAGAGGTTTATAAAGAATACAAAATTCTGGTATCTTATTTTTATTGTTTTAAAAATATAAATATTATTTTAATAAGAAAAACATGATTTATCGTAAACTGTTTGATAGTTGCTGTATTTCGGTAAATTTAGATTAAAAAAGCCTGTTAGGTTTTAAAATCTAACAGGCTTAAATCTAAAAGTTACTTTGTTTTATTTGCTCATTTCGGTAAAATATTTGTAGAACAACGGAATAGTTTCGATTCCTTTCAGGTAATTGAAAATCCCGAAATGCTCATTTGGAGAGTGAATAGCATCACTGTCTAAACCGAAGCCCATCATAATGATTTTTGATTTCAATTCTTTTTCGAACAAAGCTACAATAGGAATACTTCCTCCTGAACGAACCGGAATAGGAGCTACTCCAAAAGTATCGGTATAAGCTTTGGCGGCAGCCTGATATCCGATGCTGGTAATAGGTGTTACGTAACCCTGACCTCCGTGATGAGGTGTTACTTTTACTTTTACAGCGGCAGGAGCAATGCTTTCGAAATGTTTTGTAAATAAGTTGGTGATGTTTTCCCAATCTTGATTCGGAACCAAACGCATAGAGATTTTGGCGAAAGCCTTACTTGCGATTACAGTTTTGGCGCCTTCTCCGGTGTAACCTCCCCAAATTCCGTTCACGTCAAGCGTAGGACGGATAGAGTTTCTTTCGTTTGTTGTATAACCTTTTTCGCCATAAACATCGTTCAGGTCTAAGGCTTTTTTATAGTTTTCTAAACTGAAAGGAGCTTTTGCCATTTCGGCTCTTTCTTCGGCAGATAATTCTTCTACTCCGTCATAGAATCCGGGAATAGTGATGTGATTGTTTTCATCATGAAGTGAAGCAATCATTTTGGTTAATACATTGATCGGATTTGCAACTGCACCACCATATAAACCGGAGTGCAAATCGCGGTTAGGCCCGGTAACTTCCACTTCAACATAGCTCAAACCACGTAAACCTGTAGTGATAGATGGTTGTTGGTTAGAAATCATTCCGGTATCGGAAATCAGAATCACGTCATTTTTAAGTTTTTCCTGATTTCGTTCTACGAACCAGCTTAAACTTGCAGAACCAACTTCTTCCTCACCTTCAATCATGAATTTTACATTACAAGGCAGGTTGTTGGTTTGTACCATATATTCCAATGCTTTTACGTGCATGTACATCTGACCTTTGTCATCGCAGGCACCGCGGGCAAAAATAGCTCCTTCAGGATGCAATTCGGTAGTTTTGATTACCGGTTCAAACGGAGGCGAAGTCCATAATTCCATCGGGTCGGCCGGTTGCACATCATAATGTCCGTAAACCAAAACAGTAGGAAGCGAAGGATCGATAATCTTTTCTCCGTAAACAATCGGGTAGCCCGGAGTTTCGCAGATTTCAACTAAATCACAGCCGGCTTTCTCCAAACTTGCTTTTACAGCGATTGAAGTGTCGATAACGTCTTGTGAATAGGCAGTATCGGCACTTACCGAAGGAATTTTCAATAGATCAATCAGTTCGTTGATAAAACGATCTTTGTGTTGTTGAACGTACGATTTTATAGTATCCATTTTTGTAGTTTTATTTTGTGGTGCTAAAAGTACAAAAAAGAATTTTCCTGAGGTTGCAGGTTAAATGTTTTTGAAAATTTAAAGTCTTACTGTTTTCTTACAAATGGTATAATTTATCAGATTGCTCCTTGTTTGTTAATGGTTTTGTTCTGATTGTATATGTTGTGGATGCGGAATTTAAAATATTTTGACTTTATAACTGATTGTTTATGAGAGATTGGTAAATATTTGTAAAAGTTTTTTTTGAAAATTCTTGCGAAATAGAAAAACGTGCTTATATTTGCAGCACAATTAAGCGGATATGGCGAAATTGGTAGACGTGCCAGACTTAGGATCTGGTGCCGCAAGGCGTGTAGGTTCGAGTCCTATTATCCGCACAAAAGGCTTCTCAATCGAGAAGCCTTTTTTTATGCCTTGGTTTTATTGTAATCTTGTATTGAAAATGTTGTTTTCAATACAATCTAAAAACGTATAAGTCTTATAAAAAATGAAAAGAATTACTTTACTATTGGTATTCGGACTATTATTCGCAAGTTGTGCTTCTGATGATAAACCATCGGAAGACTCGATTATTTCTTCAAATACATCCATGGGTTTTGTCTTAGACGGGCAAACGCAATATGGTAAGTTTGCCGGTAATCCAACAGCTATTGCAAGAGTGACCTGGACAAAGAATTGGGATGAGGTTTCAAAAAGTTATGATTTTAATATTAATAGTTTTGTGGGAATTAAAAATCCTGATGCTAAAGACAATCATAATGCAGGAGCAGTTTCTATTCATATCAAAACGGCTGATGAAAGTTTAATTGTTGGTAAAACGTATGATGTTGGTTTTGAAAAAGGAGATTTGTTTGATACGGCATTTCCCTTGGTTTATGATGCGAATCTTTGTTATATAGCTACAGATTTATATTACACAGCCAATTCGGTTGTTACAGTAAAGATTACCGGTTTTGACGGAACAATTCTAAATGGAGAGTTTACTATTAATAATTTGAGTAATAGTAATTATGATTACCCGATAAAGCAGTGCAATGGAGTTGATATTCCGGTTCGACTTTTTAATATAACTGACGGTATATTTGTTGCAACAATAGGTAAATAATGAAGCTGTTTTATAATGTTCAATATTAATTATTTTGAAATAGATACAAAAAAAGCCTCTTATTTTTAAAATAAAAGGCTTTTAAGTATTTGTAATAGATCTTAATTCATGCTGAAAACAGCCCCAATATTGAATGTAAACTGATTATTCAGATGTTGGTATTGAAGTTCGTCAGTATTTTTATCGTATTTGGCAATAGGAAAGACACCTTCGGTAAAAATTCCAAAACCGTCAGAGAAGAAGTATCGGGCTCCGATATGACCTCCAAAATTGCGCAAACCAATATTTAAACCCGGATATACATCGAGTTGTTTTACGCCGATAACATCACAAAGATGCGCATTGAACCTTGCTTTGAAATCAATTTTGTCTGTAAATTCAGGTGAGTACAAAGGGTTTTCATCAATACCCATTAGATAACCTCCGGTGAAACCCAATGATATGTTTGGTCCCATTCCAAGGTCATAAGACACTTGAATTCCTGAAGCACCGTCTTGAAAATTTGCTCCGACACTGAATTTGTCATCTCCTTTTCCTTTGAACGCTTGAGCATTTACCAGATTTATGGCAATTAGAAACAAGGCTGTTATGATTTTTTTCATGTTTTTAGGTTTTAAAGTTTTGTCAAAAATAGGAAAATGAATTTGAAATTTAACATTTTTTTGATTTTGACATGAAATTAAGATGTTGTAATTGGTTGTAAATGTTTTTGATGATTTCAGTCGAATATTTACTTGAAATTTCCTTAATAAAAGAAGGGAAATCAATATGCGATTGCTCATCGGCTGCATCAGAAATAGTTCTTATTACAACAAAAGGAATATTATATTCATAACAAACCTGTGCTACTGCTGCTCCTTCCATTTCCACACAGGCAATATTGGGCAATTGTAAGCAAAGATTGTTCTTTTGTTCATTGCTCGAAAAGAACTGATCTCCGCTGGCAATATCTTCAATATATAATTTTGGATGCCTAATGTTGAAATTCTCTAATTCTTTATCTCCAATTGTAGTATGCAAACATTTTTCTTCAAGCAAAGTGTTTATTGCATTGGCCGAAATATTTAAAAGCGAAGAATCACAATCGAAATAGGATTTAGAAAGAAGCGGAATCTCAAATTGTGCCATCAACGGGCGGGCATCCATATCGTGTTGGATAAGCCTTTTTGCCAAAACAATATCGCCAATCTTCAAATTATCCTTAATTGCTCCGGCAACTCCGGTAAAAATCAAATCGGTAATATTGAAATGATGAATAAGAGTAGAAACCGTAGTTGCTGCGGCTACTTTTCCCCAACGAGAAAAAACAACTATTGTGTCAATATCATTTATTTGCCCGGAATAATAGGTGCGTTGACCCATTGAAAACGTCTTACAATTATTCAATAAGGCTACAACTCCGTCTATTTCTTCGGGCATGGCACCCATAATTCCGATGGTTTTCTTCATGTTCGATTCCTATATGTTCGATTCCTTGATAAAAGGCTGAATCTCAATTCCGGCTTTTGCGAATTCAGTTTTGCAATTTTCTAAAGTATCAGAACAAACTGTAGCGAAATCGGCATTCAACGACCAAGGACGAATTGCCAGTTTTATGGCGTTATCGGTCATTTCGCTGACAATTACCACCGGTTCGGGATGTTCTAATACTTTTGGGTTGCTTTTCAAAACATTCAGGATAATATTTTTTGCAACAGAAAGATCGGTATTATAGGAAACAGACAAGATGAGGTCGGCGCGTCGGGTTCCTTCCGAAGAATAATTGATAATATTTCCGTTTGATAATGCTCCGTTCGGGACAAAAATAGTATGGTTGTTTCCGGTGATTAATTTGGTAACAAAAATTTGAATTTCAGAAACAGTTCCAACTACTCCCTGTGCTTCAATAGTATCTCCCACTTTGAAAGGTTTGAATAAAATGATAAGCATACCTCCGGCAAAATTTGAAAGTGAACCTTGCAAAGACAAACCAACTGCCAAACCACCGGCTCCTAAAATGGCTACAAAAGAGGAAGTTTCAATTCCTAATTTTGAAATGAAAGTTACAAATAGTAAAACACGAAGTACCCAAAAAAGAATATCGGCCAAGAATTTGGAAAGTGTGGGTTCCATTTTCTCTTTTAACATTAGGTTTCTTACCAGTCTGTTGATGAGTTTGATGGCATAAGTTCCTATAACAAGGATAAGGATTGCTGAAATCAATTTTGGAGAATAATCAACCAGAATTGAGATAAACTGATTGATGTAAATTTCAATTTTATTCGGATTTAAAGTCATGGTTATATATTTTTTTGAATATAATTTTTGAATTGTAAAATTAGATTTTTTCTGTTAAAAACATTTCCACTTCTTTAAAATTGGTTGTAGGAAGTGAGCATGTTTTATTTTGACATAAAAAGAATTGAGTTTCTTTTTCGGAAAAACGGTTTTTCAGAAAAGGTAAGTTCGATGGTTTTGTGCTTGCTGCCAGAATAAGATTTGAATGAAATGTATTGTTGATCTTTTTGCAATAATCCAAAGCATCATTTCCGGTTATGGCGAGTTGTTTTTCGGTTCCCGAGAAATTCAGGTAAAGTTGCAGCCAGTTTGAAAAAGCCGATGGATAATCGATTCCGGGAATAATTTTTTGAAGCATTTCGGTTGCCACTTTTTCGTAATATGAATTTTGAAAATAAATACTCAATTTAAAAAGATTGTTCGCCATAACCGAATTGGAAGCAGGAATTACGTTGTCTTCTGTTTCAAAATGACGAGTTAAAATAACCGGTTCCAGTTTTGAAGTGAAAGCAAAAAGTTGGAGGTCTTGCTCGTAAAAATGTTCAAAACAATAATCGGTAAGCTGTTTGGCGTTTTGAAGCCAATTTTCATCCAAAGTCACTTCATAAAGAGCTATAAAACTGTCAATCACAAAACAGTAATCTTCTAAATATCCGTTGATGCTGTTTTTTCCATTTTTATGATTGTGGTACAATTTTCCTTCTTCTGACCAAAGATTATTGATTATGAAATGGGCATTTTTAAGCGCAATTTTCAGATAATCTTCATTTTCTAAAGCTTTGTAAGCATCTATATATCCTTTTAGCATTATGCCATTCCACGAAGTCAGGCATTTGTTGTCAAGACGAGGTTTACTTCTTTTTTCTCTTTCGGTATAAAGAATTTTCTCCCAATGTTGCTTTTTAGATTTTAAATTTTCCAAAGAAATATTGTTGTTGTGTGCAATTTCTTCTAAAGCTGTATTTTGGATTAAAACAAAATTTCCTTCTTCCCAATGACCAAATGGATTGATATTGAAAACAGTAGAAAAAAGTTCAAAATCTTCTTTAATTAATTCTTCTAATTCTGATTTTTTCCAAACATAAAAAGCACCTTCTTCCAAATGTTGGTTTTGGTTCAAACTGTCGGCATCAAGTGCGCAGTAAAAACCACCTTGCGAATTGGTAAATTCTTTGGAAACAAATGAAAGAGTTTTTTCGATAACCTCTTTATACAACGGATTTCGATTTAGTTTATAAGCATCGGCATAAAGGCTGATTAGTTGGCCGTTGTCATAAAGCATTTTCTCAAAATGCGGAACATGCCATTTCATATCGACCGAATAGCGGGAAAAACCACCATCAACAGTATCAAAAAGTCCGCCCCAAGCCATTTTTGTTAAAGTGAGATTTGTGAAATCGAGTAATTTAGTATCATTGTTTTGATGCGCATATTTCAGGAAAAAATGATAATTGTTCGGCATCATGAATTTGGGTGCCCGAGCCATTCCGCCAAATTCCCAATCGAAACTTTTCTTCCATTTAAGAACTAAATCTTTTAGAAATTCGGGTTTAAATTCCGATTTTGTTTCCGGAGTTTCCATGAAACTCAAACTTTTTATTCCCTGATGCAGTTTTTCTGCATATTCAATCATTTTATTTGGATTGGTTTGATACAATTGTTGCAATTGTTCCAAAGTATTTGTCCATTCGTCTTTTTTGAAATAAGTGCCTCCCCAAACCGGACGTCCATCGGGTAAAGCTACCACATTAAGAGGCCAGCCACCGCGATTAGTCATAATTTGAACCGCTTTCATATAAACGGCATCTACTTCGGGACGCTCCTCACGATCTACTTTTATGCTGATAAAATGAGCGTTCATGGTTTGAGCTACCTCTTCGTTTTCAAAACTTTCATGTTCCATAACATGACACCAATGACAGGTAGAATATCCAATACTGATAATAATTAGTTTGTTTTCGGTTTTTGCATCGTTCAAAGTTTGGTTGTTCCAGGGTTTCCAGTAAACAGGATTGTTGGCATGCTGAAGTAAGTAAGGACTTGTTTCTTTTGAAAGTTCGTTCATGGTTTTGTTTTTTATGACTATCTGTAAAGCAGAAAAAAAGAACATTAATTTCACAAATATACACAGGTCAATTATGGTTTGTGTAATTAATTCGTGCCAATTTGTAGTTCCGAAGCTTCGGAATGTGTTTATTTTAATTGTGTCTGCACGACAGGAAATTTCGGGAGAACGAATTTACATTAATCTTACTAAATAGTTAATAACCTGAGTTTTATTATTAGCTATTATTTAATCTATTGAATAGTAGTGTTTTATGGTTTTAAGATTTTCCTGCAAGGTCTTTTTTTGACCTTGTAGGTATTAAATACACAAAGAACAATACCTACAAGGTTTTTTAAACCTTGCAGGAATCCAAACCACTTTGTAAATCAATTATCTAATAATCGAACTGAGGTTAATAAGAAATTTGCGATAATTCGTGTAATTGGAGTTTGAAAATTAATGCATAAAAAAAGCGTCTCTTTTCAGAAACGCTTTTGAATATTTTAAGCATTCAAAGCTTCAACAACAATATCGTTGTCGTTGAGCATGCTCTTGAGCATATTTTCGATTCCGCTTTTCAGAGTGAAAGTAGAAGAAGGACAGCCGTTGCAAGCACCCTGAAGGATTACCTTAACGAGTTTTTCTTTTTCGTCATACGAATCAAAAAGAATGTTTCCGCCATCGGCAGCTACTGCGGGTTTTACGTATTCTTCCAGAATATTGATGATTTGCTGAGAAGTAGCATCCAGGCTATCGAAGTTTGAAATTTGTTGTTTTTCGATTTTCGGATTGGCAACAATCAAACTTTCATCAAGAACAGTCCCTCCGTTTTCTATGAATTCTTTGATGAAAGTTCGGACTTCCAGCGTGATTTCATCCCAGGAGTTAAGTTCATATTTAGTTACTGAAACATAGTTCTCGTCAATGAAAACTTCTTTTACAAAAGGGAATTTGAATAATTCCCGGGCAAGAGGTGAGCTGGCAGTTTCATCTATGTTTTTGAATTCAGCCGCCGTTTTGGTTAGCATTTTGCTTACAACAAACTTCAAAACAGAAGGGTTTGGTGTAGTTTCTCCATAAACCGTTGCAGGAGTTTTTTTATGGGTGTTTTCTGTTGGGTTTATAATAATTCCGCCGTTTTTTACAAATTCTTCAATCTGTTCGGCGACAGCATCTTTTACATCATTCCAGTCAACAATGCTAAATCTTTCGATGGCGATAAAATTTCCTGAGATAAAAACCGTTTTGACAAAAGGAAGGTAAAAAAGTTGTTGGGCAAGAGGAGAATTTCCGGCTTCATCTATGTTTTTGAATTCAAAGCTTTCGTTTTTAGTGATGAAATCTGCGAATTCGAATTTCAAAATTGTAGGATTCTGAGTTTCTCTAATTGTTATTGCTGACATTTAATTTGTTTTTTTTGCAAATTTAATGATAATTTTTTCTGCAAATAATTACTTTTGGCACTTTATTAACAAGGAGAAATAGTTGAAGGTTATACTTTTGATTCAAAACGATAAAATTATATGAAGAGGATAGTGTTTATATTGACTTTTTTACTACTTACCATCACCGGGTTTGCACAGGCAACTTTGAATGTTAAGGTAGATGATAATAAACAGAATTATGTACTTGGTAAACGAAGTGTGTATGTTGTAACAGTTACTAATCTGGGACCGGCAGATGCTACCGGAGTACATGTGGTAGGTGCAATTCCTACAAATGTATGGACTTCTAGCTGGACAGGGCCGAATGGTTCCGGATTGATAAATAAACCTTTGGATTATACTCATTCAGCTGCTTTGAAAAAAGGTGAATCATTGGCGTTTATTTTGAATGTGGATGTTCCTGCAAATTATGAAGCCGATCCTATTACCGGTGCATTAGAGGTAAGTGTTGTTGCAACAACTACAACACCCGGTTCTGCACAGGTTCCAGCAAAAGATTTGAATACTATTGCAACAAATACAGATGTTGTGATAACTTATGAGAAAAGTGATATACATTATGATCCAACAAAGCCAATTACTTATACTGTAAAAATTTCGAATAAAGGGCCTTTGGATGCTACTAATGTAACCGTTGTGAATCCGGTTCCTGCCGGTTATACGGCTTTTGAATGGGAAAAAAATGGTTCGACAGCGGTAGTGGGAGCTATATCTGAAACAATACCGTTGATTCAGGCAGGTGAGATTATTGCCTATGAAATTACAGGTACTGTGCCACCAAAGTTCAATGGAACTTTGACTAATGTTGCCAATGTTATGGTTAATGGTGTTAGTGATGTAAATACAGCAAATAATACGAATATTACAGATGTTAAAACTTTATTGGTGGGTGCCGATGTGGTGGTAACTTGTACTGATAACGTAATTAAATATGGAGCCACTCCGGCCAGCTATACTCTTACTTATGTAGTTACGGTAAAAAATAATGGTCCGGTCGCTGCTACTGATGTTAAGGTAACAGGTTCAATTCCGGCAGGAACTACAGGAACTGTATGGAGAGAAGGAGCTTCTACAATTCCGGCAAATCCATTGATACCAACTTTAAATGTTGGGCAAACCAAAAGTTATACTGTTACAGTTACGGTGCAGTCGGGATATACATCGCCAATTGTTCATACGGTTTCAGTAACTTCGACTACAAACGATCCTTATCCGAACAACAATAGTGTTGTTGATACCGATTATTTTCATACCGATTTAAATAGTTTTGCCGATTTAGTAGTTACTAAAACGGATAATAAGGAGAGGTATTTATTAAATAGTAGTACTATTTATACAATAGTAGTTACAAATTTTGGACCTGCAATTGCTAAAAATGTGGTAGTAACCGACATTATGCCTCTCAATATTGAAAGAATGTATTGGAGTGGTAACGGTAAAAGCGGAGATGGAGATTTAATAGATACTGTTGGTGAATTGAACGTAGGAGAATCTATTGTTTATACTGTGACTATAAGTGTGCCTAATAGTTATGAAGTTAATTTGGGTAATGGAGAAGTTACTAAAGATTTGGTTAATAAAGTAGTTGTTACAAGTGATACACCTGATGAATCTCAGCCTACTATTTCAGATACAAATAGACCAAGTGCCGATTATGTAACTATTGATACCGATAAATATACAGTTGAACAATTGGTGACACAGGTTTTAATTACCGCTCCTTGTGTGAATATAAGTAATTTCACTTCTTCAGAAAAGTGTGGTTTTGGTTATTTTCACCGAAATAATTCCAATTTTCCTATAAAAGAAGGGGTAATTATTAGAGGAGGTGATGCAAAAAAGACAGAAGGGAAATGGGATTTTAGTGGAGATAGTGCTATTTTAAATAGTATTTCTACCAGATGTACCTATAAAGATGAAAATAATCCGGGTAAAGATTTAGACTTACAAGCTGCGATTCCGGGTACAAATGTAAAAGATGCTTCTTTTGTGAAGTTTTCATTTGTGGCAGGGAGTGATCGTTTTAGTTTTAGATATTTATTTGCATCAAATGAATATGGTATTTTTCAATGCCAGTATTTTGACCCTTTTGCTTTTTTGTTAGAGGATGTTACTCCTGGTTTTCCTAAAACAGCTGCGGTAAATTTAGCTATTGTACCGGGTACTCAAAATACTCCTGTGAGTGTTTTGTCTATACGGGACAACAAGTACAATACTAATTGTTCTTCAGAAAATGTTAATTTTTTCGGTCAGTTCAATGCCGATCCAAAAGTAGTTTCGGCTATTAAAATGACAGGACAAACTAAAGTAATGACAGCATCGGCTACCGGATTGATTCCGGGACATACCTATAGTATCAAAATGGTAATTGGTGACGATAAAGATGCAGCTTATGATGCAACCGTATTCATAGAAGCCGGAAGTTTTGATTTAGGTAATCCCGAGATTCAGGGTACTAATGAGTATTTAGGAATGACTGATTTTCCGTTTTGTGGAGAACCAATGACTATTTTGGCAGGGAAATCAAAACGTTTTGGAGCTACTTATACATGGAAAAAGGATGGGGTAGTTATTCCGGGAGCTGATGATTGGACACTTGTTATAGAATCTGAAGGTTTATATACTGTTGTTGTAAAAGACAATTTTGGCTGTGAACAAAGTGATGATATCAGAATTCAATTGGCTGGTGTTCCGCTTGCTGAGCCAAATACATTGACCGAATGTGGGGTAAGTCAGCCTACATTTGATTTGACATCAAATGAATCTGTAGTATTAGGTAATGAATCTCCATCTGGCTATTTTTTCTATTACTACCATACAGAACAAGATGCGTTGGATTTTGCTCCTGTTACAATTATCGATGAAGAAAATCCAGATGGTACGCTAAAATATGATATAACCAATTATCCCGGAAAAAACGGAGAAAAAATTTGGATGAGAATAATAACTAATTCAGGTTGCATATATGTAAAAAGTTTTGAATTGGCTATTGTTTCCCAAGGTGGTGAGATGAATTATGGAGATGAAGTGTGTCGAAATCTTCCTTCTTATCCGGTAACAAGAACTCCTGATTTTCCGTTGGGAGGAGTGTTTACATCTAGTTCGCCAGATTTAATTGTTAATCCTCAAAGTGGTACTTTAGATACTACCAAGACTCCGCCCGGAAATTATGAAGTTACTTATGTTTTAAGCGTTAATGGATGTTTATTTGAAAAGAAAGCTCCTGTAAAAGTAGTTATGTGTGCAAGTATGCAACCAACTACTCCTGTTTGCCCGGGAGGTGATTTTACTCTTGAAGCTCGGGACGAAGGAACAGAGGTAGAATACAATTGGTACAATAGTGCTGATATTTTGATAGCAACGACTCCGGTGCCTTCTTATAGTGGTATTGCACCTAGTTCGTCCGGAATGTATAAATACAGTGTGGTTGCTACTTATATAGGTGGTGTTTCTCCGGTAAATTCATTGCCAAGTTCTAAGGATTTAGAGGTTCGGGTTGTTCCTGATCCTGTTATTTTGGGAGAAAACCCGACATCTGTTTGTGAGGGATCCAGCAAAACTCTTACATTGAGCGGAGTTGCTCAAGATGGAGTGAAATATCAATGGAGGCTGAATGGAGTTGATATACCGGGTGTTGAAGGTCAGCAGTTTTCTTATGTAATAGATAATGCAACTGCTGCCGATGCCGGAAATTATATCTGTATAGTGAGTCTTTCAGGTTGTTCAAAAACGTCTGAGCCACTGGTTCTTTCTGTAATTTCGGCACCAACAGGTTCTGTTACAACAGGATTGACAGATACTATTTGTGAAGGAGAAGCTACTGATTTGATATTTGCAGGAACTCCCGGTGCTTCTGTTTTTTATAGCGTAAACGGATTAGGTTCTAAGACCGTATTGTTGAATGCTAATAATCAGTCAAAAATTATAAGTACAGGTGCGTTGAAAGAAACTTCGGTTTTCAAAATTTTGAAAGTAGTTGCCGGTGGAAGTGCCGGATGTACAAGTTTCCCTGTTAGTTCTGCTGTGATAACCGTAAATCCATTGCCAAGACCTATTTTGCAATCTAAAGGATATATTTGTGTAGATCCGGTAAATGGAGCTACTATTCGCAACTACAAAATCGATACCCAATTAGATGCTGCTCAATACAGTTTTGTTTGGTTTAAAGAGGATGTTTTATTGGCAGGCGCTTCAGAATCTTTTTATGATGCCGATGCTATAGGAGAATATAAAGTTTTAATTACTGATAAGACAACTAATTGTACAAGATTGTCTATTGTTTTGATTGATAAATCCATTCCGCCTTCTAAAGTGACTGCTGAAGTTCTGACAGAATATTTTGAAGACAATGCAATAGTTGTTATATCTGCAACTCCGGTTGGAGATTATGAATATCAACTGGATAATGGATCATTTCAAAAATCAAATAGGTTTGAAGGGGTTAGTTATGGAAAACATGTCGTAAATGTAAGAGATGCACAGGCGTGTGATGTGTTGTCGGCTAATTTTACGGTGATTAATTTCCCGAGATATTTTACACCTAACGGAGATGGTATAAATGATACTTGGAATATTTCTTCTATTGAAGATGAACCTAACGCAAAAATTTATATATTTGACCGCTTTGGTCAGCTACTTAAACAAATTACTCCTTCTGAAGCTGGTTGGGATGGTTTTTACAACGGAAATCCTATGCCTGCAGACGATTATTGGTTTGTTATTAAGTATTTTGAAAATCAAACTGAAAAAGAATTTAAATCTCATTTTTCATTAAAACGTTAAAACCAATGAATTTTAAAAAAGGATATTTACTGTTAGTACTATTTATAGCTCAATTTTCGTTTTCACAAGATGGGATCGCAGTATATTCAGATTATTTGACAGATAATTATTATTTGATACATCCATCTATGGCGGGGGCAGCCAATTGTGATAAAATCAGATTAACTGCACGTCAGCAGTGGTTTGGTAATGATTTGGCTCCGGCTTTGCAAACGTTAAGTTATAACGGTAGAGTAGGAGAACAGTCTGGAGTTGGATTAATTATGTTTAATGATAGAAATGGTTACCATTCTCAAAAGGGATTGAAAGCAACTTATGCTCATCATATTATGTTTTCACGAAGTGAAATTGATTTGAATCAGTTATCATTTGGTATCAGTGGAGGATTAGTTCAGACACAATTAGATGAAACATCTTTTACACAGCCCGATCCGATTGTTGGAGGGATTGTTCAGAAAGATTCTTATTTTAATGTAGATATAGGAGCTTCTTATAATTATTTAGAATTCTATACTCATTTTACAGTAAAGAACCTTTTGAATTCTGCCAGTGATTTATATACAGATATTGAATCTACCAACAGAAGAAAGTATCTTTTGAGTGCCGGTTATGTTATTGGAGATGCTGATAGATTACAGATTGAGCCTTCTATATTATTTCAATATACTGAAGCTACTTCCGAAAGTGCATTGGATTTAAACTGTAAACTTTACAAAAATGTTAATTTTGGAAAGTTGTGGGGAGGTTTGTCTTACAGAACCAGTTTTGACGAAGCTTCTTATGTTGTAAATAATAGTGTTCAAACTCAAAGATTGCAATATTTAACTCCTTTGGTAGGTTTGAATTATAACAGATTTGTGGTTGCTTATACTTATTCTCATTTGTTTGGTGATGTAAAATTTGATCAGCAAGGATTTCATCAGATAACTTTAGGGATTAATCTTTTCTGCAAACGTGATAGATATGACTGTAATTGTCCTGCTATTAACTAAGAATAATAATTTAAGGTCTCGATATTCGGGACCTTTTTTATAAAAAATAAATATGCTTATAAAATCTTTAAACGGAAAGACTCCTCAAATTCCTGAGGATTGTTATATTTCAGAAAACGCAACTATTATTGGCGATGTTACTTTTGGTGATTCTTGCAGTATTTGGTTTAATGCTGTAGTAAGAGGAGATGTGAATTTTATTAAGATAGGTAATAAAGTAAATATTCAGGATGGAGCTGTTATTCATTGTACTTACCAAAAACATCCTACAATTATCGGAAATAATGTTTCTATTGGTCATAATGCCATTGTTCACGGTTGTACAATACATGACAATGTTTTAATAGGAATGGGAGCAATTGTGATGGATAATTGCGTAATAGAAAGCAATTCTATTATTGCAGCTGGTGCAGTAGTAACTCAAAACACCGTTGTTCCTGCGGGAACTATTTTTGCGGGTGCTCCTGCCAAAAAGGTAAAAGATATTGATCAGTCCGATTTTGCCGGTGAAATTGAACGAATTTCTAATAATTATGTAATGTATTCCGGTTGGTATAAGGAATAAAGACGAAGAATCTTTTTTTAAAAATCCTTTTCGATAACAGGAAAATTATTGTTCAGAATATCGTGTAATACTTTTGGGTTTGAATTAGTATAAAAAACACAATTGCCTTGAGTTCCCGAATTGTTGATTCCAACGGTTTTTTCTAACACTTTCTGTGTTTGTTTGGCAACCGCTTCTCCGGAATCAATTATCTTGATATTTTCAGGAAGTATTTTCTTTATCTGTGGAAGAAGATAGGGATAATGGCTGCATCCAAGTACCAGATAATCGATATTAGCATCGATCATAGGTTTCAGGTAAGATTGCAGCAATTGATTCATTTCTGCGCTATCAATGGCTCCGTTTTCAATTAACTGAACCAATCCGTGACCTATTTGTTCTATAATCTTTGTGTTTTCATATTTTGCAACAGTTGAACTGAATAATTCGCTGCTCAAAGTGCCTTTTGTTGCCAGGATTCCGATAGTTTGTGTTTTTGAATTGGAAGCAGCCGGTTTTATTGCCGGTTCAATTCCTATAAGCGGCACATTGTATTTAGAACGCAATTCTTTAATAGAATTTGTAGTAGCTGTATTACAGGCAACCACAATTATTTTGGCTCCCATTTCAAGTAACAATTCTGTGTTTTTTATGCTTAAAGCAGTAATTTCCTCCTTTGATTTTTGACCATAAGGAGCATTTTTGCTGTCGGCAAGATAGATTGTATTTTCATTTGGCAGCAACTGATGAATTTCTTTCCAAATAGAAGTTCCGCCAATGCCTGAATCAAATATACCAATAGGATTGTTGTTGCTTTTCAATGTGCTGTTTTTTTAGGAATGTACTTTATAGATAAACAAATGTAAAAAAAAACTGCTCACAATTTTGGAGCAGTTTTTAAATATATCGAGAGGAATTTTAATTAAAATCCTAATTCTTTTTTAACGTCAAGAGTCAAGTCCGGACCTTCAGCAAGAAGTAAACCTGCTTTGTTCATAACATATTGGTATCCTTTTGCTTTTCCAACTTTAACAATTGCAGCTTTTACTTTGTCTTCAATAGGCTTCATTAAGTCAGCTTCTTTTGTTTGAAGTTCTTTTTGAGCTGTTTGTCCAAATTCCTGGATTCTTCTTTCCATATCCTGGATTTCTTTTTGACGCTCAATATTCATTTTTTCTGAAACAGTTGGTGCTTCTGCTTCATATTTTTTCAATCTCATTTGGTATTCATCACCCATAGTTTTGTAGTCTTTTTGATAAGTTTGACTAAGGGCTTCCAATTGTTTTTGAGCTTCAAGTATTGCAGGCATTTTAGTCATGATTTCGCTTACATCAACATGAGCGATTTTAGACTGTGCAGAAACTAATTGTCCGGCACCAAGAAATAGAATAGTTGCAATTAATAATGATTTTAGGTTTTTCATAAGGATTAAATTAGATATAAATTAATTTTTGTTTTCTTTGTTTTTCTGCATTTCAGCTTCTTTTGCTTTTCTTGTAGCTTCTCTTTCGGCTAAAACTTTAGCTCTTTTTTCTTCTAAAGCTTTTCTTCTCTCTTCAATAGATTCTGTTCCGGTTTTCGGCTTATCTGTTTTTTCAGTATCTACCGTATTTTCGGTTGTCTTTGTTGTTTGAGTCTGCGTTGGATTTACAGAAGCTGGTTTTGCCGTTTCAGGAGTAGAAGTTTTTACAGGTTGCGACTGTTTTGATTTTTTCTCTTCCTCCAGTTGTTTTCTTTTGGCTTCTGCTTTCTGACGTTTGGCTTCAAATAAAGCCTTTCTTTCTTCAAGCATTTTTTCTCTGGCTGCTTTTCTTTCGTCTAATAGTTTTTGTCTTTCTACCAATCCCGGATTTAAATCTTCCTGAATATCTTTTTGTTCTGACGCTTCTTCTTGTTTAATCTCTTTTTTAGACATTTTGCTTCGTCTGCTCGATTTAGTGATCTCTCTAAGTACATGATCGCTAATGTCAAATCTTTTTGCTGCAAAAAGCATTGTCATATCGGAGGTTTTGTCAAATATGAAATCATATTTTCTGGCTTCGGCCAAATCCTGAACAGCATTAAAAATCTGATCCTGAATAGGTTTTACTAATACTTCTTTTTGTACCAATAGTTCGCCGTTTGAGCCAAATTTCTTCTGTTGAAAATCATTCAATTCATTTTCCAGAAAAGTAATTTCTTCTTGTCTTTCCTGAATTAATTCTTTTGTTAAAAGTGAGAATTCAGTTCTTAAAGATTCCTTTAGCTTGGAAATTTCATTCTTTCGGGTTTCAATTTCCTGTTTCCATTTTTGGGCTTTTTGTTCCAACTGAATATTTGCTTCATTATATTCAGGAACATTTTCCAAAATGTATTCCATGTCAATGTATCCTATCCGGATGCCTTTTGCCCCTTGAGCATGTGCATTGATTGCTAATGTGCCCGCAAAAATAAATAATATAAAATTTTTTACCATGACTTTAAGTTATTATTAGCAATAAACCTTTTTTTAAAATTGTTGCCCAATAATGAAATGGGTTTGCCATCCGTTTGGTTGGGTCTTTCCTTCAGAAGGATCAAATCCATAACCGAAATCAAATCCAAGAAGTCCAAATTGAGGCATAAATACTCTTATACCGGCTCCGGCAGATCTTTGCAATTGAAACGGATTGTACCTTTTTGTTTCGTCAAATCCTGAACCTGCTTCCAGGAATGAAAGTGCATAAATTTTGGCCGCCTGATTTAATGTTATTGGATACCTCAATTCTAATAAAAATTTATTATATATCAAAGCACCATTTTGACTTCCTTTTTTGTCAATCGGTGTCAAAGATTGATTTGGATAACCTCTTAACTGAACTGTTTCTCTTCCGTCCATAGAAAAGGTTTGCATTCCGTCTCCACCTACGTAAAATCTTTCAAAAGGAATGTTTCCTCTATCTTTATTATAGTTTCCTAAAAAAGCAAATTCGCCTAAAGTTCTAAATACCAGTTTTCCATATACTTTGGTGTACCAGTCTCCTCTGAATTTTATTTTATAATATTCAAGCCAGTTGTATTTTTTCTGATCTACTTTGGCTCTGTCGGCAGAAGCTTCAGTATAAGAATCTACTTTTTTGTAAATACCAGATCCTTCGGCTGTTTCTGCCAAATAATCGCCTTCCTGTAGTACGGTTCCATCAGTTGGAGGCAGTACGTTTAGGTTTTTACCGGATTCATATTTAAGTTTATATTCTTCCTGATCTCCCAGAGTAGCATAATTTACTCCGTTTACCATTGAATATGGCAAAGTCAATTTGGCCGAAACAGCAAATTCTGAACCATAAGTAGGGAATATTGGATCTAGTCCTTTATTGTTTCTGGACAAGGCAATTGTGTAAGCCAGGTTTCGGGACTTTCCGTCTCCAAATGAAAATAATCCGGTGTAGTAATTATTTAAGTCATAGAATTGGAAACTCGCACTTTGTGATAATACGAATGAATTATCAGGAACACTAAGCCTTTTTGCAGAACCTACCGACAACGAAATCATGTTGAAGCTTTTGGTTTTGTCAACTTTGAAATTTTGAGAAAAATTGTTTAAGTATTGTTTTGTGTAAGATACAGAAGAATTGAAACTTACCGGTTTTTTTCCGCCAAACCAAGGTTCTGAAAACGACATACTGTAAGTTTGGAAATAAGTACTTCCTTGTAATCTCAACGATACTTTTTGTCCGTCTCCCATAGGAAGCGGGTTGTATGATTCTTTATTGAAAATATTTCTCATGGAGAAATTGTTGAAAGATAACCCCAGAGTTCCTACAAAACCTCCTCCTCCATAACCTCCCTGAAGTTCAATTTGGCTCGAGCCTTTTTCAACTAAATGGTATTCTATGTCAACCGTTCCGGCTGCGGGATCTACATTCTTAAAATCGGGTCTCATTGCCTGAGGGTCAAAATAACCCAATGCACTTAGATCTCTCATGGTTCTCATTAGATCTTCCCTGCTGTATTTTTGTCCCGGTTTGGTTTGCAATTCTCTGTAAATTACGTGGTCGTTGGTTTTATCGTTACCCACCACAGTGATTTTGTTGAAAAAAGCAACCTGTCCTTCATAAATTCTGATTTCAAAATCAATGTTTCCGTTTTCGGTTTTGGTTTCAACCGCATTTACATTTGAGAATAAATAACCATTGTTTTGGTAAAGATTGGTAATATCTACTCCGTCGGGTTTTGTTTTGTCGTTAATTCTTTTTTCAAGTAATACTCCGTTGTAAACATCTCCTTTTCTGATGCCTAATAAATTGTTCAGGTAGTGGTCGCTATAAACCGAATTTCCTAAGAATTTGATTTCTCCAAATCGGTATTGCGTTCCTTCTTCCAGTTTTATTTTAATGGCTATAAGGTTGGTTTCTTTGTTAAAAGCAACCGAATCATATATAATTCGGGCGTCTCTGTAACCTTTTTCTTTGTAGTTTTTAATGATGTTTTCTAAATCTTCTCGGTATTTATCTTTAATGAATTTTGAAGATTTAAAGATGTTGAAAATATACTTTTCTTTAGTGTTTTTCATTGCTGATCTTACCTGAGAATCAGAGAATTTATTGTTTCCTTCAATATCAATGCTTCCTATTTTTACTTTCATTCCCCGATCTATATTGATAAGCATTTTTACTTCGTTTGCTTTTGTAGTATCAGGAATGATGTTTATATTGGTTTTTGTATTGAAAAACCCATTTTTCTTAAACTTATTTTCAGTGTAGTTTTTTGTGGTTGTAATAAGGTTTTCGGTAACAATTTTTCCTTTTTTAAGGTCGTTTTCTTTAATAATTTCTTCTTCTTTTGCTTTTTTTACACCAACAACTTTTACTTCGTTTAGTTTTGGTAATTCTTTAATATCAAGTTCCAGATAAATGCTGTCTCCAACAATTTTATTGACATAAAAATCAATATCGCTAAAAAGTCCCAATTTCCCTAATTTCTTGATGGCAGAGCTGATCTGATCTCCGGGAATAGTAATTTTTTGACCTCTTTCAAGACCGGTAAAAATTACAACTGTTTGAGGGTTGTAAGTAATTTTTCCTGTGACTTTAACGTCGGCCAAGATATAGGTAGTTCCCTGATCATAAGGTACTTTTTCCTGCGCATTAATTTTCGAAATAACACCAATAAATAATAGGGTGAAAAGTATATGAAGGCTTTTGTTTAACACTAAGAAATTATTTAATTTGTTCACTTGTTTTTCCGAATCTTCTTTCTCTTTTTTGATAGCTTACAATTGCCTTATATAAATCTTCTTCTGAAAAATCAGGCCATAAGACATCTGTAAAATATAATTCGGCATAAGCAATTTGCCAAAGCATAAAGTTGCTTATTCTATGTTCGCCGCTGGTTCTTATCAGTAAATCAACATCCGGCAAATCATAGCTGTAAAGATGATTGTTTATAGTCGATTCATTGATTTCATCAATTAAAAGTGAATCGTTTTTTACTTTTTCGCTGATTTTTTTAACCATCGAAATAAGTTCTTCTCTGGAACCATAACTCAAAGCAAGTGTAAGGGTCATCTTGCTGTTGTTTGCCGTTAGAGACATTACTTCGTTTAATGTTTTCTGAGCCGAAGCCGGCAGTTTTTCAATGTTTCCAATACAGTTAAGACGAATATTGTTAGCCTGTAAGGTTGGTATTTCGGCTTTTAGTTGTCTTACCAGAATTTTCATCAGGGTGTCAACTTCCAGTTTTGGACGATTCCAGTTTTCTGTCGAAAAAGCGTAAAGTGTAAGGTGTTTAATACCAATTAAAGCACAGTTTTTTACTATTTTGTTTACAGATTTTGAACCGTTTTCGTGTCCAATGGTTCTTAAGAAGCCTTGTTGTTTTGCCCAACGTCCATTTCCGTCCATGATTATGGCCAGATGATTAGGGACGTTGTCTTTATTTATAGTTTCTAATATGCTCATTTTAGTTAAAACAATAACAGGGTTTGTTTCCAAAGGTATAGGTTAGGGTTGCCCCCGAAAATGTATACCAATCATTATTATCAAGATTACCAAATCGTTGATTTTGGTAAGCATCATTTTTCGGATTACTTCCATCAATATCATCGACAAAAGAATATCTGACTCCCACTTCAAGGGCCAAAACCAATGAAATTGAAATCCTGGATTTAATTCCTACTGCCATAGGGATTGAGAATGAAGAACTACTTTCGTCAATTGTAATTGAATTTCCGTTACGATAAAGCGAATCGTACATGAAATAGTTCAATCCTGTCATAACATAAGGAGTGGTTCTTTTATCTAAATCATCTAATTTGAAATCAAAAAAATTGAATTCTAATCCGAGAGAAAATTCATTTATACTGTTTTCAAACGATAAATTGCGTTTTATTCTGCTTTGCATATCCGATTCACTGTCTTTTGCAGACAAATTAGAATGAATGTAAGATAATCTCCAGGCATGTCTTGTGCTTTGATTCCATTTATACAAAAGTCCGAAAGCCAATTCGTTAGGTTTTATATAATTGGTAGCTCCCACATCCCCAATGAAATTGCTTCCGCCCAAAAAAACACCAAATTCATTGATTTGAGCATTTGCGATGAAAAATGTGAAAAAGCACAAAAACGTTAAAAAAAATCTTTTCATGTTTTGAAAATAGCATGCAAATATAATAATTCTCGTTGCTAATCAATGGTTATTCTCTGAAATGTGTTTATTTTCGAAATACATCTTCAAATGCTAGAATTACCCTGAATACAGATACAAGTCATCTTAACGAAATTTGTAGTGCGATTAGTATAAATGTCTAAAATAAAAGTGTTTTTAGTTTCGTTTGTCTTCTCCCCACATCAATTTGTTTCTTAATGTTTTCAGGAAAGTTTCTCCGGGAATTTCAACCATATTGATTTGGAAATTGGTTTTTTTAATGGTTAAAACCGAATCATTTTCAATTGATGCAATTCTGGAATCCATAGAAACCAAATATTTTCCGCCTCTTCCTGTAACTTTTAGTTTTATTTCGGTTTCATCAGGAATTACCAAAGGTCTGGCGTTTAGATTGTGTGGAGCAATTGGAGTTATCACAAGACTTTTTACATCGGGAGTCAGGATAGGGCCGCCACAACTCATAGAATATCCGGTAGAACCGGTAGGAGTAGCGATGATTAAACCGTCGGCCCAATAAGAATTCAGGAATTCACCATTCAAATGAGTTTCGATTGTAATCATAGAAGTGGTGTCTTTTCGGTTGACCGAAATTTCATTCATGGCAAAATTCATATCCTGAATGTCGGGATTTTCAGGCGAACAGTTAAGGCTGATAAGGGTTCTTTTTGTAATAGTATATTTCTTGTCGATAACAAACTGAAGAAAAGTTGAAATATTTTCTTTTTGAACCATAGCAAGAAAACCCAATCTTCCGGCATTGATTCCCAAAATCGGAATTCCGGAATCTCTTACCAATGTTGTTGCCCGAAGAATAGTCCCGTCTCCGCCAATGCTAATCATCATGTCGAAACTGTCATTGAGTTCGGTGTGTGATGAAAATGTTTTGTAAGTTTTTTTGATTAATTCTTTTTCACGCAATAAATCCAGAAAAAGAGCCTCAATAACCATTTCGACCCCATTATTATTGAAAAAATCAAAAATATCTTTTATAATAGGTTCGGTGCTGTTTTGGTAATATTGACCGTAAATGGCTACCTTCATGATTAAGTGTTTAAATATTTCTTCAGATATTCGGCGCGTTCTTTCAGGCTGGCAATGTAATTGTCTTCCTGATGTTCGGAGACAATATTGTAGTTATATCTTCTGAATGTCTGAATAATGTCGTTGATTGGACCAATGTTTATTTTAATCATGACCTGCGTGGTTTCGATTGTAGCACTGGAAATAAAAAGACCTAAAAGTTTACCGTTATTGCTTTCAATAATCTGAACGATTTGTCCCATAGAAAAATCAATTGTTGGTTTTTCTACTATAATAATATTTCCGCTTTCTTTTAGAAAAGGAGTTTCGTGAAAGAATTTTATGATTTCGGTAATTTCATAATAACCTATATAATTGTTTTTTTCGTCTAAAACCGGTAAAACATCGGTTTGGTTTTTGGCAAAAATTTCTAAAACATCCAGCCAAATCATGGAGGTTCTCACAAAAAAGCCTTCCAAAGTGTAACGATAATGTGCAATTGTTTTGTCGAAATCAAATGTTTCGAGGTCATTGGCAGTAATGCATCCTATGTAAATTCCGTTTTCAACCACCGGGAAATGCGAAAATTGAACTTCTTCAAAAAATCGGCGTACTTCTTCTATGGTTTCCTGACTATCAATAGCTTTGTAATCATGATTGATATAGTCTGTAATTTGTGTCATATAAAATTGGTCTATAATCGATGCAAAATAATCATATTTTAGATTAAAACCGCTTGTTAACTTTGTATTTTTGCAGCAAAATAAAATTCAATTGTTTTTTAAAAACTTTTTGTAATGACAAAATTAAGCGTAAATATCAATAAAATAGCTACTTTACGAAATGCCCGTGGCGGAAATGTGCCCGATTTGTTAAAAGTGGCAAAAGATGTTCAGCAATTCGGTGCTCAGGGCGTTACGATTCATCCAAGGCCGGACGAACGTCATATTCGTTATCAGGATGCGCGCGATTTGAAAGATATTGTTTACACAGAATACAATATTGAGGGAAATCCCGAAGGAAGTTTCGTTGATTTAGTTTTAGAAATAAAACCAACTCAGGTTACTTTGGTTCCCGATGCTGTAGATGCAATTACATCCAATGCGGGTTGGGACACGGTTAAAAATAAAAGTTTTTTGACAGAAATGTGTGCCGAATTCAAAAGAAACGGAATCAGAACTTCAATTTTTGTAGATCCGGTTTTGGCAATGATTGAAGGGGCTGCAAAAGTAGGAACCGACAGAATTGAATTATATACCGAAGAATTTGCACATCAATATGGTCTGGGCAATAAAGCCGGAATTGATCCTTATGTTGCTTCGGCTGTTTTGGCAAATGAATTAGGTTTAGGAATTAATGCAGGGCACGATTTGAGTTTGGATAATATTCAATTCTTTAAACAAAATATCCCGAATTTATTGGAAGTTTCCATTGGTCACGCCTTGATTTGCGAGTCAATCTATTTAGGATTAGACAATGTGGTAAATATGTATTTACAAAAATTAAAATAATTTAAGTTTTCTGATTTTTAGATACAATCTAATTCTTAAATCAGAAATCTAAAATCTTAATTCCTAAATCTAAAATTATAATGCTTTATTCAAAAATAGAAGGACAGGGAAAACCACTTTTGATTATTCATGGTTTTTTAGGAATGTCCGACAATTGGAAAACATTGGGAACTCAGTTTGTCCAAGACGGTTTTCAGGTTCACATGATTGATTTGCGCAATCACGGTAGAAGTTTGCATTCGGAAGAATTCAATTATGAATTGATGGTTCAGGATATATTGGATTATTGTAAAGTAAATAATTTAGACAAAGTAACCATTTTGGGACATTCTATGGGCGGAAAAGTAGCGATGTTGCTGGCTACATTACATTCTGAATTAATTGAAAAATTGATTGTAGCCGATATTGGTCCTAAATATTATGCACCGCATCATCAGGATATTTTAGAAGGATTGAGTTCGGTTGATTTTTCTTTGAAGCCAGGCAGAGCAGAAGTTGAAGCAATTTTGTCTAAATATATTCCCGATTTTGGAACAAGACAGTTTTTGATGAAAAGCTTGTATTGGAAAAATCCGGGAGAATTGGCTTTCCGATTTAATTTAGCTTCGTTTATTTCAAATAGTGATAAAATTGGGGACGCATTGCCTGAAAATGCTGTTTTTGAAAAATCAACTTTATTTTTAAGAGGCGATAAGTCTGATTATATTAAAGACGAAGATTGCGATAATATAAAAAGACAATTTCCGGATTCGGAAATTGTAACAATTTCAAATGCCGGACATTGGCTTCATGCCGAAAATCCGAAAGATTTTTATCAGGCAACTATCAAATTTTTAAACAAAAACTAACATTATGAATATTTTAAAACGAATTTTTTTAACGGCGATTATTGTATTGGTAATCGATTATTTCATGAAAGATATAGAGTTTCTGGCAACAGGTGTTCAATTGGTGTTGAAACCAATTGTTCTTGCAGTGGTTTTGGCTTTGCTCAATGCCGTTGTGAAACCAATTTTGTCGATTTTGGCATTTCCTATTACAATAATGACTTTAGGGCTTTTCTCATTTGTAATTAATCTGTTTATTCTTTGGTTGGCTACAATATTGGTTCCCGAATTTGTAATTCACACTCTGCTCGGAGGATTGATTTTTAGCATTGTTCTTTCGGTAAGTCAGTCAATTGTGTTTATGGTAACAAAAAGTAAATAATAAACACAGGTCAATTGTGTTATAATTCAATCTGGTTCCGAAGTTTCGGGAACTGGATTAAAAAACTTGGTTGGGTTGCAAAAATGTTATAATTTTGCAACCCAATTTTATTATGTAAATTAAAGAAGAAGATGGATATTAAAAGAGTAGCTATAAATGCTGTGAATGAAACCATTGTGATGAATGTTGTTCACATGGATTACAAAGGTCAGATGACTAAGAGATTGAATGAAATGATGCCTATTGCTCAGGTAAAAGGTTTTAGAAAAGGTCAGGTGCCTAGAGATCTTGTTGAAAAACAATACGGAAAAAAAATAAAACAAGAAGAAGTTAAAAAAACAGTTGATTTAGCTTTACAACAATATATTCAATCTGAAAGATTGACCCTTTTGGGAACTCCGCTTCCGGTAGTAAACGATAATTTGGATTGGGATGCTGAAGAATTGACTTTCGAATTTGAAATCGGTTTGGTTCCTAACTTCGAAATTGATCTTGAAGCTAAAAACAACATCGTAAAATATGTAGTTACTGCTGATGATAAATTGATTGACGGACAAGTTGCCCGTATCCAAAAACAATTTGGTACCGCAGTTCCTCAGGAAGTTGTTACTGTTGATTCTGATATCACCGGAACTTTTACAAACGAAACTGTTGGAATAAACAATACAACTACAATCTCTTTGGATCTTTTCAAAGACAAAACTGTTGCTGATAAATTTATCGGTAAAAAAGTGGGTGATGTAGTTGCATTAAACACTAAAGGTTTATTCGAAGACGACCACATGTTGATGGACGTTATGAAAGTAAGCCATGATTTAGTTCACGGATTAGATGTTGAAGTATCGTTCGCTATCGAAGCTATTAACACAGCTGAATTGGCAGAATTGAACCAGGAATTGTTCGATAAATTGTTCGGAGAAGGAAAAGTTTCTTCTGCAGAAGAATTGAAAGCGAAAATCAAGGAAGATGCAGAAACTCAATTCGCTCAACAAGCAGAGCAAAAATTGATGGGTGACGTAAGCGAATTCTTGATCGAAAACACAAAATTCGAATTGCCATCTGAGTTCCTTAAAAAATGGTTGCAAACTGTTGGAGAGAAAAAATTGACTCCGGAAGAAGCAGAAGTTGAATACGCAAGATCTGAAAAAGGATTGCGTTTCCAATTGATTGAAGGAAAAGCAATGGCTCAAAGCAATATCCAAATTACATTTGAAGATTTGAAAGCTTTTACTTCAAGAGCAATCAAACAACAAATGGCTCAATTTGGTCAAACAAACCCAACTGACGAGGAAGTTCAGGGAATTGTTGCAAGAGTTCTTTCAAACCAAGACGAGGTGAAAAGACTTTCTGAGCAGGTAGTTGCTGAGAAATTATTGGAATTGTTCAAAGAAAAAGCAAATCCAACAACTAAAGAAGTTACTTACGAAGAATTTATCGCTGCTTCTTACGGTGAATAATAATTTTGTAAAAAAATAAGTATATTTGAGCGCCACAGGATTTTTCTTTTGGCGCTCTTTTTTTATTGGTTCAGGAATTGTGTTCAAAGTAGAGCAACAATAAACCATAAACTATAAATAACTATAAACTTAAAAAATATGAACTTCGGTAAAGAATTTAAAAAATTTGCTACAAAGCACCAAGGGGTAAACGCAATGTATTACGATAAAATCGTTGGTGCAATGACTCCTACAAATATGACTCCTTATATTATTGAAGAACGTCAGTTAAACATTTCTCAATTGGACGTTTTTTCCCGTCTGATGATGGATCGTATTATATTTCTTGGAACAGGAATTGATGATCAGATTGCAAATATCGTTCAGGCACAGTTATTGTTTCTGGAGAGCACTGACGCTTCAAAAGATATTCAGATCTATTTGAATTCTCCCGGAGGTAGCGTTTACGCAGGTTTGGGAATTTATGATACAATGCAATACATCAAGCCTGATGTGGCTACAATTTGTACAGGTATGGCAGCTTCGATGGGAGCAGTGTTATTATGTGCAGGAGCTGCAGGAAAACGTTCGGCTTTGCCGCATTCAAGAGTTATGATTCACCAACCGTCAGGAGGAGCTCAGGGAGTTGCCAGCGATATGGAAATCAACTTGAGAGAAATGTTGAAATTGAAAGATGAATTATATAAAATCATTTCTCACCATTCAGGACAAACTTTCGAAAGAGTTTATAAAGACAGCGAAAGAGACTACTGGATGATTGCTGAAGAAGCAAAAGAATACGGAATGATTGATGAAGTTTTAGTAAGAGGATAAAAAATAGTATTCAGTTTTTAGTCACAGTTACAGTATTATTGTAACTGTGACTGAAAACCGGGACTGAGAACTGAGAAGAATGGCGAAAGTAGTATTAGAATGTTCGTTTTGCGGAAGGAAAAAACCGGAAACCAATTTATTGATTGCCGGAATCAATGCACATATTTGTGATAAATGTATTGAACAGGCACACGGAATTGTTTTAGAAGAATTAAGATCCCACGGAGGTTCAGGCTTGGTTGGAGATTTGGTTTTGAAGAAACCAAAAGAAATCAGGGCTTTCCTTGATAAATATGTTATCGGTCAGGATCAAACCAAAAAGGTAATGTCAGTAGCGGTTTACAACCACTACAAACGTTTGATGCAACAGCAATTGGACGATGAAGTGGAAATTGAAAAGAGCAACATCATCATGGTGGGTCAAACGGGAACCGGAAAAACATTGGTTGCTAAAACTATTGCGAAAATGTTAGATGTTCCTTTGGCAATTGTTGACGCTACCGTTCTTACAGAAGCAGGTTATGTGGGAGAAGACGTTGAAAGTATTTTGACTCGTTTGCTTCAAGCTGCCGATTATGATGTGGCTAAAGCCGAAAGAGGGATTGTATTTATTGACGAAATAGATAAGATTGCCCGCAAGAGCGATAATCCGTCTATAACACGTGATGTTTCAGGGGAAGGAGTGCAACAGGCTTTATTGAAATTGTTGGAAGGAACAATTGTAAATGTTCCGCCAAAAGGAGGTCGTAAACATCCAGATCAGAAATTTGTTGAAGTAAATACTCAAAATATATTGTTTATTGCGGGTGGTGCTTTTGACGGTATCGAAAGAATTATTTCAAAACGTTTGAATCGTCAGGCTGTTGGTTACAGTACTTCAAAAAATGCTGATAATATCGACAAAGAGAATTTGTTGCAATATATCATCCCTAAAGACATCAAAGATTTTGGATTGATTCCTGAAATCATTGGTCGTTTGCCGGTATTGACGCACATGGATCCTTTGGACAGAGAAACTTTGAGAGCTATCTTGACAGAGCCTAAAAATGCTTTGATAAAGCAATATGTAAAGTTATTTGCAATGGACGATGTAGAATTTACTATAACTGATGAAGCTTTGGGTTTTATAGTTGATAAGGCTTTAGAATATAAATTAGGAGCTCGTGGATTGCGTTCACTTTGTGAAGCAATCCTGACAGATGCCATGTATGATTTGCCAAGTTCTGAAGAGAAAATTTTATCTATCGATAAAGAATATGCAGAGCATACTTTGACTAAGAATTTATTGAAAAGATTGGAAATTGCTTCCTAATCTTTGAGTCTAAAAAAGCAAAAAGGCTTTCAGAATTTCTGAAAGCCTTTTTTATTTTTATAAAGTACGTTTATTTTTTCTTAAATAATCCATCAATCAATTTGCCGGCATTTTTCTTTATTGCTTCCGTTGGAGTTTTCGTTTTTGTAGTGTCGGCTCCTTTTGAAATCAGAAGTTTGTCCAAGGCTTTCGTACCTTGATTAATTAATTTCTCTTTTTGTTGATCTGCTAATTGTCCGGCAAGATTTAGTGCTGCTTTTTGCAAATCGGTGGTGATTTTAGGATTGTCAAAATTTCCGGTCATCATAACATTTACAGGTATGTTTTTCAAAGCTGTGCCGTTGTTTAATTTCGAGGCAAGTTTATTTGCTTCGTTACCCAAATATTTGGCAGGAACATCCAGTTTCATGTTGTAATTCATCACTTGGTCAAAAGTGTGAGTTCCCTGAATAGTGGCGTTAATATCCTGATATTTCATATCAAAAGGTTTAATGTTTACAATGCTGTTTTGGAATGTCATTGAAACATTTACGTTTTTCATATTTAATTTCGATGGATCGATGAATTTCAAACTGTTTGTAAGAACTCCCAAAACTTTGGAGTTTTCAGGTCTTAAAGCTCCTTCTTGAATTTGAACTCCCATATTTCCTGAAAGTGTTTTCATATCAGGAGTCATTTCATAAGCGTCTAAGAAACCGTTAATCTGCATTTTTGTATTTAATTTACCTTCAATTACTCCGGCAATAGGAGCGATTTTTTTCAACATTTCCAATTGCGTAAACGCCTGTTTGATTTCAATTTGGTTCAATCCAAGGTTCATCTTGAAAGAAGGAGTTTTTTCTTTAGTAGAAACATCTCCGTCGGCGGTAATTGTGCCTCCAAAAATGCTGGTTTTAATGTTTTGTAAATCTACTTTCTGATCTCTTACAACCATGCTTCCCGAAGCATTTTTAAGAGCCAAATTGTCATAAAGAATAGTGTTGATTTTAGCATTTACCGTACAGTCAATGAAAGCGGGGATTTTTACCGCTTCTTTTTTAGCTGTAGATTTTGTTTCAGCTGGTTTGTCTGCATTGTCTGTTGTAGTTGCCGGAGCCGATGCAGTCATGAAATCGGCAACTGCAAACTGATTTGAAACCAAGTTGAATTTTCCTTTTAAAACCTGATTTTTGAACATAAACCCGTAGAAATTGTCTAAAGTTCCGGTTAAATCTAAATCTGATTTTCCGGTCGTGGCATTGAATTTTTGCAAAGTAACACGACTTGGATTAAAAGCTATCGCAGCTTGGCTGATAGTCATTATTTTTCCTTTCTCGATTGCATATTTGAATCCTGAAAGACTCATAGTTCCTGCATTTTTGATATTTTGATATTGGGCTGTTTCAACCGATTTCATGTCAAAGTTGGTCGTAACATCGGCTTTCAAAATTCCGGATAATGGAATATCCAGTTTTACAGGATAGGCTTTTGAAAGATTTCCAAGATTGATAGTTCCTTTCAAAGCTGCATCAATTAAAGGATTTACAGTAATGTTTTTTATGTTCGCTTTGGTGTAAAAAACATCCTGATCAATTTTGAATGATAATTGATCCAAATTCACGTAAGTATCATTTATCAATCCGGTTTCATTGATGATTTTTGTGTCAATCACAATGTTTTGAACCGATTTGGGTAAATTAGGGTATTGAAAAGAAGCATTATTCGATGCGATTTCGATATTGAATTTAGGAATAGTAGTTTCGGTTAAATTTCCTTTTGCAAAACCTACTATGGTAAAATCTCCGGAGGTTTTAACTCCTTCCATGCTCGAAGCATAGGCTGCCGGAATCAATCCTAAAAAGTTTTTGAATGAAGAAGTAGGGGTTTTGAACGTTAAATCATAGACTTGTCCTTCTGGTACCATTTGAATAAAACCATCAAACTCTAGTGGCAATTGGTTAATCATTGCCTTGTTTTGTTTGAAACTGTATTTGCTTTTTTCTAAATCGATTCCTAAAACAGCATCAAGACTCAAAGCTACTTTGTTCATGTAGTTTGCTTTGTCCATAGTAAACGAAACTTTGGCCGAAGACTTTGTGTTAAGATCTAATTTTGAAGCAGCAAAATCTCCAACACCCTCGTGATTCAGGCTGTCGATAACCATCTTCATTTTAGAACTTTCATCAAAGTAAGTGATACGGTAGTTTTCAATGCTGTATTCCTTGATTTTAAGAGAAAAAGGTTTGCTTTTTTCTTCTTCTTTCTTTTCTTCCTCTTTTTTCAGAGCAATATCAAAGTTTCCAAGACCATCTTTGTTAAAAATGATATTGACGATTCCGTTTTTGGTAGAAATTTCATCAATATTCATTGATTCGTTTTCTCCTTTGAAAAGTTCTTTGATAGACATTTTTAAATGCAATTCGCCCAAAGAAACCAAAGTATCTCCCTCAAAAGGAGCTTTGTTTATGATAAGTAGTTTTTCTAAAGAAACCGTTGCGTTAGGGAAGTTTTTCAGTAAACTCAAGTCGGCATCGTCAAAACTTACTTTTGCGTTGAGGTTATTGTTGATGGTTTCTTCAATTTTTGCTTTTATCTGATCTTTAAATAAAAAGGGAATAGAAGCTAATGCAATAATTGCGATAAGAATAGTTATTCCTGAGATTTTTAAAATTTTAATAAGCATGGGTTTTGATTTTTAGAATTAACAAAGTTAAACTTTTTAACATAAAAAAAATCTGTTCTAATGTTTTTTCATTAGAACAGATTTTATATTTAAATAGACTTTTTAAAATCTTAATTAATATTTATTTCATAAGGTAAGATAACCTGCATTCCTTTTCTTGAATTTAGTTTTTTTACCTGTTCAAAAATCAGATAAGTTTCTTCTCCCATTTCTTCTTTCATCATTTTTGACGTAGTTTTTGCTAATGGTAAATCAGAAAGTAATTGTTTGATGTTTTTCTTATATTCAGGAAAATCCTGAGTTTTGTAAGTTTTGATTTTTGCCAAAGATGCTGCATATTTTATAGCTTCGTCCATTCCTCCAATCTGATCTACTAATCCGATTTTAAGTGCTTCGTCTCCAGACCAAACTCTTCCTTGGGCAATTGCATCAACCTGAGCTACGGTCATTTTTCGGCCGGTTGCCACACGGTTTACAAAAGTGCTGTAAATTCTTTCGACACCTTCTAAAGTAACTTTTTTGAAATTTTCATCTATAGGTCTGAAAGGACTATAATTTGCAGAATTTGCATGTGTGCTTACAATTTCGCTATTGATTCCCATTTTGTTATTGGTAAGTTGAGTGAAATTTGGCAACATTCCAAAAACTCCAATAGAACCGGTGATTGTATTTGGCTCAGCAAAAATTCTGTTAGCATTGCAGGCAATGTAATATCCGCCCGAAGCCGCATAATTACCCATTGACACTACAATAGGTTTGGTTTTCTTTGTGAGTTCTATTTCTCTCCAGATCAATTCAGAAGTAAGTGCGCTACCTCCAGGGCTGTTAACTCTCAAAACTATTGCTTTGATGTTTTTGTTTTTTCGAGCCTCTTCAAGAGCGCGGCGCATAGAACCTTCTCCTATATAGTTAAAATCACCTTCTCCGTTTTTGATATCTCCCTGAGCATAAATGATTGCAATTTTGTTTTTGCTGTCAACATCCAGAGGCGAATTAACGATACTTCTGGTGTAATCGGTTATTTTTACTGAATTATAATCGTCTTTAGTATCCGTTTTTAATATTTTACGGATGTCATTGTGATATTCGTCTTCATAAGCAATTTTGTCAACTAATCCCTGAGATTTTGCCATATCAGCTGTTCTTGCCAAAAGTCCGTTTGCAATTTCATTGAGTTTTTCAACCGAAATATTTCTGCTTTTAGAAATATCGGCGATTGTAGAATTCCAAATTGAATTCAAAAGCGAGGTCATTTGTTCTCTGTTAGCATCACTCATTTTGCTTTCAAGGAAAGGTTCTACGGCACTTTTGTATTTTCCGTGACGAATCACTTCCATTTTGATACCTGATTTTTCCTGAAAATCTTTGAAATATAATATTTCAGATGCGAAACCTTTGAAATCCAAATCTCCAATAGGATTTATGTATATTTTATTGGCAACAGAATTCAAATAATATTCTTTTTGAGAATAACTATCGGCATAAGAATATATGAATTTTCCGGATTTTTTAAAGTCTTCCAGTTGGTCTCTAAGAGCTTTTCTTTGGGCCATTCCCAGAGAACACTCGTTGTTTAGAATCGAAATTCCTTTGATTTTTTTATCTGTTTTTGCTTTTTTAATGGCTTTAAGTACATCAGAAAGGCCAATATTTTCATTTTCTGAAAAAAGTTCCATCATTGGATCTGAATATTTCCCGATGTAATCATTAGAAACTGCTTTTAAATTCAATTCAATTACGGAGTTTTTCTTAACAGAAATAGTTTCGTCGTCACCAAAAATGACTCCCAGAATTACAATTCCGAAAAAGAAAATCATGATGAAAAGAAACAAGCCTACAATTGTAGATAGTACATTTGATAGAAATTTCATGTGTTTTTATTTTAATAGTTATGCAGATTTTTTAATTTGTAAGAAGATAAAATCATTCGATTTTTTTCTTTTACTGATTTGTTAGTATGAAAAGGAGTTAATTTGTTACAAATTAAGATTTTTTCGTAACATAAATTGTAAAAGAGATTTTTTAAACAGAGAAAGAGAAGTTTTTTGATTCTTATATTTACCCGAACTATTAAAATCTTTCGTTTAATTTGTGCCAAAATTCAGTTATGCAAAATTCAGTAATCCTTTCAATAGGAACCAATAAGGGAGATAAATTAGCAAATATTAAGAATTGTTTTCGGATGATTCAGTCTCAAATAGGAAATGTTATTTTTGTTTCCAATTTGTATTTGTCGCCTTCCTGGGGTTTTGAAAGTGATGATTTCTATAATTGTGCGTTGCTTTTATATACCGATAAAACTGCTGAAAAAGTTTTGGAAGGACTTCAGCAGATTGAAAAAAACTTGGGAAGAACTGAAAAAACAGGAGGCGGTTACGAAGCCCGGACAATTGATATTGATATAGTTGATTTTAACGGACAATTGATAAATATTCATAATCTGACAATTCCGCATCCGCAACTTCATAAACGTCTTTTTGTATTGTTGCCTTTGAAAGATGTTTCTTCAAATTATGTACATCCTGTATTTCAAAAAAATATAGATCAATTGCTTGACGAATGTGAAGATAAAGGTTCTTGTGAGTCAATTTCGGAATTAGAACTACCCGAAAAATAATATTGATTGAATTTTTAATTGTTGAACTGTTTAAA